>OKVD01000036.1_pt1 | contig 163664 bp, 139 predicted proteins | sample 1606881 | NCBI WGS metagenome assembly OKVD01 (sample SAMN03281011, study PRJEB24777) | human gut metagenome | isolation source: fecal sample PR176 from 1 month old male Indian infant, caesarean delivered... | place: Singapore | collected 2006-01-13
TACGGACGAAAAGTCCAGCATTTTGGCCGTCAGCCCATTGCACTCTCTATTCTAACAGCTTTAGCAACAAGATGGATATAGACACGACTGGCTGTCGTGTACTTTACCCATAAATACATTGTAGTAGCATTTTGGTGACCTTCATTCGTAAAATGGCAAAAGTTCGTCTATTAGGCAACTCAAAACGGTCTTCTTTTACGAATTTCTGCCTAATAGGCGAACTTTTTAAGTGGTCACCAAGGAAGGAAAAAGCGAAAATGGAGTTCAAATTACACTCAGAATACCAGCCCACCGGCGACCAGCCGCAGGCGATTGAAGCCCTTGTAAAGGGCTTCCAGGAAGGCAACCAATTCCAGACTTTACTAGGGGTTACGGGCTCTGGAAAGACCTTCACCATGGCAAATGTCATCCAGCGAATCCAGAAGCCTACCCTCATCATTGCCCACAACAAAACCCTTGCCGCACAGCTCTACAGCGAGTTTAAGGAATATTTCCCGGAGAATGCGGTGGAGTATTTTGTCTCCTACTACGACTACTACCAGCCGGAAGCCTACGTCCCTTCAACGGACACATACATTGAAAAGGACTCTGCCATCAATGACGAGATTGACAAGCTGCGCCACTCCGCCACGGCTGCGTTGTCTGAGCGGGAGGATGTAATCATTGTGGCCTCCGTGTCGTGTATTTATGGTCTGGGAAGCCCCATCGATTATAAGGAGATGGTAATTTCCCTGCGGCCTGGGATGGAAAAAGACAGGGACGAGGTGATTCACAAGCTTATCGACATCCAGTATACACGAAATGATATGGATTTTAAGCGAGGCAGTTTCCGCGTAAGAGGCGATGTGCTGGAGATTTATCCGGCTTACTCGGGCGGAGACGCTTACCGGGTGGAGTTCTTCGGGGACGAGGTGGAGCGGATTACGGAGATCGATTCGCTTACCGGAGAAGGGAAGACGGAGCTGGGACACATCGCGATCTTCCCGGCTTCCCATTACGTGGTTTCAAAGGAGAAGTTGGAGCTTGCAACTCAGACGATACTCGCAGAGCTTAAGGAACAGGTGGCTTATTTTAAAAGCGAGGATAAACTGCTGGAAGCGCAGAGAATTTCTGAGCGGACGAATTTTGATGTGGAGATGATGCGGGAAACCGGGTTCTGTTCCGGTATAGAGAACTACTCCAGGCATTTAACTGCATCCAGGGCGGGAGAGCCGCCCTGCACGCTGATCGACTATTTTCCTGATGATTTCCTGATTATTGTGGATGAGTCCCATATCACCCTGCCTCAGGTCCGGGGTATGTTTGCGGGAGACCGGTCCAGGAAGACGACCCTGGTCAATTATGGATTCCGTCTGCCTTCCGCTCTGGATAACAGACCACTGAATTTTGAGGAATTTGAGTCGAAGATCGACCAGATGATGTTTGTGTCGGCAACACCTTCTGTCTATGAGGCGAACCATGAGATGCTGCGGGTGGAGCAGATTATCCGGCCTACGGGACTTTTGGATCCGGAGATCGAGGTGCGTCCGGTGGAAGGCCAGATCGATGATCTCGTCTCGGAGGTCAACAAGGAGGTCGCGAATAAGCACAAGATTCTGATCACAACGCTGACAAAACGTATGGCCGAGGACCTGACGGATTACATGAGGGAGATCGGAATCCGGGTTAAGTATCTTCACTCCGATATCGATACGCTGGAGCGTTCGGAGATTATCCGTGATATGCGTCTCGATGTATTCGATGTACTCGTCGGAATCAACCTGCTGCGTGAGGGCCTCGATATTCCGGAGATTACGCTGGTAGCGATTCTTGATGCGGATAAAGAGGGCTTCCTCCGTTCGGAGACGTCTCTGATCCAGACGGTTGGGCGTGCGGCGCGTAACTCTGAGGGCCACGTAATCATGTACGCGGATTCTATCACGGATTCCATGCGGGTGGCGATCGAAGAAACGAACCGAAGGCGCGCGATTCAGCAGCAGTACAACGAAGAACACGGCATCACGCCGACGACCATCAAGAAGTCAGTCCGTGATTTAATCGCTATTTCGAAGGCAGCGATTGAGGACAAGAAGTCCTTTGAAAAGGATCCGGAATCCATGGACCAAAAGGAACTGGAGAAACTGGCGAAGGAGCTGACGAAGAAGATGCATCAGGCGGCGGCAGAGCTGAACTTCGAGGAGGCCGCAAGGCTGCGTGACCGTATGGTGGAAGTGAAAAAGATGCTCCAGGAACTGGACGAGTAAATAAAACCAGAAAACTATCCGTAAATCATAGAAAGTCAGTAGCATTTGATATTGACAATAATTCTCAATAAGTGTAGAATTTCTATGGACGCCGGAATATATGAGGTGCCCAGGCCAGCGATTGTGAGGCCTGGGTTTTCCATTTTATAAAACAGGGGAAATGCATTTGAAACGGCAGTCCGGAGGAGAACAGAATGAAATTGCACGAAGGCGAAATAGGTAAGACATATATTGTCTACAGCGTAATGGTGGATGACACGATTACGAGGCGGCTGGAGGCCCTCGGCGTCAACGAGATGACGCCGGTAACCCTGATGAATAAAAAAGGCAGTGGGACCGTGATTATAAAGGTAAGGGGTACCCGTCTGGCGTTAGGGCGCAGAATATCAGAGGGAATTGAGATCAGGGAGGCCGCAGACCATGAGTGATGAAAATAGGGTAATTAACGTAGGCTTCGTCGGAAATCCGAACTGTGGTAAGACAACGCTGTTCAACGCCTTCACAGGAGCAAAATTAAAGGTGGCAAACTGGCCCGGAGTTACGGTGGAGCGGGTGGAAGGTGAAACCAGCTATAAAGGACAGCCGATCCGTGTCATTGATACACCAGGAATCTACAGCCTGACTTCCTATACCATCGAGGAGAAAGTCACAAGAAAATGCATCGAGGATGGGGAAGTCGACGTCATCATCAATGTAGTGGATGCCTCTTCACTGGAACGAAATCTTTACCTGACCCTTCAGCTCCTGGAACTGAAGAAACCGGTAATCCTCGCTTTGAATATGATGGATATCGTGGAGGACCGCGGGATGGAAATCGATCTGCACCGCCTTCCTGAGATGCTGGGTTCCATTCCTGTCGTACCGGTATCGGCCAGAAAGCGTACCGGCCTGGATGTGCTGATGCACGCCGTGGTTCATCACTACGAGGAAGGTCCCCAGGGCACGGTAGTGGGGTATACCCCCCGGATCGAAAACAAGATTTCCAAGGTGGAGACGGTGCTTAAGGCCCACTATGGGGAGATGGACAATTTACGGTGGCATGCCATCAAGTTTATGGAATACGATGAGACCGTATGGAATGATCATCCGGTAGATTTAAATAACATTATTGACCATAATTACGAGAAAGAGATTATTAATCAGAAATACGATTACATAGAAGAGATCATAAAGGAGTGTCTGGTCAACAAGGAATCAAAGGCCGCATCGACCGATAAGATTGACGCGTTTTTAACGCATCCAATCTGGGGAATTCCTATTTTCTTAGGGATCATGGCAATGGTATTCTTCCTGACGTTCACGGTCGGTGATTTCTTAAAGGGATTTTTTGAAGTCGGTCTCGACTGGCTCTCGGGCAGTACGCTGTATTTCCTTCAGAATATTCACGCTTCGGAATGGATCACGTCCCTGGTTGTGGATGGCATTGTGGCCGGTGTCGGCGGAATTCTGACGTTTCTGCCGAATATTTTTATCCTGTTTCTGGCCCTGGCCTTTCTGGAGGACAGCGGTTATATGGCCAGAGTTGCCTATGTCATGAATGAGACGATGGGGCGGGTAGGGCTTTCCGGCAAGGCATTTTTACCCATGCTGTTAGGCTTTGGCTGTACCGTGCCTGCCGTCATGGCGGCCAGGGCTCTGCCAAGTGAAAAGGACAGAAGAAGAACCATTCTGATCACACCGTTTATGTCGTGTTCAGCCAGACTGCCTATTTATGTTCTGTTTGCGGATATGTTTTTTCCGCGGCATGCGTTGATCGTGGCCTATTCCCTGTATCTGATCGGACTCGCTGTAGCCATAGCGGTGGCCCATGTGACGCACCGGATGTCAAAGGGCGGGGAAGAGGATACCCTGTTGATTGAGCTTCCCGAGTATAAGACGCCGAATATGCGCACGGTGGCCATCTATGTGTGGGATAAGGTAAAGGATTACTTGAGCAAGGCGGGAACCACCATATTCCTGGCTTCCATTGTCCTGTGGTTTGTGTTAAACAGCGGACCATCCGGATTTGTGGAGGATGTTTCCAACAGCTTTGCCGCTATGATCGGGCGGGTTCTGGTGCCTGTTCTGAATCCTGCCGGCCTTGGGGACTGGAGAATCGCGGTGGCGCTGATATCAGGCCTGTCGGCTAAGGAGGTCGTGGTATCCAGCTTCTCCGTTTTGTTTGGAATTGGAAACATCAATTCGGCCGGAGGCATGAACCAGCTCTCCGGAGTTCTGTCCTCCATTGGTTTTAGCGGGGTCAATGCTTATGCGCTGATGATTTTCTGCCTGCTGTATTCTCCGTGTATCGCTGCGGTGGCAACCATACGAAAAGAGACCGGTTCTACAAGATGGACTCTGGGAATGGTTCTGTTTCAGATATTGACCGCATGGGGAGCCGCGGTGCTTGTGTTCCAGATTGGAAGCTTACTCTTTTAATTTCAATAAAAATAGTTTGTAACGCCCGAACGGTAAAGTTGTTCGGGCGTTTTTCTATACAGGTATGAAAATGAAATTAGGATTTAATCAGGAACTGGACATGACAGGATGCCGGATTAAAGCAGCGAGTAACCTTTCTTTAACTGTTCCAGCAGTGCGGTGAAAAGGGACGGAAACTGGTCCGTTTCATCACCGTTTCCACTCAGATAACGGATGATGACGGTGGATATCTCCTCAATATAATCGGCACATCTGTGGAAACAATCCGCTGCTTCAATCCAGCCTGCCTGCGGCCGTACCATACCGCTTTCCTCCGACCGCACCATACCGCCTTCCTCCGATTGTACCATTCCGTTTTCTTCCAACCATTCCGTTCCGATTTCGACAAGCATTTGGGCCATTTTGTCGAATGTTCCCCGGTAACGTATTTCATCCGGCTCCGCGATTCCCTTCAGCGCATTAGGAACTGTGGGAACGGTACCAAAAAATGTGACCATATTCAGCAGGATTTTGTCATACTCTTCTTTTGTCAGCTGTTTTTTCCAGTCGGGAAGCTCGCGGATCATCTTTTCAAGGCCTTTGTATCCCAGGAATGAAGCGGGAGGATTCAGAAAATGCTCCTTTTGAAGCGCCAGAGCTTCGGAGGCAATCTGGTTCTTGCTCCTTTTTTCCGTCATTCTGACCGTACAGATCGTATTTTCACTGCTTAATCCTGGATAACTGCAGTTCATGCTGTTTTTCAGTTCGTCATATCCCAGGGTAAGAAGCTGCGTCCGGCCGCAGTCATAGAGGCAGATGAGGCGCTGATCGTCGTCGTATCCTGTCATCAGTACGTAATGAAAGGGAATGTGCTCCTTCTGGTAAAGCTTTGGATAATAGGAGAGATAGTACATATCGAGAGCCCCCAATACAACGGGATGACCTGCGTCGATTTCCTCTTTCGCCTTTTTCAGCGCCCGTTCAAAGGTGCTGTAGGAATGGTGTGCGTAGGTGAACCCTGCGATCGGCGCCAGAAATGCATACATGTGTTTTGTCCGGCCGTCGCCGAGGGCTACCATGCGTTTCAAGTCTGATTTGTCTGTTTTTCGGTAGCAGAAGGAGCCAAAGCCGGAGAGCAGAAAGAAAAATCCATCCGGGAGAGATTCTCCTGTTTCGTTCATATAGAGATCTTCGATTCCATTCCACATGCATTCATAGTCGTGGGAGTGGTGTTTCAGTTCAATGATTTGTTTCATAGTACACCTCGCTTTTCGTGATTATGTTTCTCGTGTTATCCTGATCTTAAACCATGACATTGTGATAGAGTCAAGAGGCTTTTGAGCATTTGTACGACCGGTTTATCTATTTTTAGACATATTTCTGTTTTTGTCTAAAAACCATCCAACTTAAATAAATTGTATAATTACAAAAAGGCAAAATGGTATTATTGTTAAGGTCGTAAAGATTTGAAAAGGGTGATGGCTGTGAAGACGAGAAAAATAAGAGAGAAAAAGCAGAAAAAGCGTTTTAGTATGGTTGATGTAATTGTACAGAAAGGCAGATGGATCGAGAAAATTTTTGCCATTGCGGTGATTCTTTCGGTGATATCTGCCTGTTTTGTGCATGTGAATTACGATTTGAGCGAATACCTGCCTGACTGGGCGCCTGCTAAGGAAGGCTTAAACCGGATGGAAGAGGAGTTCGGCTATCCGGGAACCGCCCGTGTGATGGTGGGGCCGGTGACGCTGTATGAAGCCAAGGCCTATAAGGACCGGATTGCGGAGATTGACGGCGTGGACATGGTTATGTGGGCGGATACGACGACAGATGTGTACAACGCCAATATCTTTATTAACTACGACGATATCCAGGATTACTATAAAGATGGCTATGCGGTGATGGATATCATTTTTGAGGAAGGCGATTCCAGCAGTTTGACGAAATCTGCCATCAATGAAATGCAGACCCTCACAGGAGACAAGGGCTATTTCATGGGCTCCGCAGTACAGAATAAGTCTTTAAATGAGACGCTGATGCGGGAAATCAGCATTGCCATGGCTCTCGGTGTGGTGATGATCGCGGTTATTTTATGCCTCACGACCACTTCGTGGTTTGAGCCGGTCATGTTTTTGATGGTCATGGGAATTGCCATTATCATCAATATGGGAACGAATCTGATTCTGGGGACCATATCATTTCTGACCTTCAGCGTGGCCTCGATTCTGCAGCTGGCCGTCGCCATGGATTACTCGGTGTTCCTGCTCGACATGTTTACAAAGGAGCGGGCCAAAGGAAATGATCCCGTTACCGCCATTACCAACGCAATACATAAGTCACTGCCCTCTATTCTTGCAAGCGGCGCCACCACCATTATCGGGTTCGTCGTACTGATGCTGATGCGTTTCAGTATTGGTAAAGACCTGGGATTCGTTCTGGCGAAGGGAATCGTGGTCAGTCTGATTACCGTGCTGTTTCTGATGCCGTCGCTCCTGCTTCGCTGGGGAGACCGGATTAAACGGACGGAGCATAAGTCCTTTATGCCTTCCTTCCATGGTCTGGGACAGGTGGTCTACAGAGTGCGGTATGTGGTTCTGGGAGTTGTGCTTCTATTTGTGGTTCCCGCATTTACAGCCCAGAATATGAACTCATTTACGTTTGGAAACAGCGCTCTCGGGTCCAGCCCCGGAACGAAGGTGTATGAGGATGAGCAGCAGATCAACGGGCGCTTCGGCAAGAGCAATCTGATTCTGGCCGTGGTTCCGAACACCAGCATGGTGAAAGAGAAGGATTTGACGGATGCGCTGGATGATCTGTATTACGTAAAATCGGTGACTTCCCTGGCAGGCACCATTCCGGAGGGAATACCGGAAAAAATCATTCCAAAGAGCGCAACGAGCCTGCTGCACACAGACAACTACAGCCGAATTATGATCTATGTAAAGACTTCGGATGAGAGCGATTTTGCTTTCCAGTGTGCCAATGAGATCACGTCCATTGTACGGAGCTATTATCCGGAGGACTCCTATATAACGGGAGTGATCCCTTCCACGCAGGATATCAAATCAATTATTACGGCGGACTACAATTTCGTCAACCTGTTGTCAATTCTCGGCGTGGGGTTGGTGGTTCTGATATCATTTAAATCGCTGATAATCCCGATTGTCGTCCTGATTCCTATCGAGGTGGCAGTCTTCTTCAACATGGCGGTTCCGTATTTTACAGGAGAAAGTATGCTGTATATGGGATATATTATCGTCAGCTGCCTGCAGTTGGGGGCTACGGTGGATTACTCGATTCTGATGACGAATAATTATATGGATGCGAGAAGAACGTATCCCGAAAAGGCACGGGCGATCAAGCATACAGTATCGCGAAGCGCCCTTTCCATACTAACATCGGGGACGATTCTGACAATTGCGGGGTACGGCCTGTATTTCGTTTCCTCGGTGGCTGCAATCGGCGGTCTGGGTCATCTGATCGGACGCGGGGCATTGATCAGCGTCCTGATGGTACTGTTCCTGCTTCCCGTGCTCCTTACCATGGCGGATCCGCTGCTGATGAAGGAAGAAGCTAAGAAAATTAAGATAGAGGAAACGCGCCATGCGGTGAAGCAGAAAAAACGGGATTTGAAGAAACAGATGAAGCAAAAAACGGTGCAGATGATGCCGGGGCAGCCAAAGAAGAAAATGGAAGCGGAGCAGATGGGGCCGGTGAAGCAAGATAAGAAAATAGAAGTGGTTCAGCCGTCAAAGAATATTGAGGATGAGGTGAAGGAAAATGAGAAATAGAAGAAAAATCAGATATAAAATTACCGCCGCCGCATTGATCAGCTCGATGCTCGGCATGTCCATGGCGGGCAGCGCCCTTGCGGGACTGCCCGCTGTTGCTACGGATGAGGCGCTGTATGTGAATCTGGATTATTACGGAAATCAGGTGGACAGCAGTGTAGTGAAGGGAGTTTCCTTAAACGGCCTTCGAACATTTACGGATTATGGAAATTATACAGATGTAACGAATATGTCCAATTACGCGGAACCAGTGATCAGCGGGGATGGAGTCACCTGGCAGCTGCCGGAGGACTCAAAGGAACGGTTTTACTACGAGTGCCAGCTGAACAACGACGAGGTGATTCTCCCATGGAATTTTGACGTGTCCTATAAATTAAATGGTATTCCAAAGGAAGCAAAGGAACTGGTCCATGCCAATGGACTGGTGGAAATGGATGTACACTGCATTCCCAATGAGAATGCAAAGGAGTACTACCGCAACAACATGCTTCTTCAGGTGGCGACCATGGTTAATATGGAAGATGTAAACGCTGTGGAGGCGCCAGGCTCTCAAACACAGGCATTAGGAACGTATAAGGTTGTGATTTTTGCCGCTGTCCCAGGGGAAGAGAAGACCTTTCACATCGGGATCAGCACGACGAATTTCGAGTCGATGGGCCTGATCATGATGATGATTCCCGGAACGCTGGACCAGATGAGCGAGATTACCGATATCAAAGAGGTAAAGGACACGGTAGGGGATTCCACCGATAAGCTGCTGGATGGTATGAATGAAATTCTGGATACCTTGGACCGGATCAGCGGCGGCATGAATGTGGCACAGGCGGGTCTGGAGGATTTGCAGAAGGCGAGAGCGGGGCTGGACGCGTCGAAGGACGAAATCATAGCCAACGCGGATAACAGCCTGGACAGTCTGGAAGCTGTCAATGAAAAAATCAGCCAGCTGGCTCCGGATATTAATACGAATAAGCAGTCCCTGGATGAAATCAACACGAGAATCAACGCCATCGTGAAGACCCTGAGAAGCTCCGGCAATGACTTCTTTGATCTGGCAGGAAAACTCAGTGATCTGGAGGACTCTCTGGGGGATTTGCGGGATGATTTGAATAATTCCAACAGGGACGAGATTCTGGATCATCTGCAGATTGTAGACGATCAGCTGGAACAGATCAATGAAGTACTTCAGAATATCATACAGACGGCCGGAGGTATCCCTGCAGAACTGGATGAGGAAGATCTGGCGGAGCAGCAGGAGACGCTGAGCGATTTGCTGGAGGAGACGTACGGAATTTTGGATGACATGGAGTCCGTTGTCGGCTCCGATGCCGTGGACCGCCTGCGCAGCCAGCTGGATGCGATTAACGGAAACGGCCTGGGAGACGCGGCCAGCCTTTCGAAGCTGGCGGCAGCGGCCAGGGCGCTTCTCCCTGTGGTTAATGGTCTTCAGGGCATGGTGAGCGATCTGGAGCGCACACTGTCTGGAATCCGCCTGGACGACGGCCTTGAGAGCGGCCAGGATGCGGCAGGGGAGATCAGCTCCATCATGGGCCGTATCGAGACTTTGATCGGAGATGTCAATGATTTAAACAGGACCATCAATGAAGATAAAGCCGGTTTTGACCTGATGCTTGATGACATGGCCGCCTCCCTCGATCAGATGAGTTCCGGCACGAGCCAGGTGATCGCGCTCTTGAGAAGTGTGCAGAACACGGCCAGGACCAACCGGAGCGCGGTGGAAAACGGTACGAAGCAGACCCTTGACGGCCTGATTGATATTCTGGAAAAGGCTGCGGATACCAAGGGCACCAGCGACAAATTAAAGGATGCCAACGAGGACTTGAGAGCCAGTGTAAAGGATGAGCTGGATAAGATCGAGGATGACACGAATCTGCTGGAAATGGACCCGTCTCAGTCCATGATTTCCTTCACCTCGGATAAGAATCCGTCTCCGGCCAGCATTCAGATTATTCTGCGCACAGAGGAGATCAGCGAAGACGATGTGAATACGAACGCGGTTGATATCGAACCGGTTCCGCAGAATGTCGGGCTGTGGCAGAGAATTGTAAATGTGTTTGTGAAGATATGGGATACGGTAACAGGATTTTTTACTGGAAAATAGTAACAGATACTCATGGTAGGCCGGATCTTTAATGGGTATCCGGTCCTGGCCTCCGGCAGAATCCAGGTTCTCTTTTCTGTTCATGCTTTTGCAGGCTGGGTACCAATACCGTAATATGGAATACGTACACGATTTCTGAAATTGGTTTTTCCGTTCACATTCCTTCCGATGTAACAACAAATGCATTTGATGGAAATACAGAGACGTTTGATATTACAGCTTCTAACCTGTTAATTAGTTTTTATTTTGAGAAAATACCTGAGAATCTAAATCCGGAAACCTTTGTAGCGTATTTTGAATTGGGCTTTTCCGAGAGTATGAAAGATGAGTTGACTTATGTCGACAAGTTTGAAGTACAATCTGAGAAAAATAACTGTCTCAAAAATTTAAAAATCAAAAGAAAAGTTTGCTGCTGCAGCAGCAAAAACATGGCAGTAAAAAAGCCTTATTTTAAGCAAGAGAAATCAAAACCGCTTAAAATAAGGCTTTCATTAGGAATGCACCTGATAGGAATCGAACCTACGCACGCAGCTCCGGAGGCCACTGCTCTATCCACTGAGCTACAGATGCATCTTTCATATTCTACTATATTTTCTTATGAATTGCAAGACTATTTTTATTGATTTTTATATCATAGTTTGTTAGAATAAAACGGAGATTGAATCTCCAGGAGGTTAAGGCCCATATGAAGGACTTGTTAGAAAACTTAAAAAAACGTCTTGCAGATGAAGAAACCATCCGATATTTAAAGTTTATGGTGATTCCGCTTGTTGTGATTATCCTGATTATTATTATCGTTGTGGCGGACAGGCCGCAGGGGGAAGAGGGAGAATCGACGGAAGATGTATCACAGATCGAAATCGGGACGGCGGAAGCGACAGAAGAGAAGACAGGGGATACGGAGGATACCGCATATCATCTGGAAGAGGCAGGGGAAGAGATCCGCAGCCTGATGGAGGCTTATTTTAAGGCGAGAAGGACCTGCGATATCAATGGTCTTGCAGAGGTATACGGAGACAGCGCTTCACCGGAGGAGCTGAGAGAAGAAGGCCTTCGTATGGAGGAAGAAGTAAAATACTATCAGAGTTATAACGATATTGCCTGCTACAGCGTGAACGGCCCTGAGGAAAATACCCTGGTGGTCTATACCAGGTTTCAGATCAAGTTCCGTCAGTCGGATACCATGGCACCGAGCCTGTTTGCCTGCTTTGTGAAGCGGGGAGCGGACGGAAGCTGGCATATGATGGCGGAAGTCACTCCAGAGGATGGGGCGTACATGGCTAAAGTAAACGAGTCGGAGGCCGTGCAGAGTATGGCGGAAGAAGTCAATGTCGGCCTGCGCGCCGCACTGGAAACGGATTCCAACCTTCTGGCTGTCTATCAGGCACTGATGAGCGGTGAAGAGGCAGAAGGCGTTGGGGAAAACGGTGAGAGCAGAGAAACCGGAGAATCCGTTCAGAGCGAAGGCGCCGACGGCGGAGACGAAGGAGAAGCTTCCGAAAATGAAGTGACGGTAAACGGAGACGAAATGTCCGGAAACGAATGACAAAACATACATAACAACAGATGCTTCTCTGCGTAGCACCGTGCAGGGAAGCATTTTGAGATTAAGGAGAAGAGACATGAATGTAAAAGATTTTGATTTCGAGCTGCCGCAGGAGCTGATTGCGCAGGACCCACTGGAGGACCGTTCGTCTTCCAGGCTTCTGGTTCTCGATAAAAAGACGGGAGAAATCGAACACCGGACGTTCCGGGATATCCTCTCTTATTTGAGGAAGGGGGATTGCCTTGTCATCAACGACACGAAAGTCATCCCGGCCAGACTGTTCGGCGTGAAGGAAGGAACCGAGGCGAAGATCGAGATCCTGCTCTTAAAAAGACGGGAGAATGACATCTGGGAGACGCTGGTGAAGCCTGGAAAAAAGGCGAAGATCGGCACGGTGATTACCTTTGGCGACGGGCTGCTGACGGGTACGGTGGTGGATATTATAGAGGAAGGAAAACGGCTGATACAGTTTTCCTACGAGGGGATTTTCGAGGAGATTCTCGACAGGCTGGGCCAGATGCCGCTTCCGCCGTATATCACTCACCAGCTTAAGGACCAGACCCGCTATCAGACCGTTTACGCAAAGCATGAGGGCTCGGCAGCAGCCCCCACGGCGGGACTCCACTTCACAAAGGAGCTGCTGGCAGAGATCGAGGCTATGGGAGTCGCGATCGCCCATGTAACGCTTCATGTAGGGCTCGGCACATTCCGGCCGGTCAAAGTGGATGAGATCGAGGAGCACCACATGCATTCCGAATTCTATATTGTGGACGAGGCGGAAGCGAAGAAGGTGAACGATGCGAAGAAGAACGGAGGACGGATCGTCTGCGTAGGAACCACCAGCTGCCGTACCGTCGAGTCTGCTTCCACGGACGACGGTGTGCTGAAGGCGGGGAGCGGCTGGACGGAGATCTTTATCTATCCGGGATACCGTTTTAAGACGCTGGACTGTCTGATAACCAATTTCCATCTTCCGGAATCCACACTCGTCATGCTGGTTTCGGCTCTGGCAGGCAGGGAGCACGTGTTGAACGCATATGAGGAAGCCATCAGAGAGCGCTATCGTTTCTTTAGTTTTGGAGACGCCATGTTTATCACCGATCTTCACGAGAAAGCGGTTCCCGATGGCGGAGAGCAGAACGGTGATGGAGATCAGGTCGGTGATGGAGATCAGGTCGGTAACGAGGCCGGAGAAAGGACGGAAAAATGAAATCAGCAGAAGATCTGAGACAATTTCTCCGCTCCGTTGACCGGAAGGAATATCCCGCCTACAAGGGAGCAAAGGGTGTTTACCAGTTTCCGGACTTTACCTTAAGCATCGACCATGTGCAGGGCGACCCGTTTGCGTCGCCATCCAGGGTCAGCATCCGGGTGGAGGGAAAGAAAGCATGTTTTCCGGCAGAGTCCTATCACCTGAGTCATAAGCGGGTGGCGCTGCAGGACCTGCTGCTTCGTAAATTCGCCGCCAGGGTGGAACGGTACAATTTTAAGGCGAGAGGTTCGGGAAAGAGCGGTTTGATCGCAGTCAGCCGGTGCGGCCAGGAGATTCTGGAGAGAACCGCGTGTGTGGCAGATCCGAAGGATGGAGGCATTTTGATCCGCATAGAAGTCGGATTTCCGGCGAACGGAAGGACAATCAATTCCGGGGAACTGATTAAGATTCTGTTTGAATTTCTGCCGGAGTGCGTGGCGGGCACGTGTTTTTACAAAACCTATCCGGCCGCAGAGAAGGAGAAGGTGAAAAAAGTCTCTGAACTGGCGGAGGACCAGGAGGAAGCGAGACGGCTGCTTTCTGCCATGGGACTCGTAGCGTTTGTGGCGAACGGATCCATTTTGCCGAGGGAATCCGGGGTATCGGACCGGCCGATGGCGAAGGCGGTTCCATTTACGTCCCCATCTTCGATGGAAGTGGTGATGAAGCTTCCTTATGCAGGGGCGATTAAGGGGATGGGTATCCCCTGCGGTGTGACTCTGATCGTGGGCGGAGGCTACCACGGTAAATCCACGCTTCTCTCTGCCCTCGAGTCGGGCGTGTACAATCATATCGCCGGAGATGGCAGGGAGTACGTCGTCACGGAGGCGTCGGCGGTGAAGCTGCGCGCAGAGGATGGACGGAGTGTTAAAAACGTGGATATCTCACTGTTCATAAAGAATCTCCCGGATCTAAGGGATACGAAACGGTTCTGCACCGAGGACGCCAGCGGAAGTACGTCTCAGGCGGCCGGTGTGGTGGAAGCGATGGAGAGCGGAGCAAAGACATTTCTGGTGGACGAGGATACCAGCGCGACCAATTTCATGATACGGGACGAGCTGATGCAGATGGTGGTGCACCGGGATCAGGAACCGATCACTCCATTTGTGGAGCGGGTCCGGGCGCTTTATGACGAGCAGGGAATCTCCACGATTCTGGTAGCCGGAAGCTCGGGCGCCTATTTCCATGTGGCGGACCGTGTCATACAGATGGACTGCTATGTGCCGAAGGAAGTGACCAAAGAGGCGAAGGAGGCCGCTGCCGGGTTCGGAGAAGGCGTCCAGTCGCTTAAATTAACGCCGGTTTCCTTTGAACGGGTACCGAAGAAGTTTAAGACCGGAGGCAGGGACGAACGGTTTAAGATGAAGGTTCTGGGCCGTGACAGCCTGCAGTTTGACCGGGATGTGGTGGAGCTTCGTTTTGTGGAACAGATTGCGGATACGGAGCAGATCGCGGCTCTGGGATATCTGTTAAAATATGCGGGAACGCATTTCATAGATGGCAGGCGGAATCTGATTCAGATCGTGGACCTGCTGGAAAAGAAGGTTGCGGCGGAAGGCCTTGCGGCACTGGCGGACGACGGATATCTGCCGGTCAATTTATGTATGCCGAGGCGTCAGGAGATATTTGCCTGTATCAATCGCTGCCGCAGTCTGATGTTTTAGGGAACAGGCGGTTAGCTGGATTAGCAAAGGGGTCAGTCATGGAAGAAAAAAAACATCTGGTTGGGGGGATTTCCAGAAAGACGCTGGAACGCCTTCCTGTGTATCATCATTACCTGGAGCGCAGAGATTCTGAGGGACTTGTCAATATCTCCGCACCGGTGATTGCGCTGGATCTGCAGCTGAATGAGGTTCAGGTCCGAAAGGATATCGCTATGGTGGCGCGTTCGGCGGGGAAGCCGAAGACGGGGTACGTAGTTAAGGATTTGATTGATGACATTGAGGAATTTCTGGGGTACCATAATACGAATCAGGCCGTCCTGGTGGGCGCGGGTTCCCTTGGAAAGGCGCTTTTATCGTACCGCGGGTTTGAGCAGTATGGCGTGGAGATCGTCATGGCTTTTGACGGAGACGCCAAAAAGGCAGAGCAGAAGGTCGGGGAAAAGATGATTCTTCCCATGGAGAAACTGGAAAATCTCTGCCGGAGAATGAATATCCATATTGGCATTATCACAGTTCCGGCGGACTCCGCGCAGGAGGTGTGTGACAGGCTGGTGGACGGAGGTGTGAGAGCCATCTGGAATTTCGCGCCGATTCATCTGAACGTACCGGATCATGTGCTGGTTCAGAATGAGAATATGGCCGTGTCTCTGGCAGCACTGTCAAAATATCTCTACGAAACGGATAAGGATGCAGCGAGGGGGAATGGTGTTTGAATACTGTATTGCTGCAATATGCCGTGGAGGTTGAAAAAACCGGATCCATCACTCAGGCGGCCGGAAATCTCTACATGGACCAGCCGAATTTGAGCAAGGCCATAAAGACGCTGGAGGAAAGCCTGGGAGCACCCATTTTCAAGCGGACGTCCAAGGGGGTCGTTCCTACGGCCAGAGGCAGGATCTTTCTGGAATATGCGAGAAATGTACTGGCTCAGTTAGAGGAGATGGAGGCGCTTTATAAGCCTGCGAAGACAGGCGGTGTGGAGTTCGCCCGGGCCAGCTATATCAGCTATGCGTTTTCCATGTTTGTGAGGCGGATTGACCGGAAGGAAGGCATGAATCTGTGGCTTCGGGAGACGAATTCCGCCGACACTCTGCGTGATGTGGACCGTGGGGAGTATAAGCTGGGGATCATCCGATATAAGCCTTCAGCAGAGGCATATTACACCAAGCAGGCCGCGGAATGCGGGCTGAAGACGGAGCTTCTGCTGGAATACGATGAACGCCTCCTGATGTCGCAGGCCCATCCCCTGGCCTTAGCCGGCCACATAGAGCCAGGCGATCTGCTGCCCTACATCGAGATCACCCATGGAGACGGCAGCACTTCCGGCCATCGGGAATTTAAGGCCGCGGACAGCCCGCCGGCCAACAGGATCTATATCTTCGAGAGGGGAACCCAGATGGGGCTTCTCCATGAGAACAGCGACACCTATATGTGGGTATCCCCCATGCCGCCGTCTGTCTTAAGGCAGCACGGACTGACCGAGAAGCCGTGTGCAGACGGAAATCACCGGTACCGCGATGTCCTCGTCTACAGAAATGGTTATAAGATGGGGAAATGGGAACGGCTGTTTCTGGAAGAGCTGGAGCAGGTAAAGGCAGGCCTGATGGGTGAATTTTAATCAGTATCTATATATCGATATTTATATACTGATATATGGGAATTTACATTTGTATTTTTTCCTCCCTGAGTCTACAATAAGATCAGCATAAAAATATGGCGAGGAGGATTTTACTATGGCAAGATTCACATTACCAAGAGATCTGTATCATGGAAAAGGAGCCCTTGAAGAGCTTAAGAATTTAAAGGGAAATAAGGCAATCGTGGTAGTAGGCGGCGGCTCTATGAAGCGTTTTGGCTTTCTCGATAGAGTAATCGACTATTTAAAAGAAGCCGGCCTGGAAGTGAAATTATTTGAAGGTGTGGAACCGGATCCCAGCGTGGATACCGTTATGAAGGGCGCTGAGATGATGCGTGAGTTCGGTCCGGACTGGATCGTGGCGATCGGCGGAGGTTCTCCGATTGATGCGGCCAAGGCGATGTGGGCATTCTATGAATATCCGGATACCACATTCGAAGATCTGTGCATTCCGTTTAACTTCCCGACACTCCGTACAAAAGCAAGATTCTGTGCGATTCCGTCAACCTCCGGTACTGCTACTGAGGTAACGGCATTCAGCGTAATTACGGATTACGACAAGGGTATCAAATATCCGCTGGCTGATTTCAACATCACTCCGGACGTAGCGATTGTTGATCCGGATCTGGCTGAGACGATGCCGGCCAAGCTGACCGCGTTTACCGGTATGGATGCCATGACACACGCTATCGAAGCGTATGTGTCCACGCTCCACTGTGATTATACCGATCCGCTGGCGCTTCATGCCATCAAGATGATACATAACGATTTAATCGATTCCTATAATGGAGACATGGCTGCCCGTGACCGCATGCATAATGCACAATGTCTGGCAGGAATGGCATTCTCCAACGCGCTTCTGGGCATTGTTCATTCCATGGCCCATAAGACGGGCGCCGCATATTCCGGCGGCCATATCGTACATGGATGTGCCAATGCCATGTACCTTCCTAAAGTAATCAAGTTTAACGCGAAAGAACCGGAAGCAGCAAAGCGTTACGCTGAGATTGCACGTTTCATTGACCTCAAGGGTTCCACCGATGAGGAGCTTGTGGATGCGCTGATCACAGAACTCCGAGGGATGAATGAGAAGCTGAATATTCCAACCTGCATCAAAGAGTACGAAGGCGGAATCATCGACGAGACAGAATTCAATGAAAAATTACCGTCAGTAGCAGAGCTGGCAGTCGGTGATGCATGCACCGGGTCCAATCCGAGACCGATTACACCGGCCGAAATGGAGAAGCTGTTAACCTGTTGTTACTATGATAAAGAAGTTGATTTTTAACCTTTTATTCCCGTGAGCAACGAGCCAAACGGACACGCTGGCGCGTCCATTTGGCGACTGCCGCGAGGGTCACCCCCCCGCTGTTCACAGCGAGGGGTTGACTTAGCAATGCAATGTGTGCCGGGGGCGCAGGATCGTATGGTCCTGCGCCTCTGGTGCGTGAACTGAAACCGAAAAAGCTGTTTGACACCGTTTTTTATCTGTGTTATGGTATCAGGGAATCAAAAAAGAAGGGACAGGACGGAACGGATGAAAAAAGAGGATGCAGTGCTGGTGGTCAGCTTCGGAACCAGTTATAATGACAGCCGTAAGAAGACCATCGAGGAGATCGAGAAGACGATTGCCGGACATTTTCATGGTTACGAGTTCCACCGGGCGTTTACCAGCCGGGTGATTATTAATATTTTAAAGAAACGGGATTCCATTTCGATCGACGGAGTGTCGGAGGCAATGGAAAGACTTTTAAATCAGGGCATAAAAAGGGTTCTGGTCCAGCCCACCCATGTCATGAGCGGCGAGGAATTCGACGCTATGATGGAGGAGATGAGTCCCTATGAGGCTTCCTTTGAGGCAGTGGCCGTAGGCGCCCCGCTGCTCACTTCGAATGAGGACTATGAGCGGCTCGTCCGCATTCTGGCAGAGGATACGAAGGAATTTGACCAGGAGGGAACGGAGATCATTCTCATGGGCCATGGGACAGAACATGCGGCGAATGAGGTCTATGTGCGTCTTGCCGCGGAATTTAAGAAACAGGGATACGGCCGGTACCATGTCGGGACTGTGGAGGCGACGCCCTCGCTGGAAGATATGAAGCGCGAGGCGGATCAGACAGGTGCGCGCCGGGTGGTGCTTCAGCCGCTGATGATCGTGGCGGGAGACCATGCCAATAACGATATGGCAGGCGACGAAGAGGACTCCTGGAAGAGTGTATTTAAGGCGGACGGATACGAGGTGGTGTGCCGGCTGAAGGGGCTGGGAGAGCTGGAAGGGATTCGCAGAATGATTGTTGATCACGCGAAAATGGCGGTGCGGTCCTTGACTTTGAAATAGCGCTTTGCTAGAATGACACTATTCGTTATATAAGGAAAAGGACAGGTTATATGCAAAAAAGAAAGAGAATGGCGGCTGCCGCGGTTTGTCTTGCGGCTGCCGCTTCCATCTGGCTGCTGTCGGGATGCGCCAGAAAGATCGAACCAATTACAAAGTCCAGTTTTATGCTGAATACGTTTGTAACCGTGACTCTGTATGATACAGATGATCCGGATATCTTAAACGGCAGCCTGGAACTGTGCCGTTCCTATGAGAATATATTCAGCAGAACCATCGAGGGAAGCGAGATTTACAAGCTGAACCACCGTTCTGCGGATGAGCAGACCGTGACCGTCTCAGACGATGTGACGGCTCTGCTGGAAAAGGGAATTCATTACAGTGAAGTCTCGGATGGGGATTTTGATATTACCGTCGAGCCCCTCAGTTCCCTGTGGAATTTTTCGTCGGATGAACATATAGTTCCTTCGGATAGCGAGATCAGGGAAGCCAGGGACAAGGTGAACTGGAAGAATCTGGAGCTGGCTGGGAATACCCTTACGTTCGGCTCGCCGGATACGGCCATTGATTTGGGGGCTATAGCCAAGGGCTATATTGCGGACCGCATGAAAGACTATCTCGTTGGGAAGGGTGTGAAGAGTGCCGTGATCAATTTGGGCGGCAATGTGCTCTGTATCGGGAAAAGGCCCGATGGAACGCCGTTTAAGGTCGGCCTTCAGAAACCTTATGCAGACCGGAATGAGACGATTGCGACGCTGAACATCGACGGAATGTCAGTCGTTTCCTCCGGTGTCTATGAACGCCATTTTGAAAAGGATGGGGTGAATTACCACCATATATTAAATCCCAGAGACGGATATCCGTATCAGAACGGACTTATATCGGTTACCATCATCTCCGATCTGTCCGTGGATGGGGACGGCCTTTCCACGACCTGCTTTTCCATGGGACTGGAGAAGGGAAAGGACCTGCTCGATTCCATCGACGGCGCCTACGGCGTGTTTATCACCGACGACTATGAGATTGTATATTCGGAGGGAGCGAAGCAGTTCCTGGATAAAGAATCTTAAGGATTCCTTTATTCATGGGGATTTGCTTTACATTTTTCCGGCACTATACTACAATAGAAGAAATGTAATTTTGACAGGAGCAGTGTTATGATTAAAAAAATATGGGACAAGGTTATGAATCGAGAGGTCATTTCTTATCTGATCTTCGGGGTGCTGACCACACTGGTGAACTGGGTGGTCTATGCGGCCATGGTAAAGGTTCATATCGATTACCGCATAGCGACAGCGGTGGCATGGGCTGTATCTGTCTTGTTTGCGTTTATTGTGAATAAGATTTTCGTATTTCAGAGCTATAATATGCGCCCGGCCTTTGTTATGAAGGAGATCACGTCGTTTGTGGCGTGCAGAGCCGTGTCGGGTGTGATGGAGATGGTCTTTATGATTGTCATGGTATCATGGATTCATATGGACGAGTATATCAGCAAGATTGCAGTTTCTGTGATTGTTGTAATTGTAAACTACGTATTCAGTAAACTTTTTATATTCAGGAAGAGCGAAGAAAAATCCCTGTGAAAGGTTGGCCGAAGTACGGCCAGGTAACTGCATATGGAACGCGATGACGAGATTGAAAAGATTTCTAAAGAACTAGAGGACATACTAAGAATGACATCAGAGAAAAAACGGAGCAGTGGGGAAACTGAGACGGAGAAGAAAAATTTGATACCTTCGGAGAATGAGACGGACGAAAAAGAACCGTCCGCTTCCCTGGAGGATTTTTCACTTATACTGGATCTGGGCGAGGGCTATACGGTGTCGTCGGATTCTGTCGAGGAGGCGTCTGACCTTGAACATGGGGAAGCGGAAGTGAAGGCCGATGACAGCCTGGATTCCTTTGACCTGCTGGGCGGTCAGACGGCGGCAGAAGGGGATTACGAGGATTCTCTGGAACTTTTTCTGGAACCCGTGGAAGAGGAAGAATACGAATACGATGAAGACGCAGAATTTCCGGATCGGGAAGATACCGGGTATGCAGCCCGTGATGAGGGCCTGTATCCGGATCCGGAAAATCAGGTCCGTGGTGACAGTACCCGGAAACGGAGACGGGACGGCAGAGAGAGCATCAGCCTGATACGGCCATCGGATGGACTTGTGGCTGCATTTTTTGTGCCGATTATTATTATGATCATTATCTTTGCCCAGCGCGGAATCTTTCCGTTTGGGGAGGAGAGCTTCTTAAGAACGGATATGTACCACCAGTATGCGCCGTTCTTCTCCGAGTTTCAGCACAAGCTGACCCATGGCGGCAGCTTCCTGTACAGCTGGGATGTGGGAATGGGCGTGAATTTCGCAGCCCTCTACGCCTACTATCTGGCCAGCCCCTTAAACTGGCTTCTGGTGCTCTGTCCCAAGGCGTATATCATCGAATTCATGACCTATATGATCGTGTTCAAGATCGGTCTCAGCGGGTTAAGCTTCGCCTACTATCTGCGGAAGCACTGCAGAACCTCGGATTTCGGTATCGCATTTTTCGGCATTTTTTATGCGCTTTCCGGTTATATGGCAGCTTACAGCTGGAATATCATGTGGCTGGACTGCATCCTTTTGTTCCCTCTGATCATGCTGGGGCTGGAGCGCCTCGTACGGGAAAAGAAATGTTTTCTCTATTGCATTACTCTGGGGTTATCTATTCTGTCAAACTATTACATATCCATTATGATATGTATTTTCATGGTGCTGTACTTCATCGCCCTGCTTGTGATGGAGGGAAAGAAATCGTGGAAGGACTACATGGTAAATATCAGTTCCTTCACGGTGTTCTCCCTTCTGGCAGGCGGTCTGGCCGCGGCAGTGCTCCTTCCGGAGATCTACGCGCTGCAGATGACTGCGTCCGGAGATTTTAACTTTCCGAAGACGGTGACCTCCTATTTTCCGATCTTTGACATGCTGGCGAGACACTTGCCGGATGTGGAGACGGAGATCGGACTGGATCACTGGCCGAATATCTACTGCGGCGTGGCGGTCCTTATGCTGTTTTTGCTGTATCTTGTAAACCGGAAGATCAAACGGCGGGAAAAAGTGGTGTACTGCGGTCTGCTGCTGTTCTTTTTTGCCAGCTTCTCGTTCAATGTACTTAACTTTATCTGGCACGGGTTCCATTATCCTAACAGCCTTCCGTGCCGCCAGTCCTTCATCTATATTTTTCTGGTGCTTCTGATGTGTTATGAGGCGTACAGCCATTTGAAGGAGACGCCGTGGAAGCATGTGGTGCTGGCGTTCTTTGCGGCAATCGTATTTGTGCTGATGGCTCAGAAGCTGATCACGGATGAAGCGTACCATTTTTCTGTGTTCTATGTGGCGATTCTATTCCTTTCCGCCTATACGGGGCTGATCTGTCTGTATCAGAAGGGGGCGAGCCGGAATCTCGTCATCCTGCTGGCGCTGGGCGTCGTTTCGGTGGAAGCGGCGGTCAATACGACGGTGACGAGCGTTACCACGACCAGCCGGACCAGCTACGTAAAGGATAATGACGCCAGCGTGAGGCTGACGGAAGGGATCAGCGATCCCTCCTTTTACCGGGTGGAAAAGGTCACCAGGAAGACGAAAAATGACGGCGCGTGGATGAATTTCCCGTCGGTTTCCCTGTTCTCGTCCACAGCCAACGCGGACTTATCAAAGTTCTTTAAAAAGCTGGGATGCGAGAGTTCCACCAACGCTTACAGCATTACCGGCAGCACGCCGCTGGTGGATTCGCTGTTTTCCGTAAAGTACGCGCTGTTTTCCGTAAAGTACGCGCTGTATTCAGAGACACCGGCTGATACCGGTCTCCTCACCCCGATGGAGGTGGAGGACCATACGTATCTCTACCGCAATGAATTTACGCTGCCGCTCGGAGTCATGGTCCCTTACGATCTTGAGGACAACTGGCAGTTAGACATCACCAACCCGGCGGATGTACAGAACGATCTTGCCGTGGTGCTGGGAGCCAGCCCTGTGCTGGAGGAGGTGCCGAGCGAGATCCTCGGAACCAGCTTTACCTTTACACCGGAGGTATCGGGCGATTATTACGTCTATGTGAGCAACAAGAAGGTGGAAAAGGTAAGCGCCCTGATGGGGGAAAATACGAAGAGCTTCGACAACATTAACCGCGGATACATGCTGGAGCTGGGATGGATTTCCGCAGGCGAGGAAGTGACGCTCCGCAACGATGACAACGAGCAGGATCTGGTGGCTATGGCCTATCGATTTATACCGGAAGGTCTGGAATCGGTATACAATGTGTTAAACAGAAATTCCATGGAGCTGACGAAGAAGACAGATACGGAAATCTCCGGAAGAATCGACGTTGAAAAGGCAGGTCTCCTCTATTTGAGCATTCCTTACGACAAGGGATGGTCTATATTGGTGGATGGAGAAGAGACGGAGCCGTATAAGCTGTTTGACACCTTCTTAAGCGTGCGGCTCACGGCCGGAACGCATATCGTGGAACTGCGCTATATGCCGCAGGGCTTAAAGACAGGTGGAATGATCACTGCGGGCAGCATCGCTGTGCTGCTTCTCATTGCAGGAATCACCGCAGGCCGCAGAAAGAAACCGGTCATGCGCAGAAGAATAAAATGCTAAGGAGAAATGAAATATGAAATTATGGGGCGGACGCTTCACAAAAGAGACGAACCAACTGGTACACAATTTCAATGCTTCCCTTTCCTTTGACCAGAAGTTTTACCATCAGGACATCGAAGGCAGCATTGCCCATGTAAAAATGCTGGCAAAGCAGGGAATTCTGACGACAGAAGACAGAGATGCGATCATAGAGGGGCTGGAAGGAATCCGCAGGGATTTAGAGAGCGGAGCACTTGCATTTACGGCGGAACACGAGGATATTCATTCTTTCGTGGAGGCGGTCTTAACGGAGCGCATCGGTGAGGCCGGTAAACGCCTTCATACAGGCAGAAGCCGCAACGACCAGGTGGCCCTGGACATGAAGCTGTATACGAGAGACGAGATCGATGAGATGGACGGTCTGGTCAAATCTCTTCTGGAAGAGCTGTTAAAGCTGATGGAGGAGAATCTGGACACGTATATGCCGGGCTTTACTCATTTGCAGAAGGCTCAGCCCATCACGCTGGCTCACCATATGGGGGCCTACTTTGAGATGTTTGACCGCGACCGTTCCCGCCTTTCTGATATCAGAAAACGGATGAACTACTGTCCGCTGGGATCCGGAGCGCTTGCAGGCACCACCTATCCCCTGGACCGGGAGTATACGGCGGAGCTTCTTGGATTTGACGGACCAACGTTAAACAGCATGGATTCCGTGGCGGATCGTGATTACATCATCGAGCTGCTCAGCGCGCTGTCGACGATTGCCATGCATTTGAGCCGCTTCTGCGAGGAGATTATCATCTGGAATACGAATGAGTATCAGTTCGTGGAGATCGATGATTCCTACAGTACTGGAAGCAGTATCATGCCTCAGAAAAAGAACCCTGATATCGCGGAGCTGATCCGTGGAAAGACAGGCCGGGTCTATGGCGCTCTCGTTTCCATTCTGACGACCATGAAGGGGATTCCGCTGGCCTATAACAAGGACATGCAGGAGGACAAGGAGCTGACCTTTGACGCCATCGATACGGTAAAGGGCTGCCTTGCGCTCTTTACCGGCATGATCTCCTCCATGACTTTCAGGAAGGATGCCATGGAAGCGAGTGCGAAGAACGGCTTTACCAATGCGACGGATGCCGCGGATTATCTGGTGAACCACGGTGTGGCGTTCCGTGACGCCCATGGAATCGTGGGACAGCTGGTATTATACTGTATTGAGAAGGGAATTGCACTGGACGATATGTCCCTGGAAGAGTTCCAGGCGATCAGCCCCGTGTTTGAGGAAGACATTTACGATGCCATCAGCATGCAGACGTGTGTGAAAAAGCGTATGACCATCGGCGCCCCGGGACAGGATGCGATGAAGAAAGTGATAGAAGCGTGCAGAGAGAGGCTGGAAAAGTAAAATCCATATACTGGAAATTTCCTCAGAAAAACTATTGCATTCCTCTATAGGGGAAGGTTTATACTAAAGTATATTAGATGATTTATACGGAAAGGTAAACAAAATCTGATCAGAGGAGGCTGTCTGGTTTGCTATGGGGGAAAGGCAAAACGCTAAAAAATTATATTCTATCGGTGAAGTAAGCCGTATCTGCAATGTGTCGAAAAAGGCACTTCGTTTTTATGACCAGATCGGAGTGATCTCTCCGGATATGGTAAGCGAAGAGAACAATTACCGCTATTACAGCGAGGAGACACTGCTTCTGGTTCCGGTCGTCAAGTATTATAAACAGATGGGGTTCAGTCTGGAACAGATGCAGAGTCTGGTGGAAGGCAGTACGTATCAATGCCTGGAGCGAAGCTTTTTAAGCAAGAGTGAGGAACTGCAGACCGAACGGCAGGAGCTGCTATACCGCTATACCGCCGTGAAGGACTGGTATGAGCTCGTCCGTGAGGCGGAGCTTGTTTCTCAGCGCAAAGAACACGATGTGACCATAAAATATGTGAATTCTACGGTGTATTGCAGTAAAGAACAGGATTTTTCGTACAATTACATGGAGTCGATCATCAATATTCCGTGGGTGAACTATCTGGAAAGCATACATAATGAGATCACAGGGCCGGTTATCTTAAATTTCCCGTCATTTCGTGAGAAGCGGGATGGGACGTGCAGGCGGGCCAGGATTATGCAGATGCCGCTCCGCCCTCTGGTAAAGGAGGCGGAATTAAAGACGCTGGGCGGGACCATGATGGCTTCGGTCTATCACGTGGGATCCCTGGATTCAATCGGACGGGAATACGGGAAGATTGAGGAATGGGCGTCGAGAAAAGGATATATCTGCGGCGAGGAATCGTTTGAACGGTATGTGGTGGATTACTGGACGACGCGGGTGCCGTCGGAGTTTGTGACTGAAATACTGGTGCCGGTTACCCGGATGGAAGAGTGCAGATAATTTGTGAAAATTGAATAATATGATGCCAAAACCTTCCCCTCGAGGGGAAGGTTTGAAAGAGACAACCATAGCTTCGCAGGGAGATGGTTGTCTTTTTTTATGCAAAATTACGCTGTATCATGGTTTGACGGTATTGTTATTGTTTTAACATTACCCTAAGGGGAAGGTACATTATGCAGATTTACCTACACTATGCTAAAAAATATTTAGAAAATTGAATAATAATAAGCATAATATAAAAATATTTTAGAAAAATAGCGTAAAAAATGAGGCTTGACATTCCACATAGGGGGAAGGACTATACTAAATGCATATAAAAAAGATGGATTGAAGATGAAAATTAGATAATGTATCTAATTTCGAATCCAGAAGGAGGATATTTCATGAAGTACGATGCATTGGGAATGATTGAAACAAAAGGGCTGGTAGGATCGATTGAAGCGGCGGACGCCATGGTAAAGGCGGCTAATGTCACCTTAATCGGCAAGGAACACGTAGGCGGCGGTCTCGTTACCGTTATGGTGAGAGGTGATGTGGGAGCGGTAAAGGCTGCGACGGATGCAGGAGCGGCGGCAGCACAGCGCGTAGGCGAGCTGGTATCCGTTCATGTAATCCCACGTCCTCATGCAGAGGTGGAGTGCATACTTCCGGTCTGCAGAAAACCTGAATAGGAGGAGGGCGCGCAGGTGAGATATTACGGAGAAGAGGCACTGGGCCTGGTGGAGACCATTGGCCTGACACCCGCGCTGGAAGCGGCGGATAAGATGTTAAAGGCAGCGGACGTGGAACTCATATCCTACGAAAACGTAGGTTCCACCCTTGTGACCATTATGGTCAAGGGAGATGTGGCAGCGGTACGGTCCTCTGTGGAGGCCGGAGCGGCAGCTGCGGCAGCCATCGGAAAGCTGACGGCTAAGAATGTAATGCCGAGACCGATTCAGGGAGTAGGCGATATTGTATCCGTACACGATGTTGATGCGTAAGAACAGATAAACGGCAGGAAGGAAAAATTTTATGGAAAGATATGAAGCCATTGGTTCCATTGAAACATTTGGCCTGGTATTCGTTCTGGAAGCCGCGGATGCGATGTGCAAGGCGGCCGATGTGGAACTGATTGGATATGAGAATGTAGCTTCCGGATACATTTCCGTGCTGGTGCGCGGTGATGTGGGAGCATGTAAGACGGCAGTAGATGCCGGAGTAAAGGCAGTGGAAGCTATGGGAGCCGAGGTTTACAGCTCTGTCGTAATCCCCAGGCCTCATCCCGATCTGGAGAAGATCATCACACGTTACTCCTTAAAGAATCTTCTTCCGGCGGAGTAAGGAAAGGAAGCGTAGGCAATGCGTTTTGTTGATAAAGACTTGCTTTCTGTCCAGGAAGCCAGAATCCTGATGGAAAATGCCGGAGAGGCGAGAAAAGTGCTGGCTGGTTTTGAACAGGAAAGGCTGGACCGCATTGTAGTACATATGGCGCAGGCGGCGGCAAAACACGCCAGGGAGCTGGCGGTCATGTCCTGCGAGGAGACGGAATACGGAAACTGGCAGGATAAATACAGGAAAAACCGGTATATCTGCGAATACCTGCCCGAGAAGCTTAAGACCATGCGTTTTGTGGGAATCATTTCGGAGGACCGGGAAGAGAAAATGATGAAGGTCGGCGTACCGTTAGGAATTATCGCAGCGCTGACACCGTCTGCCAATCCGGTATCCACGGCCATCTATCAGGCGCTCATCGCGGTGAAATCAGGCAATGCCATCGTCTTCGCTCCCCATGAGCGGGCCGCGAAGACCACGGGCAGAGCGTTGGATATTCTGATGGAAGCGGCTGCTGAGGCGGGACTTCCGGACGGCGCGCTCTCTTACTTAGGCACCGTGACGCGTCAGGGAACGGAAGCGCTCATCGGCCATCCGGCCGTATCGCTGGTGATCGGCACCGGCGTTCCGGAGATGACAGAGGCCGCGAAGGCCGCGGGAAAACCGTTCATCTATGGAGGAACCGTAGGTTCCCCCGCGTTTATCGAGAGGACGGCGGACATACCGAAGGCGGTGAAGGCCATCGTGGCCAGCCGGAATTTTGATTACGGAATCGTACCGGCGGCGGAACAGTATATCGTTGCAGACAGCTGCATCGCCGGTGAGGCAAAAAGGGAATTTGAGAGAAACGGCGCCTACTTCATGTCGGGGGACGAGGAAAAACAGCTGATCGGGCTGCTTTGTCCCGAAAACGGCAGTCAGGACCCTGAGCTGGTGGGTAAACCGGCGCGGGAGCTGGCCAGGAGGGCGGGATTTTCCGTTCCGGATACGGTAAAGGTACTGGTCTCCGAACAGAAGTATATTTCAGACAGAAATCCATACGCCAGGGCGCTGCTGTGTCCGGTTCTGGTGTATTACATAGAAAATGACTGGGTTCATGCCTGTGAGAAATGCATCGAACTGCTGGCAAATGAAAGCCATGGACACACACTTGTGATTCATTCGAAGGATGAAGAGGTCATTCGCCAGTTCGCACTGAAGAAACCGGTCGCCAGGATGCTGGTGAACACCCCGGCTGTGTTTGGGAGCATGGGCGTGACGACGAATCTGTTTCCGGCCATGACGCTTGGAAGCATTACCGCCGGCGTCGGAATCACCTCGGACAGCGTTTCCCCCATGAACCTGATTTACATCAGAAATGTGGGATACGGAGTGCGGGAGATCGAAGACCGGATGACCGGAGACGCAGAGGAGAGAAACGGCCGCGCCGACGCCGCGGTTTTAAACACAGCCCGGCAGACGGCGGTTCCGGAATGCAGGGATGACAGCCTGGATGACGAGCTGGAGCGGGCCATGAAGAAGCTCCTGGAGTGGATGGCCGAAGAAGAATAAGCAGGAAAGAGGGGTAATACAAATTGGATATTCGTGAGTTTACAGATAAATTTGCAGATGCGACCAGAAACATGTCGCCGGAACAGCGGGAGGCGCTGGTAAAGATGCTGGAATCCGTTTCCGGCGATCTGCCAAAGGGCGCTCCGGAGAAAACGGGAGTGTGCAGCGGCGAGGGCACAGAGATTCCCGATGGGATCACCGAGCGTCTTCAGCTTCTGAAGGATAACTACTTAAAGCAGGTTCCTTCCATCACGACTTACCGTGCAAGAGCCATTACAAAGATCGCAAAAGAGAATCCGGGCATGCCGAAGATTCTTCTGCGCGCAAAATGCTTCCGTTACTGCTGTGAGACGGCGCCTCTGGTGATTCAGGACCACGAGCTGATCGTCGGAGCACCATGCGGAGCACCGAGAGCCGGAGCATTTTCACCGGATATTGCCTGGAGATGGATGGAAGATGAGATCGACACCATCGGGACGCGTGCCCAGGATCCATTCTACATTTCCGAGGAAGACAAGAAGATCATGAGAGAGGAGCTGTTCCCGTTCTGGAAGGGCAAATCTGTCGATGAGTACTGCGAGGACCAGTACCGGGAAGCCGGCGTATGGGAGCTCTCAGGCGAGTCCTTCGTATCAGACTGTTCCTACCACGCGTTAAACGGCGGCGGAGATTCCAACCCCGGATACGACGTAATCCTGATGAAAAAAGGAATGCTGGATATCCAGAGAGAAGCGAAAGAGCATTTGGAGCATCTGGATTATGAGAACCCGGATGATATCGAAAAAATCTATTTCTATAAATCCATCATCGATACCACAGAGGGCGTTATGATTTACGCAAAGCGTCTGTCTGATTACGCGGCGGAGCTGGCGGCAAAGGAGACGAATCCGAAGAGGAAAGCGGAGCTCTTAAAGATTTCCGAGGTCAACGCCCGTGTACCGGCCCATAAGCCGGAAACCTTCTGGGAAGCAGTCCAGGCGGTATGGACCATCGAGTCCCTGCTGGTCGTGGAAGAGAACCAGACCGGTATGTCCATCGGACGTGTGGACCAGTATATGTATCCGTATTATAAGAGCGATATCGAATCCGGACGGTTAAATGATTTCCAGGCCTTCGAGCTTGCCGGATGTATGCTGATTAAGATGTCAGAGATGATGTGGATCACCAGCGAGGGCGGTTCCAAATTCTTCGCCGGCTACCAGCCATTCGTCAATATGTGCGTGGGCGGCGTGACGAGAGACGGCCGTGACGCAACCAATGAACTGACGTATCTGCTGATGGATGCTGTCCGCCACGTGAAGATTTACCAGCCGTCCCTGGCCTGCCGGATCCACAACAAATCTCCTAAAAAATATATGAAAAAGATCGTGGACGTGATCCGTTCCGGCATGGGCTTCCCGGCCTGCCATTTCGACGACGCCCACATCAAGATGATGCTGGCAAAGGGCGTGAGCATCGAGGACGCCAGAGACTACTGTCTGATGGGCTGCGTGGAGCCGCAGAAATCAGGCCGTCTCTATCAGTGGACCTCCACCGCCTATACCCAGTGGCCGGTCTGCATCGAGCTGGTGTTAAACCACGGTGTTCCGCTCTGGTACGGCAAGCAGGTCTGCCCGGATATGGGAGATTTGAGCCGGTTCAAGACTTTTGAGGAATTTGACGCGGCTGTTAAGGAAGAGATCAAATACGTGACAAAATGGACCGACGTGGCCACGGTTATTTCCCAGAGAGTCCACAGAGACCTTGCTCCGAAGCCTCTTATGTCCATCATGTACGAGGGCTGTATGGAAAAGGGAAAAGACGTTTCCTCCGGCGGCGCGATGTACAATTACGGCCCTGGCGTGGTCTGGTCCGGACTGGCAACTTATACGGACTCCATGGCAGCGATCAAAAAGCTGGTGTTTGATGATAAGAAATATACACTGGAGCAGATAAATGAGGCGCTGAAGGCCGATTTTGTTGGATATGAGCAGATAAAGGCTGACTGTCTGAACGCTCCGAAATATGGCAACGACGATGATTATGCGGATTTGATTGCTTCGGATTTAGTTGACTTTACTGAGGCAGAACATAGAAAATATAAGACCCTGTACTCCCATTTAAGCCACGGTACCCTGTCCATTTCCAACAATACTCCGTTCGGACAGATGACAGGCGCTTCCGCCAATGGCCGCGGTGCATGGCTGCCGTTATCCGACGGCATCAGCCCAACCCAGGGAGCCGACTACAAGGGGCCGACTGCGATCATCAAGTCCGTGTCCAAGATGGCCAATGACAGCATGAATATCGGCCTGGTACATAACTTCAAGATCATGGCGGGACTCTTAGACACTCCGGAAGGAGAGGAGAGCCTGATCACCCTGCTTCGGACCGCCAGTATCTTTGGAAACGGCGAGATGCAGTTTAACTATCTGGATAACAACACGCTCTTAGAAGCGCAGAAGCACCCGGAGAAATACCGCGACTTAATCGTCCGTGTAGCCGGATACAGCGCCTTCTTCGTAGAACTTTGCAAGGATGTTCAGGATGAGATTATCAGCAGAACCATGCTGACCCATTTATAAAGAACCGTAAATTGGAGATGAATAACGATGAATCAGACACATGCAGGTTCCATTGAGCGCAAGGCACTGATATTCAATGTTCAGAAGTATAACATGTACGACGGGCCGGGCATCCGCACCATTGTGTTTTTCAAGGGCTGTCCGCTGCGCTGCAAATGGTGTTCCAATCCGGAGGGAATGGACCGGAGTTTTCAGGTCATGTTTAAGAAACGTTCCTGCGTGGACTGCGGGGCATGTGTAAATGCCTGCCCTGCGGGGATTCACGTGCTCTCCCCGGAGACCGGAAAACACGAAATCCGCAGAGACAGAGACTGCACCGGATGCAGAAAATGCATGGAGGTGTGCCCCCAGGAAGCGCTGACGATCTCAGGTGAATGTAAGACCATCTCGGAGCTGTTAAAGATTATTTCCGAGGATGAGGCCTTCTACGAGCAGTCGGGAGGGGGCGTGACACTGGGCGGCGGAGAAGTAACCGCGCAGCCGGAGGCGGCCTTAAACCTTCTGATGGCCTGTAAGCAGGAAGGCTATAACACGGCGATCGAGACGTGCGGCTTCACGAAAACAGAAACCATTTTAAAAATCGCGGAGTATGTGGACTTATTTCTGTTCGATATCAAGCATATGGACCCGGAACGCCACAACGAGCTGGTCGGTGTAAACAATGAGCTGATCCTGGAAAACTTAAAGGAGCTTCTTCACCGCCGTTACAACGTCAAGGTGAGAATGCCCATGCTAAAGGGGATCAACGACAGCAGGGAAGAGATCGACCGGGTAATCCAGTTTTTGATGCCGTTTCGTGATTATAAGAATTTCAAGGGAATTGATCTGCTCCCATACCACAAGATGGGGGTAAATAAATACAATCAGCTGGACCGGCCCTATCCCATCGACAGAGATCCCAGCCTGAGCGACGAGGACTTATCGCGGATCGAGGGCTGGCTGAAGGAGTATCAGTTCCCTGTCACTGTGGTAAGACATTAGCGGAGCCGGTATACAGCAGGAAAGGAGAGCCATGGCGGGAAAGGAACTTACCAGTGTAAGCCGGGTGATTGAGGAATCCGTACCCGGCAAACAGGTCACGATCGCCCATGTGATCGCATCACCGGTGCCGGAGGTGTACGAGTGCCTTGGAATCGACGCGGCGGGAGCCATCGGTATCCTGACGCTCTCCCCGTTTGAGACGGCCATTATCGCGGCGGATATCGCGGCTAAGGCGGCCGATGTGGAGGTTGGATTTTTAGACCGCTTCACGGGATCGGTGGTCATAGCCGGAGATGTCCAGAGCGTGGAGACGGCTCTTGTCTCCGTCTGCCGGACGCTGGAGACCGTGCTTGGCTTTGCCGTGCCCCCGGTGACGAGAACATGAGAACAAAGAGAATTATGGTAATGGGGGCTGGCGGGAGCGGGAAAACGACTCTGGCCCATGCACTGAATGGGGATCACTCTCCGGTAAAGCGGACGCCCTGTCTGGTCTACGGAGCACGGACGATCGATGCTCCCGCCGCCTACTTAGAATCTCCCTGGATGGTACAGCACCTGATCGCGGAGGCCCAGAATGCGTCTCATGTTCTGATGCTGGTGGATCAGACAAAGACGAGGGAGGTATATTCCCCCGGTTTTGCCCTGGCCTTCCGTGCTCCGGTCATCGGAGTCATAACGAAGGAAGGAAAGAGCCGGGAGCAGCTGGCCCGGTGTGAAAAAGAGCTTTTAAAGGCCGGAGTCCAGCCTCCGTTTTACCGGGTGGTATTTCCTTCCGGGGAGGGGCTCCGTGAACTGGAAAAACGGCTGAGCAATGACTAAAATTCAGGAGAAAGGAGGCGGAAATAAAATGGAACAGTTTATTATGAAAACAAAAGTGTATCTCGGGGAAGCTTCTCTGGAAACTCTCCGGGATATGGGGATAAAAAAGGCGTTCGTGATCTGCGATCCGTTTATGAAGAGTTCTCATAAAGTGGATATGGTGACGGATCTGCTGGAGGAAGCGGGAGCGGAATTTTCTGTTTTTGCTGAGGTTGTACCGGATCCCACCATTGCGGTGGTGACTAAGGCCATCGAGCAGATGCTGGTATGCAGGCCGGACGCCGTGATTGCGCTGGGCGGCGGCTCAGCCATTGATACGGCAAAGGCGGCAGGACTGCTTTATTCCGGCATGAGCCAGTCGGAGCGTCCGGAACTGATCGCGATTCCGACCACGAGCGGAACGGGAAGCGAGGTTACCTCCTTTGCTGTGATCTCGGACCCGGAAAAACAGGCAAAATATCCCCTGGTGGACGATTCCATGGTGCCGGATACGGCGCTGTTGGACCCGCGTTTTACCGTTTCGGTACCACCCCATATTACGGCGGATACCGGCATGGATGTGCTGACACATGCGCTGGAGGCGTACGTTTCCACAGACGCCGGTGACTTTACGGATGCCTGTGCGGAGAAAGCGATCCGGCTGGTATGGCGCTACTTAAAAACTGCGGTGGAAGACGGAAGCAGCATGGAAGCCAGGGAGAAGATGCATAATGCGTCGTGCCTGGCCGGCGTGGCATTTAACGGGGCATCCCTGGGAATCTGTCACAGCCTGGCTCACGCGCTTGGCGGAAGATTTCATATTCCGCACGGAAGAAGCAATGCGATGCTGCTCTGCCATGTGATCGCTTACAATGCGGGGCTGGAAACTCCGGGAGAGACGGCGGCCCTGAAACGGTACGTGGAAGTGGCCAATATGCTGGGAATCTCGGCAGGAACCGACAAGGCGACCGTACACGGACTGATCCGTCAGATCAGGATTCTGATGAACCAGATCCATATTCCCCAGTATATAACGGAATGCGGTGTGGACAGGGAGGAATTCCTGGAGGCCGCAGACGGTATGGCACAGCTTGCTTTGGATGACAACTGCACGGTGACGAATCCCAGGAAGCCGTCTAAAGAAGAGCTGGAGAACTTATACCGGTGTCTGTGCAAAGGGGGATATTGATGAAATACATAACCGAAGCGGATTTGAGAAATTTATACCGCACCACCCCTTTTACAACGTATGAAACGGAACCGGGGACACGGCTGACGCCGGGAGCGAGGCAGTTCCTGGGGGATCGTGGAATCAGGGTTCCGGATGAGATACCTTCAGCGAAGCGGTTTGGGGACAGTGGAACCGGAGGAAAGAAGCCGCTGTACTTCTGGAGACAGGAGGAAAATAAGGCGGGGCATGATACGGACCGTATTGGTGCAGATGCAGAAGAAAACGCAGCAGCGACGGACAGCCGGGAAGGTGAGGAGCGATGTAAGGAGGATTTGAATTTCACTCCGGAAAAAATGGCGCTCTTAAACCGCCTGAAATCGGCGCAGGCCTTATTTTTGGAAACTGGGCTTCAGTTTAAGGAGCACGACGTGCTTCTGGCCCAGCGAATCTTCGTCATGGAGCGCTGCCTTGCGGGGCTGGCCGCAGAGGAGGAAATATGTCTGCTGCCGTGCCAGGCGTGTACCGGAATCTGCCCGGATAATTTTTCCGAGGATATGGAGGACTGTTTCGAGATTACCTCCTTCCACGTCCAGTCAGACCGGGGGATGGATCTGATCCGGCTTCACCGGCTGCGCTGTCTTCTGCGGGAAGTGAGCCCTTTCGTGGAGCAGGAGCTGGGAGACGGCAAAAAACGGGAGCTTCATCAGGTGATTAATGGTTTATCCCAGTTAATATGCCAGTTATTTGGAGGAAATACATGTCAAAAGAAGGAATAACATTTGAGGAATGCGACAGCCTGGTAAAGGAGTTTGAGCGAGTCGTTAAAAATCCGGTAACAAACGGTTCTTCCGTCTATTACACCGGAGTGGATTTAGGAACGGCCTGTGTCGTAGTGGCGGTTCTGGATGAAAACTTTAAGCCTGCTGCCGGCGCTTACCGGTATGCCGACGTGGTGCGGGACGGTATGGTAGTGGATTATATCGGTGCCATCCGGATCGTCCGGGAGATGAAGGAGGAACTGGAGGAAAAGCTGGGCTGTGAGCTTTTATATGCGGCCGCCGCCATTCCTCCCGGGACCGACGAGCTGGATTCGGGAGCCATCAAAAATGTGGTTCAGGGCGCGGGCTTTGAGATCACGGCTCTTCTCGACGAGCCAACCGCAGCCAACGCCGTGTTAAAGATTAAGAACGGCGCGGTCGTGGATATCGGAGGCGGAACCACTGGAATCTCCATCTTAAAAGACGGAAAGGTGGTTTATGTGGCGGATGAGGCTACCGGCGGAACGCATTTTTCACTCGTTATTTCCGGGGCGTATGGGCTTCCCTTCGGGGAGGCGGAACGCTATAAGCGGGACCCCTCGCACCATAAGGAGCTGCTGCCGGTCTTAAAGCCGGTGGTGGAAAAGATATCTTCTATCATCAACCGCCATTTAGAAGGCCATCAGGTGGAAGGCATCTACCTGGTGGGCGGAACCTGCTGCCTGGCGGGGATTGAGGATATTATTGAAAAGAGGACGGGAATTCCGACGTATAAACCGGATAATCCCATGTTTGTAACACCGCTGGGAATTGCGCGAAGCTGTACCCAGGAAGCCTGTGAATGAAATGAGGTAATGTGACATGGAAATCAGAATCATAAAATCACCGGCGCCCGGTACGCTTGATATTCTGTTAAGAAGAAAGGGGTCGGGAGCATCGACGCCCATCGAGTCGGTGGATGCCATCGGGCTGGTTCAGGGCCGGATGATTGAGATGGTGTGCGCCGCCGATGTGGCGGAAAAGGCTGTCGGCGTTACCGTGGAAGACATTCGCGGCAATTGTCCTCAGAATATGGTGCTGCTGGCTATTTTCGGGGATACCGCCTCCGTGGAAGCGGCCCTTGAGGAAATTAAGCGGAAAGAGAAAGAGGGGACACCGGAATGGTAACTGCAAAGCTGATCGGCAATGTCTGGGCGACCAGAAAAGCGGAATCCTTAAACGGATTTAAGTTTATGATGGCGGAGATCATCAGCGGGACGAGGACGGGAGAACGAATGATCGTGGTGGACACAATCAGCGCCGGAATCGGTGACCGGGTGATCGTCACGACCGGTTCTTCCGCGCGCCGCATGCTGGGTGACGACGGGATTCCGGTGGACGCCGTGGTAGTAGGAATTATTGATGAAGATTGTGAATTTATATAGAAGAAACCGGTGCAGCGCTGCACCAGTGCCGCCCGGCACTTGTGTTTCCAAATGGATAGATTCGCAGAGAAGAAGGGATGTGGTACCATGAAAAAGTTAGTTTGCGCCAGGGATATTGAAGAGTGCAGCAAACAGGGAAAGACCGAGTACTGCGTGGACGGCGATACGATTATCACACCTTCCGCAAAGGACGCGGCCGAGGCGTACGGGATCCGGTTTACGGATCGTATAAGCCAGCCGGAAGCGGTGTGTGCCAATGCATTTGCGGGAATGGATAAGATGGATGCGGCCGGACTCTGCCAGCTGTTAAAGACCATACTGGAGCAGGGCGGTTTACAGGCGCCGTCTAAGCCTTATGAAGAGGAGCGCCACGGAAATGGCTTAAAGGTAGTTCGGGGCAGAACGGTGAAAATGGATGTGTTTGATACCGGAAACCCTGATGCAACGGCGTATTTCCAGGAACTGGTAAGCAAGGCTGAATCCCATATCAGCGCCGGGTTCCTGATTATTGAAAACTCGAAATTTGACTGGGAACTGACCTATGAAGAGATCGATTACGTTATCGAAGGCACACTGACGATCACCATCGACGGAAAGACGTATACCGCTCACGCCGGAGACGTGCTGTTCGTACCATCGAATACCAAAGTCGTATGGGGATCTCCAGACAGGGCGAGAGTGTTCTATGCCACTTATCCGGCCAACTGGGCAGATTTGCTGTAAGGAGGTAAGCCATGAAGGCACTTGGACTGATAGAGACAAAGGGCACTCTGGCGGCGGTGGAAGCCGCAGATGCCATGGTAAAAGCCGCGGATGTCACACTGGTTGAGAAAACACGAGTCGGCGGCGGCCTGGTGACCATAACGGTGACCGGCGATGTGGCCGCGGTACAGGCGGCTGTGGACGCCGGTGTGGCAGCAGTGGAACGGATCGCAGCCTCCAGCCTGGCGGCAAAACTGGTCATTCCACGGCCTCATGAGGAACTGGAAATCCTGTTTACACCGAAGGGGCCTGGCGGAAAGACGGATCCTGGTGTGAGGGACGAGGAAGAGCCGGAAGCAGAAGACGCAGCGGTTGGAGAAGTGGTTGAAGAAGTAGTTGAAGAAGTGGAAGACGTGGAAGAATCCCCCCACCCTGCCCTCCCGGAGAAGCTGGACCGGCAGACCTTAGATTCCATCATTGAAAAATACGGCATTGCCGAAGGTATGGCGATGGCGGACGGACTGAAAGTAACAGCGTTAAGGACACTGGCCCGCGAATACGGAGAATTGAAGATTTCCGGCAGGGAAGTGTCCAAAGCCAATAAACAACTGCTGCTGGAGGAATTAAAGAGCTATTACGAAGCTCGAAATGATTGACGCGGTTCTTCGCGGGAACAAAATAATAGAAAAGGAGATCCTGACAATGGAAAACTTTGATTTTGATTTACGTTCCATCCAGGAAGCCAGAGATTTAGCCAGAAAAGGAGAAATCGCGGCGAAAAAGATGGCTACCTACTCCCAGGAGCAGATAGAGGTTATATTACAGAATATGGTAAGAGCAGCAGAGGAACACGCGGTCTGTCTGGGTAAAATGGCAGCAGAGGAAACCGGGTTCGGTAAGGCGGAGGATAAAGCCTATAAGAATCACGCAGCGTCCACTCTGTTATATGAAGAGATAAAAGATATGAAGACCGTGGGAATCATCGACGAGGACCCGGTAAAACATACGATGGATGTGGCGGCGCCTGTGGGCCTGGTAATGGGAATCGTTCCATCGACCAACCCGACTTCCACCACAATCTTTAAATCCATTATTGCAGTGAAATCAGGAAATGCCATCGTCTTTTCCCCCCATCCGTCTGCGGCGAAATGTACACTGAAAGCAGCAGAACTGATGCGGGATGCAGCGGTGGAGGCGGGGGCGCCGGAGGACATTATCGGCTGTGTCACCATGCCGACCATGGGAGCCACCAATGAACTGATGAAATGCAAAGAGGTAAACTTAATTATTGCCACCGGAGGCCCAGGCATGGTGAAAGCAGCGTACAGCGCCGGAAAACCGGCTCTGGGCGTAGGCGCGGGCAACTCCCCGGCATACATAGAGCGGACCGCCGATATCAAACAGGCCGTAAGCAACATCATGGCCAGCAAGACCTTCGATTACGGAACGATCTGCGCTTCCGAGCAGTCGATCGTTGTGGAAGAATGCAATAGGGACGCGGTTGTCGCAGAGTTAAAGAGCCAGGGAGCCTATTTTATGACTCCAGAGGAGACTGAGAAGGTGTGTGCCCTGCTTTTCAAGAGCGGCAGCCATAACATGAATGCCAAATTCGTGGGAAGAAGCCCGCAGGTCATCGCGGAAGCGGCGAAGATAACCATTCCGGCAGGAACGAGAGTTCTGATCGGAGAGCAGGGCGGCGTTGGTGAGGGATACCCTTTATCCTATGAAAAACTGACAACCGTGCTTGCCTTCTATACAGTAAGAGACTGGCAGGAAGCCTGTGAGCTCAGCATCCGCCTGCTTCAGAACGGTATCGGCCACACCATGAGCATCCACACGGAAGACAGGGAGATGGTGAGAAGATTTGCGGCGAAGCCGGCTTCCCGTATTCTGGTCAACACCGGAGGAAGCATGGGAGGTACCGGAATCAGCACGGGATTGGCAACCTCCTTTACCTTAGGCTGCGGAACGTGCGGCGGAAGCTCTGTTTCTGAAAATGTCAGCCCGAAGCATTTAATTAATATTAAAAAAGTTGCGTTCGGTGTGAAAAATTGTGCTACACTGGTGCAGGAAGATAAATCGTTCCGTCATCCGGAACTGGCTTCACAGTCCTGCTGTCAGGGATCCTGCGGTACGGCTTCCAGCCCGGCTGATTTCGTTGCCTCCTTTGAGGAAAAACACTCTGCATCCGGTACGGCGAAGGCTGACACTGCGGTTTCCGCAGACTGCGGCAGCGATAAGCTGGCGGCACTCGTAAGAGAGCTGGTTATCGCCATGAAGAACCAGTAAAGCGGCAGAAGGAGGAGACCCATGGATCAGTATGAGGCAATGATCAAGCTTCTTTTGGAAGCGGTAAAAAATGAGGATGGCACAGTGGCGGGTAACGCTTCCGCGAACACCCCGGCAAATGCGGTGCCGGTCGGCGTATCCAACCGGCACGTACATTTATCCCAGGCCGATTTAGATACCCTGTTCGGCCGCGGGTACGAATTGACGAAGACGAAAGACTTATCCCAGCCGGGCCAGTTTGCCTGCAAAGAGACCGTAACGGTCTGCGGACCGAAGGGGGCCATTGAAAAGGTAAGAATTCTGGGACCTGTAAGGAGCCGGACACAGGTGGAGATTCTCGCAGGTGACTGCTTTAAACTGGGCGCCAAGGCGGAACCCAGGCTGTCCGGTGATCTGGACGGTACGCCGGGAATCACTCTTGTGGGACCGAAGGGATCTGTACAGACGAAGGAAGGTCTGATGGTGGCGCAGCGCCATATCCATATGCATCCGGATGACGCGGCCAGGTTTGGCGTTCATGACGGCCAGTCTGTTTCTATTGAGACAGATGGATTACGCGGAGGCGTTTACCGCAATGTATTAATCCGTGTAACGCCGGAATCCGCACTGGAGTGTCATGTGGATACAGAGGAAGCAAATGCGATGGGAATCGGTTGTTCCGCGGCTGTCACTCTGATAAAGTAAAAAGTCTGTTTATAAAAAGTATAGCATTTAAAATTAAAATAAAATTCAGGAGGATTTCACAATGAAATACGATGCATTAGGAATGATTGAGACAAAAGGTTTAGTTGGATCCATTGAGGCTGCAGATGCCATGGTTAAGGCTGCTAATGTTACATTAATCGGCAAGGAATTCGTAGGCGGCGGTCTCGTTACCGTCATGGTAAGAGGCGATGTCGGTGCGGTAAAGGCAGCGACTGACGCAGGCGCGGCAGCAGCTCAGAGAGTAGGCGAGCTTGTATCCGTTCATGTGATTCCGCGTCCTCACGCAGAGGTAGAGACCATTCTTCCGGCAGCTGCAAGAGAAGAGTAATCAGTCAGGGAGTGCTCTCGTTTCGGAGAGTGCTCCTTAACCAATAAGGAGGGCTTACAAGAATGAATGAAGGTGCAGGCGCAGCAGCTGTTGCTGCAAAGAAAAAATTATCTGCTCAGTTTTTTAAGAAGGGTGTATTTGTTGCAATCATGTCCGGTATCTGTTACGGGCTCTATTCCGCGTTTATGACGCTGGGAATGACAAAGGGAATATGGGCGGACTGGTATGGTCCTAATACGGCGGCTTTGTCTGCTTTTGTCATTACGTATCTGCTCGGCTCACTGGGAAGCGCGATCAACGATACGTGCAGCGCGGTATGGGCCCTGCTGATTGCCGGAGCAAAGGGAAAGCTGGGCGACTTTTTCCGCTGTTTAAAGACGAAACCGGGCTGGATCATGATCGCTGCCGCTCTGGTGGGCGGCCCTATCTCCAGTGCGGCCTATGTGGTTGGACTTCAGATGGCTGGTTCCATCGTTATTCCGATTTCGGCTCTCTGTCCTGCAATCGGTGCAATCTTAGGAAGAGTGCTCTACAAGCAGGAACTGAATAAGCGCATGGTTGCCGGTATCGGTATCTGCGTTCTTTCCAGCTTTATGATCGGAAGCACAAGCCTGGGCGGCGATGCTCCCGAAGGCCGACTCCTGGGAATCTGTATCGCGTTTATCGCGGCTCTGGGCTGGGGAATAGAAGGGTGCGTAGCCGGTTATGGTACGACCCTGATCGACTATGAGATTGGCATTACCATACGCCAGTGTACCTCCGGACTTTCCAACCTGTTTATCCTGGTTCCGATTTTTGGTATCATTGCCGGCAACATCGGCATTGCTCCTCATTTAACGGTTCAGGCATTTACCAGCGGTCCGGCCATGATCTTTTTCGTGATCAGCGGATTCTTCGCCCTGTTTGCATATAGTCTGTGGTATAAAGGAAACAGCATGTGCGGCGCGGCTCTCGGTATGGCGTGTAACGGAGCGTTTTCCTTCTGGGGACCGTTCTTCTGCTGGATTATCCTCGGCGTCATCTGCGGCATCGACGGCTGGTCACTTCCGCCGATCGTCTGGGCGGCAGCGATTCTGATGATATTCGGTATCCTGATGATCGCCATGAATCCGCTGGATTTATTTAAGAAAAAGGAGGACTAGGCAGATGAAACCACTGAGTTATGCGATTATCAAACACTTTACGAAGGTCCCCGAGGCCTGTGCGGAAGATGTAATCGACGCCTTAAAGGGAGATTACGGTAAGTTCAGGGGATTGACCCTTAAGTCAGTGATCGAGACCCTGATGACGGACGAGGCCAATGGTCTTCTTGAGGAGTCCAGATTTGAACTGGATGAAGTCGGAAATTTAAGGATTTACTACCGGGCGAATGAGGAGCAGAAGGCGACCATCAACCGGTATATCAAAGACTGACGGCGGGATACGGTATAACCGCTGAACAGCCATCGATTGGAGGCGGGCCTGGCCCTTCCAGTCGATGGCTGTTTTGTGTAATAGGAAGGCGCTCCGCACCCTTTACTACTCTGTGTATGGAATTTACTGCAGTGTATGAATTCACTACAATGGAAGAAACTGCGCTTTCCGCTGGCGGAACACCGTATAATACGAGAACCCGCATTCCTTCAGCAGTTCCCTTGTCCGCTCGAAATCGGCCCCTAAATCTTCGGGTATATGGGCATCCGAACCGATCGTCAGGATTTCTCCGCCTAACTCCCGGTAGCGTTTCAGCACGTCTGCTGCCGGGTTGGGCTGGCTGATGCCCTTCCGCAGTCCAGCCGTGTTGCATTCGATCCCCTTGCCGTGTTCGATGACAGCCTTGAGAATTCTGTCGAGGATGTCCCTGTACGCCTCATAGCTGTAGAAGGCGGCCTTGTTGGGACCGTAACGGACGATGTAGTCGATGTGGCCCGCCACGTCGTAATCGTCCAAATGGCTGACATTATCCAGCGTAGTCTCAAAATACTGGAGGTAGGCATTGGCCTCCCCCCTCTCTTCGAAAAACTCCGGGTAAGCGGGATCCTTTCTGTCTATGAAATGGGTGGAACCGATGACGAAATCAAAGGGATATCTGCGGGTCACTTCCTTAAAATATTCCTTTAGATGGACCTGCAGTCCCAGTTCAATTCCGATCCTCACATCAATCCGGTCTTTATATTCTTCCTGAAGCCTGGTGAGAGAACTCATATAGGGGTCCAAATCCAGGTTGAAGTCGATGATGGATTCCACGTCATAGTCGTGGTGGTCCGTGATGCACAGCGAATCCATTCCCAGTTGTATGGCACGCTCGATCTGCGCCCTTGGGGGAGTCGTGGAGTCGCCGGAAAAATCCGTGTGCAGATGGTAATCTGGCAGCATGACTGTCTCCTCTCTCTCTGAATGAAAGCTAGTACTAGAACCATTATAATCAATATCGTTGGGAAAAGCAACGCAGGATTCGTCAGGTTTACACACATTTTACCAAAAGTTTACAGAATTTATAAAAAGCGTTGAAAAGACATTCCGGTCTATGATATCATTAGAGATGCGCGCGGAGGAGGGAATCCATGCGGGTATGACGCCGGCGCTTAAAAAGAAAATGAATGCAGTTGAAAAAGGGGTTACAAGGAGGTAACTATGTCTGTCAATGACATATCAAGTCTGTTCAGTTTTATCGGTGGACTGGGGATGTTCCTGTATGGCATGAACATCATGGCCGACGGTATGCAGAAGACCGCCGGAAGTAAGATGAGCCAGTTTTTGGGAATGTTAACGAACAATCGTCTGATGGCGGTCCTTCTGGGCGCGCTGATCACGGCAATTATTCAGAGCAGCGGCGCTACGACGGTTATGGTAGTCGGTTTTGTAAGTGCCGGGGTCCTGAATCTGACGCAGGCGGTAGGCGTGATCATGGGTGCCAATATCGGTACGACGATTACGGCCTGGATTGTATCTATGAACCAGCTGGGAGATGCGTTTGCCGTATTCCAGCCGGCATTTTTTGCTCCGCTGTTGATCGGGATCGGAGCGATTTTCATGTTATTTGGTAAAAAACAGAGGATGAAAACGGCGGGAGAGATTCTGGTCGGCCTTGGCCTTCTGTTCATTGGTCTTGATTTTATGTCGAGTTCCATATCGCCATATACCGACGCGCCTGTTTTCTCTGAGGCATTCCGCCTGCTGGGAAGCAATCCATTCCTGGGAATGATCATCGGTGCTCTGGTTACGGCTCTTCTTCAGAGCTCCTCCGCCTCAGTCGGTATCTTACAGACGCTGGCGATGAACGGTGTGGTAACGACGAACGCGGCGATTTTTATCACGCTGGGACAGAATATCGGTTCCTGTGTGACCGCCATGATATCCAGTATTGGCGGGTCCAGAACCGCTAAGAGAGCAGCAGTTATCCACCTGACATTTAATGTGATGGGCGCTGTAATATTTGGAGTGATTTCGTTTATCCTGTTTTCCCTTCATCCGGTGCTTGCGGCCCATAACATTACATCTGTGCAGATATCGATTTTCCATACGATCTTTAACCTGACGAACACGGCGCTTCTGTTCCCGTTTGCCAATCAGCTGGTGAAGCTCTCCGGAGTCTTCGTTCCGGAGGATAAGAAGGAACCGGCTGTTACTGACGAAGAGTCCGAGACGATGAAGCATCTGGATGAGAGAATCTTTGAATCTCCCGCATTTGCCCTGGAGACGGCGGCCATGGAAGTGGTTCATATGGGACAGATCACCATGGAGAATGTCAGACGGGCCATGGACGCGGTTCTGACTAAGAATGCAAATGAAGTCGAAGATGTGTATAAAACGGAGCAGACCATCAATAATATGGAGAAGATGCTGACCGAATATCTCGTCAAGGTCAACAACCTGTCGCTGACGGAAAGACAGAAGCTGATTGTGAATGACTTATTCTACAGCATCAATGACATTGAGCGTGTGGGAGACCATGCAGAAAACCTGGCCGAGCAGGCGGAATACATGGTTCAGCATAATATCAGCTTTTCAGAAACAGGAGAGTCGGACCTTCATGTTATTTGTGAGACCGCGTTTAACTCTTTCAAGCACTCCATCAACGCCCGGCAGAAGGGTGACATGGACGATGTCAGAAAGGTAAGCCAGTACGAGGACGAGGTGGATACGTTGGAGGAGGAGCTGAGGGAGAAGCACATCGAACGGCTGTCTGCCGGTAAATGCGACCCTTCGGCAGGGGTGGTATTCCTGGATCTTATCAGCAATCTGGAACGTATTTCTGATCACGCATACAATCTTGCCGGTTATGTGAAGGACGAGATGTAGAAAATGTTAAAAAAGTAACAAAAACCAAAAAATGAAAAAAAGGACTTGCTATTTAATGGATTATTAGGTAAAATAATGGGTAGTTGATTTTATTTTAACAAAATCACAAGAAATCCACTCTTCATTACAGATAGTGGATATGTGAATTAAAAGGTACAATTAAATTAATTTTATTCTTAGGAGGAATTGAATTATGGCAGTAAAAGTAGCGATTAACGGTTTTGGTCGTATCGGTCGTCTTGCATTCAGACAGATGTTTGGTGCAGAAGGTTATGATGTAGTAGCTATCAACGATTTAACAGATCCGAAGATGTTAGCTCATTTATTAAAATATGACACCGCTCAGGGTGGATACACAGGACGCATCGGTGAAGGCCTTCACACAGTAGAAGCTGGAGAGGACTCCATTACTGTAGACGGCAAGACCATCAAGATTTACGCAGAAAAAGATGCTGCTAATCTTCCTTGGGGAGAAATTGGCGTAGATGTAGTATTAGAGTGTACAGGCTTCTACTGCTCTAAAGATAAATCTCAGGCACATATCAATGCAGGCGCTAAGAAAGTTGTTATCTCCGCACCGGCAGGCAATGATCTGCCAACCATCGTTTACAGCGTAAACGAGAAGGAATTAACTGCAGAAGATACCATCATCTCCGCAGCTTCCTGTACAACAAACTGCTTAGCTCCTATGGCTAAGGCTCTGAACGATTACGCGACCATCCAGTCCGGTATCATGAGCACAATCCACGCTTACACAGGCGATCAGATGATCCTTGACGGACCGCACAGAAAAGGCGATTTAAGAAGAGCAAGAGCTGGCGCTGCCAACATCGTTCCGAACTCCACAGGCGCTGCAAAAGCAATCGGTCTTGTTATTCCGGAATTAAACGGCAAGTTAATCGGTTCCGCTCAGCGTGTTCCGGTTCCGACAGGTTCCACAACAATCTTAGTTGCCGTAGTTAAGGGCAAAGACGTTACAAAAGAAGGCATCAACGCAGCTATGAAGGCAGCAGCTTCCGAGTCCTTTGGCTACGAAGAAGATCCAATCGTTTCTTCTGACGTTATCGGCATGAGATACGGTTCTCTGTTCGATGCTACTCAGACCATGGTTTCCAGCCTTGGTGATGACTTATATCAGGTACAGGTTGTTTCCTGGTATGACAACGAGAACTCCTATACAAGCCAGATGGTTCGTACAATTAAGTACTTCGCTGAATTAGGCTAATTTTTTAAGATCCATGGAGGGTCCGGTCGTTTGGACCGGACCCTTTTATCGTTCAAAGGATGGGGCGTTCCGGCGTGTCCTTTGAATTATAAAACAGGTTCATATCCTGTATCCATAACCATTTTGTTATGAATACAGCATCAAGTAGCGAAAATATGGAAAGGAGCATGAAATTATGCTTAACAAGAAAACAGTTGATGATTTAACCGGATTACAGGGAAAGAAAGTGCTCGTAAGATGTGACTTCAACGTTCCGTTAAAGGAAGGCGTGATTCAGAACTACAACCGTATCGACGGTGCAATTCCAACCATTAAGAAATTACTCGATCAGGGTGCAAAAGTGATCCTTTGCTCTCATTTAGGAAAGCCGAAGGGAGAGCCGCTTCCAGAGCTGTCCTTAGCTCCGGTAGCTCCGGCACTGAGCGAGAGACTTGGCGTAGAAGTAAAATTCGTGGATGATCCGAAGGTAACAGGACCGGAGACACAGAAGGTTGCTGCCGAATTAAAGGATGGCGAAGTTTTATTACTTCAGAATACCCGTTACAGAATCGAAGAGACAAAGTACGGAAAAGATGAGAACGCAGAAAGCTATGCGAAAGAACTGGCTGATCTCTGCGACGGCATCTTTGTTAACGACGCGTTCGGTACGGCCCACAGAGCTCACTGCTCCAACGTAGGCGTTACAAAATACACCAATACCAATGTAGTTGGATACTTAATGGAAAAAGAAATCAAGTTCTTAGGACAGGCTGTTGAGAATCCGGTTCGTCCGTTCGTTGCCATCTTAGGCGGAGCGAAGGTTTCTGATAAGATCAACGTAATCAACAACCTGCTTGACAAGGTAGATACCCTGATCATCGGCGGCGGTATGGCTTATACATTTGAGAAGGCACAGGGCGAGGAGATCGGCAATTCCTTATGTGAGGAAGACAAGCTGGATTACGCTCTGGAGATGATCAAGAAGGCCGAAGAAAAAGGTGTGAAGTTATTACTTCCGGTTGACCATGTAGAAGGTAAGGAATTCTCCAACGATACAGAACGCAAGGTCGTTGATGTTATCGATGCCGGCTGTTCAGGATTCGATATCGGACCGAAGACCATCGCCCTTTACAAGGCTGCTCTGGAAGGTGCTAAGACTGTTGTATGGAACGGACCGATGGGCGTATTCGAATTCTCCAATTTTGCGGAAGGTACTCTGGAAGTATGCCGCGCCGTTGCTGATTTACAGGACGCAACAACCGTAATCGGCGGCGGAGATTCCGTTAACGCTGTGAAGAGACTTGGTTTCGCTGACAAGATGACTCATATCTCCACAGGCGGCGGTGCATCCTTAGAGTTCCTGGAAGGCAAAGAGCTGCCAGGCGTAGCTGCTGCAGATAATAAATAAGTAAGTAAGAGGAGAATAAGATAAAATGGCAAGGAAAAAAATTATTGCTGGTAACTGGAAGATGAACATGACACCAACAGAGGCTGTAGAGCTGGTTAATACCTTAAAGCCGCTGGTTGTTAATGAGGATGTAGATGTAGTATTCTGTGTACCGGCCATTGATATCATTCCGGTTATGGAAGCAGCAAAGGGAACCAACATCTGCGTTGGTGCCGAGAATATGTACTATGAGGACAAGGGCGCCTACACCGGCGAGATTTCCCCTGCCATGTTAGTAGATGCTGGCGTTAAATACGTAGTAATCGGCCATTCTGAGAGAAGAGAGTACTTCGCTGAGAGTGACGATACTGTAAATAAAAAGGTCTTAAAGGCATTCGAATACGGCATTACACCGATCGTATGCTGCGGAGAGTCCTTAACGCAGAGAGAGCAGGGAATCACCATCGACTGGATCCGTCAGCAGATCAAGATCGCCTTCTTAAACGTACCGGCAGACAAGGCTGCAGAAGCTGTTATCGCTTATGAGCCGATCTGGGCAATCGGTACCGGCAAGGTCGCTACGACTGAGCAGGCTCAGGAAGTATGCGGAGCGATCCGTGCATGCATCGCTGAGATATATGACGAAGCCACAGCAGAAGCGATCCGTATCCAGTACGGCGGTTCTGTATCCGCTGGAAGCGCACCGGAACTGTTCGCACAGCCGGACATCGACGGCGGCTTAGTAGGCGGAGCTTCCCTGAAGCCAGACTTCGGAAAGATCGTTTGCTATAACAAATAAGTAATGAATAATACAGGATTATGAAGTGTCCTGTAATGAAAAAAGGTGGAGACAGTCGCAAACGCGGCTTCTCTGCCTTTTTATTGTTCTGTACACGGCCGGTATTTCGCGAAGCGTACTGCCGGTCGCAGCGTGTGCAGTAACTTTTTATTCCGCTGAAAAGCCCGTTTATGCGCATACGGTTGACAAGTGATGAGAAAAAGTAAATAATAGTAATGAATATACCGATATCAGGGTGCGCAGAATGGGTAAAGGAGGAGGAGTTATGGATACAAAAGAGCCGGGACTGATGCAGAGGAGTATTGAGATCGACATGGAGCAAATCCGGAAGGAACTGAGTGAACAGGAGCTGCTTCCGGGAGCGTACTGCCAGGAATACGAGATATTCAAAGTGATATACCGGTTTGTGGCGCGGAGGCTGAAGCGTACGAATGAGAGCGCCTATATCATCCTGCTGACCCTGACGGACCGGAAGGGAGAACTGCCCTGTCTCGAGAGCAGAAACGGGCAGATGGAGATTTTGAGGGAACTGATCCAGTATTCGATCCGCTGCGGGGATGTTTATACGAAATACAGCAGCTGTCAGTTTCTCATTATGGTGACAGACTTATCAGAGGCGGATGCCGATATGGTTGCGAAGAGAATTGCGGATGCATTTTACCAGAGACTGGGCGAGGGAGCGGACCAGGTGCTGCTGCACCACTGCTATCCCATGAAAGCCGTGGAAGAGCGGCCTTAAACCAGGGTTTATGATAAAAATTTATCATTCAGCAGTTGCAAGATATCCGCAAATCATGTAGAATATAGAGTTGTGAGAAGATAATTACCATTATATAGAAAAAACAAGATAAGGAGATTAAGTTATGAGTAAGAAACCTGTTGTACTTATGATACTTGATGGATATGGACTGAATGATAACTGTGACCATAACGCAGTCTGCGAAGGCAGAACACCGGTTATGGATCAGCTGATGAGTCAGTGCCCGTTTGTAAAGGGCAACGCCAGCGGCCTTGCCGTAGGACTTCCGGATGGCCAGATGGGAAATTCCGAGGTTGGCCACTTAAATATGGGTGCCGGCCGTATCGTTTATCAGGAACTGACCAGAATTACAAAATCGATTCAGGACGGAGATTTCTTCGATGTTCCTGAGTTTTTACAGGCTGTAGAGAACTGCAGGAAGAATGATTCTGCCCTTCATTTATGGGGACTTGTCTCCGACGGAGGCGTTCACAGCCACAATACCCATATCTACGGACTCCTGGAACTTGCCAGGAGAAATGGCCTCGACAAGGTTTATGTACACTGCTTTTTAGATGGCCGAGACACACCGCCGGCTTCCGGCAAGGGCTACGTGGAAGAGCTGGAAGCGAAGATGAAGGAACTCGGAGTGGGCAAAGTGGCTTCTGTGATGGGCCGTTATTATGCGATGGACCGTGACAACCGCTGGGATCGTGTGGAGCGTGCTTACAACGCTCTGACCAGGGGAGAAGGCGGTACTGCTGTCAGCGCTGCGGCAGGAATCCAGGCTTCATATGACGCGGAAGTAAACGACGAGTTCGTGGAGCCATTTGTCGTAGTGGAAGATGGAAAACCGGTTGCTACCGTAAAAGATAACGATTCCGTTATTTTCTTCAATTTCCGTCCTGACCGTGCAAGAGAGATAACGAGAGCGTTCTGTGATGACGATTTCAAAGGATTTGCCAGAGACAGACGCCTGAACTTAACGTATGTATGCTTTACCGATTATGATGACACCATTGCAAATAAGCTGGTTGCATTTAAGAAGGAAGCCATTGTGAATACCTTTGGCCAGTTCCTTGCAGACCACGACATGACCCAGGCCAGAATTGCCGAGACAGAGAAGTACGCACATGTGACATTCTTCTTTAACGGCGGTGTCGAGGAGCCGAATAAGGGTGAGGACAGAATTCTGGTTCCTTCTCCGAAGGTGGCTACCTACGACCTTCAGCCAGAGATGAGCGCCCCGGCTGTTTGTGACAAGCTGGTGGAAGCGATTAAGTCTGGAAAATACGATGTTGTTATCATCAACTTCGCGAACCCGGATATGGTTGGCCATACGGGAATTGAGGATGCTGCGATCAAGGCGATCGAGACCGTAGACGCCTGTGTGGGAAGAGCCGTAGACGCAGTCAAGGAGATGGACGGCGTACTGTTCATCTGCGCTGACCACGGAAATGCAGAGCAGCTGGTAGATTACGAGACAGGAACACCGTTCACCGCTCATACTACAAACCCGGTTCCGTTCATTCTTGTGAACGCAGATCCGTCCTATAAGCTGCGCGAAGGCGGCTGTCTGGCAGATATCGCTCCGACATTAATTGAATTAATGGGCATGGAACAGCCGAAAGAGATGACTGGAAAGTCATTATTAGTGAAGTAAGATATGGGAAATATCCTGTAAAAACGACAAAAATATAAAAGAAAAGTCATGTTATAATCTTAGACATAAAAAAATAGTTATGAAAAGTCGAAAAAGGGCCGCATATTTGAACCTTAGGAACCGCAGTGATCACCGGCGGGGAAGAGGGAACAGAGTGACGGCCTTTTTCCGGCTTCCGCGGGAACGAAAGGTGGTTGTTCGTCTGACCGGCGGATGATATAATACGGGAAGAAAACAAAAGAAAGGGGAATTACCATGTTGGATCAAAAAGTTGCAGAACTTATTAATGTGCAGGTGAATAAGGAATTTTACTCGGCGTATCTGTATCTCGATTTTGCCAATTACTATCGCGAAGCGGAGCTGAATGGATTTGCAAACTGGTATCAGGTGCAGGCGCAGGAGGAGAGAGACCATGCCATGCTGTTTATCCAGTATCTGCAGAATAACAGCGGCAAAGTGACTCTTGAGGCCATTGACAAGCCAGATAAAAAGTTTGAGGACTACGTAGGACCGTTAAAGGCAGGGCTGGAGCATGAGGTCTATGTGACCGGACTAATCCATGCGATCTATGATGCGGCATACTCCGTAAAGGATTTCCGTACCATGCAGTTTCTCGACTGGTTTGTGAAGGAGCAGGGCGAGGAAGAGAAAAATGCAGATAACCTGGTGAAGCGTTTCGAGCTCTTTGGCCATGATCCGAAGGGGTTATACATGCTGGATTCTGAGATGGCGGCCCGCGTATACACCGCTCCGTCCCTGGTGCTGTAATGGGAAAGAATGAATATCTCTGTCCGTGCCTGAAGATCACGAAAAAGGATATCAAGGAGGCGATCGCAGACGGCGCGGATTCCTTTAAAAAAGTGAAAAAGAAGACGGGAGCTTCCCTGAAATGCGGCCATTGTGAGTGCCGGGTGAAGAAGTATGCGAAAAAGCAGTTGAAGAAACAGAGCGAGAAAAAGGCCTGAGCTTAACCAGCAGACAGAGCCGCTTGACAAGCGCAGCAAAGAAATCTATACTAAAAGTGCAAGGGTTTCTAAACAACTCCCTTAGCACTAAAGGAAAGATGAATATGAGAAAACCACTTATTATTCAAACAGATTTTGGCACTGCGGACGGAGCTGTCTGCGCGATGTATGGAGTATCCTATGGGGTAGACCCGGAACTTCGGATTACAGACTTGACACACGATATTCCCCAGTATGATATCTGGGAAGCATCCTACCGGCTGATACAGACGGTAAACTACTGGCCGGAGGGCTCGGTATTTGTCAGCGTTGTGGATCCGGGAGTGGGATCGACGAGACGAAGCATTGTGGCGAAGACCACCACGGGACAGTACATAGTGACACCTGACAATGGAACACTGACCCATGTGAAGCGGATGTGCGGAATCACGGAAGCACGTATCATCGATGAGAATGTGAACCGTCTGCCGGGATCAGGAGAGAGTTATACGTTCCATGGCCGTGACATTTACGCTTATACCGGAGCGAGGCTGGCTGCCGGTGTCATCACCTTCGAGGGAGTAGGCCCTTCCGTGGAAGCGGAAAGCGTCATCGAACTTCCTGTTGTGGAAGCGGCTTATAACGGAGACAGAGTGAGCGGTACCATCGATGTGCTCGACGTCAGATTCGGAAGCCTGTGGACCAATATCTCCAGAGACCTGTTTTTAAAGATTGGTGTAAAACACGGACAGCGTGTGGAAATCAGTATTGAGAATGAGACGAGAACCCTGTACAAGAATATTCTGGTTTATGCAAAGAGCTTTGCCGACGTTTATGTAGGCGAACCGCTCATCTATGTGAACAGCCTGGACTGTATGGCGGTTGCCATCAATCAGGGCAGCTTTGCAAAGGCCTATAACATTGGAACAGGGAATAAGTGGCAGATTACGATGCGTAAGGCGCCTAAGATTATATACGAAGACTAAACACTTTATATAACTGAATAAATAAATGAATAGACATTGAAGACGGCTGTCCCGCCGCTCCGGAAGAAGGAGCGGGCGGGACAGCCGTCTTTACCGTGCAAAGGAAGTATGGCCGCTGAAGCGGCCGCGCTCCGGCGCGTGAGTCCGGTCAGATGGTAATCGCGTATTTTATGACATGATCGGCCTGCTTTTCAAATATCTCGTAAGCCTCCAGGATATGGGCTAAATCTGTCCGGTGCGTGATGAGGCAGCCGGTATCCAGCTTTCCTTCCTCAATCAGTTTCAAAATTTCACTGCAGGAATTGGCATCCACGCCTCCTGTCTTGAAAATCAGATTTTTCCCATACATAGCAGGCAGAGGAAGTACCTGTGGTTCCTCATAGAGTGCGACGACGCAGACAACCGCGTTGGGACGGGCGATCTGCCAGGCCATCTGGAAGGTGTCCTTCCCTCCTGCCACCTCGAGAACGGAGTCGGCGCCCCGGCCGGATGTGAGTTCCAGCACTCTTTCCAGGACATTTTCATTGCGTGGGTTTAGGGTGTAATCGGCAAGACCGCGGCGTTTGGCAAGCTCCAGGCGCTCCTGGGAGGTATCGATGGCGATCAGCTTACCCGGATGGTAGAGGCGGGCGCACATCATGGTGCATAAGCCGGTAGGGCCGGCTCCGATGACGGCCGCCGTGCCGCCCTCCCCGATCTCAGCAAGCCCCGCGCCCCAGTAGCCGGTGGATAGGATGTCCCCCGTAAAAAGGGCGGCTTCATCGGTCACAGAATCGGGAATTGGCGTGAGGCCGTTGTCTGCAAATGGAATGCGGACGTACTCCGACTGACCTCCGTCGATCCGGCAGCCGAGAGCCCAGCCGCCATGCTCATCAGTACAGTTATTGACATAGCCGCGCTGGCAGTAAAAGCACTCCCCGCAAAAGGTCTCCACATTGACGGCAACCCTGTCGCCTGGTTTTACCCGTGTCACCTCACTTCCGGCTTCTTCTACGATCCCCACAAATTCATGGCCCAGTATGGTGCCTGGAACGGCCCTGGGAACCGCGCCGTGCAGGATATGGATATCGCTGGAGCAGATGGTGGTGAGAGTAACTCTCACGACGGCATCCCTGGGGGTCATGAGATGAGGGATTGGCCGTTCCTCTAAACGCAGGAATCCATTGCCTTCGTAGACGACGGCCTTCATGGTCTCCTTATGGGGAAGGTCTTGTGAGGTATGGTTCTGTGATACCTGATTTTGTGACATAAGTTTCTCCTCTCCATACTTTAAAAGCGGTAAAAATACCTCTTACCATACTCTGTATAATAGTCTAGTCAATGTCATACCAATTGTCAATGCGCATGCCTCGAAAAATATCCGGCAGCTCGCAGCAGAGGCTGAACTGTTATCCGAAAGCATATCCGAAAGACTGAATAAAAAGTAAATGATTTTACCTGTAAACTTTGTAGAAATCTGTTGACAGAAGGAAATCTCTGTACTAAACTTAACTTGTTGAACAAGTTGGACGGGAGGCGCCTATGGTTAAGAGATGTACCGGGGAAGATGAGAGCCGGCTGCTGGATTTTTTGCAGAATGATGCGGTCTATCACACATTTCTGCTGGCAGATATCGGCAATTACGGATTCGATCAGGAGTTTCAGACCGTATACGCGGGGATGGAAGAAGACCGGATTACTCATGTTTATCTGAAGTTTTACGGGAACTTAATTGTGGCAGGTGAGGCAGGGAACATCGACGGGGAGTTTTTAAGAACGCTCACCGAAGAATGGAAGCCGGATGTGATCATGGGAAAGGCGGAGCTGACGAAAGCGGCCGGCAGATGGCTTCCCGGATATGAGCTGGCGGAGAAGAACCTCTATCTCCTGGAGGACAGTGCGCACCTCATCGGCGAGACCGGACTGCCGGAGGGCGTGACCATGAAAAAGGGCGTGCCGGGAGACGAGGATAAGATTCATGCATTTCTCATGACGATTCCGGAGATACGCGCGCTTTATGCTTCAAAAGAGATGATTGCGGACCGGTTAAAGAGCGGAGACGGGACCCACCTCTATCTGGAGCGGAACGGGGAAATGATCGCCCATGTGAACAGCGCGGCGAAGAGCCCGTTTACCGTCATGCTAGGCGGCGCGGCTGTGAAGGAAAAGGAACGGGGAAAGAACTTAGAGGCCCTGCTGGTCAGCCGGATAAGCCGCGATATTCTGGCGGAGGGGAAGAAACCGTGTCTCTTCTGCGACAGAGGGGAAGAACATAATCTATTCGTGCAGATCGGCTTTTTAAAGGCCGGAATCTGGGGAACGCTGACCCCTAAGAAGCCGGAAGAGGGAAAGAGCCGGCTGCCATCCTACATACCGGTTTATAATCGGCTGTTTCAGGATTTAATGGATGGCGTCTATGAGAAGGACAGCCTTCTTCCCAGTGAAAATGTGCTGGCGGCGGCCTATAAGGTGAGCCGGAACACGCTGAGGCAGGCGCTGACCATTCTGACACAGGACGGATTTATCTATAAACGGCAGGGAAAGGGAACCTTCGTATCCTACGACTGCCGCAGAAATGAAAAGAAGAACCTGTATAATTTTTTGAGAGAGTGTGCCAAGGAACCGGTGAGCCGGGTGACTATGGATTACAATATCGGACTTCCGACGAATATTGCAAAACAGAAGTTAAAGCTTAAGGACGGCGACGAAGTCCTGGCGAGCAATAACGTATACTGGGGCGAAGAAGGTCCCATCGGCCAGTCCTTTCTGCAGATTCCCATGGAGGTGATCATGGGGAGCGGCATAGATGGAAAGGAACCCGACGAGGAACAGCTTCTTCATTTTATGGACAGTTTGATTTATCAGAAGGCGGCGAAAGCCCACATGACGATTCAGGTAGTGGCCGCCGATGAACAGGTGATCTCCTATATGGATATACCGGAGGGAACTGTGCTTCTTCATATGGAACAGATTTTATACGGGCCGGATTATACACCCGCCGCCCGGATTAAATATTATTTCATTCCTGACAAATATCAGGTTGACTGTCAGCTGCAGGCGTAACCGCCGAATGCTCATAACTAGGAGGCATATATGGATACGAATAAGAAACCAATTATTCAGTTCAATTCATTCCAGTTTCACTATTTCAGCCAGGCGGAACCAACCCTTCATGATATCAATTTAACGATCTATGAAGGGGAAAAGGTTCTCATCGTCGGCCCCAGCGGAAGCGGTAAGAGCACCCTGGGAAACTGTTTAAACGGTCTGATCCCTTTTGCCTATAAGGGGGAGATTGAAGGAAGCCTTAAAATCAACGGCAGGGAGACGAGGGAGATGAATATCTTCGAACTGTCGAAAATGGTGGGCACCGTGCTTCAGGACGCAGATGGCCAGTTCATCGGACTGACGGTGGGCGAGGACATCGCGTTTGCACTGGAAAACGACTGTGTGGACCAGGGCAAGATGAAGGAAGCCGTTCAGAAGGTGGCGGACATGGTGGACATGGGAAATCTTTTGAAATCTTCTCCTTTCGAGCTGTCCGGGGGACAGAAGCAGAGAGTATCCTTCGCAGGCGTCATGGTTGATGATGTGGATATCCTGCTCTTTGACGAACCGCTGGCCAATTTAGACCCGGCCACGGGAAAGACGGCCATCGATCTGATCGATCACGTGTGGAAGGAACTGGGGAAGACGGTTGTGATTATCGAGCACCGTCTGGAGGATGTGCTTTACCGCGATGTGGACCGGATCGTGGTGGTAAATGATGGCCGGATTGCAGCAGACATGTCGCCGGATGAGCTGATCGCGGCGGACATCCTTCCGAAAATGGGAATCCGGGAGCCCCTCTATGCCACTGCACTGAAGTACGCGGGAGTCAGGGTGACGGCGGATATGCGCCCCGGCCGTATGGAGACACTGCGGATCGACATGGTAAAGGACGCGGTGCAGAAATGGGCTCTGAGCCGTGTGCCGGACCGGGAAGTTAATAACAGGCCCGATATTCTGGCGGCGGAACATTTAAGCTTCCAGTATACGAAGAGACGGAGAATTCTGAAGGACATCAATTTCCACATCAGGGAAGGGGAGATGGTCAGCATCGTGGGCACCAACGGCGCCGGCAAGAGCACCCTGGCCAAGGTAATCTGCGGATTTGTCACGGAGGACGAGGGACGTCTTCTGTACGAGGGCGAAGATTTGAAGGGGAAGACGATCAAGGAGCGTTCCCGGATGATCGGTTTCGTGATGCAGAATCCCAATCAGATGATTTGTAAGCCCATGATTTACGATGAAGTGGCGCTTGGACTGAGAATTCGGGGGGTAGATGAGGCGGAGACGGAAAAACGTGTGGAAAAAGCGCTGAAGATCTGCGGCCTGGCTCCATTTAAGAAGTGGCCTATCTCCGCGCTGAGCTTTGGGCAGAAGAAGCGTGTTACCATTGCCTCCGCGCTGGTTCTGGATCCGAAGATCCTGATTCTGGATGAACCCACGGCGGGCCAGGATTTCCACCACTATACGGAGATCATGGAATTTTTAAAGAGCCTGAACAGCGAGGGGGTCACCATTATCATGATTACCCATGACATGCATCTGATGCTGGAGTATACGCCTCACGCCATTGTGATCTCCGACGGGCAGAAGATCGGGGATGCGACCTCGGCGGAGATACTGACCAATGAGGCGATAACGGAGCAGGCGAACTTAAAGATCACCTCCCTCTATGAGCTGGCCGTGGCATGCGGGGTGGAGAATCCGGAGGGCTTCGTTCAGAACTTCATTGATTACGAAAGGGGGCTTCGTCACGCATGAAAAGCAAATTGTTTGACTACATAGACCGGGATAATTTAATCTTTAATTTATCGGGGCTTACGAAGCTGGTATGCTTCATCGGTATGACCTTCGCGGTCATGTTTTCCTACGATATCCGCTACATCCTGTTTGTCATGGTGTTGTCCGTCATCTTTTTTGCCATGTCGGGCCTGCAGTTTAAACAGATCAAGCTGATGGCAATTTACGTTGTCGTATTTCTTGCCATCAACTTTGTGCTGACCTATATCTTCAGTCCGCAGTACGGAACGGAAATTTACGGGACGACCCACGAGCTGTTTCGGTTCAACAGCCGCTACACGGTGACGGAAGAGCAGCTGCTCTATCAGGTGACGAAGGTGGCCAAATACGCCTCCGTGGTACCTCTGGGAATGATTTTCTTACTGACGACCAACCCCAGTGAGTTTGCGGCCTCCTTAAATCGTGTGGGCTGTAATTACAAGGCGGCCTACGCGCTGTCTCTGACGCTTCGGTATTTTCCGGACACGATCCGGAATTACCAGGATATCGCTCTGGCACAGCAGAGCAGAGGACTGGATTTATCCAGAAAGGAAAAGCTCGGAACGAGGGTGAAAAACGTGATGAATATCTGTGTGCCCCTGATCTTTTCCACGCTGGACCGGATTGAGCTGATCAGCAACGCCATGGATTTACGCGGCTTTGGAAAGAAGAGAAAACGGACATGGTACGTGGCAAAGCCGTTAAAGACTGTGGACTGGTGCGCGATGGCGGCAGCATTGGCGATTTTCCTGGGATCTCTGGCTATGACATTTTTTGTCAATGGAGGTACCAGATTCTATAACCCATTCATTTAAACAATCATAAAGGAGAAAAACTATGAAACCAATTTTAGTATTTCAGACAGATTTTACTTACAAAGAAGGAGCAGTCAGTTCCATGTACGGCGTGGTGAAGTGTGTGGACCGTGAACTGGAGATCATGGACGGCACCCATGAACTTCCGCAGTATGACACCTGGAGCGCCAGCTACCGCTTATATCAGAGCCTTCAGTTCTGGCCGGAAGGAACCGTTTACGTGTCTGTCGTGGATCCTGGAGTAGGAACGAAGCGCCGCGCCTGTGTGGCAAAGACTGTTGACGGATACTATATCGTAACGCCGGATAATGGTTCTCTGACACATGTAAAGAAGATGATCGGCATCGAAGCGGTGCGTGAGATCGACGAGACAGTAAACCGTCTGAGAGGAAAAGGCACGGAAGGCGTTGCCATCTTCCACGGCCGTGATTTATTCGGCTATACAGCGGCTCGTCTGGCCAGCGGAATCATCGATTTTGAGGGCGTAGGACCGGAATACCCGGTGGAGGAGATCGTGGAGCACCCGATTTTGGAACCGGAGATTACAGAAGGAAAGGCCTGCGGCGTATTCGAAATCAATGATCCTAACTTTGGAAACTTATGGACGAACATCAGACTGGAAGACTTTAACCGCGCGGGATTTGCTTACGGTGACTATGTCAATGTAACGGTAAAGCATGACGGAGAGGTGGCTTTCCAGCAGAAGGTATTATTCCATCAGAGCTTTGGTTTCGCTGAAAAGGGCGATCCGATGATTTATAACAATGAGCTTATGAAGGTGTCTCTGGCCGTCAGCCAGGGAAGCTTCTGTGACAAGTATAATCTGGGTTACGGGCCAGAATGGACGGTTGAGTTTACAAAGTAGAATTTACTTGACAAATTATGGGAATTTGAGTAGTCTTAACTCGTAATCTACCAACCAAAGGAGGGTAATCATGAAAAAGTTATTTGAGTTCAAAACAAAGACCATCGTTGCAACCGGACTTGGCGCGGCTTTATTCACCCTGTTATTTATGTACGTGAAGATTCCGACCGGAATTCCGGAAACCGACATTCAGACCGCATACGGCATCGGCGCGTTTTTCGCCGCGCTGTTCGGACCGATCGCAGGCGGACTGATTGCATTCATCGGACATGCGCTGTCTGACGGTATTCAGTATGGGTCTATATGGTGGAGCTGGGTAGTTGCCAGCGGCATTTCCTGCTTCATTATCGGTCTCGTATATCCGAAGCTTCATGTGGAAGACGGTGAATTTGGAAAGAAGGATATCGTTCTTTTCAACATTTACCAGATTATCGGCAACTTTGTTGCGTGGGTTATCGTAGCTCCGCTTCTGGATGTTGTAGTCTATGCAGAGCCGGCAAACCTGGTCGTGACACAGGGCGTCGTAGCTGCTATCAGCAATGCGATTTCTGCAGGCGTCATCGGTTCGATCCTGCTGGTACTCTACAGCAAGACACGTTCCAAGAAGGGCAGCCTGACAAAGGAATAAATCAGTATATAAGGAACCGCCGCCGGCAGGCAAGACCTGCAGGCGGCGGTTCCTTCGTTATTCACGCATTACTCGTCAAACAGCTTTGAATAGATATCTTCACACAGCGCATCCACGTAAGACTGGTTGGGAAGGTCCTTCGAGGTAATGAGGAGGTCAGAAATAAGCTCGAACCGCTTGAGATTCCTCTCATCCTCGCCCAAATCAGAAAAATCAGCATCGAGCCGCCCGTCAATATCTTCTCTGCGGTAGGCAGAGAGGAACCAGGAGATCAGCTCCTCCGTCTGTTTTTCTTCTTCCTCAATCTCACTGGCCATGCCCTTGGCGGAACGGAATGTCAGGATGGCGATGACCAGACAGCCAATTCCCATGACGGTCAGTGTACCCTGAATCAGGTACTTGGAAAAGCCCGCCATCGGCATGTCGAAAATGCCTGCCCAGCATAAGACGGCAAAGACGGTGATGGCTCCTCCAACCAGTAAAAATGCGGAGGCGCTGGATTTACGGTCTTCGTATTTCTGAGATTTCTTCACGTAGGCAGCGGGCGGGCGCACCGGCTTTTCCGCCTTTGGCATCGCCCCGGATGCCTCTCCGGAGGCCTCGCTGTTCATGTCTTCCTGCATCAGGGCGTCCGGCGCTTCCTCCAGCGCCGCCTTCTGCATGGCGAGGGCTTCCTCCTTTGATTCAAACAGAGGACCGCCGCAGTCGGAACAGACGGTAACTCCTTTGATAAATTCCATGTCACATTTAGGACAGTATGGCATGACGTTCTCCTTTGCATATGGTAATATAGGTAAATTATACCTCTCAATCACAATTTCGTCTATGAAGAAATGAAAATAGAAAAAAGTAAGGGCGTTTTATGCTTCCCTTTCTGAGCAAAATACGATAGAATAGAGAAAGACATATTAGGAAGGGTTTCAGATGAGTATTAGGATCAGGTTTGCGTTAAGGCCAAAGAACCGGCTGACCGGCTACCGTGAATGGACGCCGGATGCAGCGGAGACGATGATTAGGGAACTGGCTGGAGAGCAGGGCTATACATGCGAGTCTCTATCCGGATGTCTGCTTTGCAGGCTCTGTCCAGAGGGCTATATATGGTTCCACTGGGATAAACGGGTCCTTAAGGGGGAGTCCCAGACCAACATCGTGGGGCCCGGCTTTCATGTGGCTGTCATAGCATTTTTAGAGCAGCTGGCCGGGCAAGGAAAATTAAAATTAAAAGTTGATGACAAGACGGGCTATTACTGGAGAAGAGATTTTCTGACTATGCGGAGAAAGTATTTCTATCAGTGGTTTATGGATCTGATGAAACTGGTGTCCGGATGGGAGAATGGGCCGGAATATACATTTTGCTGGCCTTCCAGCTACTATATACCGGAGAAGCAGGAAGGAAAGCTGATTACACATATCCGCCCTTTTTCGTTTATGGAAATTCGCGGAGTCGTGAATTCAGGACTCAGTATGGCATTTGCCAGGGATTTTTTTATTTGGAATGAGATTGAAAAGGATGCCGTTTACTACAGAAACTGCGCACTGGTGCTTTTAAATCAGAGCTGCTTTTTTATGCCCTCCAGCAGGTGTGAGACGGATAAGAAGGTCAATGACAGGATTATCGAGTGCCTGGAAAAGGCGCTGGCCATGGATTCCAGTCTGCCGTTTCCATTAAAAGAATATCTGGAGATATGCCGCCTTGCAGAGCATGAACCAGTGGATGTAAGCCATGCGGAGCCGCTTTCGAGAGAGCTTTTCGTGGGCTGCCGGAGACATCTCATTTACCGGAAGCTGGGCAATATGAAATTCTGCCTGCCGGGATCTTTCATGTTCGATGAAAACTGCCGCAACGGCATGGATCATTACTACGACGGCGTGGAATACGGCGGTCATGATCTCTACATTTACGCGGTGGTCTTAGGTACAGGCGGCACATCCAAATTTAAAAAAGCATGGTTCGAACAGGGGACGCCGGAAGAGGAGTTCCTGTTTGATGTGGATAAAGGAAAGGGAAAAGCGGTCTTTTATGCGCCCGAAGAGAAGGACGGAGAGATGGTTTACAACATGTCCGCCCAGGTTCTCTACAAAGAACAGAGAACCAATATCAACATAACCTGCAGGAAGCCCGGGGAGATGGAGTGGGCTCTTGATCTGGTGAAAAAGATTACAATAACGGAATAGAGGATTTTATGGAACAGAAAGAGATGAAAACGGGAACACTCTTAAAACGGTTTGTTCCCTATTATAAGAAATACACACGGATTATGGTGTTTGACCTGCTGTGCGCCTCGCTGACCACGGTCTGTGAGCTGATCCTGCCGCTGATCCTGCGCTATATCACCAATCAGGGACTGAAGGATCTGGCCTCACTGACCGTTCAGACGATTGTGGGCATCGGTGTACTCTACTTTGCCCTCCGGATTGTGGACGGTCTGGCCAGCTTCTATATGGCGTACACAGGCCATGTGATGGGTGCCGCCATTGAGACGGATATGCGTCAGGATGCATTTGAACATCTGCAGAAGTTGTCGGATAATTATTTCAACAATACGAAGGTGGGACAGATCATGGCCAGGATCACCAGCGATTTGTTCGATGTGACCGAGTTCGCCCACCATTGTCCGGAAGAGTTTTTTATCGCCTTTTTGAAGACCGTTGTGTCCTTTGTCATACTGGCGGGAATCAATCTTCCCCTGACGGTGATCATATTTGTGTTTATCCCCGTGATGGCGGTCTCCTGCTCCTACTTCAACATTCAGGTGAAGAGGGCATTCAAGAAACAGCGTAACCATATAGGTGAGCTGAACGCCAGAATCGAGGACAGCTTACTCGGCAACAAGGTGGTCCGCGCCTTTGCCAACGAGGGTGTCGAGATCGAGAAGTTCAATCGCGACAATCAGGAATTTTTAAATATCAAGCGCCAGACCTATAAGTATATGGCGGCGTTCCAGAATACCATCCGCATGTTTGACGGACTGATGTACGTGGTAGTCATCGTTGCGGGCGGCATCTTTATGATTAAGGGGCTTATCGATCCCGGCGATTTAGTGGCCTATACCATGTATGTGACGACGCTTCTGGCGACAATCCGCAGAATTATCGAATTTGCGGAGCAGTTTCAGAGGGGAATGACGGGAATCGAGCGTTTCACGGAGCTGATGGACGCGTCGGTGGATATTTTCGATGAGGAAGGGGCGGTTCCCTTACGGGATGTACACGGAAGCATTACCTTTGACCGTGTGTCCTTTGAATATCCGGATGATCATAATCCGGTCCTTTCGAATATCGATTTAAAGATCAGGCCGGGGGAGAAGGTTGCCCTGGTGGGGCCGTCGGGCGGCGGAAAGACGACGCTGTGCAATCTGATCCCGCGTTTTTACGATCCTACCGAGGGACGGATTCTGCTGGACGGACAGGATATTAAGAATGTAACGCTGCAGAGCCTTCGCGGAAGCGTCGGCGTCGTGCAGCAGGATGTGTACTTATTCTCGGGTACGGTTTATGAGAACATCGAGTACGGCCATCCGGGTGCCTCCAGGGAAGAAATCCTTGCGGCGGCGAAGATGGCGGGAGCCCATGAATTCATCATGGGGCTGAAGGACGGCTACGACACGTATGTGGGCGAGCGCGGTGTGAAGCTTTCAGGCGGCCAGAAGCAGCGGATCAGCATAGCGAGGGTATTTTTAAAGAATCCGCCCGTCCTGATTCTGGATGAGGCCACATCTGCCCTGGACAACGAGAGCGAACATCTGGTATCGCAGTCTCTGGAACGTCTGGCGGCGGGCAGGACAACCCTTACGATTGCACACAGGCTGACAACCATCCGGAATGCGGACAGAATCCTTGTCCTGTCCGGCAGTAATATTATAGAAGAAGGAAATCACGAGGAACTGATTAAGAAGCAGGGAATCTATTACCAGCTGTACACCTCCGCAGGCGAAGCGGAGCAGAATTAGTGCGGTCCAGCGTATTTACGCCGGAAGGCACCAGTGCAGAATTCATCGGAACTTATGCAATGCTGTACTAGATGGAAAATGAAGGAGAATAGCAGATGAGAGTAGCGATTGTTACGGACAGTAACAGCGGAATTACACAGGAGCAGGGAAGACAGGCGGGAATCAATGTGGTTCCGATGCCCTTTATGATGGCTGGAGAGACGTATTTTGAGGATATCAGCCTTACACAGAAATCCTTTTATGAGAGGCTGGCGGAGGGCGCGGATATCTCCACGTCACAGCCGTCACCCGCGTCTCTGATCGACTTATGGAACGAGTTGTTAAAGGATCACGACTCTGTGATTCACATTCCCATGTCCAGCGGCTTAAGCAGCTCCTGCGAGACGGCCCACGCGCTGGCTGCCGACTTCGGCGGAAAGGTGCTGGTGGTCAATAACCAGAGAATTTCTGTTACACAGCGGCAGTCCGTTCTCGAGGCGAAGGCCATGGCGGATCAGGGAATGAGCGCGGAAGAGATTAAGAAGGTGCTGGAAGAGACGGCCTTCGATTCTACCATCTACATTACGGTGGACACCCTGGAGTATTTAAAAAAGGGCGGCCGGATTACGCCGGCAGCGGCACTGCTGGGAACATTTTTGAAGATTAAGCCAGTTTTGACGATTCAGGGAGAAAAACTGGATGCATTTGCCAAGGCGAGAACCATGAAGCAGGCGAAGAGTATGATGGTTACAGCCATTAAGAAGGATTTGGAGGAGCGCTTTTCCGATCCGGAGGGCGCGGCTGTCCATATGGCGGTGGCCCATACGGATAATGAGACGGCAGCTCTTGAATTTAAAAAGGAACTGATGGAGCTGTTCCCGAAGACCGGCGATATCTACGTGGACCACTTATCCTTAAGCGTGTCCTGCCACATCGGACCGGGAGCGCTGGCCGTCGCCTGTACGAAGAAGCTGTCTCTATGAGCGGAACAGACCGGGAGGTGTGCTTAAGATGTTCTTCCAGGTAAAACCGATTAAACTGAAACACACCGTAAGCTTAAGGCTGGTGCTGATCCTGTTCTTCCTGATCATCGGTCTGGCTCCCATGCTGATCCAGAATAAGATCATGCTGGGAACCTACAGGCAGAACCAGATCGACGCGCGGATACAGGATATTCAGAACCAGTGCTCGATCCTGAGCAATAAGATGACGCGGGGCGGCTACCTGGTGAATGAACCCAGGGATACGCTGTTAGACAATGAGATGTCCGTGAAAGCAGACATGTTCAATGGAAGAATTGTCATTGTCAATAAGAATTTCCGGATTGTTTCCGATACATTTTCATTGTCTCTTGGCAAGCTGAACGTATCGGAGGAGGTGATCCGATGCTTCAACGGGGAGAACAGCAGCAAGTATAATTCGGATAAGAATTACGCGGCTCTGACGATCCCGGTTTACTCCAACAGCGAGGACAAGGTAATCGACGGTGTCATGATCGTGACGGCGTCCACCGAGGATCTGCTGACGCGGCTGTCCTCCGTGTCGGAAAAGGGCAGCTTCCTGCACCTCATGATATTTTCCATCCTGGCGATTCTCGTCGTGCTTCTCGTCAAGCTTCTGATGAACCCGTTTAAGGAGCTGCAGTGGAAGCTGAAACGGGTGGAGGAAGGCAACTTGGATGAGGAACTCTCCTCCAACGCATATACGGAGACGCGGCAGATCACGGAATCGATCAGCAAGACGCTGAAAAAACTAAAGGCGGTGGACCAGTCGAGGGAAGAATTCGTATCGAATGTATCCCATGAGCTGAAGACGCCCATCACCTCCATCCGTGTTCTGGCAGATTCCCTGATGAGTATGGATGACGTACCGGTGGAGCTGTACCGGGAATTTATGACGGATATCTCGGACGAGATTGACCGGGAGAGCAAGATTATCGACGACCTTCTGTCTCTGGTCCGCATGGACAAGACGGCGGGGGCCGAGTTAAACATTGCGCAGGTGAATGTCAACGGCCTGCTGGAGCTGATTTTAAAGAGACTCCGTCCGATCGCCGGAAAACGCAATGTGGAGCTGACCTTTGAGAGCATCCGTGAGGTGACGGCGGACGTGGACGAGGTAAAACTGTCCCTGGCTCTCAACAATCTGGTGGAAAACGCCATTAAATATAACGTGGAAGGCGGATGGGTGCGCGTCACTCTCGACGCGGATCACAAGTTTTTTTACGTCAAGGTGGCAGACTCCGGAATCGGCATATCGGAGGAATTCCAGGAGCACATATTTGAACGATTTTACCGCGTGGACAAGGCACGTTCCAGGGAGACCGGGGGTACCGGCCTGGGCCTCGCCATCACGAAGAATATTATCCTGATGCATCAGGGAGCGATCCGGCTTACCAGCAAGGAAGGCGAGGGAACCACGTTTACCGTGAGAATCCCGCTCACCTATATTCCATAGAAACAGGAGGACGTAATTTATGAAACGATGGATATACAGTCTGCTCCTCCTGGTGCTTCTTGTCGTTCTGGCAGGCTGCCAGAGGAGAGACGGGAATGAGGAACAGACGGAGGAAGTGTACCAGATCTACTATATGAATTCCTCCATGACGAGGCTGGAACCACAGGACTATACGATGCCGCAGATGCCGGCGGATGGGACGGCCACAGAGGCGGACTGGAAGATCACCAATCTGATGGAGCAGCTTAAGACGGTGCCGCAGGATTTAGACCGCCAGTCGGCTGTCCCGGATAAAGTGGGATTTGAACGGTATAAGCTGGAGGATACGGTACTCTACCTCTATTTTGACAACAATTACGCCATGATGAATCCGACGAGGGAGATCTTATGCAGGGCCGCTCTCGTGCGGACACTGACCCAGGCGGAGGGCGTGGACTACGTGGCTATCTATACGGCGGAGCAGCCTTTGATGGACAGCACCGGCGTGCCGGTGGGCGCCATGACAGGAGCCGATTTTATCGATAATATCAGTAATGTCAACGCGTTTGAAAAGACGGAGCTGACCCTGTATTTTGCAGACAGCACCGGAGAAAAGCTGGTGAAAGAGCAGCGGGAGGTCGTACATAACGTGACCACATCACTGGAGAAGCTGGTGGTGGAACAGCTGATCGCCGGGCCGGACAGGCCGGGAATAGGCGCGACGCTTCCAAAGGATACGAAGCTGTTAAATGTATCGGTCAATGAAAACGTCTGTTATTTGAATTTTGACGCATCATTTTTAAATAATTCGCTGGATGTTAAGGAATATATCCCAGTCTATTCCATTGTGAATTCTCTGGCTGCCGTTTCATCTGTCAATAAAGTGCAGATCGCGGTCAATGGTTCCCAGGATGTGATGTTCCGGGATTCCATATCCTTAAACCAGCTGTTTGAACGCAACTTGGATTACAACGCGGAGAACGAAGACAGTCCGCAGTAAACAGGAGGAAAGTATTTATAAAACGTCCATTATGTCTGATAGCAGGGGGATTCGTACTTGGAGAGACCGTCGTTCTGCTTTCTCTGACATCGGGACTTCTGATTCCGGCGATTTCAGCGCTTCTGGCGCTTCTGGCGGCGGGAACAGGTGCAGTATGCAAAAAAAGGAGGAGCAAAGGTGCCGTGTGGCTGCCTGTGTTCCTCCTTTTTGTGCTGCTCGGAATGGGGCGGGCAGGGGATACGAAGCAGAAATGGGAGGCGCGGGAACGGGCCTGTATGGAGATGGCTGGCATTTATTCGGAACTGCATGGACGGGTGAGCGCAGTGGAGGAGTCTGAGGGAAAGGTACAGATTACGCTTGAGGAAAATGTGGTGCGGCCGCTGGCTGGGGGCGGAGAGGGCCGGTCCTTCAGCATGAGCCGGCAGATTCCTTGTGTACTGATATCGTGGAAAACGGATGCGACGGAAGATATGCCGGACGCCCGGGACTTTAAGATTGGCAGTAATGTTACTGTGAGAGGTAAGCTGGAGTTATTTGCACGCGCCAGGAATCCGGGAGAGTTTGATTCCAGGAGTTATTACCGTGGACAGGGAGTGGACTGCCGTATGTATGGGGAAGAAGTGGAGATTTCAGGAGGAGATGTCTCCCCGCTTCCGGAGCTTTTGCGGCAAATCCGGGAAAAGGCGAAGCAGAATATTATGAGATCTGCGGCGGCGGAAGACGCGGGTATCTTTTCTGCGGCCGTTTTGGGGGATAAGAAAGCGCTGGACAGCGAGATTAAGGATTTATATCAGAAGAATGGTATCGCTCATCTGCTGGCCATCAGCGGCCTTCACTTATCAATTATCGGAATGGGAGGATATAAGCTGTTAAGAAAAGCCGGTTTAGGCTATAAAGGAGCCGGACTGGCCGGAACTGCTTTTATCTTCTGCTACGGTGCGATGACCGGCGGGTCACCTTCCGTGGTGCGGGCCGTCGTCATGATGAGTACCGGTTTCCTGGCTTCTTATCTGGGAAGGACCTACGATCTCCTGTCGGCGCTGTCCCTGGCGCTTCTGATGCTGGTATGGGAAACGCCGGAGCTTTTGACGCAGGGAGGTGTTCAACTGTCGTTCGGCGCTGTCTTTGCCGTGGGAGGCATGCTTCCTGTTATTCAGGATTATCTGGGGAAGGAACGAAAGATTCTGGGCGCGCTGATGGTGAGTGCTGCAATTCAGCTGGTGACGCTCCCGGTAATTCTGTGGGATTTCTTTCAGTTCCCTGTTTACGGAATTTTCCTGAATCTGCTGGTGATCCCGCTGATGGGAGGCGTCATATGCTCCGGGGATCGGGACGGCTCTGCTGGGCGGGATTTCCTGTAAGGCGGGTGCGCTGGCTGCGGGAACCGGTCACTATATACTGCAGTTTTATGAATGGCTCTGCCATGGGACGGAACGCCTCCCGTATCATACGCTGGTGATGGGAAGGCCGGCTGCTGCGTATGTGATTCTTTACTATATGGTGCTGCTGGTGGCGCTGATCGGGATGAAGAGAGCGGTAGGGAAGAGAGCAGAGGTCGAAAAATCCCGCCCAATATGGCTGAGAACAGTCCTGTTTTTCTGTATCTGCGTATTTCTGCCCTGTATTCTGATGCCGCGTCCTGTTGACGGGATGGAGATTCTGTTTCTGGACGTGGGACAGGGGGATGGAATTCTGCTTCGTTCCGGCCGCGGCGCCATGCTGATAGATGGGGGGAGTACTTCGGAGAAGAAGCTGGGAGAGTACCGGCTGGAGCCGTGTCTGAAGAGCTGTGGGGTATCGGTGATTGAGTATGCCTTTGTCAGTCATGGCGACCTGGACCATATAAGCGGTGTTCGCTATCTTCTGGAGTCCTGTGAGGAGATCGAGATACGCAATTTGCTTCTGCCCTGCCAGGGAAGGGAAGATGATGCGCTCCTAAGCCTTGCTGAACTGGCCAGGGCCAGGGGGACAAAAGTATCATTGATTGAAGCTGGAGAAAGCTTTTATATGGAAGGGATCGGCGTGACCTGTCTCTATCCGGGAATTTCTGATCTGCCTGCGGATAAGAACGAGGAGTCCGAGGTATTGAAGGTGGACTATGGAAACTGCCATATTTTATTTACCGGAGATATGAGCGGCGAGGGAGAACTGCGGCTTTTGTCTGCCTTATCCGAAAAACCGGGCGTACTTTCGGAGATTCAGATATTGAAGACCGCTCACCATGGTTCCCGGTTTTCTTCCAGAGAGACATTTTTAGACGCCCTGGGCGTTAATTGGGCGGTGATTTCCTATGCGGAAGGGAATTCCTACGGCCATCCTCATAAGGAGGTGCTGGAACGTCTGGATGACCGAAGCGTGAAAATCTATGGAACGGCGGAAAGGGGAGCGATTACGATGAAGACGGATGGGAAAATGGTGAGGTGGAAGGCGTTTTTGGATTGAGAGCGGTTTTTGTTCGTTGACGCATCGGAATTCCCTTAGTATAATGGTATAGTGTCTCCCAGCGTATATATGCTGGGAGGCACTAGTGACGAAAGGCAGGTAGAGAGGAAAGACATCATGCAGAATCTCACTCAGGATATTAAAAATCATAGCTTCAAACCGGTGTATTTGCTGTACGGCGATGAGGCATTTTTAAAAAACAGCTATAAAAACCAGATGAGAACCGCCATATCCGGCGATGATACCATGAATTATAACTATTTCGAGGGGAAGGGACTGGATTTGAATGAACTCATCAGCCTTGCAGACACAATGCCTTTCTTCTCGGAAAAACGTCTGATTATGGTCGAGGATAGTGGATTCTTCAAGGGTGCATCAGATGAGCTGGTCGCTTATTTGCCCCAGATGCCGGATACGACCTGCATCATTTTTGTGGAATCTGAAGTGGACAAGCGCAGCCGGATGTTCAAAAAGGTGAAGGAAATCGGCTATGCGGCGGAGATGGCCAGACAGGATTTTGCGCAGCTTTCCAGGTGGGCAGGAGGAATTCTGGCCAGAGAGGGGAAGAAGATTACCGGGCGCACCATGGAGCTTCTTTTGAATATGACCGGAGATGATATGGAAAATATCCGGATGGAGCTGGAAAAACTGGTAAGCTTCACTATGGGGCGCGACGTGATTACGGACGAGGATGTGGAAGCGATCTGTACGGTTCGTGTGACCAATAAGATATTTGATATGGTGACAGCCATTGTGAACCGTCAAACGAAAAAGGCCATGGATTTGTACGAAGATTTACTTACGCTCAAGGAACCGCCGATGAGAATTATGTTTCTGATTGCCAGACAGTTTAATCAGATTCTGCAGGTGAAGGAACTGATGGCAAAGGGAATGGATAAAGGGGCCATTGCTTCCCGAATCAAGGTGCCGTCGTTTGTGGCAGGCAAGATGATGCCCCAGGCCAAGACATTTACGCGGGAGCAGATCCTGTCCTGTGTGACTCAGTGCGTGGAAGCGGAAGAAGCGGTGAAGACCGGGCGGCTGAATGACCGGATGGCGGTCGAACTGCTGATTACAAGAAAATTTTAAGACGTTGAGAAGTCTTTATGGCAGAGTAAAAAAGAAAAAAAGGAAGGAAGATACCGTTGATGGTAAGCTTCCTTCCTTTTTCTATACAAATTCAGATATTGAATTTTATTGTATCTGAAAACATGCCATATAACGCTGGCCTGCCTGTTCCCAATTTATTACATGGAATAAATCGTCGATATAGTCGGCTCTGAGATTATAGTGCTTTAAATAGTAGGCGTGCTCCCAGACATCGAGATTGAAGACGGGGCATAAGCCCAGTGGGAGCGGAGTATCCTGATTTTTCGTGGTAGTAATCATGAGAGAACCATCTGCGGCGACTACCAGCCAGGCGTATCCGGAGCCGAAGACGGATAACGCAGCCTCCTTAAACTTCTTTAAAAAGGCGTCGAGACTTCCGTATTCCCTGCGGATGGCATCGGCCAGTGCACCGGTTGGCATTTGGTTCGAAGCGGGAGCCAGGCCGGTAAAGTAGAGCAGGTGGTTGTAAACTCCGCCGCCGTTATTTCGTACCGCTGTCTGGATCTCCTCAGGAAGGCTGGCAATATTGTAAATAAGCTGTTCCAGCGTCCAATTATGAAAACGGGAGTAATCAGCCAGCGCCTTGTTGAGATTGTCAACGTAAGTCTGAAGATGACGGTCGTGGTGAAGCTTCATGGTCTTTTCATCAATATAGGGTTCGAGTGCCTGATAGGTGTATGGCAACGGGGGATTGGTGAATGGATAATGATAAGTAAGATTGGTCAAGGGTAACTTCCTTATGCGCTTTTTCTATCATATGCTGTCGGGAAGCGTGCCGTGAGAAGTGCTTTTCTTTTTTAAAGGGCGGAGGAGGAGAAGGATAACCTCCGCCCCTGGGGGGATGAGCTGCAAAATACAACTCACTTTAATAACGTATATAGTTTCTATTTGTGATGCATTTTTTTGAAATAGACAAAATGTTTTAAAAGTAGAGCAAGATTGTGATAAAATAGATTGAACTATAAGATAAATAAGGCGTTATAAGCCCTTTTCTCATGAGAGTGACCATTTTACCCGTGGGACCGGGCCGTTGCTCATGCCAGGCGCACAAGAATGGGCAAGAAGGTGTACAGCCCGGAAGGATGATCTGGCAACATATGGGGGCATTACTGGTTACGAATAATTTAAGACAGGGGAATCTCGTGGTACAGTGGACAGAATAATCACGACTTGTCACCTTTGTCCCCTCTCTGCATATAATAAATTATAATTTAACATATATAAAAAGGGGAAATAAATTATGTGTAATATATGTAGATGTCTCTGTGGTAACTGGTGTGGTTGTAGAAATAATAGCTGTAATAATAGCTGTAATAATAGCTGTAATAATTGCTGCAGATGCGTATGCAACAATCCCTGTGAAAATAATTGTAATAACAATTGGAATTGCAACTGCAGCAATAACAACAATAATTGCTGTTTCGATCCATGTGCCAGAGAAAGAAAAGAAGCTTATGAGGCCGGATTTAGAGACGGCTGTAACAATGCCTCCTGCAGGCAGGATAACTGTGGTTGCTAATGATATCTATAAAAAGGGCGGTCCGTTTGGGCCGCCTTAAGTATTCTTATATTTGTATTTGTGTTTGTATCAACCGTTTTCATGATAGAATGGTCTTCCCGCAGCCACACGTTTCCTTATAACAGTATTTACATCTGTTGATATCCGCATCGGGTGTGCAGATATTAGATATAAGCCAACTTAAATAAAAAAATGCCGCTGGCTGGAGTCAGTGGTCATATCTTTTAAATCGTTTTTCAAGCAGTCTGGTATCCATTCTTACGTGCCGGGCTATTAAAATATCTTATGCGCTTAAAAATAGAACATATGGAATTATATATCCTGTTTCTTCCTATTATAATTATTAGAATCTTTTTATAAACAACAACAAAGTAATAACAAATCAAAATATAATAAAACAAAAAATCCCCATCCAGTGGGTTAAGCCGAACGGGGAATTCCTTTATTATCAGGTTTTTCTATGAATTAAGCCATTGCGTTAACAGCCTTAGAGATACGGGATACTTTTCTGGAAGCAGTATTCTTATGATATACTCCCTTAGTAGCAGCCTTATCGATTTCAGCGATTGCGCTTGTTAAACATGCCTGTGCAGCAGCCTTGTCACCGGCAGTAATAGCAGCGTCAACCTTCTTAATCGATGTTTTCACTCTGGATCTGATCGCTTTGTTTCTAGCAGCTTTAGTCTCGTTAACTAAAATTCTTTTTTTCGCGGATTTAATGTTAGCCAAATCTGTACACCTCCAATTTTAATTGATATATGGTTATTCTTTGTTTTGCATCAAAGCCTGGACACGGACAGTTCAATGTAAACATACCTTAGTATTTTAACGAATAAAGCTTCTATTGTCAATACATAATTCCTGATTTTTTGCAGAAAATACCAGAGAAAAGAAAAAAAGTCGCAGTTTATGCCCCGTCGGCACCTGCTGTCCGGTCTGCCCCGGCCGGGGCAGACCGGACAGCAGGTGCCGACGGGGCGTGATCTGTTAAAGAAAGGTGAGAAATATGGAAAATACATTCGAAGTTCGGACAGATCTTGCAGTAGAGGAGAAGGAAAGCTTTCCGGGAAATGGCGGAGAAATAAGTGGGGTATCCTTAAGAGAGTGGCATCGGGCGGACAGCCGGATCAAGATGACGGAAGTGAAAATACTGGATAAGAAGGGCGAAAAGGCCATGGGGAAACCGATGGGCTCCTATATAACACTGGAGGCTGACCAGTTATCCAGAAAAGATGAAAACTACCACAGAGAGGTCTCGGAAGAACTGGCACGGCAGATTGGGCAGCTTCTGGAGGGAGAAGACTACCGGGCCTCCGGCTTCCATGTTCTGGTGGTCGGCCTCGGCAATAGCTCTGTGACACCGGACTCTCTGGGGCCAAGAGTGCTTAACAATCTTCAGGTCACGAGACATTTGAAGGTGCAGTATGGGGATGAGTTCTGGAATGGGCGCAGTATGCCGGTCATCAGCGGTATTGTTCCAGGCGTCATGGCTCAGACCGGGATGGAGAGCGCGGAAATTTTAAAGGGGATTATTCATGAGACGAAGCCGAACCTGATTATTGCAATCGACGCGCTGGCAGCAAGGAGCGTGAAAAGGCTGGGAACCACCATTCAGCTGACCGATACGGGAATTCATCCGGGTTCCGGCGTTGGCAACCACCGTCACAGCTTAACAAAGGAAAGTCTGGGGATTCCGGTTATGGCGATCGGTGTTCCTACCGTGGTTGGAGCGGCAGCTATCGTTCATGACACCGTATCCGCCATGATTGCCGCCCTGTCTAAGGGGATGGAGACGAAAGGAATGGGGGATTTTGTGGGAAGCATGAGCTCTGACGAGCAGTATGATCTGATCCGGGAACTGCTGGAGCCGGAATTCGGCCCCCTTTATGTGACTCCTCCGGATATTGATGAGACGGTTAAGGAATTGAGCTATACCATTTCCGAGGGAATTCATCTCGCTTTTATGGGAGAGGAAGAGGAGTAAGGGGTAAATGGTGATTTTCCTGCATAGTATATAAGCGAGGGACTTTTTTCTTTCCGGGGCGCCGTGAAAGAAATGCAGGAAGGTGTTTATGAAGGAGAAGGGCGGAAGGATTAACTGGCTCATCAGACATATGATGCTTATCACCGGCCTGGTACTTGCCGTCCTCCTCTTGATCAGGGGAGCAGCTGGAACCGGACGGGCGTCAGGCAGAGAGCGGCTTACTGCCTTGATAATTGGCCAGGCGGATACCGGGCTTGAGTGGATCTGGCGTATGAATTATCCGGCAGCCGGACGGGCAGAAGAAAATGAGACGAAAATGGTGAAAGCGGAAGAGGAAAGCATCAGCGGTCTTATCTGCCGCTTCATATTTGGGCAGTCACCCCTGTACCGGTATCTGGGCAGGGAAGAGGGCGGTGAAATAAACTACAAGGAAGAAGATCCGGCATTTGCAGGGTATCTGGAAAGCGGAAAATTCTATGAGGAACACCAATACCTGATGTATGACGGCGGTGAAGAGACCGGAGCCGGTACCATGGAGCAGGCCGGCACGACGGTGCTGGCCGCTAATGGCGATGGAGCCGCGGGAGACAGCGGAAATACAGGTAGTGGTGGAAACGCGGGAGACATCGGAAATACAGGAAATGGCGAAAACACAGGTGTCAGCGAAAACGCGGGAATCAATGGAAACGCCGCAGCTCTCCCGAAAAAGGATGATAATATGACGTGTGCTGCCAGTGTCCTGCCTCTCATCGGCAAAACCTACAGGAAAGAGCAGCTGGCCGACTACGACTACATGATGAAGCATTTTTACAGCGTGCACACCTCGGCGACAGCGGGGCGTGATCTTATGAAGGCGGATGAATTTCTGGCAAAAGACTTTACGCTGGAGGGAAGTAACGACAAGCCGCAGATTTTAATTTACCATACCCATTCCCAGGAGGAATTCTCCGATTACGGGCCTGATAATAAGGAAGCAACCGTGATTGGGATCGGAAATTATCTGACGGAGCTTCTGACGGCCAAGGGCTATCATGTAATCCATGACAAATCAGTCTATGACCTCCAGAACGGAAAGCTGGACCGGAATAAAGCGTATACATATGCCCTGGACGGAGTCACGAGGATTCTTCAGGAGAATCCCTCCATAGAGGTCATCCTGGATCTGCACCGGGATGGGGTCAATGAAAGCCTTCACATGGTCAATGAGGTGAATGGGAAACCGACGGCTCCTATCATGTTTTTCAATGGCGTCAGCCAGACTCCGGAGGGACCGATCGAGTATCTGCCCAATCCGTACCGGAGTGATAATCTGGCATTCAGTTTCCAGATGCAGCTGGATGCGGCGGCCTATTTCCCGGGACTGACCAGGAAAATTTATATCAAGGGTCTCCGGTATAATCTCCATCTCCGTCCGAGGTCCGTGTTAATTGAGGTCGGCGCACAGACAAATACATACCAGGAAGCACGAAATGCCATGGAACCGCTTGCGGAAGTTCTGAATATGGTGTTGCAAGGAAATTAAAAAAATGGTATATTTTTAAAGCAGGAACATCATTGCCGTGTCATTTTGTATTTGTATCATCAACTGCAGAAAAATGGAAAAGAGGAAAGTAAATGGCAACTGTTGACCAGAGTAAAATACGCAATTTTTGCATTATCGCCCATATTGATCATGGGAAGTCAACCCTTGCGGACAGAATCATAGAGAAGACCGGACTTTTGACAAGCCGGGAAATGCAGGCCCAGGTTTTAGACAACATGGATTTGGAGCGGGAACGCGGAATCACCATCAAGGCCCAGACCGTCCGTACCGTATACAAGGCGGAAGACGGAGAGGAATACATTTTCAATATGATCGATACGCCGGGGCATGTAGATTTTAACTATGAGGTGTCCCGGAGCCTGGCGGCCTGTGACGGCGCTGTGCTCGTGGTGGATTCATCTCAGGGAATCGAGGCCCAGACGCTGGCCAATGTCTATCTGGCGCTGGATCATGACCTGGACGTATTTCCGGTTCTGAATAAGATCGATTTACCGAGTGCGGAGCCGGAACGTGTGGTGGGAGAGATTGAGGATGTGATCGGAATCGAAGCCCAAGACGCTCCAAGGATCTCGGCTAAGACAGGCGAGAACATTGAGGAGGTTTTAGAGGCCATCGTGAAGAAGATTCCCGCACCCAGGGGGAATCCGGACGCACCGCTCCAGGCTCTGATCTTTGACTCTCTGTACGATTCCTACAAAGGCGTCATCGTATTCTGCCGTATCATGGAAGGCCGTGTGAAAAAGGGCGTCAGAATCCGTATGATGGCTACCGGAGCTGTGGAAGAGGTTGTGGAGGTCGGCTATTTCGGCGCGGGTCAGTTTATCCCCTGTGACGAACTGAGCGCGGGTATGGTTGGCTACGTGACAGCCAGTATCAAGAATGTGAAGGACACCGCCGTGGGTGATACGATTACGGACGCGGACAATCCCTGTGATAAGCCGCTTCCGGGTTATAAGAAAGTCACCTCCATGGTGTACTGCGGTATGTACCCGGCGGATGGCGCCAGATACAACGATTTAAGGGACGCGCTGGAGAAGCTTCAGCTTAATGATGCCTCCCTGTTCTTCGAGCCGGAGACGTCTCTGGCACTGGGCTTCGGCTTCCGGTGCGGTTTTCTGGGACTTCTGCATCTCGAGGTTATCCAGGAACGTCTGGAGAGAGAGTATAACCTGGACCTGGTAACCACGGCGCCCAGTGTTATTTACCGGGTCTATAAGAAGACCGGTGAGATGATACAGCTGACGAATCCGTCAAACCTCCCTGATCCGTCCGAAATCGAATACATGGAAGAGCCGATTGTCAGCGCGGAGATCATGGTGACCACCGAGTTTGTGGGAGCGATCATGAAGCTGTGCCAGGAGAGACGCGGCGTCTATCTGGGAATGGAATATATGGAAGCAACCCGTGCCCTTTTGAAGTACGAGCTTCCGCTCAATGAGATCATTTATGACTTCTTTGACGCTTTGAAATCACGTTCCAGAGGTTACGCCTCCTTCGATTACGACTTAAAGGGATACGAGCGTTCCGAACTGGTGAAACTGGATATCCTGGTGAATAAGGAAGAGGTGGATGCGCTGTCCTTTATCGTACACGCGGAATCCGCTTACGACCGGGGACGCCGGATGTGCGAAAAGCTGAAGGAGGAGATCCCGAGACAGCTGTTTGAGATTCCTATTCAGGCGGCCGTTGGAGGAAAGATTATTGCAAGAGAGACCGTCAAGGCCATGCGCAAGGATGTACTTGCCAAGTGCTACGGCGGTGACATAACCCGTAAGAAAAAACTCCTTGAAAAGCAGAAGGAAGGTAAAAAACGTATGCGCCAGATTGGTAACGTAGAGATACCACAGAAGGCATTTATGAGCGTACTGAAGTTAGATGATGAATAAAAAGAAATTGGAAATCTATGTGCACATTCCTTTCTGTGCAAAGAAATGCGCCTATTGCGATTTCCTGTCGTTTCCGGGTAATATGCGGATGCGCCGGGAGTATACGGACAAGCTGCTGGAAGAGATACGCATTCAGAGCAGCTTTGTACGGGAGTATCAGGTTGATACCATTTTTCTGGGAGGGGGAACGCCTTCTGTCCTGGATGTGACCGATATGACTGCCATCATGGGGACGCTTAAGGAACACTACGACATTGCGCCCGATGCGGAGATAACGATCGAGGTCAATCCGGGGACGGTGAAGATGGAAGGTCTCGTCGCCTACCGGGAAGCTGGAATCAACCGCGTCAGCATGGGACTTCAGTCGGCGGATGACACGGAGCTTCGCTATCTTGGGAGAATCCACACCTACGACGAATTCTTAAAGAGTTTCCAGAGGGTGCGCATGGCAGGATTTACGAACGTCAATGTGGACCTGATTTCCGCCATTCCGGGACAGACTCCGGAATCGTGGAGGAATACGCTGAAAAAGACGGCTATGCTGAAGCCGGAACACATATCTGCCTACAGTCTGATTGTAGAGGAAGGAACGCCTTTTTACGACCGTTACGGCGGCCATGTGGAGATGGAGAGCTATGAGATGTCTCCGGAGGAACGCCGCCGCTTAATGGCGCTTCCGGATCTTCCGGACGAGGATACCGAGCGGGAAATGTATTACATGACCAGGAACTGTCTGGCCGAACAGGGGTATGAGCGGTATGAGATATCCAACTATGCCAGACCCGGCTTCGAATGCCGCCACAATGTGGGATACTGGACCGGAACCGGGTATCTGGGACTGGGACTGGGGGCCTCCTCCTATTTGGAGGGATGCCGTTTCCACAACACGTCCGATTTCCAAAGCTACGTATCGGCCCATCTCGACGACGAGGCAGAGTTTTGTCAGGCACTCAGACAGGATATGGAGCAGCTGAGCGTAAAGTCCAAGATGGAAGAGTTCATGTTCCTGGGGCTTCGCCTGACACGGGGCGTATCGGCAGAAGGCTTTATCACCCGGTTCGGACAGAGTATACGAAACGTCTATGGCGGTGTGATCGACAAACTGGAGCGGGAGGGCCTGCTGGAACATAAAAACGGCTACTACCATCTGACCGAGCGGGGACTTGATTTGAGCAACTATGCGATGAGTTTGTTCCTGCTGGATTGATATGATTTTAATAATTATATAGAAGAGAAGAAAAACGCATAATTCGTTTTTTCTTCTCTTTTGTTATGTAATAGCAAAATAATCCACCTTAATACAAAAAATATAGAGTATTTAATGCTTTGCTTTTAATTGTATAATTAATACAAAATTATAAACTGTGAAGTGTATAAAATTATAGCTAAATACTGTGAAAGGATGTGAGGCGCTAAAAGCCAGTAACGATAAGTTCAGGCTGAAAAGTTAAAAAACGTAAAGAAACGATGTTGTGAAATAAAGAAGGAAGCAAAAACAGGGGGATTTAAACATGAAAAAACTTTTCGTTTCAGCAATCAGTGTTTTAACTGGTATTGCAGTGGTAAGCACGTCGGTTATGGCCCAGCCATTGGGGGAACCGGATTCAGGTGCAGCGCTTCAACCGTCACAGGAATTATCTGTGACACAGCAGTACAAGACGGTATTGCCTGGCTCTGATCCAACTAACACAAAGAATTGGATTCTGGACGAAGCTCTGTCAGATGATTTTGATGGTTCAGAACTTGACATGGAAAAATGGCAGCCTATACCGTATACATGGGCTGGTGCATGGCGTTGGCAGGATGACAATGTAAGTGTTAGTGATGGCAGCCTTCATCTTACGGCAAGACATGATAAAAACGATCTTCTGGACGAATCACCTAATGGCTGGGAGAGCCATAACATGTATGACGGCGACTCTGTAAACGGTGAGTATGTGACATCGCTTTACGGATCGCGGTCTGGAAAGTCTGCACTTGTATATGGTAATTTCTTTCCTATTTGGGTGAGAACAGATACAGTGATTCATAATTTGAATCCGGATAAAATGTATTCCTTTACAGCATACGTTAAAAAAACCGGTAATCAGCCGATTGCACAGATGTATGCAACCGATCCTTCCGACAATGAGATTCCCTTAAGGGGGCCGATCATGGAGTTTGCCGAAAGCGATGACTTTGCTGTATATACTATAGAAGGCATCCGTCCTTCTGATGACGGAACATGTAAAATTGGATTTGAGGTGAAGGCAAATCCTTACGCTATGACAATCATTGATGATGTCACTTTCCGGGAGGAAGGGAGTACGACTAATCTGGCGCCTAATCCGGGCTTTGAAGATATTACCGATATGAATTACTCATCCGGCGGAATCATAAGCAGACAATCTATGAAATATGGATACATGGAAACACGTGCGAAGGGAGCGCCTGCTCTACCTGGTGCCTGCAGTGCCATCTGGCTTTTGGGAAGAACGGAGAAATGGGGAACAGAGATTGATGTTCTTGAGATCGGGCAGACACAGACTGTGAATGAGCTTGATTTTGCAGTCCACACGTTCAAGACTCCCACTTCGGTACAAAAACCGGCACAGGACAAGAATCCCCATGGAAGTGCAGGAATATGGGGAAGCGGGAATTCCTTTAATCCGTCAAACGAATACCATACATACGGACTGGAATGGGGACCCGGTTACCAGAATTTTTATGTGGATGGCATTTTAAGAGGCCGTTTCTATGCAGGTTCAGCTGGTGCCGTGCAGTCTGACACTATCTGGAAGCAGACCTCAACACAGCACGCCTCCAATATGGATGCGATTCCTCAGAATCTATTGTTATCACTGGGCTTGCGGCCTCCATACCGGGATGGAAACGTTGAAAATTTTAATACCGTTTTTGATGTAGATTATATCCGTGTATGGCGCAGCAATAATACAGAGGCAACCGGTATCATAAAAGAGGTTAATACGAAGGAAGGGAACATAGTCGTTCCCTATGGGACCACCAGAGAAGAATTGGAGTCCAGGTTGGATTCTACTGTGGCAGTTATGCTGAACCAGGCGGTTTCTCTGGCAGATCAACGAGACATTGAAGTGAAATGGGATACGAACGGGTTCGACGGTACGGCAGAAGGAACGATTTATACCCTGGAGGGAAGTTTGATAAATCTTCCGGATGGTGTGACAAACACGAATAATGTTACGGCAGAACTCTATGTTTATATTCAGTCCAAACCATACCGGATCGACAGAGAAGAACTTCAGAAGCTGGTAAACCGTGTATATCACGAAAATGAATATAAGGCGTCGGCGTGGGGGAATTATCTGCTCAAAAGGAAAGAAGCACAGACGGTTTTAGATAAGTCTGATGCAGGAGATCAGGAAATCGTTGATGCATACGAAAATTTGAAAACGGCAATACAGAATTTAGAACTTCTGCCGGATTTAAACGGACTGGTTATGCAGAAATACTATGCCGGGAATTATACATCACAGAGCTGGTGGTTCTATACGCAGGCCCTGAAAGCAGCAAAAAAGGTTCTGGCTGATCCGGAAGCGGCCAGCGGAGATATTGAAAAAGCCTATGACCGGCTAAAAAACGCAATTGATGCTCTTGAGGCCGTGCCGATGGGGAAGAATCTACTTTTTGGCAAAATACCGGCATCGAACACGGCAATCAGCAACAATAGGCAGGCTGCTACAGATGGCAGTGTGGATACCGACATTGGCTGGGGCCCGTCAACGGATAAGAGTATTTATACAACTGTTAACGCCGGAAATGAAAACGGTGATGCGGATAACGGCTACTCAACCTGGGAAGGGGCATATCTTCAGTATGATTTTGGAGATGAGAGGCCTGTGAAACAGGTTGTAATCAACCGCTTTTGGTATTTAACAGACTTACGGTCAGTAACCTGGAAAGACTGCATGGTCCAGCTTAGCACATCACCGGATTTTACATCGGATACAACTACGACGATCTTCGGGAAAGCGGATGTGGTGATGGAAAGTGATACCGATATATCGGGCAATTTGCGGAAAGCGCCTCAGATCATCTCTCTCAATGAGCCGGTGTCTGCACGGTATCTGCGTGTATTTGGAAGAGGACATAAGGGGGGCTGGGGAAATTACAGTGCTCGAATGAGTTATTCGGAAATTCAGGCTTTTGAGGCTGCCTCTGTGAATTCCTATGGGATAGCCGGGCGTGTAACAGGAGAAAAAGGCGAGTGCATGGAAGATGTTTCCGTAAATCTGTATGAGGGCAGTGATATCAGCATGGCAAGCCCCTCCGATGCAGCAAAAACAACTGAAGAAGGAGCCTACAGCTTCTGGAATTTACCAGAAGGTAGATACAGCGTAGAGATTCCCGCCAAAAACGGATATAAGCAGGAAGTAAAGACCATTGAAATCAATGGCAGTAATGCGGAAGCTGTAGATTTCCAGCTGGTAAAGATGGAGGAAGAGCACGCTGACAGGGAACTTAGGATAAAAACGCTGCCTGTGAAGATAAAATACTGGATCGGGCAGCAACTGGATTTGACTGGCCTGGAGGTTTCTATCTGCAAAAATGGGGTGGAGGAAAGAGAATTAGAGGCTGAAGAGTATACGGTAGGAGAGCTGGATCCATTAAAAACGGGAGCACAAAAAATTACGGTTTCGTACACGGACAGAAGCATAGCCGAGCCAATTACTTATGAAACGTCATTCTCTGTTATGGTTTATGAAACGAAACTGAATCAATCTATTAAAGTGGTTAAAAAGCCGAATCAGCTCATTTATACTGTTGGAGATGAGATTAATCCGGAGGGATTGGAAGTACGCGGACTTAACTTAACGGATGAAAATGTTGTAGTGCTAAAGGATGGAGATTATACATTAGAGTACAATACTAAAAAAGCAGGAACATCTACGGTTACAGTTACAGCAGCCATCACAGAAGGCGATGAACCGGCAGCAGAATTAAAGGATTATTTTGATATCCGAGTATTGGACGGGGATGAATCCATACGATCTGTGGAAAAGATCAATGTAACCCGAAAACCGTATAAGTTGACGTATGAGCCGGAAGACGACTTTGATGCAGATGGTATGATCGTGGAAAAGACAGTAAAGGTGTATGCAACTTCCAGTAATGCAACGTATACGGAACGGGTGCCGATGGAGGAATTGGAAGTAGAAATATCAGATTTATCGAAAACAGGAAACCGGAAAGTAAAAGTTTTTTATTACGAAGAAGGCGAGGATGGCGAAGAACTCGTATTTTCTGACAGCTTTACAGTAAAGGTGAGTAAGGACAGGGAGAAGTTGATAAGCGGGGCGCTGTCCGCAGCACAGAACCGGCTGGAACAGGCTTTACAGTACGGAGAATATATGATGGACAGTGAAAAAGAAGCTGCATTCAGCCAAGCTCTTGATGAGGCGAAGGAGTGCCTGGATACGTACGGTAAAAATGGCAGAATAAGCGATAAATTATATTCCAAGCTTTTATTTCTTGACAGGTTGCTGACAAAGGCGTATCCGGATATCAAAGTCGTCATCGATACAAACGGCTTCTTTAAAAAAGTTAATACACAGGGGCTTATCTTCAGTGCTGACATAAGCTTGAGTCACTCCCAGCAGGTCCGGCTTAGAATTGGTAATACTACGGCTGATGAGATGGTATCTGAAATCTCAGAGGTGTTAGACAACCCGATCGCAGTCAATACATTTCTTACCGCAAATGAGGAAGAGATTCAGCCAGTGCTTCCCATTCGTTTTCAGATGGAGATACCGGCCGGTCTTACTAAAAAGAATCTGATGATTTATGAGTATCGCAATAACGGGTGGAATACTCTAATTCCTACGGTCAAAGGAGATCAGATAAGCTTCCTGATATCAGATTCATCATTGTTTGTGTTGGGGAATAAAAAAGAAGAGATAATTCCACCAAGTGGAACTGACAGCAGCGACAGCGGCAGTATAGGGGAATCAGTCAATACGATTCCGGGAGCATGGAAGAAAGATGATATTGGCTGGTGGTATCAGAAAATTGCAGGCGGATATATCACTTCTTCTTGGGCGCAGATTGACGGCCTCTGGTACTATTTTGATGGAATGGGATATATGAATACTGGTTGGATTTTAGTAGATGGCCTCTGGTATTTTATGAATCCGAATGGAAGCATGGCGGAATCCTGCTGGATAAGCTGGGAAAATAGTTGGTACTATTTGGGGTGGAACGGAGCTATGGCAGTAAATACTGTGACACCGGATGGATTTACTGTCGGTAAGGATGGCGCCTGGATACAACAGTAAGCTGTCATACAAATTTGCAGGGAATATTCTGAAAATATAATATGAGACCGTATACCGTAAGATATGCAGATGTACAGGCAGCAGGCAGCTGCATATGGCAAAATGCCGTGTACATCATGGCATATACGGTATACGGTCTTAATTCCCGTTTTAGGGAAGCCTTATTGATTTACTGAACCAGGAACACTTCCGCACTTCTGGTACCATATGCCCTCGTCTCTCCGTGTGTATTAAAGAAGATATCAACATGGTTTCCTTTTACTGCGCCGCCGCGGTCCTCTGCGGTATAGATCACGCCGTTGATCATAATCTTGCTTCCGTAAGGAATCACTCTCGGGTCAACCGCGATCGTGTGGTTGGCGGAGGCGATGGCTCCTGTGCTGGTGTGGCGTCCCCATCCCTCGGAGCAGGCGGAACATGGGCAGTAGCCGGTGGTCTTAAAGATACCGAGGGAGCGAAGCGTTCCTGCGCTTCCGTCAGAGCTCATGACCTGCATGTCGCCAACACTGTGTACCTTCGGGCTGGAGAGCTTCATTCCTGATGCGTAGGCTTCAACGAGATAGGAACCGTCCTCATATGATTCCCACGGTACGATTACTTCAAATCCGTAATTGCCGGTTCCGGTGCCTTTCCTGACCAGGTCTTCCCGATAGTCATCGGCGGGAGCCGTGTACTCGGCTTCTGTCTGTCCTGTCGCCTGATTGGTGACTGTGACCTTGACTTCTACCGCGGAAGCGGGATCGGAGCTGTTCCAGGCCCAGCCCCGGACGCTGTCGCCTTCCACACAATCCAGAACTCCGGGTGTCTGCCCTGCGAGAGCCGGGACAGCGGTACCTAATAAAAATGTCATCATAAGTAAAGTTCCGAAGAACAGTTGATTTCGTTTCAATCGTTTCATGTAATAAATACATCCTTTCTTTTTTACTAACTGTAACATATTTTAATATATTATATATATATGTAACAGTTTTGTAATAAATGAGGTACAAGTACACATTTTACACTATTTTCCAGATTTGTCAAGGATTTGAATAAAAAAATAGAGATGCCCGATGTTTCATAAGGCGTCTCTATTCGTTCTGATGTGTTGATTGAAAGGCTTTTCTTCTTATATTATAATTCAGGATCTACTCCGCAATTGCCTGAAATACTTCCTGTTTTTTTACTCCATAATCCAGTGCTTCCTGGTGGCTTGAGAAGTAGAGATCTACGGTATGGCCGTCCACTCCGCTTCCGATGTCCTCTACCGTGTAAACAGTTTCACCGATTATTACCTTTGTTCCCAGGGGAAGTACGGTGATGTCTGCTGATATGGTGTGATTTGCCTGCGGCACGGTACCGGAATAGGTGAGGCCGCTGCTGCCGGAACATTTACTGCATCCACAGTATCCAGTGGTCTTGAAGATCCCGAGGGACTCTCCTTTTTTATATCCTCCGAAGGTTTCTTCCACTGGTTTCTCCTCTTTTTTCGGGATTCCGGGGCCGATCTCCTCGCTGTAGCTTTCTTCCGGTACTGTGATGACCTTTGCCGCTTTGGCGGCTCCGTCTTTGTAATTATGCAGTTCAACCGCCGCCGTCTCGTCGGATTCCGCGTTGTCCTTCAGCCACCCTGTAATATGGTTTCCATCCACGGCCGTGAGAGCGCCCTTTTCTTCGGCAGCCAGAGCCGTCATGGATAAAAACAGGGTACAGAGGAGCGTCACACACAGCATCAGAAGAAGCTTTTCTGATTTCTTTTTCATGATTTACCTCGCAATATAATGATTTTTCCGTGAAATGTGATAGAAAAATGCGTTGTTATGGTGTATCAATTTTTATTATATTACAAAAATGTTAAATGTCAAGGAAATATTGGCAATACGTTTGTAACATTTGTCTTACTTCATTAAAATGATTTATAATTTATAAAGAAGAAGTTCACAGAAAATTCTCAAAAAATTTTCAATCGAATGTATTGACAAATGAGGGAAAAAAGAATATATTATGAAATGAAGATGTTAGCACTCCCAAACGTTGAGTGCTAACAGAAAGACTCAGAAAGGAAGTGTGGCGGGTTGAACGATAAGGACCAGTTGGACGGCCGTAAGGTTACGATCTTGAAGGCCATTATTAAAACGTACTTAGAAACCGGCGAACCGGTTGGTTCCAGAACTATTTCCAAGTACACCGATCTGAATTTGAGTTCAGCCACGATCCGGAATGAGATGTCTGATCTGGAGGAGCTGGGATACATTGTACAGCCGCATACGTCGGCCGGGCGGATTCCCTCCGATAAGGGATACCGCTTTTATGTGGATCAGATCATGCAGGAGAAAGAAGAAGAGTTTACTGAAATCAAGGAACTGATGCTAAAGCGTGTGGACCGGGTCGAGCTTCTGCTGAAGCAGATGGCAAGAATCCTGGCGCAGAACACGAATTACGCGGCTTTGATCAGCGCTCCCCAGTATCACAGAAACAAGCTGAAATTCATCCAGCTGTCCAAGGTTGATGATGGAAAGCTTCTGGTGGTCATCGTTGTAGAGGGAAATATGATTAAGAACACCATGATCCCCGTCAGCCAGCAGCTAAGCGATGAAGGGCTTTTAAATCTTAACATTCTTCTTAATAATGCCTTAAACGGGCTGACCATAGAGGAAATCAATCTGGACGTGATCAGCAGATTAAAGGAGCAGGCCGGCATACACAGCGAGGTGGTCGACCGGGTTCTGGGCGAGGTTGCGGAAGCAATCCGGGCGGACGACGATGATTTGCAGATTTACACCAGTGGCGCCACGAACATTTTCAAGTATCCGGAGTTAAGCGACGGAGAGATGGCAAGCCGTCTGATCGGTACGCTGGAACAGAAAGAACTTCTTCAGGAGCTGGTCGATGATGTGAACAGTTCAGAAAGCAGTTCGGGAATTCAGGTCTATATCGGCGAGGAAGCGCCGGTGCAGACGATGAGGGACTGCAGTATCGTCACAGCGAATTACGAGCTGGGCGAGGGCTTGAGGGGAACGATCGGTATCATCGGTCCAAAGCGTATGGACTATGAAAAGGTTTTGAATACGCTGCGGAATCTCATGACGCAGCTGGATTCGATCCTGAAAAAAGATGAAAGGTGAAGGGAAGAACAGTGAGCAGCGAAGAGACGAGAATAGAAGAGGAACTGGTAGAAGAGGCCATGAAGGCTGAAGACGCCGGTTCCGTTGAAAAGGAAATAGAAAAAGGCGAAAAAGAGGCCGCAGAGACAGACGCGTGTGCCGAGGATGCCGCTGAGGAAAAAAACGGAGAAGAAGAGCCGGTAGAAGAAAAGCAGACAGAACCGGAGAAAAAAGGATTTTTTGGAAAGAAGAAAGAGAAGAAAGATCCGAGAGACATCAAGATAGAGGAACTGACCGACCGTCTGCAGCGGAATATGGCCGAGTTCGATAACTACAGAAAGAGGACAGAAAAAGAAAAATCTGCCATGTTTGAAATCGGTGCCAGAGATATCATTGAAAAGATACTTCCGGTGGTCGACAATTTCGAGAGAGGCCTTGCAGCCGTTCCGGAGGAGGATAAGGGCGCTCCGTTTGCAGAAGGAATGGAAAAAATATATAGACAGCTTATGAAGACGCTGGAAGATGCAGGTGTAAAACCGATCGAAGCAGTGGGTCAGCCATTTGACCCGAATTTCCACAACGCAGTGATGCATATTGATGACGAATCCCTTGGCGAGAACACGATCGCCATGGAACTTCAGAAGGGTTATACCTACCGGGATACCGTGGTGAGACACTCCATGGTTCAGGTAGCCAATTGACTGTGAGCATTTAACGAGGTCTTTTCGAGTTTAGTGCGAACGTCGTTCACGAATCTTAGCGAGGTTCTTTCGAGCTTAGATGAGCTGAACATACCTTTATTAAATGATAAAATTGAGAGTAAAGACAATTATAGGAGGAAAAAACTATGGGCAAGATTATTGGTATTGACTTAGGTACTACTAACAGCTGTGTGGCTGTTATGGAAGGTGGAAAACCGGTTGTTATTCCGAACAGTGAGGGTGTAAGAACAACACCATCTATCGTAGCATTTACAAAAAACGGTGAGAGACTGGTAGGTGAGCCTGCAAAGCGTCAGGCGGTTACCAATGCGGACAGAACCATCTCTTCCATTAAGAGACATATGGGTACAGACTACAAGGTAGCGATCGACGGAAAGAACTACACACCGCAGGAAATCTCCGCGATGATTCTGCAGAAGTTAAAAGCTGACGCAGAGGCTTATCTGGGTGAGAAGGTAACAGAGGCCGTTATCACGGTTCCTGCATACTTCAACGACGCACAGCGTCAGGCAACCAAGGACGCAGGCAAGATTGCCGGCCTTGATGTAAAGCGTATTATCAACGAGCCGACGGCAGCAGCGCTGGCATACGGCCTTGACAATGAAAAAGAGCAGAAGATCATGGTATACGATTTAGGCGGCGGTACATTCGATGTTTCCATCATCGAAATCGGCGACGGCGTAATCGAAGTACTTTCCACAAACGGCGATACCCGTCTGGGCGGCGATGATTTCGACAACCGCATCACCCAGTGGATGGTAGACGAATTCAAGAAGACAGAGGGCGTAGACTTATCCGGTGACAAGATGGCTATGCAGAGATTAAAAGAAGCTGCAGAGAAGGCTAAGAAGGAATTATCCTCCTCCACAACCACCAACATCAACTTACCGTTCATCACTGCTACGGCAGAAGGCCCGAAGCATCTCGATATGAACTTAACGAGAGCGAAATTTGACGAGCTGACACTCGATCTGGTCGAGCGCACAGCTGTTCCGGTACAGAACGCGTTAAGAGATGCCGGAATCACAGCTTCCGAGCTTGGAAAAGTTCTGCTGGTAGGCGGTTCCACCCGTATGCTGGCAGCACAGGAAAAAGTTAAACAGCTGACAGGAAAAGAACCGTCCAAGACCTTAAATCCTGACGAGTGTGTGGCGATCGGCGCCAGCATTCAGGGCGGTAAGCTGGCAGGCGATGCCGGCGCAGGCGATATCCTTCTTCTGGACGTTACTCCACTGTCCTTATCCATCGAGACCATGGGCGGCGTAGCGACAAGACTGATTGAGAGAAACACCACAATCCCGACAAAGAAGAGCCAGATCTTCTCCACAGCGGCTGACAACCAGACAGCGGTTGATATCCACGTTGTACAGGGCGAGAGACAGTTTGCAAGAGACAACAAGACACTCGGCCAGTTCCGTTTAGACGGAATTCCGCCTGCAAGAAGAGGCGTTCCGCAGATCGAGGTTACCTTTGATATCGATGCCAACGGTATCGTAAACGTATCCGCTAAGGATCTTGGAACAGGCAAGGAACAGCATATCACCATCACCTCCGGTTCCAACATGTCCGATGATGATATCGATAAGGCTGTAAAAGAAGCGGCTGAATTCGAGGCTCAGGATAAGAAGCGCAAGGAAGGCATTGATGCGAGAAATGACGCCGACTCCATGGTATTCCAGACAGAGAAGGCTTTACAGGAAGTAGGCGACAAGATTGACGCCAATGATAAGGCTGCCGTAGAAGCTGATTTAAACGCTTTAAAAGAAGCCATCAACAGAGCTCCGATCGAAGAGATGACAGACGCGCAGATCGAAGACATCAAGGCTGGCAGAGAGAAGCTGATGAACAGCGCTCAGGCACTGTTTGCAAAAGTATATGAGGCTGCCCAGGGTTCTGCAGGTGCCGGCCCAGATATGGGCGCTGGTGCGGATAACGCAGGCGGCGGAGCTTCCTATCAGGACAGCGATGTAGTTGACGGAGACTACAAAGAGGTGTAAGATAGTCTGGTCAGTTGACTGGGCTTTGGAAAAAGTGTTGTAGTGATACAGCACTTTTTCCGCAGTTTTCATATCTGGCTGTCCGGCAGGCATGAAGGGCCGGAAACAGGTAAAGCGATAAGTGAAAGGTAGACCTAAGATGGCAGAAAAGAGAGATTATTATGAAGTCCTCGGCATTCCCAAAGACGCAGACGATGCGGCGATTAAGAAGGCCTACAGGGCATTAGCAAAAAAATACCATCCTGATACGAACCCCGGCGACGCTGCCGCAGCGGAGAAGTTTAAAGAGGCTTCGGAGGCGTACAGCGTGCTCAGTGATCCCGATAAGAGACGCCAGTACGACCAGTTTGGTTCCGCTGCGTTTGACGGAAACGGTGGACCGGGCGGATTCGGCGGTTTCGATTTTTCCGGCGCAGATATGGGAGATATCTTTGGCGATATCTTCGGCGATATTTTTGGCGGCGGACGATCCAGAAGCGGTGCCCGTTATAATGGACCATCGAGGGGCGCCAATGTCAGGACCAGTGTCCGGATCACATTTGAAGATGCGATTTTCGGATGCGAAAAAGAGATCGAGCTTAATTATAAAGAGGAATGTGCGTCGTGTCACGGAAGCGGGGCGAAAGCGGGAACCTCACCCGTTACCTGTCCGAAGTGTAACGGAAAAGGTAAGATCATGTATACCCAGCAGTCCTTCTTTGGTCAGGTACAGAATGTCCAGACTTGTCCGGACTGCGGCGGAACAGGCCGTATCATAAAAGAAAAATGTCCGGATTGTTATGGAACCGGATATATTACGAAGCGTAAGAAGTTTAAGGTCACGATTCCTGCGGGCATCGATAACGGACAGAGCGTGCGTCTGGCCGGAGCCGGTGAACCTGGAACCAATGGCGGAGAGCGGGGCGACTTACTGGTCGAGGCCGTAGTATCCGGCCATCCGATCTTCAAACGTCAGGATACCAGCATTTTCTCCACCGTGCCGATTTCCTTTACCAGGGCGGCGCTGGGCGGTCCGATCCGTATCAAGACGGTGGATGGAGACGTGGAATACGAGGTGAAGGCCGGAACCCAGACAGACACCAAGGTTCGCTTAAAGGGCAAGGGCGTTCCGTCTCTGAGAAACAAGGCAGTCCGCGGCGACCATTATGTCACACTGGTTGTACAGGTGCCAGAGCGTATGAATGAAGCTCAGAAGGAGGCGCTGCGCAGGTTCGATGAGGCGATGGGCGGCGACAGCTCCGAGGGCGAGAAGCATAAGAAAAAAGGAATTTTTAAATAGCAGTTATCGATAAGGCCGTCATCAGGCAGTAATCCCTGATGGCGGCCTTTTCATTTACTGAAAATTTATATAAAAATTTATGAATCCTTACAATTTTATACAATACACAAAATATAATTGGTTCTATCTTGTAAAAAACAGTAAAAACCAGTAAAATAGGAATCAGTAAAAGAAACGTATCAGTTTCGGTTTTGGGGAAATTCGGAAAGGGTAAGGGATGACAGAAGAAGAGCGGCAGGTTTTAGAGTTTGTCAGGCGGTTTCACCAGGTCTGTCTGGAAGAGCAGGATATGGAACAGGTCGGTCAGATGATTTCTGACGATATCGAATGGACTGGTGCAGGAAGATACAATACAGTAAAGGGACGTGAGAACATCTTAAACGTCTTTAAGGCGGATCAGAACGGAAAGAAGTACGATTATCAGATTCTGAATGCGGATTATGCGGTATCGCTTCTCGCCGGACATATTTATTCCTTTTCAGGAAGCTGTTACGTCAGAGGAATCCGGGGGGGGGTCTGGAGGACGGCGAGCATGTGGTGCGCGCAACGGGCATCTGCCGGTTTGAGGACGGCGTCGGATATATGATGAGACTTCATCACTCTCTTCCGAACCGTGCGTGGGAATCCGACCTGCAGCGAATGACACAGGAAGATGTGCGGGTGCTGCGGAGTCTGGTCGGTTTGCAGTCAAAGGAACTGGAGGAGAAAAACTCTAACTTGGACGCGCTGATTCAGAATATCCCCGGCGGCGTTATCTGCTGCAGGGACGATGAGGACCTGGAGCTTATATTTTACAGCGATGGCTTTTTAAAGATGTTCGGCTATACAAGAGATGAGATGGAGATGGTCCTTGAGAATAAGTTTAGCCGGATGATCGTGCCGGAAGATTTACAGAGCACGCGTCTGGACGTGATCCGTCAGATGAAGAACGGAAACACCAAGGAGATCGAATACCGTGTGATTTGCAAGGACGGAAGTTATCTTGTCATTCAGGATAATGGACAGCTGGTCATGCGGGACGGACAGCCCGTCTTTTACTGCATTCTGATCGACATTACAGAGCGCAGAAAGGCGGATGAGGAGCTGAAGATGAGTCTGGAACGGTACCAGATTATCTTAAATCAGGCGACAGACATTATTTTCGAGTGGGATATCAAGAGCGATACACTGACCTGCTCGCCGAACTGGATCAAAAAATTCGGATATCAGGTGGTCCGTAATCACATATCGGAAGAGGTATTGAGACGGGGCAATTTACATAACGATGATAAAAAGATCTTTGTGCAGATGCAGAAAGAAGTCCTCTTAGGATCCCCCTACGGGGAAAATGAGATCCGGATAGCCACAAAGGATGGGCGCTTTATCTGGTGCAGGGTGCGCTACACGCTTCAGACGGACCAGGACAAGCGGCCGGCACGGGCCATCGGACTGATCGCGGACATCGACAAGGAGAAGCGGGAAAAGGAGCGGCTGCTGGAGCTGGCGGAACAGGACTCGCTGACCGGCCTCTACAACCGGGGCGCGGTTCAGACGCTGATCCAGCGGTATGTGGTGAAGGCGCTGCCGTCGGACCACTGTGCGCTGATGATTCTTGACGTGGATAATTTTAAAAAGGTCAATGATATTTACGGCCATTTAAGCGGTGATGCGATGTTAAAAGACATTGCGGACATGCTCTGCAGGCTGTTTCCGGAAAATGCGGTTCTGGCAAGAGTCGGCGGAGATGAGTTCGCGGTCCTTTTGTACCATGTGAAAACTTTGGGTGAGGTGGAGGAGAAAGCGGACGGGATTCTTAAAAATTTCCGGTCGATTTTAAGGCAGCAAAAAGATATTATATCCTGTTCGATCGGTATCTCCATTGCTCCCGAGAACGGCGATAACTTCGCAAGCATCTACAAAAACGCCGATACGGCGCTCTATCAGGCCAAACGGCAGGGGAAAAACAGATATGCCCTCTATGCGGAATCGCTGGAGGATGTCATGTCACCGGAGGGACAGACGGACGTGGCCGGAGCGGCGGTTATGGATCAGAAACTCGCTGACCAGAACCTGACAGGCTATGTGCTGGATATCCTGAGCCGCTCCCACAGCATGGAAAAATCCATCAATCAGCTGCTGGAGATTGTCGGAAGACAGGTGGATGTGTGCCGTGTCTACATTTTCGAGGATGACGAAGACGGAATCAGATCCTCCAACACGTTCGAGTGGTGCAAGGAGGGAGTCCAGCCCGAAAAGGAGAATCTGCAGAGCATAAATATGGAGGAGCTCGATCATTACTACGATAACTTTAATGAGGAAGGAATCTTTTTCTGCCGGGATGTTAGTACGCTTCTGACGCATCAGCGCATGATTCTGGAAAATCAGGGGATTAAGTCCGTGCTGCAGTGCCGGATCATAGACCAGGGGAAGCCGAAGGGATTCATCGGTTTCGACGAATGCATGGAAAACCGTTACTGGACCGGCAATCAGATCCGGCTGCTTCAGACCATTTCCAGGATTCTTGGTATCTTTTTAATGAAGGGAAGGGCGCAGGAGCAGCTTGGCAGGGCTATGAACGGATTTTCCGCAGCATTGGAGGAGCAGAGAGACTGGTTCTATATTCTGGACATGGAAACGTGTCAGTTTCTCTACACCAGCAGAAAGGTGCAGGAACAAGATCCGGCGGTCGTCTGCGGCGGTGTCTGTTACCGTGTGTTCTTCGGGGCGGACCGGATGTGCGAGGGATGTCCCATGCTGATGCTGGATTCCGTCAGGACCAGTGCGTCGAGTCTCGTCTGGAACCGGAATAGGAAATGCTACGTGCATACCCGCGCCCAGGCTGTATTGTGGCCGGGAGGAAGAGAGGCATGCATGATCAGCTGCCGCATTGTGGAAGGGCTGGAAAAACAGAGAGAGGAACCAGAAAATAGCTTGGAGGAAGAAAAATGAAAAAAATAAGAAGATTTATACAGACGTCGGCACTGGCATTCTGCGCAATCCTGTGGTTTTCCATGGCAGCGTTTGCGGATAATACGCAGGAGGTACGGGATTTTCCGGGATTTAACGGTTCCGGATCGAAGCAGGTCGGACCGATCGAGGGCAGCGTCTCCTATGACTGCTGGTACGATGACGACGACAGCGATGATGACGACGGCGGACCGGGCGCCTATACGTATAAGAGAGGATGGCGCTACAGCCCGGGCGGCTGGTGGTTCCAGAACAGTGATGGGAGCTGGCCTTCCAGCGGTTGGAAGCACATCGACGGCAGATGGTATATGTTTGACAATGGCGGTCACATGATGACCGGATGGTACACCGATGGAAACGGCAATAAATTTTATTTAAATCCGACTGACGACGGCACTCTGGGTTCCATGAGAATTGGCTGGCAGATCGTCGACGGAAAGGCCTACTATTTTAATACAATGTCCGATGGTACGCTGGGACGTCTCCTTGTGAATACGACAACGCCGGATGGCTACCATGTGGGTACCGACGGCATCATGGCACAGTAGCCGGGACGGAAGGGCGGGAGCCCCGTATTCTGAACAGCCTGGATACATGGATGACAGATAAGAAATAACAGATAAGAAATAACAGATGAGGCATATTAAATGAAACAGAAAAAGGCTGAACCTGCTTGCCGCGGGTTCAGCCTTTTTCATTTCGATTACAAACTCTAATTGCCGTTAGATTGTAATATGTGAAAATGCGTTCTGTGTCCGGTCCCTCATGACTCAGGGCGAGTGTGATGTGGTGTAATGCATCAAGGAATTTCGTTTTTCTTGATATTTTTTGCCCCTTGTGATCGGTATGGAACAGAAGTGATTTTCATCCGTTCAATAGATTAATGCAGGAGGATCGTGTTTTATTGCATCTATTTCAAAAAAAAATAAAAAAAAATTGTTTTTCTTTTTCGCTTCCATGCGTTATGATGGAACAGACAGGCGTACAGGTCGAAAAATGGCGTAAATCCGCCGTTTTTGAAAGAAGAAGGCCCCGGTAAATACAGTTGCTGTTGCAGCGATATCAAAACTATGCTATGATATCATGTGGTTTATTTCCGTGAGCAGCGAGCCATACAGACATGTCTGCATGTGCAGTGGGCGATTTTCGCAGGCCGCGGATCAGGTCGGATTATCTGAATGACTGGAGCCAGTCACAGATGAAAGAGAGGAAACGAATATAATGCACCAGTATCTGATTGTATGTCCGCTGGTATTCTTAGCCGGTTTCGTAGATTCCATTGCAGGCGGCGGCGGTCTGATTTCACTTCCCGCTTATTTGGCAGCAGGGGTTCCGCCTCATTTGGCGCTGGGAACGAATAAGATGGGATCGACCATGGGAACGGTCATCTCCACGGCGAGGTTTGCGAAGAGCGGCTACATCAAATGGAAGCTGTCCTTATTTGCGGCGGCCTGCGCGATCGTCGGTTCCATCATCGGTTCAAATTTATCCCTGCTTGCCAGTGAGAAGTTTTTAAAGGGAATGATGCTGTTCGCTCTGCCGATTGTGGCTTTCTATGTTTTGAAAAATAAGGATATGGGCGATAATAAGAATACGGGAAGTCTTACGGAGAAGCAGATGATGCTGATCAGCATGGCTGCCGCGCTGGTGATCGGTACATATGACGGCTTCTACGGCCCGGGAACGGGTACCTTCCTTCTGTTAGTTTTAACAGGGGCGGCGAAGATGGACTTGAGAACCGCATCGGGAACGACAAAGGTGATCAACCTGTCTTCCAATATTGCCGCGCTGGTGACATTTTTAATAAATGGAAAAGTATTGCTTCCGCTGGGAATTACAGCGGGCGTCTTCTGTATCGCGGGCCATTATATCGGCTCCGGTATGGTGGTAAAGAGCGGCCAGAAGGTCGTGCGTCCGGTTGTTCTGGCGGTGCTGTTGTGTCTTTTTGTGAAAATTGTGAAAGGGTAAGGGATTGCTATGAAATGGAAGAAATTTACGCTGAAGACCACGACGCAGGCCGTGGATTTAGTCAGCAGCATGTTTGATGAGATCGGAATCGAGGGAATCGAGATCGAGGACAATATTCCACTTACGGCGGAGGAGACGAAAGGGATGTTCATTGATATCCTTCCAGAGCTGCCGCCGGACGAGGGCGTGGCGTTTGTCAGCTTCTATCTCGACGACAGCCAGGACATCGCCGGCATCCTGAAAAGTGTGGATGAGGGACTTGATGACCTTTCCATGTTTACGGATCTGGGAGAGCGGACCATCACCGAGAGCGAAACAGAGGATAAGGACTGGATCAACAACTGGAAACAGTATTTCAAGCCGTTTACAGTGGATGATATCCTGATCAAGCCTACCTGGGAGGAGATTCCGGAGGAACATAAGGACAAGCTTCTCATTCAGATCGATCCGGGAACAGCGTTCGGCACGGGCCAGCATGAGACGACTCAGCTCTGTATTCGTCAGCTCCGCAAATACGTGACGCCGGAGACAGTTCTTCTCGATGTGGGAACGGGAAGCGGAATTTTGGGAATCACGGCCTTAAAGCTTGGGGCGAAGACTGTGTTCGGCACGGATCTCGACGAGAACGCCATCACGGCGGTCGGTGAGAACCTGGAGGCAAATGGAATTAATTCAGAGAAATTCGCAGTCCTTCAGGGCAATATTATCGATGATAAAGCTGTTCAGGACGCGGCGGGATACGAAAAGTATGACGTGGCGGTGGCTAATATTCTGGCGGATGTCATTATTCTGCTTCAGAAGGAAGTTCCGGTACATTTAAAAAAGGGCGGAATCTTCATCACCTCCGGTATCATTAATATGAAGGAAGAGGCAGTGAGGGCGGCATTTGCGGCCAACGATGCCTTTGAGGTGATCGGGGTAACGTATCAGGGTGAGTGGCTGTCGGTTACGGCCAGGAAGAAATAGGGAAGAGTATGTATCATTTTTTCGTAAACCAGGATCAGATCGGGCCGGAGACAGTCACAGTCACAGGTCCGGACGTGAACCATATAAAAAATGTGCTGCGCATGAAGCCAGGAGAAGAAGTCCTGATCAGCAACGGTGTGGACAGGGACTATTTATGTAAACTTGAGACGATCGCGGCGGACAGCGTGACCGCGGCGATCGTCTCGGTTACGGAGGGCGGTACGGAGCTGCCTGTGAAATTTTACTTATTTCAGGGGCTTCCGAAGAGCGACAAGATGGAGCTGATCATCCAGAAGGCAGTTGAACTGGGGGTCTATCAGGTGATTCCGGTAGAGACGAGGCGAACCGTCGTGAAGCTGGACGCGAAGAAGGAAGACGCGAAGGTGCGCAGATGGAACGCCGTCTCGGAGAGCGCGGCGAAACAGTCGAAACGCCTGATTATTCCGGAGGTGACCGGTGTGATGTCATTTCGGGAGGCGCTCCAGTACGCTGGTGGATTCGATAAGAACATCATTCCGTTTGAGCATGCGGAAGGGATGGCGGACACAAAGGCGTATTTTACAGGAATCAGGCCGGGTATGAGCTGCGGAATCTTCATCGGCCCGGAGGGCGGATTTGAGGATGACGAGATCGCGATGGCCTCGAAGGCCGGAGTGAAGCCGGTGACACTTGGAAAACGGATTCTGCGCACGGAGACGGCCGGACTGGCAGTGCTGTCCGTCTTAATGTTCCAGATGGAGAATTGACGAGCCAAAAGTGCTCATAACGAGGAGAATTTAAATGGAAGTTTATTTTGATAATTCGGCAACGACGAAGGTGCTTCCGGCGGTGGCCGATCTTGTGCTTAAGGTGATGACGGAGGATTATGGAAATCCGTCCGCGAAGCATGGAAAGGGCATGCGCGCGGAACAGTATATCAAAGAAGCCGCGGAGATCATCGCCGGGACACTGAAGGTATCTCCCAAGGAGATTATATTCACCTCCGGCGGCTCAGAATCCAACAATATGGCGCTGACCCGGACGGCCATAGCCAATAAACGGGCCGGTAAACATATCATCAGCACCTCCATCGAACACGCCTCGGTCTACAATCCGCTGGCGTATTTGGAGGAACAGGGCTTTGAGGTGACGTATCTGCCGGTGGATCATGACGGCCATATCAGCCTGGAGGATTTGGAAAACGCCATCCGCGAGGATACTATCCTTGTATCCATCATGTATGTGAACAATGAGATCGGCGCGGTGGAGCCGGTGGAAGAGATCGCAAAGCGGATCAAAAAAAAGAATCCGGCGATTCTGTTCCACGTAGATGGTATTCAGGCGTACGGAAAGTTTGTCATCCGGCCGAAACGGCAGGGAATCGATTTACTCTCGGTCAGCGGCCATAAGATTCATGCTCCGAAAGGAATCGGTTTTCTGTATGTGGACAGCCGGGTTAAGATAAAGCCTCTCATCTACGGCGGCGGCCAGCAGCGGGGCATGCGCTCCGGCACGGAAAACGTACCGGGGATCGCCGGACTCGGTGAGGCGGCCAGGGAGATGTATCAGAACCATGGCGAGAAGATGAAACAGCTCTATGAGTTAAAGGATTACATGATAAAACGGCTGGATGAGGTCGAGGGAACCACGGTCAACAGCCTTCCGGGAGAGTTGTCCGCGCCTCAGATCGTGAGCGCCAGCTTTTCCGGAGTGAGGAGCGAGGTGCTGCTTCACGCGCTCGAGGACAAGGGAATCTATGTTTCGTCCGGATCCGCGTGCTCCTCCAACCATCCGGCGGTCAGCGGAACCTTAAAGGGAATCGGTGTAAAACAGGAGCTGCTGGATTCCACACTGCGGTTCAGCTTCGGTGTATTTAATACGAAGGACGAGGTGGATATCTGTATCGCAGCGCTTAAGGAGCTGCTTCCAGTGCTCCGGAGGTATCAGAGAGGCTGACAGCCATGAACAATCAGAACGGCTGACCTGGCAGAAGGCCGCAATGCTTAACTGGGCTTTCAGAATGGAATGCCTGGCAGAGAAAAGAAAGGATCAATATGCAGTATAAATCATTTTTGATAAAGTATGCCGAGATCGGCGTAAAGGGAAAAAACCGTTTTATGTTTGAGGACGCTCTGGTGACACAGATCCGGCACGCGTTAAAGGATATCGATGGAGATTTTATGGTGGTGAAGGAGTCGGGAAGAATCTACGCCACAGCGGAATCTGAGTACGATTTTGACGAGGCAGCCCAGACGCTTAAGCGTATTTTCGGCATCGCCGCCATTTGTCCCATGGTTCAGGTGGACGACAATGGATATGAGGATTTAAAGAAACAGGTGCTCACCTATGTGGATGAGGTTTATGAGGATAAGAATTTTACCTTCAAGGTAAATGCAAGACGCGGCAATAAAAAATATCCGGTAAATTCCGACCAGATCAACAGGGATTTAGGGGAAGTGATTCTGGATGCATTTCCCGAGACGAAGGTGGATGTTCATCATCCCGAGGTCATGCTCCATGTGGAGGTGAGAAACCGGATCAACATTTACTCCATCGTCATTCCGGGACCGGGCGGTATGCCGGTGGGAACCAATGGAAAGGCCATGCTGCTCTTAAGCGGCGGTATCGACAGCCCGGTGGCCGGTTACATGATCTCAAAGCGCGGTGTGAAGATTGACGCCGTTTATTTCCATGCTCCGCCTTATACGAGTGAGCGCGCAAAGCAGAAGGTGGTCGATTTAGCGAAGCTGGTATCGAGGTATTCGGGACCAGTCCATCTTCATATCGTGAATTTTACGGATATCCAGCTCTATATCTATGATCAGTGTCCTCATGAGGAACTGACCATTATTATGAGACGTTACATGATGCGGATCGCCGAGAGACTGGCCGTGGATGCCGGAGCACAGGCTCTGATTACAGGGGAGAGCATCGGCCAGGTGGCTTCCCAGACAATGCAGTCCTTAGCCGCCACGGACGCGGCCTGTACGATGCCGGTATTCCGTCCGGTTATCGGATTTGATAAACAGGAAATTGTGGATGTTGCCGAGAAGATCGGAACGTACGAGACATCGATTCTGCCCTTTGAAGACTGCTGTACCATCTTTGTGGCAAAGCATCCGGTTACAAAGCCGAATTTGAAGATGATTGAGCGTTCGGAAGAAAAGTTGAAAGAAAAAATCGATGAAATGGTGGAGACGGCCATCAATACAGTGGAAAAGGTATGGTGCTGATTCAAGCACGCTGTCCTGCCCGGAGAGCTTTTTATGTAATAGGCTATTACATAAAAAGCTTCAACCGTGGGACACGGTTGAAGCGCTTACTTGTCCGATTAATCAACGATATATGGCTTTAAGATGTTTACGATCTCATCCACGCTGCTCTCAGAATGAATGTTTAAATCGATCGGCTTGGATAAGTCTAAACTGAAGATGCCCATAATGGACTTGGCATCAATAACGTATCTTCCAGATACCAGATCGAAATCGGTATCGAACTTGGTTAAGTCATTTACAAAAGATTTTACTTTGTCGATGGAGTTTAAAGATATACGCACTGTTTTCATGTGAAAAAACCTCCTTGAGATTGTTCTTTTTTTGATCAGGGAATCCCCGCTTGTTCAAGTTCAATACTACTGGCATATGGGTTAAAAGTCAATGGTAATTTTACATGAAAATAAACTTCGCATACTGTTTATTTAGATAGGAGAAAATAAAATGAGAAAGGCAGCCCTGCATAACCTTGGATGCAAGGTAAATTCATACGAAACGGAGGCTATGCAGCAGCTTCTGGAAGAGGCGGGATATGAGATTGTTCCATTTGCCGAAGGCGCGGATGTGTACATCATCAACACCTGTTCAGTAACCAATATAGCCGACCGCAAATCGCGGCAGATGCTTCACCGGGCAAAGAAGATGAACCCGCAGGCCGTGGTAGTGGCAGCAGGCTGCTACGTGCAGTCGGCAGGAGAGGCGCTTAAACTGGACGAAGCGGTGGACCTGGTCATAGGAAACAACAAGAAGACTGAGCTTGTGAGAATCCTGGATGACTACTTTGCAAGCGAAGATCACACCGTGGAAGAGACGGTAATCGATATCGGGGCGGCAAAGGATTACGAGGCCCTGACCATCAAACGGATCGCCGACCACACCAGGGCGTTCATCAAGGTCACAGACGGATGCAACCAGTTCTGCAGCTACTGCATCATCCCTTATACGAGAGGCCGGGTGCGTTCCAGAAAGCTGGAGGACGTGCGCGCCGAGGTAGAACGGCTGGTGGAAGCCGGATATAAGGAAATTGTGCTGACAGGGATTCATTTGAGTTCCTACGGCGTGGATTTTGAAGAAGGAGGGAAGAAGACGCTTCTCGACTTAATCGTGTGTCTCCATGAGGTAGAGGGACTCTTAAGAATCCGTCTGGGCTCTTTAGAACCGCGGATCATCACAAAAGAGTTCGCAGAAGCGCTGGCGTCCCTTTCCAAAATCTGTCCTCATTTCCATCTGTCCCTTCAGAGCGGCTGTGATGCGACGCTTGCGCGGATGAACCGCCACTACACGACAGAAGACTATTTAAGCCGCTGTGAGATCCTGCGTGCGGCGTTTGACTGTCCGGCGATCACCACCGATGTCATCGTAGGCTTCCCGGGGGAGACAGAAGAAGAGTTCCAGACAACAGAGGCGTTTTTAAAGAAGGTTCATTTTTACGAAATGCACGTCTTCAAATACTCCAAACGCGAAGGCACCCGCGCAGCCGTCATGCCCTCCCAGATCCCGGAGCTGGTAAAGACCGAACGAAGCGGAGTCCTCCTTTCGCTGGAAAAAGAAATGTCCTTGGAATACCGAAAGCAGCATCTCGGAAAAACCACCGAGGTACTGATGGAAGAAGAGTACGAGTGGGAAGGAAAGCGATACATGATCGGCCATACAAAAGAGTATATCAAGGCCGCAGTACCGTTTAGAGAAGACCTGAAAGGAAGAATGATTTCCGGTATACTTGAGACCCTGCTAAACGACGAAGTATTTCTCCTAAAAAACTAAGAAGATCCATTCAGCCTCCACCCTCCGCCGCTTTCCATCTTTTTTATCGCAGCGGAGCCAGTACACAGCCGAAATTCCGCAGGGGGTGAGGGCGCATGTGTATTCCGTGTCCGTCTTGCTTCCTACTCGCCATAAGAAAGTCCGGACCAGGCGAACACGCCCTGGTTTGGCGTGTACGCCTGGTCCGGACTTTCTTATGGCGAGTAGGAAGCAAGACGGACACGGAATACACATGCGCCCTCACCCCCTGCGGAATTTCGGCGTAACTTATCCCTAGAAAATTCAGGAAAATCAGGAATTTTTATTTTTTTCTTGCCGAAACAGCAAATATGGTTTAGAATAGAGAAGAACAGTTAAAGGACGTGAGCGTAATGGGCGATATTCATAATACACAATTTTTTGGTTCAGTACAGGAAAACAAGCTGGATGTAAGCCAGGTTCTGGAGCAGGTCTATATTGCCCTTTCAGAGAAAGGGTATAATCCGGTCAACCAGATCGTGGGTTATATCATGTCTGGAGATCCTACTTATATAACCAGTCATAAGAACGCCAGAAGTCTCATCATGAAGGTAGAACGGGATGAGATCCTGGAGGAGCTTATGAGGGTCTATATCGATACGATGCTTAAGTAATTTTACGTGGTAAAGAGAATCTGTAATTTGACTGTCAGATGAAGGAATAAACGGACTCTGGCAGTTGTTTTTTCGTGTTGAAAAAATACCGGTTTTATTTCCAGCGGCGGCGGTCAGAGAGACATGCGGGCTTTTATTTCCGCAGGCAATGAGTCAGGCGGACATGCCCGCATGTCTGTCCGGCGGCCGTGAGGGCCAGGGATTCTGCCGTCAGCGGCGGGAGGTTTGACAAATATGGAGAAAATAAATATGAGAATAATGGGCCTTGACTACGGTTCCAAGACTGTTGGCGTCGCTGTATCCGATTCCCTTGGCATTACTGCCCAGGCGGTGGAGACGATTACGAGAGAAGACGAGAACAAATTAAGAAAGACTTGCGCCCGAATTGAGGAATTGATTCGGGAATATGAGATTGAAACCATTGTTTTGGGTTATCCTAAGAATATGAACAATACTCTGGGAGACCGTGCAGAGAAAACAGAGAGCTTTAAAGCCATGCTGGAGCGCAGGACCGGACTGCCGGTGGTACTCTGGGATGAGAGGCTTACAACCGTTCAGTCGGAACGGATTTTACAGGAGAGCGGAGTCAGACGGGAAAACCGGAAGGCGGTCATCGACAAAGTGGCGGCTGGATTGATTCTGCAGGGCTATTTGGACAGTCTGCCAGGCGGCACGACCAGAGGAGAATGACGAACCATGAGCAACGAAGAAAAGAAAATAACATTGGTGACAGATGACGGCGGAGCCGTAGATTTTTACGTTCTGGAAGAGACCAGAATTAATGGAATGAGTTATCTGCTGGTGACAGATGCGGCGGATGATGACGAAGAGGGAGAATGTTACATTCTGAAGGACTTATCAGAGAGCGACGATGCGGATGCTCTTTACGAGTTCGTAGAGGATGATAACGAGATAGATTATTTATTTAAAATATTTTCCGAACTGCTGGAAGACGCGGACGTGGATATTGAAAAGTGATGAAGAATATGGAACAGGAAGTTTTTAAAGACATGCTTCGTAAAAAGGGACTCAAAGTGACAAATCAGCGCATGCTGGTACTGGAAATCATGGCGGAGCGCCCGGGTGAACATTTAACGGCGGAGGACATCTATGACCTCGCGAAAAAGAAATGCCCGGAGATCGGACTGGCCACGATATACAGGACCGTGCAGGTACTGGTGGATCTGTCGGTAATCGATAAGGTGAGCTTTGACGACGGTTTTGCCCGCTATGAATTAGGGGGCCTTGAAAGTGAGTCCAGACATCACCATCATCACGCAATATGCAGCCGCTGCGGCAGAGTATTTTCATTTGAAGGAGACCTCCTTGATACGCTGGAGCAGGCCATTTCCGATACCATGGGATTTAAGGTGACGGATCATGAGGTAAAGCTCTACGGGTACTGCAGGGATTGTCAGAAAATCATGGAAGAAGAACAGGACGGAAAATAATAGAAAGATGGAGGTAACAGATTGAAGAAACAGGACAGTAATGCAAAAATTAAGATCATTCCCCTTGGTGGAATGGAACAGATTGGTATGAATATTACCGCGTTTGAATACGAGGACAGCATTATCGTAGTGGACTGCGGACTTGCTTTCCCCAGCGACGACATGCTGGGCATCGACTTAGTCATTCCGGATGTAACATATTTAAAACAGAACATCGACAAGGTGAAGGGATTTGTGATCACCCACGGCCACGAGGACCATATCGGAGCCCTGCCGTACATTTTAAAAGAGGTCAACGTGCCGGTCTACGGTACGAAGCTGACCATTGCACTGATCGAGAATAAGTTAAAAGAGCACAATTTATTAAAGAATACGAAGAGGAAAGTAATCAAGCACGGACAGTCCATCAACCTTGGATGCTTCCGTATTGAATTTATAAAGACAAACCACAGTATCGCAGACGCTTCCGCACTGGCCATCTATTCACCGGCGGGCGTGATTCTGCACACCGGCGACTTTAAGATCGACTATACGCCGGTCTTCGGCGAACCGGCCGATTTAGAGCGTTTCGCAGAGCTGGGCAAGAAGGGCGTTCTGGCCCTGATGTGCGACAGCACCAACGCCATCCGCCCGGGATTTACCCCATCGGAAAAGACGGTGGGAAAGACATTTGACAATATCTTTGCAGATCATAAATTTAACCGTATCATCGTTGCCTCTTTTGCCTCCAATGTGGACCGGGTGCAGCAGGTGATCAACTCAGCGGCCAAGTACGGACGCAAGGTCGTGGTAGAGGGACGAAGCATGGTGAACGTCATCGGAACAGCCAGCGAACTGGGCTATATCGACATCCCGGATGGAACCTTAATTGATATCGACCAGCTGAAGAATTATCCGGATGAGCAGACCGTGCTCATCACCACAGGAAGCCAGGGAGAATCCATGGCGGCCCTTTCCCGTATGGCGGGAAGCACCCACAAAAAGGTATCGATTAAACCGACTGATGTGATAGTGCTCAGCTCCACTCCGATTCCGGGCAATGAGAAGGCGGTGTCCAAGGTTATCAACGAACTGGCCATGAAGGGCGCCGAAGTAATCAATCAGGATACCCACGTATCCGGCCATGCGTGTCAGGAAGAGATCAAGCTGATCTACGCTCTGGTGCGTCCGAAATACGCGATCCCGGTTCATGGAGAGTACCGCCATTTAATGGCTCAGAAGAATCTGGTACAGGCTATGGGCATTCCGAAGGACAACATCGTTATCATGTCATCAGGAGACGTGGTGGAACTGGGACAGGAGTCCTGGGGCATCGTGGATCACGTTTCAGCAGGCGGAATCCTGGTAGACGGACTGGGCGTCGGCGACGTCGGCAATATCGTGCTGCGTGACAGACAGAATCTGGCTCAGAACGGAATCATCATCGTCGTGCTGACGCTGGAGAAATACAGCAATCAGCTGCTGGCAGGCCCGGACATCGTGTCCAGAGGCTTCGTCTATGTGAGAGAATCCGAGGATCTGATGGAGGACGCAAGAGCGGTCGTGAATGACGCTGTGCTGGACTGCCTCGACCGCCATGTCAACGACTGGGGCAAGATCAAGAATATTATCCGCGACAGCTTAAGCGATTTCTTATGGAAACGGATGAAGCGGAATCCGATGATTCTGCCGATTATTATGGAAGTATAGGATAAGCATCAAAGAATCAGGACTTTCGTGTTGAAAGGGATGACAGTATGAGCCGTGCTACAAAAGAGATCAACAGAATAACGGGAGCCATCATCGGGATATCCGGAAGGCTGATTGTCTGCGCATTGGTCGTGCTGCTTCTTTACGAAGGCGTGACAAAGGGCTATGAATTCGGCCATGAAATTTTTTACGCCACGTCTGTGGAAGCCGCGCCGGGAAGAGACAGGAGTATCACCGTGGAGGAGGGAACCTCCATCACGGATGCAGCGAAGCTCCTTAAGTCGTACGGGCTGATTGCGAATGAATATTCATTTGTCATACAGGCCATCTTCTTCGACTACGAAGTGAACCCCGGGACGTACACTGTGAACACCTCTATGACCTCCAGGGAGATTCTTCAGATGATGAACGAAAATACCGGAGAAGAGGAAGAGAAGGAATGACAGGGAACGACAGAGTCACGGACTACATTAATTCGCTGGAGAGAAGCCGGGGAACGCTCCTTTCGGAGATTGCGTCAAAGGCCCGGAAGGAACGGGTGCCGGTCATCCGCGAGGAGACCGCCTCATTCCTGATTTCTCTGGTGGCGGCGAAGCGGCCGGCGGCTATCCTGGAGGTTGGCACCGCAGTGGGCTACTCGACGCTTTTAATGGCGGGGGCCATGCCGGAGAACTGCCGCATAACAACGATTGAAAAATATGAAAAACGGATACCAGAAGCCCTGGAAAACTTCGAGAGAGCGGGGGAGAGTGAACGAATCACTCTGCTCCCCGGCGATGCCGGAGAGATCCTTAAGAAACTTACCGGTCCCTATGATTTTATATTCATGGACGCGGCGAAGGGCCAGTATCTTGTATGGCTTCCCGAAATCATGAGACTCATGGTTCCGGGAAGTATGCTTGTCTCGGACAATGTGCTGCAGGATGGCGATATCATCGAATCGCGCTATGCGGTGGAACGGCGCAACAGGACGATCCATGCGCGCATGCGGGAATATTTATACGAATTGAAACATACGGACAGCCTGGCCACGTCGATCATACCCATCGGGGACGGCGTTGCATTAAGCGTTTTTAGAGAAAGAGATGTAAAAAGATGAGAAAGACAGAACTGCTTATTCCGGCTGGAAGTCTCGAGGTGCTGAAGACCGCCGTGATTTACGGTGCGGATGCGGTCTATATCGGCGGTGAGGCCTTCGGTCTGAGAGCGAAAGCAAAGAATTTTACGAATGAAGAGATCAAAGAGGGAATCGCCTTTGCCCATGAACACGGTGTAAAGGTCTATATAACGGCCAATATTCTGGCTCACAACGATGATTTAGCGGGTGTGGAGGCGTATTTCGGAGAACTGAAGGAGATCGGTCCGGATGCGCTGATTATCTCAGATCCGGGAGTATTCGCCATTGCCAGGCGGGTGATACCCGATATGGAGATCCATATCAGCACCCAGGCTAATAATACGAACTACGGAACGTACCGTTTTTGGTATGATCTGGGGGCAAAGCGCGTGGTAACGGCGCGTGAGCTTTCTTTAAAGGAGATTAAGGAGATCAGAGACCACATTCCGGAGGATATGGAGATCGAGAGCTTCATTCACGGAGCCATGTGCATCTCCTACTCAGGGCGGTGTCTTCTGAGCAATTTTATGACGGGACGGGACGCCAACCAGGGGGCCTGTACCCATCCCTGCCGCTGGAAGTATTCCATCGTCGAGGAGAAGCGTCCGGGTGAGTACATGCCGGTTTATGAGAATGAGCGGGGCACGTTTATCTTTAACTCCAAGGATTTATGTATGGTCGATCACATACCGGAGATGATCGATGCCGGGATCGACAGCTTTAAGATCGAAGGGCGTATGAAGACGGCGCTCTATGTGGCGACAGTGGCAAGGGCTTACCGAAGGGCCATCGATGATTACCAGAAGGACCCGAAGCTTTATGAGGCGAATTTAGACTGGTATCGGGAAGAGATCGCCAAGTGTGTCAACCGGGAGTTTACCACAGGCTTCTATTTCGGAAAGCCGGACGCATCGTCCCAGATATACGAGAACAGCACGTATGTGAAGGATTACACGTATTTGGGAACGGTTGCTTCGGTGGATGACCGGGGCTATGCGAGAATCGAACAGAAGAATAAGTTTTCGGTGGGGGAAACCATCGAGGTGATGAAGCCGGACGGAACGAACAGCGAGGTAGTCGTCAAAGCGATTTACGCGGAAGACGGAGCCCCGCAGGAGAGCGCACCCCATGCGCGCCAGATGGTTGATGTGGATCTGGGGATTGCGATGGATCCGTATGATATACTCCGGCGTTGTGAGGTTGGAGGGGAATAGTCAGAAGCGGACAAAGCAATGGCAAAAGCGTATCAGTAAGATGTGACGCTTTTGCCATTTTTGCTGTCCAAGAAAGCGCATAAACCTGCTATATACTCTTAGACCTGCTTCCACAACACAAGAGAAACTTCAAATTCATCTTTATCAGGAGTCAGATAGAACTGGCCCCCGTTTGCCTCTGCCATGCTGCGGACACTGGAGAGGCCGATTCCGGCTCCTTCGTGTTTGGTAGAGTAAATCCGGTCTTCAAGGACGGTAAATTCTCCATTCCAGTGGTTTTTCACGGTGATCAGCAGGTTGCCCTTTGCAATCTTTGCGTATATTTTTACGGAGCGGAGCTCCTGGGGCAGCTTTTCAGAGGCTTCGAAGGCATTTTCCAGGAGATTGCCAAGCAGAACTCCGAGGTTCCAGGCTTCCAGCTTTAATTCCGCCGGGAGAGAAACATGAATGGAAAGTGGTATCTGCTTCTGTAATGCGCGCTGCCGGTAGTAGGTGAGAACCGCGTTAGCTGCGTGGTTATCGCAGAGAACCGGCCATTCGGTCTGCTCAGAACTGTTCTCGTAGCCTTCCAGATAGTCCTCCAGCGCATCATACTGCTTCTGGTTGGTAAGTTCCTTGATTGCCGTGATATGGTGGCGCAGGTCATGCCGCATCTTACGTGTCTCTTCTATGCTTTTTGACAGGATCCGATAGTTTTCTTCCTGGAGGGCGAACTGTCCCTTCATCAGCCGCATATTCTCAGCGAGTGCGGTACGTTCCGCATAGGCTCGGATCGTATCAAACCAGAGTCCGCCGGCCAGGAGAAGGATAAAGAGGAATCCTGCATTTTCTGTCTGCCATCCAAAACGCACTGGCTCAAAGACCGGAGCGGCCGCCTGAAGCAGAAGGGCGACGGCGATTGTACAGAGACCCGCCAGGAGCAGGCTTCGCATGGTCTCCGTCTGTTCTCTGTTAAAGAATGCAGTGGTAATGAGCCAGCTGAAAAGAACGAGTTTGAAGCCGTCCAAGAAGACTGAGTAGAGCAGCATAGCAGTTAAGCTTCCATTTAACAGCAGAGCGGGAACCACAAGAGAAGCCAGAGCTGCAGCTGCGCAGACGAAAACGGCAAATCGTTGTGGCCTGCCTTTGATACCGCAGAGACTGCAGTGCAGCGCACAGATTGCGGTAAGAAACAGGTAAAAGCTTAAATCCTCCAGATAATAGGTCCAGTATCCGGCGCCAAATAAATGAAAGAGCGGATACATGACATGCATGGTGAAGAACAGGCATACAAGAGAAAACAGTATCATGCGTCTCCGTTCCCCGCCGGTTTTGATGCCAATGAAAAGATACATGATTCCGATGGTCAGTGATGCAATGACCATAATACACGTGCGCAGAAATCGGAGGGAAATTAAATCGGATACTGCATCTGTTGATCCGAACGCCGGAGGATAGACCATGCCGCTGTAATAGTGACGTGTATCCGCGGCCTGTACGACCAGCTCTGCTTTTCCAGCCGCGGAGAAGGTAATCATACCTGTGCGGATGGAGGGGGACGGATTGACGGAGGTTACATCACCTAAGATGCTGACAGGCCGGCCATTTACCCAGATTCGTGAGGCGGAATAGATTTCAGGCAGTTCCAGCGCATATTCGTTTACTTCCGGAGGAAGCAGGATGGTCAGCCGATACGTGGCGCAGCCATGAGGATTGCCGTTTTGATCACCGGCTTCAAAACCTCCGTACTGTCCCAGATAGATAAAATGAGGCTTCTGCCCGTTAAATTCGCCGGGGGCAATCAGCTTTTGCGGATAGATTTCCCAGCCATAGGTCAGAACAGATAATGGCTGCCTGTCTGACCGCAGATCAAGAATCCCCTGCTCCCCCTGTATTCCGGGAAAATGGTATTTGTTGTCATACCGGTATTGCAGGAAAAACAGAAGGATCGTGCATAGTACGACGAGCAGAAGCAGGCAGAGCCGCTTAAGGTAAATGTTTTTCTTCATAAACTGCACATGGAGACTCGTGCCTTTAGACATGAGAGGAATTGTGCCCCTCCTGACTCTTTCGCAAGCTCCTTCTCCTTTTTGTTTTTTAACTTCTCGAACATTTGTTTGGTTTTTTGCTTCTGATTGTGGTAAAATATATTCAGTCCATAATCTATTATGAGGTATAAAATCTATGAAATCTATTACTATTACTATTACTATTACTATTACTATTACTGCTAAAGTTAAACTATACCCTACATCAGAGCAGATGATTATTTTGAATAAGACACTGTCCGTTATCCGGGATGTGCTGAACTTTGTCTCCGCATTCGTTTTTGGACAGGAAGGCATCCGCTATCTCGAATTAAACCATGCCTTATACTACCCGGTCAGACAACAGTTTGGACTCCGCTCTCAGATGACACAGAGTGTATTTAAGACCGTCCTTGCAAAATATAAATCCATGAAAAGCAATGGACACCCCTTTTCGAAAGTATCTTTTCGAAACTTCGAGTATGATCTGGTCTGGAACCGGGATTACTCCATATCGTATCAGTCCGTCAGCTTAAAACCCCTTTCCGGCAGATTACATATCCCCTTTGAATCGAAAGGGATGGAACACTGGTTTTGTTCCGGAGGACGCTTTGGCACTGCCAAACTGATTCGAAAAAACAGGAAATATTATCTGCATATACCGGTCACCCTGGAAGTTGAGAACAGGAATATCTTAAACCATATCGTTGGAATTGATCTCGGCGTGAACCATTTGGCAGTTTCCTTTGATGATGAAGGGAACACCAGATTCTTTCCCGGCCGCGCAATCAAGGAAAAACGTGCAAAAGCCCTTGCCCTGCGCAAGCGCCTGCAGACATGTGGAACAAAATCAGCAAAGCGTAAGCTTAAAAAGCTCCGTGAGAAAGAAAACCGTTACGTAACCGCGGTAAACCATGCGGTTACGAAGGCACTTATCTCACAGTATGGAGCAGGTACGCTTTTTATTATAGAAGATTTAACCGGGATTCGTACTGTCACGGAGCACGTCCGTTTCAAATCCAGATACGTAATAGTCTCCTGGGCGTTTTACCAGTTCCGAGAGATGCTGGAATACAAAGCAGCGCTGTCGTATTCAGAAGTCCTTGCGATAGACCCGAAGTACACCAGCCAGAGCTGTCCGGTCTGCGGTAATACAACAAAGGCTAACCGTAACAGAAAGAAGCATGAATTTTGCTGCACTGTCTGTGGTTACCGGAGTAATGACGACCGTACCGGAGCCATAAACATTTACCGTAAAGGATGTAACACTCTGTTCGCAGAGGCCTGTTAGGCAGAACCGAAGCAGGCGGGCTGCCGTCAATCAGCCTATTGTAGCCAATGTTTGAGGTAGGAGACATGAATCACATGTCGTACTACGTGTAGTTGAGTTACAAGCCCGTGCCTGGGCCTGCCCCGCTTTATCGGGCATTAGACATGGGTAATTGACGATTATCTTTTCCTTATCATTCGCAGGCCTGCGAATGCACCGCCTGAGACTGCCGCGATTCCCACGAGCAGACGCAGAGGGAGAAAGAGAGAACGCGGTGACGCGGTATGAATTTCATCTGTTTTGTCAGGAACCGTCTCTTTCACCGTGTTAGCCGGGGCATTAGCCGGTATATCGGAGACGGATTCAGTAGGATCAGACACGTTCTCCGACTGGGAAACTGGTGCTGGGGGCTTGAGTACGGCAGTTTGGTATGGATTGTCGTCATGTTTGTTTGGAACAGTGAAGATGGTGCCGGATTCTGAAGTATTATCTTTTCCGCCCCCGGATTTGGAGGCATTCCTTTCGGTAGTTTTCGTGGGTGGAACCGTCGGTGTTCCGTTAGGTGGATCAGGCGGTGTATTCGTGGGTGGAATCGTTGGTGCTTCAGTGGAAGGAGCAGCCGATGTATTCGTGGGTGGAACCGTCGGTGTTCCGTTGGGAGGAGCAGTCGGTGTATTCGTGGGAGGAGCAGTCGGTGCTTCCGTGGGTGGAATTGTCGGTGCTTCCGTGGGAGGAACCGTCGGTGCTTCCGTCGTCGGCTCTGTTGGATTGGAATCAGGTCTATCCCCCTCATCGTTCTTGTCAAACAATCCTTCCGGTGGTTTCTCAAACCGCTTTCCGCCGCCGCGGTCACCTCCAATATCGGTAGAGTATTCAAACCGCCCTGTTGCCGCATTGCGGGTAACCGTTACGTAAGCAGAGTAGCGCTCCAGATCGGAAGCCTCCGCCTGCTCAATTTGAAAGGAATAGCCCATATGATCCAAGGAGGTATCTTTTAAATAGGAGACGGACAAAGAATCGTTACGAAGCGCCGTGCTGCTGTTGTCTGTAATGTCATACCAATTTTCGCCCCAGTCGGTGGAACACCAGACAGTCAGACTGGTAAGATCGTCAAATGTCAGAGGGATTGTGTCTTTCTCAGTCACGGAGAAGAAATTCAGCTTCACCTGATTCTTTCCCTCGGGAGTATCTTCCGATGGGGATAAAACAAAATCACAGTTTTCCGAATAAATCGAAATCGTCAGCGTAAGTTCAGGCATGGATTCAAACTTCAGAAGATAACCGTACTCCTCTTTTATTTCGTCAGAGAACTCTCCATGTATGATCGTATCGCCTTTCCGATTCCAATCAACGGCGTCCAGCTCATCCTGATTCCATTCCACCGGAATCAATTTTTTTGCTTTCCACAGGCCGTTTGGTTTGTCCCCATAGAAAACCGAGATTGTATTATAAAAGCCCCAGGCGATATCTTCCTGGCAGCCGATGGCAGCCCGGGCGATGAGCGGCAGGGGATCGTAAACATAAGGGTTGCCAATCCGGTAATCCAGAATCTGGTAAGGACCGTTTTCGATGGGATCGTCCTCCCAGTTACTGTTTCCCCAGTCCGCTCCGCCCATTTCGCCGTCAGACGGAATGATGGAGACGGTTTCAATCAGTCCGTCGCCTCCGATATCGGCCTTCACAATGTCGGAATGGTATGACAAAACACCGCCAAGGCGAAGGTCCGTGACCTGGAATAAGCTGTCTTCCTCCACACCGGAAATCGTAAGATGGTCTTCCTCCGCCCATACCCGGATGTCTCTGGTAATATTGCGCCAGTTTGTTCCGCCGTCACGGCTTTCGTAAAGCTCATAGTTTAAATCTGATATGGTATAGGGATGTCCATTCATGACATAGGAGAGCGTCAGGATATTCCCGTCTGTTTCAGGAGTAAAGCTCAGCGTGCCTCCCTGGTCTACTTTGATGATAAACGAAAGGAGCGGCGCATGATCCCAGTCGACCGGAACTTCACAGGAAGCGGTATCCAGAATGCCCGTTACCCTGTATTCTCCCTCACTGTTAAAATCCACGCCAGACAGGTCCCAATCTACAGCCAGCCAGAGTGGATCATAAAGAAAACCGTCAGGCCCCTCTAAGTATACGTCGATACAGATTGGAAGCTGTTCTGCATCAGGATTAAATTCAGCCCCCATTTTGACAAGCATCGGCTGAGATAAGCACCAAAAATCATAGGAAGAGACGGTGTAGAGGATGTCGTCTGATTCTGCGGGTGATTCCGCTCCCTTTCCGTCTCCCCGGTCTGGGGCGGAGGCCGCGTTACCTGGAGTGGCCCGATTCTGGTCAGTACTGTCTCCGGTTTCCGTTTCCGTCCCTTTCTCTGTATCTGATGCGGTTTCTGTATCTGAGGAGGCGTTGCCTGTATCTGAGGAGGCGTTGCCTGGAGTAGCCGGATTACCGTTTACTGTAGTATGTTTGACTTCAGCCGAGTTGGCGAGAGCACTTACAAAAGTTCCCGCCATGGCGGAGAACAGTACGGTGGCGGTCATTACGGTGTATACTGCAAAACGATGCTTTCTCATGTTTTATCCCCTGTTATAGTAACGGTCAGGTAACGGCCGTATTCTCTCTCAAATGTTTTTTCACAGGTCCGGCTTAAGGGGACCTTATCACCTGAACTTAAGTACAGATCATTTCCATTCCTTTTTGTAATGTAATCCATGTTTACCAGATAACTGCGGTGGGTGCGCAGAAAACGGCTGTCAGAGAGCTGATGCATCACTGCATCCAGTGTGGAGCGGAGCGTGATGTCGGAATCAGCATGAATCACGGTTTGATTCCGGAATACTTCTACAAATCGGATTTCTCTGAGGGGGAGGCGAATTTCTTTCCCTCCCGCAGAAAAGAAGACAAATTTAGATGAAGCTGTCAGCACTTGGTGACACCGGTCCAGAGCCATTTTCACCCGGTCATAGGTGACCGGTTTTACCAGGTAATGCGCGGCATCGACCTCGTAGCTTCTGGCGTAATGGTCGGTACTGACAGTGACGAAGATAATAGCGCAGTCATTACCATTTGCCCTCAGAATTTCTGCTAAATCCATGCCGGACAGAGGAGACATATAGATATCCAGAAATAGTATTTTGATATCCGGATCCTGACTGGCCGCTTCCAAAAGCCTCTCACTTTTACTAAATTCTAAAATTGTATAATCGAAAAGATTATCAAGAGCATATTGATTGATGAATTTGCGCAATTGATTGAGAACAGGCTGCTCATCGTCACATATTGCTATTTTCATACAAAAATCCCCTCTCTGTTTCCACATATTACAGTCTATTTAATCATAGTAGCAGGATTGCCGCAAGATAAAAATTACCAATTGTCCCTTTTTCACGCCAATTATCCCATTTTTATTTCTAAAAAAGTAATTTGGATCTATTTTTAAAGAAATATTATAAAAATATGTTTAAAACAAGTATATAAAATATGTTTTAAACGATAAAACAAAGGAATTTGATAAGACCTGAAAACGGACAGGTATGGAGGGGCAGCTATGCAGGTGGCAATTTGCGATGATGATGTGACAGACCGCGTAAAGGTCGGGGAGTTGCTGGCACAAAAGATGAGGAAACGGGGAGAACCGTTGGAGATCACCTATTTTGACTGTGGAGAGGATTTGGTGGATCAGTTTGAGAGCGGAGAAGGGCGTTACGACCTGATATTTTTGGATATTTATATGAAATTTATGAATGGTATGGAGGCGGCACGGCAGATTCGGCGCTGGGACCAGCGGGTTGCACTTATATTTCTCACAGCCAGCCGGGAGTTTGCCGTTGAGGGGTATTCTGTCGGTGCCAGCGGCTATCTGCTCAAACCGGTCGAGCAGGAAACGTTTGAGGAAGCCCTCAACCGGTTCTTTGCAGAACGGTATCCCAGGCTGCGTAGGAGCCTTCTGGTGGTCAACGGAAGCGCAGGCAGACGAATTGCCTATGATGATATCATGTATATTGAAAGCCGGAGGATGAATGTACGGATAGTGTGCTGCCATGGTACAGAGCATTCAATACGGAAGAAACTGGATGAAGTGCAGGAAGAACTGTCCGGCTGCCGGTTTTTAAGATGCAACAGGAGTTATATAGTCAACATGGATTACATTACTGATGCCGATGAAGATTTTACGATGGAAAACGGGGACAGGATTCCGATTAAGGTGAGGGAGAAGAAGCAGATTAGAAAGCGGTATTTTGACTATATGATGAAAAATTGAAAAGGATTTTTCTGTTAATGGAGCCTGGAGCTACAGGCTCCATTGAGTTAAAAGAGGGCTGTGACATAACTATGGAAATGGTCGGAGGAATCTATGCAGCCATCCGTAAATAAAAGAAGGACTGAATCTGATGAGAAGTATTTTGTCGGGTTCGGTCCTTTTACTTTTCTGGTCTCTTACAATCAATTCTTTTTGCAGGAAGCCGAACATGAAACTGCTTTTTCTTGTAGAAAATCTTCGGTTATGGTATACTATGAGCACTTAGTGAGGTATTACACGAACTTAGCGGGTTCTGAACTCTGATGAAGCGGAGGTTTCAATCATGACATGGATTTTATGGCTTTTGGCGGCTGCCTGTGTCATATACTATGTAGTTATCGTCATTTATTCGGGTTTTACCACTTCATTTTCCTTTATCTGGATGGTATTTGCAGCAGCCTGTCTGCTGCTGGCGCTGGGCTGGGAATACTATATGAAGCATAAGGACCGGGTGCCGCTCTGGCTGCCCGTGTCGGTTATCACAGTCTGCTGTACGGGGATTCTGGTGTTTTCCATGGTGGAGATTCTGATCTTTACCGGTGTGGCCAGCCGGGATACGTCGCATCTCGACTATCTTATCGTGCTGGGAGCCAGAGTAAAAGAAGACGGGCTCAGCAGATCGTTAAAGAGCCGTCTCGATAAAGCGATTGATTATCTGGAGGAGAATCCGGGAACCGTGCTCGTACTCTCCGGCGGGCAGGGCGAGGATGAGCCGGTCAGCGAAGCGGCTGCGATGCGGGATTATCTCCTGTTTAACGGTGTGAACGAGCGTCAGATGATTCTGGAGTCGCGTTCCTTCAGTACGGTGGAGAATATTGCCTACAGCAGAGTCGCGATCGAGGAAGATCAGTTGAGGAGAAAAGCACGTCATGCCAGGTCAGACATCTCAATGGATCCGGGAACCTATGAGGTGATCGAGGATAAGCCATTGAAGATTGGCGTACTGACCAGTGATTTCCACGTATTCCGCGCCGAACAGATTGCAAAGAAATGGGGCATTCCGGATATCTATGGAATTTCCTGTGAATCCGACCCGGTTCTGCTGGTGCATTTCTGTGTCCGGGAATGTGCGGCGATATTAAAAGACAAACTGGTAGGCAACATGTAATTATGGAAAAAAGAACAGAAGAGTATGGAATTTGTACCGGGCGGAAGCACCGGCTGCCGCAGGCGGGGATATTTCCTCGCTGTTTTGCTACAGTTAAGGGGTGCACACCGCCCGTCATTTTATACGATATGGATGGAAAATTCTGGTAATATGTCTGCAGAACGCCATATTTCCATTCTGTTGTAGAACCGCCCTACTTGTGGTATGCTATATTGGACTGGAAAAGTAAAGTTCCGTTCTTCTTTTACACATAATAATGAAAACGCCAGAGAATGGGCAAGATGGTAATAAAGAGAATATGTTAAGGAAGGAATGAAGAAATATATGAGACAGTTAGAGAATTTGACAGCCTATGAGGTTGTGGAAGAAAGACAGTTGGACGAGATGAAAGCCATGGGAACCGTGCTGCGCCACAAGAAAAGCGGAGCGCGGATTTTTGCTGTATCATGTGACGATGAGAATAAGGTATTTTCCATTGGGTTCCGCACGCCGCCGGAGGACAGCACCGGCGTGGCCCATATTCTGGAGCACAGCACCTTATGCGGTTCTGAGAAGTTTCCGGTAAAGGATCCGTTTGTGGAACTGGTAAAGGGATCCTTAAACACGTTTTTAAATGCCATGACGTATCCCGATAAGACGGTTTATCCTGTGGCGAGCTGCAATGAAAAGGACTTCCAGAATCTGATGAATGTCTATATGGATGCCGTTTTTAATCCTAATATTTATAAGGAACCGAATATTTTCATGCAGGAGGGCTGGCATTACGAGCTGGAGAGTCCGGAGGCAGATTTAATCTATAACGGCGTCGTCTATAATGAGATGAAGGGAGCGTTCTCCTCACCGGAGGAGGTCCTGGACCGTTATACGAGAAAGGTTCTGTTCCCGGATAACTGTTATGGGCAGGAATCGGGCGGAGATCCCGCGTTTATTCCGGATCTGACGTACGATCAGTTCCTGAATTTTCATAAGAGATATTACCATCCTTCCAACAGCTATATCTATCTGTACGGTGACATGGATATGGCGGAGAAGCTGGAATGGCTGAATGACCAGTATCTCTCCAAATACGATATCGCTGAGATCGACTCTAGGATTCTGCCGCAGGAGCCGTTTGACCGGCCGGTGGAGGAAGAGACCCATTACTCTATTACTGACGGAGAGTCCGAGGAGCAGGCCACCTATCTTTCCATCAATACCGTGGTTGGCAATGACTTGGACCCGCAGCTTTACGTGGCGTTCCAGGTTCTGGAATACACTCTTCTGGATGCGCCGGGAGCACCGCTTAAGCAGGCGCTCATTGATGCCGGAATCGGCCAGGATATTCTGGGCGGATATCAGAACGGCATCCTTCAGCCCTATTTTTCCGTAATCGCAAAGAATGCGGATAAGGAGCAGAAAGGGGAGTTCCTCGCCGTAGTAAAGGGAACACTCCGCAAGCTGGCGGATCAGGGAATCAACAAAAAGAGCTTAAAGGCCGGATTGAATTTCTATGAATTCCGTTACCGTGAGGCAGACTACGGTTCCGCGCCCAAAGGGCTGATGTACGGCCTTCAGTGCATGGACAGCTGGCTCTATGACGGAGATCCGATGATGCACCTGACCTATCAGAAGACCTTCAGTTATTTGAAAACTGTGGTTGATGAGGGCTATTTCGAGCAGCTGATCCGCGATTATCTGCTGGATAATCCATTTGAAGCCGTATTGGTGGTCAGTCCGGAGAAGAATCTGACGGCAAAGGAAGACGAGAAGACGGCCAGACGCCTGGCTGCCTACAAGGCCTCGCTTTCGGAGGAAGAGATCGATGCTCTCGTCGAGCAGACCAGGGCGCTTCGGGAGTACCAGGAGACACCGTCTCCTCAGGAGGAACTAAAGAAGATACCCATGCTTTCCAGAGAGGACATCGGCAGAGAGCCGGAGGAGATTATCTGGGAAGAGAAAGAGGTCGAAGGCGTGAAGGTGATTCATCACGAGATGTTTACCTCGGGCATCGGCTATCTGAAACTTCTGTTTGACACCTCCCGTGTGCCGGAAGAAGACTTATGTTATGTCGGCCTGCTCAAATCCGTGCTGGGATTCGTAGACACAGAGCATTACACGTATGGGGATCTGACGAGTGAGATCCATTTAAACAGCGGCGGTATTAATTTAAGCGTTACGTCCTATCCGAATTTAAAGAACAGCGCTGATTTCAAAGGCGTATTTATCGCCAGCGTCAGAGTGCTGTATGACAAGCTGGACTTCGGTTTCTCCATTCTCGGTGAGATTCTGAAGAATTCCATTTTGGACGATGAGAAGCGGCTGGGAGAGGTAATCAGCGAGACCAGATCCAGAGGCAGGATGAAGCTGGAGGGAGCATGCCATTCGGCGGCTGTAGCCAGAGCAACCTCCTATTTCTCACCGACCTCCTATTATAATGACAACACCGGAGGAATCGGATATTACCAGTTCTTAGAACAGTTAGACCGGGATTACGCGGATCGTAAGAAGGAGATTATCGCCAGGTTAAAGCAGGTGATGGAGCGCCTTTTCACCGTGGAAAACCTGCTGGTCAGCTACACGGCTGATGAGGAAGGCTTCCGGCAGCTTCCCGCGGCGCTTCGGAAATTAAAGGAAATGCTTCCGGAAGGCAGCAAAGAGACGTATCCATTTACGTTTCCTGCCGGCAACCGTAACGAAGGCTTTAAGACGGCCTCCCAGGTCAATTACGTGGCCAGATGCGGAACCTTTGCCGGAAGCGGATACGCCTATACAGGCGCGCTGCGCATCTTAAAGGTCATCTTAAGCTATGATTACCTGTGGATCAATTTAAGGGTAAAGGGCGGTGCCTACGGCTGTATGAGCGGCTTCGGGCGTTCCGGTGAAGGGTATCTCACCTCCTACCGTGACCCGAACTTAAAAGAGACGAATGAGATCTATGAGGGCATTGTGGAGTATCTGGAGCATTTCGACGTAGATGACCGTGACATGACGAAGTATGTCATCGGCACCATCAGCGATATGGATGTACCGTATCCGCCTTCCACGAAGGGAAGCCGCGGCCTGTCCGCATACTTATCCGGCGTGGATGATGGTATGATGCAGCAGGAGCGGGATGAGATATTAAACGCAACAAAGGACGATATCCGTGCGCTGGCTCCGATCGTGAAGGCGGTTCTTGCCACCGGAAGCTTATGCGTGATCGGCAACGAGGAGAAGATAGAAGCGAATAAGGCGATGTTCTACGAGACAGAGACCTTGTTCCACTCATAAAGATGAGCCGTCTCAACTGTTGCAAAAGAATAAAAATTGACATCGACTACGAAGGAGAATGAATGGACAATCAATATAAATCGGGTTTTGTAACACTGATCGGACGCCCCAATGTGGGAAAATCCACGCTGATGAACCATCTGATCGGCCAGAAGATCGCCATCACGTCAGATAAGCCCCAGACCACCAGAAACCGCATTCAGACCGTCTTTACGGACGAGAGGGGACAGATCATCTTTCTGGACACTCCGGGGATCCACAAGGCCAAGAACAAGCTTGGCGAGTATATGGTGAGTGTGGCGGAGCATACCCTGAAGGAAGTGGATGTGGTGCTGTGGCTGGTGGAGCCGACCACGTTTATCGGAGCGGGAGAGCGCCATATCGCGGAGCAGCTTCAGAACGTGAAGACACCCGTGATCCTGGTTATCAACAAGATCGACACCATAAAGAATCAGGACGAGATTCTGGAATTTATCTCCGCCTACAAGGATGTATGCAGCTTTGCGGAGATCGTTCCGGTGTCGGCGCTGAAGGATAAAAACACGGATCTGATGCTGGATTTAATCTACAAGTATCTGCCCTGCGGACCTCAGTACTACGATGAGGACACCGTTACGGACCAGCCCATGCGCCAGATCGCTGCGGAGCTGATCCGTGAAAAAGCGCTGCGGCTGCTGAGTGACGAGATTCCCCATGGAATCGCCGTCACCATCGAGAAGATGACAGAGCGGAAAAACGGTATGATGGACATCGAGGCCACGATTATCTGTGAGCGCGACTCCCACAAGGGAATCATCATAGGCAAGGGCGGCGCCATGTTAAAGAGAATCGGCAGCGCGGCGCGCCGGGAGATCGAGGATCTGATGGACACCCAGGTGAACTTACAGATATGGGTCAAGGTCCGGAAGGAATGGCGTGACAGCGAACTGTATATGAAAAACTACGGATACAATGGAAAAGAAATTTAGAAACGGGTGATCGATGTGAGAGAGGCTGTCAGGCTTACAGGTATGGTGTTAAAGGCCGTTCCGTCCGGGGAGATGGACAAACGTCTGGTGATCCTTACGAAGGAGCGCGGTAAAATCACGGCGTTTGCCAGGGGTGCCAGAAGGCCGGGCAGCATGCTCATGGCCTGCGGCCGTCCCTTTGCCTTCGGGCAGTTTACGTTATATGAAGGGCGGGATGCCTATTCCCTGCAGTCGGCGGAAATCTCCAATTACTTTGATGAGCTTTCCATGGACGTGGAGGGAACGTGCTACGGCTCCTATTTCCTGGAATTTACGGACTACTACACCAGGGAGAATATGGACGGTACGGCCATGCTGAAGCTGTTATACCAGTCGGTGAGGGCCCTTTTAAAGCCGGCGGTTCCCAATGAGCTGGTCCGGCGCGTGTACGAACTGAAGGCCATGGCCATCAACGGGGAGTACACGGAAAAGCCCCCCAGGGAGGTCAGCGACTCGGCCAATTACGCATGGGAATTCGTCGTGCTGTCGCCGATCGAGCATCTCTATACCTTTGCGCTGACCGACGCCGTCTCCCAGGAATTCGGGAGGTGCGTGGAGATTAATAAGAAGCGCTTTATCGACCGGGAATTTCATTCCCTGGATATTCTGGAGGCGATGACGGGGCGGCGGCCTCTGTGAAAAGTGCTGTCTGATCTATTGGAAAGGTATGGCGGAGGAACTCGGCTGTGCCTTTTCTTTAAAAAGAAAAGGGGAATGCGGGTGAATATAAAAGAACTGATAGGTGAGACAAATGTTTATGATAAAAAGCAGGCATTAGAGGAACGCAGACCTAAAAGCTGGTGTAAAAGTGTCAGTGCATTTGCAAATGGAAATGGCGGTAAGCTGATTTTTGGTGTTGCAGATGATGACACTATTACAGGGCTTGGTGATGTGAGGCACGATTCGGAAGTAATCAGCGAACAAATAAAAAGCAGGATAGACCCAATCCCCAAGTTTGATCTGGTTATTCAAACTGTAGACAATAAAGAAATTATCATTCTGGAAATCAGCAGAGGACTGGAGACTCCTTATTATTATGTGAGTGAAGGGACCCGCACTGCGTATCAGAGGGTGGGAAATGAGAGTATACCGGTTGATGCCAGGGGTCTTAAGGAACTGATATTACGAGGAATTGATTCTACTTATGACAGCAGCATTTCACGATACGAATTTGAAAATTATTCGTTTACTAAACTGAAGGCGGCCTATAAACAAAGAACTGGAGAAAACTTTGACGAGGACGATTTTATTTCTTTTGGCATTGTTTCGGAGGATGGAAAATTGACAAATGCCGGGGCATTGCTGGCGGATGAATCCCCGATCAGACACTCTCGCTTATTCTGTACGAGATGGAACGGAGTGGATAAAGCGGCAGGAACTATGGATGCGCTGGATGATAAGGAATTTACAGGAAGTCTGGTGGTGCTCCTGGAAAATGGGCTGGACTTTGTAAGGACTAATTCAAAAGTGAAATGGAAAAAGACTGGGGAAGAGAGAATTGAACTGCCGGACTATCCAAGAAGAAGTGTTTTGGAGGGACTGGTAAACGCATTGATTCATCGCCAGTATTTGGATTTGGGGAGTGAAGTACACATTGATATTTTTGATGACCGGCTGGAAATTTACTCGCCGGGTGGAATGTGCGATGGTTCGTTTATACAGGAGCGGGATATTAATAAAATTCCATCAAAGCGCAGAAATCCGGTTATTGCAGATATTTTTAACCGTTTGAAGTATATGGAAAGAAGAGGAAGTGGATTTAAGAAAATCCAAAGTGTATATCAGTCTCAATATTTATATACGGATAGGCTGAGTCCCCAATTTTATTCAGATAAAGAAAATTTTATTCTGACGTTGAAGAATCTTAATTATGAAGGAGCCGAAAAAGGAGCCGAAAAAGGAGCCGAAAAAGGAGCCGAAAAAGGAGCCGAAAAAATGAAGATTCAAAAAATGGAGGAGCGAAAAGAAAAAATACTGTCATTGATAAAAGCAAATCCCAGTATCACACAGGGTGAAATTATGGAAAAATTAAATCTGTCCAGAAAGCAGGTACAAAGTTTAATGAAATTATTAAACAATCAGGGGCAGATCCGAAGGATTGGCTCTAACAGGAATGGTTATTGGGAGGTTTCTTGACTATAAACTATTGAAATGACGGAATGCATTTGGTATAATGCTTTCATATGCGCCAAATGCAGGAGGATGATGAATGAAAAAAATGAAAGCGGTCCTGGCGGTTCTCATCACAGCGGGGATACTCGCCGGATGTGCCGGAAGAGGGGGAACAAGTACCTTTGAGCCTAAGAGCAGCGGCATTTTCGTGACGGATGCGGGAACATTTTCGACGGCTACCGTTGAGACGTACGACAACCAGGATTATTATAATGAAGAGGAATGGAAGACCTTCCTTGAAGAAAACGTGGCGGCGTATAACGCGGAACACGGAGAGGGAGCGGTTACCTTACAGACATGCAGTTTAAAGGAAGGCACTGCCAGCATGATCTTTGATTATGCGACAGGAAGCGACTTAGCCCAGTTTACGGCCCTTTACGAGGACACAGCCAATTTAGTGAACTCCATCGATATCATTCCCGTGGCTCAGGCCCTGGAAGAAGCGGGGGCGGCCGGAACGATATTTGTCAAGACGGCGGACGGCAAGACGGCATCTACGGATGAGATTGCAAAGAAGACCGATTACCACGTCGTAGCCGTGGACGGCGGACCGATAAAGCTTCAGACAGAAGGAAAGATTATGTACACCTCCGACGGAGTAAAATTAAACAGCAGCTTCATCGCAGAGATCTCCGAAGGAAAGAATTACATCATATTCAAATAAAGAATCCGGATGCGGATGGAATAAAAGAAGAGAGGTTTGAGGACATGGAAAAGACAATGGAAAAAATTGTAGCGCTGGCAAAATCGAGAGGATTCGTTTATCCGGGTTCTGAGATTTACGGCGGCCTTGCAAATACCTGGGATTACGGCAACTTGGGTGTGGAACTGAAGAATAATGTAAAGAAGGCATGGTGGCAGAAATTTGTCCAGGAAAGCCCGTACAACGTGGGTGTGGACTGTGCGATCTTAATGAACTCACAGACCTGGGTGGCTTCCGGCCATTTAGGCGGCTTCTCCGATCCGTTAATGGACTGCAAGGCCTGCAAGGAGCGTTTCCGCGCAGATAAGCTGATTGAGGATTACATGGCCGAGCACGGCATCACGATCGAAGGCTCTGTAGATGCCTGGTCTCAGGAAGAGATGAAAAAGTACATTGATGACAACAACATCTGCTGTCCCAGCTGCGGAAAGCATGATTTCACCGACATCCGCCAGTTCAACTTAATGTTTAAGACCTTCCAGGGCGTTACGGAAGACGCCAAGAACACAGTTTACTTAAGACCTGAGACAGCACAGGGAATCTTTGTAAACTTTAAGAACGTTCAGAGAACCTCCAGAAAGAAAATTCCGTTCGGCATCGGACAGGTCGGTAAATCCTTCCGCAACGAGATTACGCCGGGCAACTTTACCTTCCGTACCAGAGAGTTTGAGCAGATGGAGCTGGAATTCTTCTGTGAGCCGGGTACCGACTTAGAGTGGTTCTCCTACTGGAAACAGTTCTGTATCGACTGGCTGAAGGCGCTGGGCATGAAGGAAGACGAGATGCGCGCCCGTGACCACGCTCCGGAAGAGCTCTGCTTCTACAGCAAGGCCACCACGGACATCGAGTTCCTGTTCCCATTTGGCTGGGGCGAGCTTTGGGGTGTTGCGGACAGAACGGATTACGACTTGACGCAGCATCAGAACACATCCGGCCAGGATATGTCCTATTTTGATGATGAGAAGAAAGAAAAATATATTCCATACGTAATCGAGCCGTCTCTCGGCGCCGACCGTGTGACACTGGCATTCTTATGTTCTGCATACGATGAGGAAGAGATCGGCGAGGGCGATGTGCGTACCGTTCTCCATTTCCACCCGGCTATCGCGCCGGTGAAGATCGGTGTGCTACCGCTTTCCAAGAAGCTGAACGAGGGCGCAGAGAAAATTTACGCCGAGCTTTCCAAGTACTACAACTGTGAATTCGACGACAGAGGAAACATCGGCAAGCGTTACAGAAGACAGGATGAGATCGGAACACCGTTCTGTGTAACGTACGATTTTGATTCCGAGGAAGACCATGCGGTTACGGTCCGTGACCGCGATACCATGGAGCAGGTGAGAGTTCCGATCACCGAACTGAAGAACTATTTTGAGGATAAATTCCGTTTTTAACGTGGATTCCTTGTGACTGAGCCGGGCCGACCGTCTCCGGATAAGAATACAGATCCGGGGCGGCCGGCCTTTTCTCTTTACTTTCGGAGGGAGTGATCGGATGATTCTTGAAAAATTAAAACGCATGGAGGACTTTACCCACCAGGAGCAGGCAGTGGCGCGGTACATCCTGGACCACGTGGAGGAAATCCAGCAGATGTCTACCGAGGAACTGGCCAGGGTATCCTATACCAGCAAGGCCACGGTGGTCCGGCTGTGCAAAAAGCTGGAGGTGGAGGGCTATCAGGAGCTGAAATTAAAGCTGGTCTCGGAGATGGTGCAGAACATAAGGGTCAATCAGCTCCTGAGCAAGGAGCCGATCACGGAGAAGAGCACGTTTCCGGATATCATCCACACGCTGCCGAAGCTGTATGACAAGGCCATCACCGACACGGAGCTGTGCATGGACAGGAACGTCATGATCCGCATCTGCAACCGGATAAAGGCGGCGGACCGGATCGATATCTATGGCAGCGGGATCAGCTATATCCTGGCTCAGTCGGCGGCGTTTAAGTTTGCCACTCTCGGGATGGAGTGCGCGGCGTACGAGAGCGTCAACGCTCATTATCTGTCTGCGGGAAAAAAGAAGAAAACGGTGTCCTTCGTGATCACATTTACCGGGGCCAACAAGAACATGATCGAAACCGCCCGGTATTTGAAGGAGACGACGGAGACGTACGTCGTGGGAATCGTAGGCCGTCACAACGAGGAGATCCGCAAATGGTGCCACGAGATCGTGGAAATCCCCTCCAGGGACTCCCTGCTCAGCTTAAAGGTGATCACCTCCTTTACGGCCACCACCTATGTCCTGGATATCTTCTTTTCCATGCTCCTGGCCCAGACGTATGAAAAGCATGTGAAGTCCTCTCTCGAGATGGTTTGCCATGAGACGCTCCGGATCGGTGTGGACTACTGGAATCTGAAGGAACCGCCGGAGGACGGGGGAAACTCTTGATGAAAGGCACGATAAGAATCTGTTTTGAACCGCTGTTTCAAAAAAACAGCGGTTTTTTTGATGATTTTTGAAACGGTGAACCATTTCCCGTTTTCCGTAGTGAAGAAATGGGTATGATGTGTTACGATGAGTCCATCAAAAGAAAAGAGGGGACCGAGTAAATGGATTATAAAAAACTTGCAGAAGAAATCCTTATAAAAATCGGCGGAGAAGAGAATATCTCCGGGCTTACCCACTGTGCCACCAGACTCCGTTTTAATTTAAAGGACGAGGGAAAGGCGCAGACGGAGGCCTTAAAGAAAGTGAACGGCGTCATGGGCGTCATCAGCAAAGGCGGCCAGTATCAGGTCGTAATCGGCAGCGACGTGGCCAGCGTATACAAGCCGCTGACGGAGATGTGCGAGCACACGGCGGAAGACGAGAACGGCTCAGGGAAAGAAAAGAAGGACGACAGGAAGATCGTAGCGCGGATGGTGGACACACTTTCCGGAATTTTTACACCGATTCTTCCGGCTATCACCGCGGCCGGTATGATCAAGGCGATCCTGGCGCTTTTAACGGCGTTCAGCCTCGTGGACAAGACGGGCACCACCTACCAGACCCTGAATTTTATGGCGGACGCGGCGTTCTATTTCCTGCCGATTCTGCTGGCGAATTCCGCGGCTAAAAAGTTCAAATGCAATCCTTACCTGGCGATGATGCTGGGCGGTATGCTGCTCCATCCGGATTTTATCAATATGGTGGCGGCCTCGAAGGAGAGCGGGGAAGCGATCCGAATCTTCCTGCTTCCAATCACCAATGCGGGATATTCATCCTCCGTACTTCCGATTATCCTGATCGTATGGTTCATGTCCTATGTAGAGCCGATCGCAGACCGGATTTCTCCGAAACCTGTGAAATTCTTTACAAAGCCTCTGATCACAGCCATCGTGACGGGAATCGTGGGCCTGGTGGTTATCGGACCGATCGGGACCATTATCAGCAACTTAATCGCCTCCGGCGTACACAGCTTAAACAATTACTGCAGCTGGCTGGTACCGGCCCTGGTAGGTGCATTTACACCGCTTTTAGTCATGACAGGAACCCATTACGGACTGATCCCTATCGGCATCAACAACCGTATGACCATGGGCTACGATACCCTGATCTATCCGGGTATGCTTGGCTCCAATGTGGCGCAGGGCGGCGCGGCTCTGGCGGTAGCATTCAAGAGTAAAAAATCTGAGATCAAGCAGCTGGCATCCTCGGCCGGAATCACGGCAGTCTGCGGAATTACAGAGCCTGCACTTTACGGTATCAATATCCGCTTCAAGACACCACTGTACGCGTCCATGATCGGCGGCGGTGTGGGCGGCTTCCTGATGGGAATCTTAAATGTTAAGAACTATTCAGGCGGTTCCCCGGGATTTTTAACACTGCCCAGCTATTTAGGCGGCGACACACTCACCAGCTTTTACTTTGCCTGTGCAGGCGCGGCGGTCAGTGTCGTGATTGCGTTCATTATTTCCTATGTACTGTATAAGGATCCGCAGGACGAGGACGGTAAAATGAGTGCCAAAGACCAGCTTAAGGATTCCTCAAATACGAAGACGGTTTTTGTCGCTGCTCCGCTTACCGGCGAGGCCGTATCCCTGGAAACAGTCAATGATCCCACATTTGCGGAAGGCATTCTGGGAAAAGGCATTGCGATACAGCCGTCGGAGGGACGCGTGGTATCTCCGGTGAACGGAACCATTGCCACGATCTTTGAGACCGGCCACGCCATGGGGCTTGTGTCGGAGGACGGGGCGGAGATTCTGATCCACGTAGGCCTGGACACAGTAAATTTAAAGGGAAAACATTTCCATGTAAAAATGAAGTCCGGCGACACGGTAAAAGTGGGAGACTGCATTCTGGAATTTGATTTAGAAGCGATAAAAGCAGAAGGATACGATGTGATCACACCTGTCATCATATCCAATCATTTTAACTACAGTTCTGTCGACGCGGCGGCTGAAGGCCATGTGAAGACAGGAGAACCGCTTTTGAGGCTGCATTGATGGAGGGACGAATGATGACATTTCCGGAAAACTTTTTATGGGGCGGCGCGGTTTCCGCCAATCAGTGTGAGGGAGCGTATAACGAAGACGGGAAAGGTCTTTCTGTCCAGGATGTTCTTCCCCACGGCCTGCGGGGAGAACGGACAGAGGGGCCCACCGCAGACAATCTGAAGCTGGAAGCGATCGATTTCTACCACAGCTACGAAGAAGACATCCGTCTTTTTGCAGAGATGGGATTCAAGGTATTCCGAACCTCTATCGCCTGGTCGAGAATCTTTCCTGAGGGAGACGAGGAGACGCCCAATGAGAAAGGGCTGGAATTTTATGACCGCCTGTTTGACGAATGCTTAAAATACGGGATAGAACCGCTGGTTACGATATCCCATTATGAGACTCCGCTGGGGCTGGCGGAAAAGTATGACGGCTGGAGAAGCCGGAAACTGATCGGATTTTTCGAGCGGTACTGCCGCACCATTTTCACCAGATATAAGGATAAGGTGAAGTACTGGCTGACATTTAACGAGATCAATTCCCTTCTTCACGCCCCGTTTATGAGCGGGGGCATTAAAACGCCGGCGGAACAGCTGACGGAACAGGATTTGTACCAGGCCATGCACCACGAGCTGGTAGCCAGCGCCCTGGCTGTAAAGCTGGGCCATGAGCTGATGCCCGGTGCGAAGATCGGCTGTATGATTCTGGGAATTACGGTCTATCCCCTGACTCCCGATCCGGACGATATCATTGCGACCATGGAGAAAGACAGGGAAACGCTCCTGTTCGCAGATATTCACGCCCGCGGAACGTATCCGAAGTATCTCTTAAACTATTTTAAGGATCATGGAATTGAGATCCGTATGGAGCCGGAGGATCAGGAAATCCTGAAAAACACAGTGGATTTCATCTCCTTCAGCTACTATTCCAGCATCTGCGCCACCACCCATACAGAGCTTGGCGAGCCGACCGGCGGCAACTTGTCAAAGGGGTATAAGAATCCATATTTAAAGGCTACCGCCTGGGGCTGGCAGATCGATCCCAAGGGGCTTCGCTACACGCTGAACCGGCTCTATGACAGGTATCAGCTTCCGCTGTTTATCGTGGAAAACGGCATCGGTGCAGAGGATCAGCTGGTGACTCTGGAAAATGGGGAAAAGACGGTGCTCGACGACTACCGGATCGACTATCTGCGGCAGCATCTGATCCAGGTGCGCGAAGCCATATGCGACGGTGTGGAGATTATGGGCTATACATCCTGGGGCTGTATCGACCTGGTGAGCGCCTCCACGGCGGAGATGAGAAAACGGTATGGCTACATCTACGTGGACCGGAATGATGACGGCACCGGAAGCTTGAAGCGGTACCGCAAGAAGTCATTCTGGTGGTATCGGGACGTGATCGCAGGCAACGGTGCCAGTTTATAGATCAGAGAAACAAAAAACGTACTATAGCAAGGAACCGGTTCGGGAATGACAGCATCGTATCATTTCCGAACCGGTTCCTTGTTTTTGTTTAAGCTGTGTGGTTATTTATTATCGTATTTCCTGACACGGCCTGTCGGGCTGTGGAACACGTTTCTGCCCTTCCTCCAGGACGCATTCTGCGATCAGACGGGAGAATGGCTCCATATTGTATTCTTTTCTGGATATAGTGAGTGCATGGTGATACGCTTCCTGACGCTCTGGGCCGATAGAGATGGGGAGGTAGCCGGCAGAAATCAGAATCTGGTTCATGAGCAGTAATGCAGTCTCTTCATTTGCATCGTCAAAGGGCTGAATATCAATCAGTCGTTTACCAGCCATGGCCGCCAGTTCAATGGGATGGAGCGAAGACTTTGAGGACTGGATCTGATCCACCAGGTGACCTGTTAGTCTTTTAATATCTTCCGGATGAGGCGGATGATACCTGTCTGCGAAATTGGTGGGCATACCGGTACGGTATGCATCAGACGGCAGGGCACTGCTGCCCGCCATGGCCGTTCTGTGAAGTTCCTTAATAGTGTCTTCCGTAACTGTGAAAGCTTCAGGAGAGCTGCATTGACAGCTGTCTGCCTGCTGTAAAAGATCCTTTAATTGTATCATGATAGATTCCTCCTGAACTTATTATACCATAAGGTAATAAAAGGGGGCAATGGGGAACGGTCAATACATTACCACCGGTGAGACGTATTAAAAACAGTTGAAATTCAATACAACCCTCACGAATGTTCTATACATAATATATGAAAAACTGCTTAAAAAAACAGCGTAATCATGAAAAATAAATACATAATAGACAATAAATATGAATTATGATATTATAATGTTGTAACATTATACACCTTAAAGAGGGAGGTTCAATCATAATGAGGAAAAGAACATTAGCGGTATTATTGAGTGCAGCGATGATAGCATGTTCCATCACAGGCTGCGGCGGAAACGGTGGTAAGGAAACAGAAGGACCGACGGCACAACAGGAGGAAGCAGCGGGAAAGAAGACAGAGAATAAAGAAGCAGAAGCGGCAAAGACAGAGGCCGGGGGAGACGGCGGTATTACAGGTAAGACAGAGTTTGCCAATGACAAGCTTCTCAACCTTGATTTAAGTATCATTCAGGGATATGAAGAGAGTGCCAAAAATGTGACAGGAATTGATGTGACAATAGTAACATCACCTGATGTGGCCGCTTATAAAACATCGATTCAGCAAAGTATTCATGATAAGAGTGCACCGGGGTTATTTACCTGGTGGGGCGGCTATCAGCTGCAGACTCTGGTAGATAACGGGCTGGTAGAAGATTTGACGGATCTATGGAAGGACTATATTACGCCTGCAGGTGTTTCCGCTGATATTGCAGACGCATTTACATATGACGGTAAGATTTATGCAGCTCCTTACAGTATACTTTATAATGTGATTCTTTACAACAAAGAGGTATTTGATAAAGCGGGGGTGAAGGAACCGGAGACTTTCGATGAATTTCTGACAGTATGTGAAACGCTGAAAGCGGCTGGAGTAACCCCGATCGCGTTTAAGAATGACTCATGGGCGGGCTTTATCTGGTTTCAGTCTCTGATTGCGGCCTATGAACCGCAGCTGTATCAGGATCTGTGTGACGGAACCGCCAAATACACCGATGAGCGTGTTGTAGAGGTAATGAATATCTGGAAAGAAATGATAGATAAGGGGTATTTTACAAAACCGATCTCCATAACCGATATGGAGAAGCAGATAGCAGGTGGTGAGATTGCCATGATTCTGGAGCCAAACCGTGAAATTAGTCCGCTGGTAAAAGATTATGGTATGGTTTCCGGAGAAAATCTGGATTCGTTTGTACTGCCATCCATGAATGGAGGCAAAAAAATAATCTTCTTTGAGACTGCTCCGATCTGTGTTGCCAAAGCAAGTGCGGACAGGGGGTCTGCGATGAAGGCTCTGGAAAAATGGTACGATAAAGATCATCAGAACTATATTTATCAGAACATAGGTTTAGCCAATACCAGCACAGTAGATGTAACTGATCCCGCATATGCGAAGACGCTGGAATACTCTGCCAGGCCGGATGAAATCTCCCTGATGCTGAGATATTACGAGAATACGCCCGAGGATATCAGAAATGTTGCTTTAGATGAACTGATGCGTTTTGAACTCGGTAACGGCACGATCGAGGATGTACTGGCTGTTATTCAGGCCAAGGCAGATGAATACTGGACCAGCACAAAATAGGACATGACAGCAAATAAGGCTGCGGCAGTAAGACAGCGGTAGCGAGGCGGTAAAAAAGGGTCCGGCGCTGCAAACGATATGCGGTGCCGGGCCAGAGCCACCTGGCCTGAATATATCGTTTACAGCACCGCTCTCTGCGTTGGAGAATGATTACAATTGGAGGTTTATCATGAAGGAGAGGAACAAAAACAGAAAGGTAAAAATCAATACCGACTATCTCTATCTGGCACCTGCGGTACTGTTTGTCGGCTGCTTTTTTATCAGTTCTATTCTTTTTACCATAAATTTGAGCTTTTTTGAGTGGGATGGCTTTTCGCCCATGGAATTCACTGGCTTTTCTAACTATATCAAACTGTTTCAGGATCCTAATTTCAGAATCTCCTGTATGAATACAATTATCTGGGTTGTTTGCTCTCTGGTGGTTTCTTTAGTGATTCCGCTTCTTTTTGCAATTCTGATAACCAACAGTTTCTGGCCGTCAGGCTTTAAGAATGTATTTTATTTTCCGACTGCGTTGTCGGGTACGGTTGGAGGTCTGGTGATTTTTACAATTCTTTCTCTGTCCGGCCTTCCCCAGATATTTAAGTATATGGGTATGGATGATCTGGTTTATGACTGGCTCTCCATTCCATATGTGAATACGTTTATTATGATTGCCACCGGATTGTGGCAGGGAATAGGGCTCAATATTCTTCTCTTCATATCTGGTTTACACAATATTGACAGAAGCCCCATCGAGGCGGCTCAAATCGAAGGCGCGGGAACTATAAAAATGTATCAGAAGGTAATTCTTCCGCTGCTTAAGCCTACGATCATCGTAGTACTTTTAATGTCATTGGTGAACAGCTTCAAGGTGTTTGACAGTATTTGGGTTATGACCAAGGGCGGTCCATACCGGACCAGTGAAACGCTGGCACTTACCATGTATCTGGAATCCTTTGCATACGGAAGACTGGGAGCAGGTGCAGCAGTAGCTGTGGTGCTTACCGTTGTAATTCTGATTGTTTCGTATTTTAATATCAGAAATACATTCCGGGAAGACTGAACCTGATTTATGGTATCACAACAGCGATACAGAAATGGAGGAAGACATGAAGAACAAAAAAAACTGGCTGATTAACGGTATTTTATGCCTGCTTACCTGCGTGTGGCTTGCACCGATAGTCTTCGTACTGTTAAATACATTAAAGGGTAAGCAGGAGTATAATCTGGGAAGTCTCTGGGAACTGCCGGAGGGGAATCAGCTGTTTGCCAATTTTAAATATATTATAGACAGTAAGGTTATTTTCAGCGGGATGACCAGCAGTTTTATTTATGCGGTATTAGGAGCAGGCGGGGCGCTTATTATGGCAATTCTGGCGGCATATGCAATCGCCCATTTACGAATCAGGCATCGGCTGTTCTGGTTCCTGTTTATCTACAGCGGAACTATTTTCCCATTTCAAATCTATTTAATTCCGATATATAAGGCATATTCAAAGGTCGGGCTTTACGATACGAGATTTGGGATGATCCTATTTTATATGGCGATCTGCATCCCATTCTGTATGTTCGTTCTGCGCAATTTCTTCATGGGAATAGATAAGGAAATCAGTGAATCAGCCAGGGTAGACGGCGCTTCGAAATTTCAGGTTTTGACAAGAATTTTTCTTCCTATGGCTAAAGCGCCGATTGCGATTTTATTCATGTCTCAATTTAACTGGTCATGGAACGATCTGATGTTTGGCCTGACATTCACGAAGACCCAGGGGATCCGTACCGTTATGGCGACGGTATCTTTAATGGACAGGGGAAATGTACCGGTGCTGTTCCTGGCCTGTCTCATCGTTTCTCTGCCGACGATTATTCTATTTGTTCTGCTCCAGAAAAATTTTGACAGCGGCTTTGTCTATACGACAAAGTGAAGGAGGGACATCAATGCTTAATAGAGAAAAGGGTTCGCCGCCTCTGTACTATCAGTTGAAGGAGGTATTGAAACAGGAGATTGAAGAAGAAAAATACAAGAAGGGAGACACCTTTCTAACAGAGCGGCAGCTGCAGGAGAAGTTCGGAGTAAGCCGCGTTACAGTACGCCAGGCAGTCAGTGAATTGACAAATGAAGGGTATCTTCAGTGTTCCAGAGGTATTGGAACTGTTGTGGTATTCAATAAGATTAACGAGAACTTAAAGCAGGTCATAAGCTTTTCCGAGGAAATGGCGCACCATGGTATTACTATGAAAACAAGCCACTGCGTTATGGGCCGGGAAAAGGCGGGGAAGACGGTGGCGCTGAATCTTGGAATCCCGGAGGGCAGTTACTGCTATAAGCTGGAGCGCGTACGCTGTGCACAGAATATTCCGATTGTATACTCCATTACCTGGCTGACCAACAAATACCGGCTCCCTATTGACGATGACCTGTATCGTAATTCCTTATATGAGCTGTTAAAAGAAGAGTATGGTATCGTAATAGCACGCGGGTGCGATTCATTTGAGGCGGCGCTGGCAACAGCCGTGACAGGAAAGTTTTTAAACATAGAGCAGGGCCAGCCTGTGTTTAAGCGTATTCGCAATACCTATGACCAGGACGGAGATATTCTGGAATATACCATATGTTATTATGCGGGAGAGCGGTATAAATATACCATAGAACTCTGATGACCGGTTCCGGAAGACAGAATGGAGAACAGGATGGAAAAGAAGAAAAATATAGTATTTATCTGTACGGACCAGCACCGTACGGACACATTATCGGTATATCAGAAGGATACGGTGTGCCGTACACCCAATTTAGAAGCTCTCGCGTCAGAGTGCGTGGTGTTTGATAACGCCTACACCAGCAATCCGGTCTGCTCCCCGGCCAGGTGTTCTATGCAGACGGGGTTGTATCCCTCTAAGACAGGGATGGAGACAAATTTATACCAGACCGGAACCAGAACCCATGAACTGCAGGATACGGATTTTTTGCTTAGCAGAAGACTGACACGTGCCGGCTATGCTGCGGCTTATACAGGGAAATGGCATCTGGGGTTTGGGAAAGAAAAGGCTTCTTCGACGGAGGGCAGAATTCTGCTGGACCGGATGAGACAGGGGTACATGGAAGGCGCCGCCTATGTGGGATATGGAACGCTTCCCACAGATATCGGATATATTGGAGACGATTTTCCGGGGCACGGCAACGGAGGGTGGGCCTATCCCCAGTTTCAAGAGTATCTGAGAAAAAACGGGCTGACACTGGAGATTGTCAACCAGGGACCACAACGGCGGGCAGGCGACCATTCGTATATGGGAGAGGTGGTTTCTCCAATCGAAACAACCATTGAATACTATGTTGCCGGGCGTGCCATGGAACTGACAGAGGAGATGGCAGAACAAGGAAAACCATTCTTTATGAATCTTAATTTCTGGGGCCCTCATGAGCCGTTTTTTGCACCTTCGGCCTTTTTGGACATGTACCGTAATATAGAGCTGAAGCCATGGCCCAGCTTTGAGGAGCCGGCCGAAAATATGCCGAGGATTTATGAGATGCTTCGCCGGCCGGAAGCAGAATGGCCGTTTTTCCAGGAGACGCTGCGCCACTATTATGCGTGTGTCAGCCATATTGATGCTCAGATTGGGAGATATATCACTTATTTAAAAGAGAAAGGATTGTATGAGAACACCGTCGTCATCGTGTCAGCCGATCACGGAGATAACCAGGGTTGTCATGGAAAGCTGGAAAATAAATCGTATGGCATGTATGATGACACGGCGAAGGTACCACTTATGATCAAGCCTGCGGCCTCCAAATATGAGGGGTATCATCAGCCTGCGCTGGTCGGTACCTGTGATATTTATGCTACGATTTTAAACCAGGCGGGTTTTGTGCCGGAGGATTCTCATGGCTTCGGGGATGGGCGTGATTTGAGTGGATTCTTTACAGATCAGACACTGCCCTGGCCTGATGAGATAGTGACGGAGGGGATGGGAGCCCTGGATATCGTGGCGACACAACGGATGTTCCGGAAAGGAAAGTATAAATACGTCTTCACCGCAGGGGATATGGATCAGCTGTTTGACTTGGAGTCAGATCCTGCTGAGATGGAGAATCTGGCATACAGGGAAGACTTTGATTCGGTTCTTGCAGAAATGAAAAACAGCTTCGCGGACTGGATGAGGCGGCATAAGGATCCGGCCCGAGCCGGCTTCTGCAAGATCAACAGGATCAAAGAATGGACGGTTTAACTGGCACAGCAGCATCGAGGACTGGAGGACTAACATGGCATTAAAGAAAACATGGACGGTATATCTCATTCATCACTCCCACACAGATATAGGTTATACGGAGCGTCAGGATAAAATTATGAGATACCATTGTGATTTTATCATTCAGGCTATTGATATCCTGAATAGGATTCATGCAGGAGAGGAGAAGAAGGCAGAAGGCTTCGTCTGGCAGTGTGAGAATTTCTGGCAGGTAAAAAACTTCTATGAAAATGCTTCAGAAGAGTACATACGGGATTTCGAGAGGTATGTGAGGACCGGAGAGATCGGGTTATCCGGCAATTACTTAAATATGACGGAGCTGGTATCCGCGGAGGTGCTGGACAGCAGAATCCGCATGGCAAAAGAGTATGGGGAACGAATCGGCCATCCTGTCACCAGTGGTATGTGTGCGGATGTCAATGGGATGGCATGGGGCTATGGCGATGCCTTGTATGAGAATGGCGTTACCAGTTTTTTTACCTGTATTCATCCGCATCACGGCATGTTTCCTCTGTATAAGAAGCAGCAGCCGTTCTATTGGGAGACACCGAAGGGAAAGCGGATTCTGGTCTGGAATGGAGATTACTACCATCTGGGCAATGAGCTGTTCATCGCTCCTCACGGCGGTAATACGTATCAAATCAGGGATGAGTATCATGAACCCTTTATCAGCCATATGATTTTAAACCGGTCATCTGAGAATACGGATCAAATGGAGTGGGAGATCGGGCAGAAGCGTCTGGAACGATATCTGGAAAATCTGCAAGAAGAATCGTATTCGTGGAATTTTATTCCGTTTATGGTATCGGGGTGTATTACGGATAACGCGCCGCCAAGCGCCGCGGTAGCAGAGCGGGTGAATGAGATGAACCAGAGGTACAATGGGCAAATCACATGTAAAATGGTGAATTTAGAGCAGTTCTTTGACTCTGTAAAGGAGCAGTGCAAAGAGATACCCTGTTATCGGGGTGACTGGAATGACTGGTGGGCTGACGGAGTCGGTTCTACACCTGCGGCAGTAAAAGTTTATCTCGATGGAAGGCGAAAGTATGACATCTGCGAGAAATTGGGGGAAGAGGAAGGCGAGCGTGAAAAGGCGCTGAAAGAAGAGGCTGCGGAAAATATGATGCTGTATGCGGAGCATACCTGGGGCTACTCCTCTTCCGTAATCGAGCCGTGGGAATCACTGGTGGGAAGCCTGGAATGGAAAAAGGCGTCGTATGCTGTGAATGGTAACAGCGCGGCATCTAAGTGGCTGGACCGCCTCCTGGCAAAAAAAGGGGAGATCAGTATCTGCAGGGACAAAGGGCAGCGATACCGGATCATAAATCCTCATAACGTAGCGGTGAAGGATGGAGTATGCCTGTATATTGAACTGTGGGAGTACGTGGAAGGTATCCGTTATGATACGGAGATTCCGATTGAGGTGAGGGACTGCGTAACGGGCCAAATCATTCCCAGCCAGATTCACATGACTGCCAGGGCGACAGCAGTGGAAATCATATTGACTATGAAGCCGAAAGAAGAGCGGATTGTGGAAATTCGCCTGGCCAGCCAGAGAAAAACCGTAACATATGAAAACAGAGCGCACGTGGGAGCCGAAGGCGTTGCCGACCTGCTGGAAGACGGAATGCGCAAGGATGATGGCTGTGTGGAAACACAGTATTACCAGGTTTTGTTTGATCAGGAAAAGGGTATTTGCTCTGTGAAAGATAAGCTATGGGGAAGAGAACTTTTAAGAAATGGTATGGAAGACGCTCCATTTTCCGGAATCTATGAGGTGACCGGAATGAATGGGGATGCCCGTGAAATCAGAAGAAGCATGGGAAGAAACCGTAAGTCGACTGCGACGAAGCGGTATCACAGTGTTTTAGAGAACATCGGGATCGTGGAACGGGGAGACGTCTATACTGCGGTCCAACTTAGCTACAGCCTTGAGGGTTGCCGCTTCTATACCGTTTACTTGAAAATCTATGAAGAAATGAGAAAGATAGAGGCCAGAATACGCATCCATAAGGACAGCGTGTGGGAACCTGAGAATCTCTATATTGCACTTCCGTTTACTGCCGGAGAAGCCAGTGTGAGCTATCTGGATAAGACTGGCTGCGTAATCCGTCCGGGAATCGACCAGCTTCCGGGAAGCTGCCAGGATTTCTATCTGCTGCAGAATGGTGTGGTATGGGAACAGGAGGGCAGAATTGTAACGGCTGCCTTTAAGGATGCGCCTATGGCGGTCTTTGGAGATTTGAAGGCTGCTCCGGTCAGGCTTTGCAGCGGAGAGAATGGAGACAGAAATCGTGCGCCTCTGTATTCCTGGGTGATGAATAACTTTTGGGAAACAAATTTTAAGGCGGATTTAGGCGGCTTTTATGAGTTCACTTATACGGTCAGAACTATGGAAGGAAAAAATCCGGCAGAGGCGCTTGAAATCTGTGAAGCAGATAATGAGGGGCTGCTGGCATTCTATATTGAAAAATAAGGAGTTGGAAGTATGGATTATCAGAAAATTAAAAAAGTTCATGTAGTATATAAGACGCATCTGGATATAGGATTCACGGATATGGGGCAGAACGTGCTGGACAGGTATATGAAGGAGCATATTCCACATTCCGTCCGTCTTGCGAGGGAGATGAATACCAGAGAACGAAAGAAGTTTATCTGGACAGTGGGATCCTATCTGATCGATTACTATTTCCGGCATGCGGATGCTGCTGCCCAAAAGGAGCTTAAGGAGGCGATTGAGGCCGGAGATATCTGCTGGCATGGCATAGCCGGTACGACCCACACCGAACTTCTGGATATGGATCTGTTTTGCTATGATTTAGAAATTGGCCGCAGACTGGATGACCAGTATGGAAAACACACGATTGCGGCGAAGATGACAGATGTTCCTGGTCACACGATTGCCGTTGTGGATGCACTTGCTGACCATGGAATCCATTTTCTGCATATCGGTGTTAACGCATCTTCCATGGTACCGGAGGTGCCGCAGACATTTGTATGGAAACATGGAAACAAACGGGTGATCGTTCAGTATTCTGCCCAGTACGGGGCGCCTGGTTATGTGGAAGGTATGGATGAGGTTCTGGAGTTCGCCCACACCGGAGATAATTTGGGACCCCAGTCCGAGGGAGAGGTGGAGACTGAATTTGAGCGGATTCAGAGCTTGTATCCTAACGCAAAGGTAGAAGCCTCCACTTTGGATGCATATGCTGAGAGTCTTCTTTCCGTGGAAGAGAGGCTGCCCGTAATCGAGGAAGAGATAGGGGATACATGGATCCATGGAATCGCCTCGGACCCATGGAAGGTCAGCCGTTACCGGACGCTCATTCAGCTTAAGAATCAGTGGAAAAGGGAAGGCAGATTTTTTGAAGGTACCAGGGGATACGATGCGTTTATGATGAATCTGATGCTGATCGCGGAGCATACCTGGGGATTGGATTATAAAAAGTACCTGGCGGACTTTAAAAACTGGACTAAGGAAGATTTTCAGAAGGCAAGAGAGCAGGATACGACGACTCTGGAATTTTTAACGAACCGCAACGCACAGATGCGGGAAGTGTTGGATATTGATTTCAAACGGTACCGGGGCGGTGTCTTTACCGGATCTTACCGGCAGTACGAAAGCTCTCATGAGGAACAGAGAGAATATTTGAAAAAGGCGGTTGAGGAGCTTCCGGCGGAGCTGAAAGAAGAGGCCATGCGTGCCCTGGACGGCTGTGTCCCGGAAAAAGAGAAGCGAAACGGTCAAGCCGCCGGAGTAGGGGAAACGCTGCAGATTGGTGGCTGGAAAGTCTCCGTGGATGGGAGCGGAGCACTCCGAAAGCTGGAAAGAAACGGAAGGGACTGGGCCAGATATGGTGTTTTGGGACGTCTGGGTTATGAAACCTTTAACGCTTTAAACTGTGTACAGAATTATTACCGTTATAACCGGGCGTTTTATGAAAATGGCTGCTGGTCTGAGGGAGATTTCTCCAAGCCTGGTCTGGAGTTTGTAGAGGATTTAGAGAACCGGTATTATGAGTTTGGCGTCAGAGGAATACAGGCAGCAGGCAATGAACTTGTTCTGAATCTGGCAGGCGACGAAGAGGCATCAGAAAAATACGGATGTCCGAGGGCGGCACAGATAAAATATACATTTACGGAATCCATTACTTGCAGTCTGGCGTGGTTTGAAAAGGATGCGAACCGAATGCCGGAGGCGCTGTGGTTTGATTTTGTACCAAATGTGGAGAATCCAAATCGGTGGCTGTTGGAAAAGATGGGAACGCAGGTTTCACCACTTAATGTGTTAAGAGGAGGCAACCGTCTGCAGCACTGTGTGGAGAAGCTGGCTTATGAAGGCGCGGATGGAAGTATGGAAATAGAAAGCCTTCATGCGCCGCTGGTCAGCGTGGGAGGCAGAAATCTCTATGATGACTACCGGGAACTGCCTGATCTGAAAAAGGGGTTTGCCTTTAACTTATTCAATAATAAATGGGGAACTAACTTCAGAATGTGGTGTGAGGATGATTGTAAGTTTGAATTCAGAATTGCCATATCGGAAAAGTATTCATAAAATAGCCAATACTATTAACCATAAAAATGACCGGGAATGGCGAACACATGTATTTTGTGTCCGACACTCCCGGATATTTTTATGGCGGGCAGGATGCGGGGCGGTATGACTTTATCTCTGTCCCTTGTCGTAAGGCACGCCTTCCGCCTTCGGAGCCTGGGAATTCTTCGATGTGAATACCAGCACGATCAATGTGATGATATACGGCACCATCTTGTAAAAATAACTGGGAATTCCGAGGCTGCTTAAGAACGGGATTCCGGAGTAGGCAGCGGCCACTGCCTTCATCAGTCCGAAGAACAGGGAGGCCAGCATGATTTTCACCGGTTTCCACTGGCCGAAAATCAGAACGGCCAAAGCCAGGAAGCCGTATCCGGCCACATCGGCGTTAAAGTTGGTGGAGGTCGGAACGACGAATACCAGTCCGCCTAAGCCTCCGAGAGCTCCTGAGATCAGGACGCCCGCGTACTGCATATGGTAGACGTTGATGCCCGCCGCGTCGGCCGCCTGGGGATGCTCGCCGCAGGAGCGCAGGCGCAGTCCAAACCGCGTCTTGTAGAGTACAACGGTGGAAAGCACGAAGATTGCGATTCCAATGTAGGTGGTAATGTAGGCGTTCTGGAACAGCAGCGGTCCGATAAACGGTATTCTGCCAAGTATGGGAACCGAGGTGATCCGGAAGGTATTAGTAAACTGTACCTGCTGTACGCCCTGAATGACGCGGGCCACGAAGATGGCAAACGCGGGGGCGAACATGTTTAAGGCGGTACCGCTGATAACCTGGTTCGCCTTCATATTGATGGAGGCGTATCCATGGAACAGGGAGAAGAACATGCCCGTCGCCATGGAGATTAAGACTGCCAGAATCAGCTGCATCTGGCCGCTCATGGTGCCTCCCGTGAAATGGATAAACAGGATCCCTGTAAATGCGCCCATGGTCATGATTCCTTCCAGCGCGATATTGATAATACCGCTCCGTTCCGAGAACATGGCGCCCAGAGCCACGATCATAAGAGGAATCATGAAATACATGGTCTGCTGAAAGATAAAATAAATAACACTCATGCGTCTCCTCCCCCTTTCGTCTGTGCCTCTTCTTTTTCATGGCGCGCCTTCTGCACCTTTCCGATCAGCATCTTTACCATGAGGGCAAAGGCGCTGAAGTAGATGATAACCGCGACAATGATATCGATGATTTCTGTTGAAAATTCAAACAGCTGCAGATAAAATCCGCCCGCCGTTAAGTAAGCTATAAAGATGCCGGAGAACAGTACCCCGATCGGATTGCTTAAGCCCAGCAGGGCTACGGAGATACCGGTAAAGCCTTCGGAAGCCAGAACATCCTTGATCTCGATGTGCTTTCCGGTTCCGGCCAGATAGAGGAGGCCGCCGGCCAGTCCGGCGATGGCGCCTGCAATCATCATGGACATGATGATGCTTTTCTTTTCATTGATTCCGGCGTACTTGCTGGCATCGCGGTTGAAGCCAACCGCCTTCAGCTCATAACCGAAGGTGGTCTTGTTTAACAGCAGATAAATCAGGATAACGACGATAATGGCAATGATGATGCCTCCGTTGACGCTGGAGCCGGGGAAAATCTTATCCAGTCCATCTTCGGGATATTTGCAGTAGCCGCCACGTTTCTCGATTCATTTCTCAGATTGTTAAACAGGGGCTTGCTGCTCTTTACGATCCAGTTGACGAGATACATGCCGATGTAATTCATCATGATGGAAGCGATAACCTCATTGACGTTATAGTATGCCTTTAAGAGGCCGGGAACGAGGCCCCATATGGCGCCCATGACGACGCTGGCCAGCAGCGCCACAAACCAGTGCGCCGGCCCCAGGGAGGTCCACAGGATCCCTACGTAGACGGCTCCGAAGCCGCCCATGATGAACTGTCCCGGTGTCCCGATGTTGAAGAGTCCCGTCTTAAAGGCGAAACCAACAGAGAGACCGGTTAATATGATGGGTGTTGCATAGTAGAATACCTGTCCGATGCCCTTTGCCCCGTGAGTAAATGCACCCGTCAGGATGGTTGCAAACCCGGGCAGAGCCTGGGCAGGATTACAGAGAAACAGGATGATCAGGCCGACGATCAGTCCCAGCACGATGGCAAAGACGGAAGACAGGATGCCATCATAGGAAAGTCCCGCTCTCTTACGCTCGGCGGAAAGTAAATCCCGTGGTTGTTTCTGTTTCATGATTTGCCACCTTCTTTCTTCGAACCGGCCATGTAAAGACCTAATTCCTGTACCGTAACTTTCTTGGGATCTAAATCAGCCACAATGGAGCCCTCGAACATGACGAGAATCCGGTCGCTTAAGTTCATGACCTCGTCCAGCTCCAGCGATACCAGCAGTATCGCGGCTCCCGCGTCACGCTGCTTGATTAACTCCCTGTGGATATATTCAATGGCGCCCACGTCGAGACCTCTCGTAGGCTGTACTGCCAGCAGGATGTCGTGATCTCTGGAAACTTCCCGGGCCACGATCGCCTTCTGCTGGTTGCCGCCGGACATGCTTCTGGCGCTGGTGTAAGCCCCCTCACTGCTTCGGATGTCGTAATCTTCAATCAGCTTATCCGAATAGTCGTAGATGCTGTCATTCTTTAAGAAGGAATACTTCTGGAAGTCCTTCTCAAAGTACTGCTGGAGCACCAGATTGTAGCCAAGATTATAGTCCAGCACCAGTCCGTGTTTGTGGCGGTCCTCCGGAATATGGGAGAGACCGTGGGTGTTTTTATAGCGGATGCTCTTTTTCGTCACATCCTCACCGTTTAACAGTACGGTTCCCTCACTCATCCCGGCCAGGCCGGTGATGGCGTGGATCAGCTCTGTCTGGCCGTTTCCGTCGATACCGGCGACACAGACGATCTCACCCTTGCGGACCTGGAAGGTGACATTGCTTACGAGATTCTTCGTGTGGCCCTCTTTGGTGGCCTTGACGGACAGATTCTTTACCTCCAGCACCACGTCCCTGGGGGTGGCGGGGCCTTTTTCCACGGTCAGATTCACCTTGCGGCCTACCATCATCTCGGACATTTCCTCCGGCGTGGTGTCCTTTACCTCTACGGTTCCGATATATTTTCCACGGCGCAGGACCGTACACCGGTCGGCGACCGCCTTGATTTCGTTAAGCTTATGCGTGATAAAGAGGATGGATTTCCCCTCCTTCACCAGATCCCTCATGATCTGCATCAGTTCGTCGATTTCCTGAGGCGTTAAGACGGCCGTGGGCTCATCGAAGATCATGATCTCATTGTCGCGGTAAAGCATCTTCAGAATCTCGACTCTCTGCTGCATGCCGACCGTGATGTCGGAGATGAGCGCGTCGGGATCGATGGTGAGCTGGTATTTCTCACTCAAATCCATGATTTTTTTCCGTGCGTCGTCCATTTTTAAAAAGCCGTGTTTCGTGGTCTCCATGCCGAGGACGATATTCTGGAGAACCGTAAAATTATGTACCAGTTTGAAATGCTGATGTACCATGCCGATGCCCAGCGCGTTGGCATCCAGCGGCCCGGTAATCTTTTCTTCTTTTCCTCTGACTTTAATGACGCCAGCTTCCGGCTGATAGAGGCCGAACAGCACGCTCATGAGCGTCGATTTCCCTGCGCCGTTTTCGCCGAGAAGGGCGTGAATCTCACCCTTTTTCAGCTGCAGAGTGATGTTGTCGTTAGCGATGATGCCGGGAAATTCCTTCGTAATATTCAGCATCTCGATAATATAATCATCCATGAGAACCCCCTTGCAGTGCAAAAAAGGAGATGCCGTAAGATACCCGTCTTCAGTTGTGACTGGGGAATCAAACGACATCTCCTTTCTTATGTAGATTCGATTATTCTACGAAGTTGATAGTTGTCTTTTCAAGCTTTAAATCCTTGGTGGGATCGTTGTTGTCTTCAGACGGCTGTACGAGAGTAATCTTGCCATTCTTTAACTGAGCATAGACAGCGTCGTAATCTGCCTGTGTGAATGTCGTAAACTTGGAGGTCTCCATCGGAAGGCCGATGCCGTCATTCTTCGCGGAGAAGATACTGGTCTTGCCGCCCGGGAAACTGCCTGCATAGAAATCTCTTACGCCGTCGTAAACAGATACGGAAAGCTGTTTCATAGCGGAGGTGACCACGGTGTCGGATTCGTAACTCTGGTCAACGTCCACGCCGATTACCTTGGCGCTCTTTTCTTCTGCCGCCGCCATAACGGAGTTTCCAACTGCGCCGCCGCATCCGAAGATGACTTCCGTACCGTTCTGATACCAGGATGCAGCCATGGACTGCGCTTCCGGTGTCGCGGCAAATGCGCCTGTGTAGTTGTACATAATCTCGATGCCGTCCACGCCCATCTCCTTGGCCGCGTAGTCAGCGCCTTCTGCAAAGCCGTAGCCGTAACGGATTACGGCCGGAACTGCCATACCGCCTAAGAATCCCAGCTTGGTATAGCCGTCTTTTACTGCCGCATACCCTGCGAGGAAACCAGGCTCATCTTCCTGGAACAGAATCGGCATTACATTGGCCTCGGTTCTGTATTCCGAGTAGTCGCCGCTGTGAGGCTCGCCATCCAGAAGAATGAAATGTACGTCCTTGTACTGGTCCTGTGCCAGATAAACAGGCTCTTCAAATAAGAATCCAGGGCATACGACCAGTTTTGCACCGCCTTCAATTGCCAGACCGATGGTCTCTAAATAAGAGTCCGTCGTTCCTTCCTGAGGCTGGTAGTACTTGTAGGAAATACCATTCTCTTCCGCGTATTTCTTCATGCCTTCCCATGCGCCCTGGTTGAAGGATTTGTCGTCGATAGTACCGAGGTCGGTAACAAGAGCCAGTTCATAACCATCGGAAGTTTCCGATTTCACTGCGGTACCGGCTGTCGTTTCGGCCTCTGCCGCTTTGGCTTCTGCGGCAGTTGTGGTCTCGGCGGGAGCGGCTGTCGTGCTGCCCGAACCGGAATTCGAAGAACCGCATGCACTTAAGGATGCAGCCATCATGACCGCCAGTGTTACTGCTAATGCTCTCTTTTTCATAATACGTAATTCCTCCTATCGTTTGAAAGATTGTTATTAGAGCTAATTCTACTTTACCATATTTTGGTATCAGAAACAATGTAAAGTAGGGCAATTTTACAGAATTATTATAAAGCAGCTTGTTATTTAAAGAAAAAATGGTAAACTGATAAAGGATTTCAACAGAAGGAGGAATATTGTGCAGAAACTAAATCTCTTGGAAGAACCGGTACAAAAGCTGTTTATCAAGTATCTGATGCCGTCCATCAGTGCTACGCTGGTTACTTCTATTTACATTTTGGCCGATACGCTGATGATCGGCCGGGGCGTGGGGCCTGTGGGAATCGCGGCCTTGAACCTGCTGCTTCCCTTATTCAGCCTGTTCTTTGGAACTGGCATGCTCTTCGGCGTCGGAGGAGGCGTCCTCCTCTCGATCTCGAAGGGACGCCGGGACGAGCAGGCGGCAAAGGAGTATTTTACGGTGGCTCTCTGGCTGGCCGTGGCCTTTGCGGTCTTCTACATTGCAGGCGGGCACCTGCTTTTTAAGCCTGTGACGGAATTTCTGGGCAGAAATGATACTATGGGAAATTATGTCGACGAGTACGGCCGCGTTCTGGTTACAGGCGCTCCGGTCTTCCTGTTCTCGGCCTTTTTACAGGCATTTGTCAGGAACGACAGGGCGCCAAAGGTATCCATGGCGGCGGTTGTGTCCGGCGGTGTGACCAATGTGGTACTGGATTATATATTTATATTTCCAATGAAAATGGGGATGGCCGGGGCAGCGATCGCCTCGGTGATCGGTTCCCTCCTGACGGTTGGAATCCTGCTGACCCATCTTTCCTCGCCGGACAACACGCTGAAGGTGGTGGCCCGCCCCGAGTGGAAGAAGGCGTGGGAGGTCGTGGTCAACGGATTTGCCAGCTTCCTGCTGGAGATGTGCAATGGCGTAGTGACATTCTTATTCAACCGCCAGCTCCTTGTCTACGTGGGCGATTTGGGTGTGGTCGTATACGGAATTATCTCCAACAGCGCGCTGATCGTGGCGTCCATCAGCAACGGCATCTCCCAGGCCGTACAGCCGATACTCGCTACCAATTACGGTGCGGGAAGAAAGTCCAGATTAAAAGAGACGCGCCATATGGGAGAGATGGCGGTGACCATATCGGGCATTCTGTTTACGGGAATCGGCCTTCTTCTGCCGGCCCTGGTGACCGCGGCCTTCGTGAAGCCGACGGCGGAGATCCTGGCCATGTCGGTCCCGGCCGTGCGGATATATTTCCTGTCATTCTTCGCCATGGGCTTTAATATCCTTTACGGCACCTATTTCCAGTCCGTGATGAAGCCGGGATACTCCCTGTTCATCTGTATGATGAGAGGGATGGTGATAAATGGAATTCTCGTGTTCCTTCTGCCGGTCGCTTTCGGCGTTACCGGAATCTGGTCCGTCATGCCTGTGACGGAATTTGTAACGCTGATCATCTGCCGGTTTCTGCTGGCAGGCCAGAATAAAAAACTGCCGTCTAGTACTGCCTTGCGTAATTAATGGTGAATAGAGTGCCTGATATCTGCGTCAGGTGTGCGTCCACGAAGCGACGGCGTAGTGGATCCTACGACTAGCTTTGTGGGCGTGCTCCTGGCGTAGATAGCGGGTGCTATATTCATCGTTAATTGCGCAAGGCAGTACTATTTGCGTGTCCGGGGCTTAAAGCTGTCTGTAAAGAGCAGCTTCAGAAAAATATTCTTATAGTCTTCTAATCGCAGAAAGCTGTATATCCCGGCTTTCTGCGCAATTCGGAACAAATCCATAACGAGAAGATAGTATTCAAAATAAAAATGGAAGCGGCTCATGCATTCCGGTTTGACCACCAGATGCATGAAGTCCCATTTTTCACAGTTCTCCGTGGTCAGTCTGTCCCGGTATTCGTTAAACAGCGCCGTGCCCGGTATGGGCGTGAAAATGGAGACTCCCGTATAGGTAATCCGGTGCGTGTGGATAAAACGCCGCATATTCCGGAAATCCTCTTTCTTGAAACGGCTGTCGATGATGAAGAGCCCCACCAGATGAATGCTGTATTTTTGAAGCATCCGGATGGTCTTAATGTTGAGAGACTGGGAGGAATGCTTCTGATAGGAGTCCAGAAAGCTGTCGGAAACCGCCTCCAGGCCGACCATGATGTAACGGAAGCCGGCTTCCGCCAGTTCCCGGATCAAGTCCTCATGAACGGCGATAAAATCCGAGCGTCCGTAGCAGATAAAGGTCTTCTTGATATTCCGCTCCCGGAGCAGCCGCATAAATTCTTTCAGCCTCGGAACATCGTACAGGAAGTCGTCATCGGCGATCTGGATATTGCCGCAGGGGATGGTCTCCAGCTCCTCGATGATCTTTTCCAAGTCCCGCTGGCAGTAGGTGCCGCAGTTGAGCTCCCGGCCATAGCAGAAGGCACAGTGGTAGGGACAGGAAGATGAGGTCTTTAAAAGGGCTACAGGGGAGACGTCTAAGTAGCGGTAGTGGTCCTGATAGGTGGAAAAGGTGCTTCGGTCGGGGATTGGGAGTTTATTTAAATCAAACGGTTTCATGGGATTTTTGTGCCAGCCCCCATTTTCCGGATAACAAAGTCCGTCAATCACAGACAGCTCCGGCGGACAAAAACCATTTTCCGGCGGAATAAGCCCCTCCGCCCTCAGTGCCTCCGCAATCGCATAAATATTGTCGGAACGGCATATGTAGGACACGGCGGGATCGAAGAAACGCTCCGGGTTCAGCTGGGCATGGGAGCCGCCGATGATGGTGACGCAGCCGGGGAGAAGCGCCTTCGCACGCCGGGCGTAGGAGAGCATTAATTTTTCCTGCGTGATATAGCCGGTGACGGCCACCGCGACGGGGGTGTATTCGTTAAAAATCTCATCAAAACTGCGCCTGTCGAAGGAGGCTTCATAGATCATGCTTTCCACATCATATTCCTTCAGCATGGCTTTTATATACTCCAGTTCCAGCGGCTCCGTCTTAAGGGCCATATCCAGGCTGAAGCCGCTGTCTGCGGCCTCCGGTTTTACCAGCAGAATCATACCATTCCTCCTTTCAATTGCGCTGTCCTCTGATCAAATTATATGGTAGAATAGGGAAAAAGGCAAGAAAGGAACTACGATGGAATACATTTATATACTTCTGCTCTACCTCCCCTCCGGCTTCGGCCGCCTGACACAGCGGGCGACGGGCTACCGGTACACCCATGCGGCGGTGTCGCTGGACGATACGTACACCCATTTTTATGCATTTTCCAGGCTTCGGGCCAAGACGCCTCCCATCTCCGGATATATTGAGGAGAAGAGAATCTATTATACGCTGGGGGAGGATGTGCCCATTTACACGAAGATTTTCCGGGTACCGGTCACCAGGGAGGGATACCGGAACGCCATCCGATATATGGAAGACGTGAAAAATGATCCCGAGATCATGTACAACTTAATCCATATGCTTCTGATCCCGGTCTTCGGAGGTCATCCGCTCTATAAGGCGTTTCACTGCGGCGAGTTTGTCGCGAAGGTTCTGGAGGCGGCGGGAATCAAACTCCACCAGCCTTATTACCGTTATACGCCAAAGCTGTTTTCCGAACTGCTGGAGCCGTATTTCTTATACGAGGGGACTCTGGATAATTCCAGCCGTGACGGAATGGAGGACGACTTTTTCCGGGAAACGCCGAAAAAGGAATACCTTGCGAAAACGCTGTATATTATAAAGGAACTGCTTTTCCGCCAGGTCTTTCACCGCGCCTCCGGACACTTCCGCCCTGAAAAGGTGCGTTTTCGTGTCACGGACAAAATGTGAGATAATATAAGAGGAAGAAATGGGATATCTGATAATAAGCAGAACCTGTCAGATAATGGTAAATCGTATATGCGAACGAAAATCGCATATCAGAAAATGACAGAATTTGAAAGCACTTTCATAAAATTGTACTGAAAAAAGAGCGAATTTTTGCCGGTAAATCAAGAAAACCTCTTTACTAGAAATTGAATTATGATATAATATTGACAGGTCTTTTGCGCGTTTTTTTATTATGGCGCGAAAGCGAACCGATAACTTTATTTGAGGAGGAAATACTTATGGCAACAAAATGGGTTTATTTGTTCAAAGAAGGCAGTGCCGACATGAAGAACCTGTTAGGCGGTAAGGGAGCTAACTTAGCGGAGATGACTAATTTAGGTCTTCCGATTCCACAGGGCTTTACTGTAACGACAGAAGCTTGTACAGACTATTATACCAGCGGCAAGAAGATTACTGATGAGATTCAGGGACAGATTTTTGACGCTCTGAAGACATTAGAGGAAATTCAGGGTAAAAAATTCGGTGATACCGAAGATCCGTTATTAGTATCTGTACGTTCCGGTGCAAGAGCATCCATGCCTGGTATGATGGATACAATCTTAAACCTGGGACTTAACGACGTTGCAGTGGAAGGCTTTGCCAAGAAGACAGGCAACCCAAGATTTGCATACGATTCTTACAGAAGATTTATCCAGATGTTCTCCGACGTTGTTATGGAGATGAGCAAGACTTTCTTCGAAGGCATCCTTGATGAAGTAAAGGAAGCTAAGGGCGCTAAGTACGATACAGACTTAACTGCCGATGATTTAAAGGAAGTTATCGCAAAATACAAATCCATTTACAAAGAGAAAATGGGCGAAGAGTTCCCGCAGGATCCGAAGGTTCAGTTAATGGAAGCTGTTAAGGCTGTTTTCCGTTCCTGGGACAACCCTCGTGCGATCGTTTACAGACGTATGAACGATATTCCTGGCGACTGGGGCACCGCTGTCAACGTACAGGCCATGGTATTCGGTAACATGGGCAATACCTCCGGTACAGGCGTTGCATTTACACGTAACCCATCTACTGGTGAGAACGGCATCTACGGCGAGTATTTAATCAATGCTCAGGGTGAGGACGTTGTTGCAGGTATCCGTACACCACAGCCGATCACAAAGCTGGAGCAGGATTTACCGGAATGCTACAAAGAATTCATGGCAATCGCTCATAAGCTGGAAGACCATTACCGCGATATGCAGGATATGGAATTCACGATCCAGGAAGGCAAATTATACTTCTTACAGACACGTAACGGCAAGAGAACTGCTCCGGCAGCCATCAAGATTGCCTGTGATTTAGTAGACGAAGGAAAGATTACACCACAGGAAGCAGTTTTAAGAATCGAAGCAAAATCCCTCGATCAGTTACTGCATCCGACATTCGATACCGCTGCATTAAAGGCAGGCGAAGTAATCGGTTCCGCTCTTCCGGCATCTCCTGGTGCTGCAGCTGGTAAGGTTTACTTCACAGCTGAGGATGCAAAGGCTCATCATGAGGCAGGCGAGAGAGTGATTCTCGTTCGTCTTGAGACCTCTCCTGAGGACATCGAAGGAATGCACGCAGCAGAAGGTATCTTAACCGTTCGCGGCGGCATGACCTCTCACGCAGCAGTAGTTGCACGTGGTATGGGTACCGCTTGTGTATCCGGCTGCGGCGAGATCAAGATTGATGAAGCAGCTAAGTACTTCGAACTTGGCGGACATACCATCAAAGAAGGCGATTACATCTCCTTAGACGGTTCCACAGGTAAGATCTACCTTGGCGATATCGCTACAGTAGAAGCTACCGTAAGCGGTGACTTCGGCAGAATCATGGGATGGGCAGATGAGTTCAGAACACTCCATGTAAGAACAAACGCGGATACTCCTGCGGATACATTAAACGCAGTGAAGTTAGGTGCAGAAGGTATCGGCCTCTGCCGTACCGAGCATATGTTCTTCGAAGAAGACAGAATCCCGAAGATCAGAAAGATGATCCTTTCCGATACGGTTGAAGCAAGAGAAGAAGCATTAAATGAACTGATTCCGTTCCAGAAGGGTGACTTCAAGGCGATGTACAAGGCTCTGGAAGGCAGACCAATGACAGTTCGTTACTTAGATCCGCCGTTACATGAGTTCCTTCCGACAAAGGAAGAGGACATCGAAGCTTTAGCTGCTGATATGGGAATTACTGTAGAAGCAATTAAAGAAAAATGCGATGGCTTACATGAATTCAACCCAATGATGGGCCACAGAGGCTGCCGTCTGGCAGTTACTTATCCTGAGATTGCCAAGATGCAGACAAGAGCCGTTATGGAAGCTGCAATCGAAGTAAAGGCAGAAGAAGGATACGACATCATTCCTGAGATCATGATCCCGCTCGTAGGCGAGAAGAAGGAATTAAAGTTTGTAAAAGATATCGTAGTTGAGACTGCAGAAGCAGTTAAGGCAGAAAAAGGCTCTGACATCCAGTACCACATCGGTACCATGATCGAGATCCCGAGAGCCGCATTAACAGCAGACGCTGTTGCGGAAGAAGCAGAATTCTTCTCATTCGGTACCAACGACTTAACACAGATGACATTCGGATTCTCCCGTGATGACGCTGGCAAGTTCTTAGATTCTTACTACAAGGCTAAGATCTACGAGTCTGATCCATTCGCAAGACTTGACCAGACCGGTGTTGGACAGCTTGTTGCTATGGCTGCTGAAAAGGGCAGAAAGACAAGACCTGACATCAAGCTTGGTATCTGCGGCGAGCATGGCGGCGATCCGTCCTCCATCGAGTTCTGCCACAAGGTAGGCTTAAACTACGTATCCTGTTCTCCATTCCGTGTGCCGATCGCAAGACTGGCTGCGGCTCAGGCAGCATTGAACAACAAGCTAAATTAGTTAACCCGATTATCCACAGTTTCATCTTGGATCGCAGCGATATAAAGGAATATATGGAAAAAGCGTCTTTATATCGCAAAGCGAACCGGTTTGATGAGCTGGTGATGAAAGTATGGTTTTCTATTTAATAAACTTTTTTTTTAAGGAAGTGTCAATTCTACACTTCCTTTTTTGCTGTTCAAAAAAGAAAAGGAGGATAACTTATGGCTCAAAAGAGAAGTCAAAGACCAAGCGGAATCGAAAACAAAGATTCCAGATATTACTATGTGGATGATATTAAGAAGTTGTTGGATTATTCATCGAATTCGGCAGCATACCGTTTTATCCGGCTTATGAATAAGGATTTAGAACAGAAGGGGTTCATTATCAAATCGGGTGCTGTGCCAAAAGACTATTTTGATAAGAAATATCCGAACCATGTATAAAATGAAAAAGAAGCCCAGCGGTTCTGGAACTTCTTCTCTAAAAAATGTTGTTTAATCCACGCTCGATAATTTCACAGAGTGCGACTACATCTTATAGATGCGCGGCTTGACTTCATGTCAGTGGCGGATACCGATTTCTCTCCGCCCGCCACTGCCGTTAAGCTTGTTTTTGACGTTTCATCCCTCCACCTATAGAGGTGGGGGAATTCTCGCTTGTTTTGTTAAATAATGACATAATATTAGCATACTAATTGAAAAAAATCAATCACTTATAGAATGGTTTCGTAAAAAGAAACAGAAAGAGGTAATAATATGGGCATTGTAATTAGTGCAGTGAATAATAAAGGCGGAGTAGCAAAAACAACATCTGTATTGCTGATGGCAGAACTTATGGCATATCTGGGTGAAAAGGTATTGGTGGTTGACTTGGATGGACAGAGTAACGCATCGTTGGCATTACACTCTTATGTGGAAGAAACAGAAAGCAGCATCATGGGAAGAACCGCTCCAAGCCAGGAAAATATTTTTGAAGTATTTGTTGACAGGTTACGCACAAAAGAAGAGCTTCAGAAGGTAATCTATTCTACGAATATACCTGGAATCAGTATAATTCCCTCATCAAAGCGTTTCAGCCGGATTGAAAGCTGCTTGATGGATTGTTACAAAGGTCCCTTTGTACTGTCGAAAGCACTTCGATCGGTCAAGGATGAATTTGATTTTATTCTGATTGACAATGCTCCAGCACTGGATTTCTTTACAACGAATAGCATTGCAGCGTCTGATTACATTATTACACCGGTTCGTGAAGATGGTTTTTCTCGAAAGGGGCTGAAAGAAATTTTGGACGCGGTTAATGAGATTAAGGAAGAACATGACTTAACTCATGTAAAATTTCTTGGTACGTTTCTTACACAGGTTGACCCACGAACCAATATTGTAAAAGAACGGATTGCAGATTATCAGAAAACAATTCAGGATTTGTTGTTTAAGACATTTATCCGCAGAGATACCAAAATTGCGCAGATGGAATCGAAATTTGTACCAATGCTACAGCATAGCCTGGAGAGCAACGCACTGATTGACTATTGTCATCTACTTCTTGAAATGGATATTTTAGAAGAAGAGAAAAAAATCAAACTGCAACGTAGCATTGGAGAAGTTGCCTAACGAAAGGAGAAATGAATGTCACAATGGATTCGAGAACTTTCACCAGCTGATCGGGAATATGGTGACGGCTGGTGCCGGCAATTAGACCGGTGTTTCAGAAAAGAGAGAAAATACGTTGTCATGACACGGCAAATCGAGACGGAATGGGGACTGGTCACCCATGCAACGATCCGGAACCGAGACAATACGGATATCCCATGGATGGAGAAGCAGAAAATCAAAAATGAACTTTTTGGAAGAGAGTCGGTAGCGATCGAAGTCTTCCCGGCAGAGAGTCGCCTGATCAATCAGGCGAATTCTTATCATCTATGGGTCTTGCCGGAAGCATTTTCTCTCCCATTTGGAATCCATGAGAAGGATAATCCGGGTAAATACATCCCGCGGCCGTTGATGATCAAGACGCGAAATGAAAAAGCAGAGGAGAAATTCTATGGACGAAAAGAAAATTGAAAAATTATATGAACTTATGGAAAGAGCCAAAAAAGAGCATGACACAGAGGCCGCTGCTGCTCTACGTTGGGCGATTTTTAAACTTGAGAACTATCCAAAAAATTAAGATTTAGAGGTGGTACATGAAAAAGATATTAGATGCCTGTTGTGGCAGTCGGATGTTTTATTTTGATAGGCAAAATCCAGATGTCATTTACGCAGACAACCGAGAACTGAAAACTACTCTGTGTGATGGACGCACACTGCTGATAAAACCCGATGTACAAATGGATTTCAGGGATATGCCATACAAAGACAATACTTTTAAGGTTGTTGTATTTGACCCTCCACACTTGATTCATGCGGGGACGGGGAGCTGGTTGGCCAATAAATACGGAATCCTACCGGCAGACTGGCCGGAGTATTTGAAGCAGGGATTTAACGAGTGCATGAGAGTAATGGAGCCTGATGGGCTGTTGATTTTCAAATGGAATGAGGATCAAATAAAATTATCTGAGGTGTTAAAAGTTTTTAGCAAAAAACCATTGCTGGGAGACCAGAGGGGCAAAACCCGGTGGTTGGTTTTCATCAAGTAAACTGATATTTGAACGATAACGAAAGGAGGCCGGAGCCGCCGGCCGGCATAACGATGCATCGGGCTCCTTTCTAAAAAATGAAAGCAATAATGAAATGTCCAGGCAGTAAGTGGAGTATAGCGGATTGGATTATCAGCTACTTCCCGCAGCACCATAGCTACCTCGAACCGTTTTTTGGTAGCGGCGCCGTGTTATTCAATAAGCAACGGTCAAATATCGAGACAGTAAATGATCTCGATGGGAACGTCGTAAACCTATTTGAGTGGATCAGGAAAGACCCGGAGCGTCTGTCCAGAGAAATATATTACACACCTTACGCGAGGCAGATATATGATTCTGTTTTCGAAACGGTACCGGAAGACAGCTTTGACCGGGCAGTCAATTTTTATATCCGGTTAAACATGGGACACGGGTTTAGGACAAACGGTGAAAAGGTGGGGTGGAAAAACGACGTGCAAGGACGTGAGAGAGCCTATGCGTCGCAAGACTGGTGTAATTTACCTGATAAGATCATGCTGGCAGCCGAACGGTTGCGAGGAGTGCAGATAGAAAATATGCCAGCTGCGGAATTGATTAAACGCTTTAATCACCCAAACGTGCTGATCTATGCTGATCCGCCATATGTGCTATCAACCAGGCACGGGAAACAATACCGGTGCGAAATGGATAACAAGGCGCAAACTGAACTACTGGATGTGCTTCACGCTCATAAGGGGCCGGTATTAATTAGCGGATATGATAGTGATTTGTATAATGACAGTTTGCGCGACTGGTACCGCGTAGAAACGGATTGTTATTCACAGACATCATCAAAGAAACGAGAGATACTGTGGATGAATTTTGAACCTGCAGGACAGATGAGCATTACAGCATTTCCGGGTGTAATGCCGGATTAATCAGGAAAACGATCATTTGATGTAGAACAAATATAACAGTGAGGAGGCGTTAAGATGAGTATAGGTGAGTATCTGAGAGAGCAGCGGATCGGGCAGGGAATATCACATGAGAAGCTGGCGAAGGCCGCCGGAGTATCGAAACGCTCCCTCATCTACTGGGAACAGGGAGCGAAGGAGATCAGTTTAGATAATGCTGATAAGGTGCTGAAAGCGCTCAATGTATCCCTAACAATAGGTGCACGTTAGTGCACTAATCGATCATTTGCGTTGGCAGGCTTTATCTTTCCAGAAAAAAGGGGTGAAGGATGGTAAATGTATGAAGAGGCATATGATGATATAAAGCTACGTACATGGATTCGTCAAGTAAGAATAAAAATGGGGTTAAGACAGGAGGATATTGCACGGATTATAGGATATAGCAGGAGTTCTTATGCCAACATGGAATTGGGAAATAAAAGATATTCTCCACTTACCCATCTGGATGAGTTCCTTGCTATATTTGGAGATTGTGCAAAAGAAGATCCACCATATGAATTTTGTAAATATACGAATAGAAAACTTTTGGGGTATATGTGCGTATTTGGAGTTAGGCCTGGAAACGTGAGTAGGGCATTTAGTGTGGATATTAAAACGCTTCATGATTGGCTTTGGAGTGCTAAGAAAAAATATCTTCTGCAATATAAAGCTGAAATTGATGCATTGTTTCCGGAAAAAGATAAACTATCATCTGTAGAAGAAGTAGAGTTGGTTGAAAAAGGTGTGATATACCTTAAATGTATAGATAGAAACAGAATATTTTTAAAGGTAGTGCCAGAACACGCAAAAAGGATGTATGAAACAATACAGTGTTTAATGGAATAAAACAGGAGGAAAATCAAATGAAATTTAATAATTTCAATTTAATAAAAGAGGAACCGGAATTTACTGAAAAGGACGTGAAGAGTGAATCTCCGTTGCAAACAGAAGAAAAAGTCGATTATAATGATCCGGTTTATAAGCTTGGAATGCAGGTAAACTCTTCAGAGACTGTAAATACTGCGTTCAATTTTAAGTTTATTCCAAGGGAGAAGATCCAGTTTAACCCTAACAATGATTTTGAAATGAACAATATAGAGGAATTGGCAGACAGCCTTTTAAATATTGGTATGCAGCACAATCTTGGCGCTTTCTACGATGATGACCGTGACTGCTATATTCTGGAATCAGGCGAGAGAAGATTAAGAGCTTGTGACCTGTTGTATGAACGTCATGGAAAAGATGGGATAGAGAATGACGAGCAATATGAGCACTATGTTATAAATATCAAGCCTTTTTTCGATAAAGGGTTTCCCGTCAATGTGAAAAAGGCAAAATATCAGGAGGAAAATTCAGAGCGGCAGCATCTCGATCAGGTTGATTCAGAATTGAGAAAGTATAAAGTAAATATTGATGTGCGTGAATTGACGCCACAAGACAGGGCTGAATATATTCAAAAGGTAAAAAAGCTTATGCAGGAGAAAAATAAGATTCTCCACGGGGAGGAAGCAGCTGCTCCGACAAAAGCAGAGATTGCTATGGCGGTTGGAACATCGGAGCGGCAATTAAGAAAGTATGATGCACTTGATAATCTGATTCCTGCGCTGCGGAAAGAATTTCAGGCTGGAAATATCAGCATCAATAAAGTTCCTGGTATTGCTGCTCTTCCGGAAGAGGAGCAGATGATATTCCTTGATCTTTTACAAAAAGGGAAAAATGTAGAGCCAGCACAGATTAAACTATATCAGGAACATATGGAACGATCAGAGCAGGCACGGCAAGAAGTTGAAAAAGAAAAAGAAAAAATAGAAGAGGAATTAAACCGAATCCGGTCTTCTAAAGATGAAGAAATTTCTACAATTTTGGAAGAGTCAAAAGCCAGAGAAGAGGCAATTAGAATAAAAATTGAAAAGGCGGCTATGGAGAAGAATGAGGGCGCTATTATTAAGTTACAGAATGACTTAGCAAAAGAAAGAGAAAGTTCCGGACGTCTGATTGCAGAAGCTAACAATTCCCTGGAGAGTACGAAAAAAGCATTAGCTGCTGCCAATCAGAAATTAAGTGAATACAGCCAAAAAGATGCTTCCAGTGAAAAAAAATTGAAAGCAAAGGCAGAGTTGTCAGTCCAGCTTTCGTTAATGGTTCAGGCGGCAGAAAAAGCAATGAACTTGATTCATGATTATCCGGAAATAGCACCTATGGAAGAAATTAGGAAAGAAATCAGTGCCGTAGAAAACCTAATGAATACAGTTTTGTAGATAAATAAGCGGCCTGGTATGCCGCTTTAAAAGAAAGAGGTTCGTTTATGGAGAATAGTAAATTAGAATGTTCTTTTGCTGACCAGTTAAGAATTGAGGGAATCAATTTTAAGGGATATGGAATCATTCCTAAATATGTGATGATAGATTCAGAGCTTACACTTGAGGCCAAGGCGATATATGCATATTTTAGCAGCTTTTCCGGAAGCGGAAATGCTGCTTTTCCATCAAGGGATAAAATACTTCATGATTTACAGATTAGCAAGGATACATATTACAAGCACTTTCAAATGTTGGTTCAGCAGGAGTATATTACTGTAAAGCAAAATACAAATAAACAGGGAGCATTTTCTAACAATATATATACGCTGGTTTCTAACCCGAAAAAAGTGCAGCTTTCTCTGGAATCAGATGCTGAAAAGTGGTCAAAAGTTACATTTGAGCGTATGAGGGTTTCCGGCGTCAAAGCGTGGGGGTATGGTATGATTCCAAAAGCGGTTATGTTAGATCTACGCCTTCCATTAAAGGCAAAAGGAATTTATGCTTACTTTGCCGCTTTTTCAGGAAGTGGCGGCTATGCGTTCCCTAAAAAAGAGAAAATTCAATATCATCTTGGAATTTCGGAACCAACTTATTACAAGTTTTATTCGCTATTAACGAACTTAAATTATATTACGGCAGTACAGCGGCATGTGGAAGGCCGGTTGCAGGTAAATGATTATTTTCTCAATGATACTCCAGCTGAAGCAGTGATAACGACTAAGCGTAGAAAAACAGCATCGCAGCAAGATGCGTATCATACAGGACTAAAGAATTTGGGACACGGTGAAACAGAAGGAGATTCAGGACTAAAGAATTTGGGACACGGTGAAACAGAAGGAGATTCAGGGCTAAAAAATTCAGGACACGGTACAAATGAAGAAAATAGGAGTGTTGTTCAGGACTTAAAAATTTCGGACACGGAAGAATTAGAAGGTAGTAAAAGTGTATCTGTGGTACAGGACTTAAATTTTTCGGACACGGAAAAACAGGACATGGAAAAACAGGACACGGAAATTCCGGACACTAATATAAACAGTATTAAAAGCAATAATATTAAAAATAACAATACTTTCTCTCCCTCACTCTATAATATGGCAGAAGTTAGGGCAGAAAGAGAGAGCGAGGGAAGTATGGAATCGGAAGTAATAAAGGAGTTGTATGCCCAAAAAGGAATCCCTTATACGTACAAAGCCGATGAGCAGCGTATGACGGTAGCGATTCATTACATGACACAATGGAAAACGTTGTATCCTAATGGTTATACAGATGAATTACGGCAAAGAATATATAATTTATTCAATGAGGCCTTGATTCAGATGTGCGTAACAGATCAGATGAACTTAAAAGGGAGCAGTGTAACTTATTCAAAAGTGATAGATCGAATTAACCAGCGGGTGAAAATTAGTGATGGTTATATGGATATATCTGAGTTTTCAGACGTAGCAATAGCAAATTACTATCGGGCAGCTGAAACAATAGAAATAAAATATCCGTTAAAATATATGGAATCCTGTATTTGGGATGCCTTACTGACGGGAAGTGTCAGTATGTTTTCAAGTCTGAAACGTGAGTTTGGAATCTAACCGGACATTTGACCAAGCAAAAGCATTTCACTTGAAAACTAATTGTTATTGGTAAGAAAATAGGATATAATACGAATCATAGGGAAGGAGGAAGATAGGCGGACAGTATACTTATTTTGTCCGATTGTATTAGCCGGATGAACCTAACACATCTCTAGTTTTATTATAGCATTTATTTTAAATTTATCAAGTATAAAATATTATTTCTTAAAATCAGTATTCTGCAAACAGTACAATCTATTACCCCTCATATATGTTCAATTACCATGCGACATTTTAGAAAAATTATTGAAAATCTCTTGCTATGGAAATCCAGAAATGATATAATAAATTCGCTCGTATTATATCTTATATCTTTCTGGCTCGTCCAGTAAGAGTATTCATGCAAAGCCGCTCAGTCCCATACACTGGGCGTTTTTTGCGCGTGAATTCGTCACAACACGACCCGTTGGAAATAAACGTTTGAACACTTTTTGAACACCGCAACCGTGATTTTATTGTGAAACTGGTAAATCGGAACCAGTTCCGCTTTCACAGAGTAAAGCAGCAAACCGGAACCAGTTCCGCTTTCACAGTGTAAAGTATCAAACCGGAACCAGTTCCGCTTTCACAGTGTAAAGTGCCAAACCGGAACCAGTTCCGCTTTCACAGTGTAAAGTATCAAACCGGAACCAGTTCCGCTTTCACAGAGTAAAGCGGCAAACCGGAACCAGTTCCGCTTTCACAGTGTAAAGTATCAAGCCGGAACCAGTTCCGCTTTCACAGTGTAAAGTATCAAACCGGAACCAGTTCCGCTTTCACAGAGTAAAGCGGCAAACCGGAACCAGTTCCGCTTTCACAGTGTAAAGTGCCAAACCGGAACCAGTTCCGCTTTCACAGTGTAAAGTGCCAAACCGGAACCAGTTCCGCTTTCGCAGAGTAAAGTGGCAAATCGGAACCAGTTCCGCTTTCACAGTGTAAAGTGCCAAACCGGAACCAGTTCCGCTTTCGCAGTGTAAAGCGATAAACCGGAACCAGTTCCGCTTTCATAGAGTAAAGCGGTAAACCGGAACCAGTTCCGCTTTCACAGTGTAAAGTATCAAGCCGGAACCAGTTCCGCTTTCACAGTGTAAAGTGCCAAACCGGAACCAGTTCCGCTTTCACAGTGTAAAGCGGCAAACCGGAACCAGTTCCGCTTTCACAGTGTAAAGTGCCAAACCGGAACCAGTTCCGATTTCATAGAGTAAAGCGGTAAACCGGAACCAGTTCCGCTTTCACAGTGTAAAGTGCCAAACCGGAACCAGTTCCGATTTCACAGTGTAAAGTGCCAAACCGGAACCAGTTCCGCTTTCACAGTGTAAAGTGCCAAACCGGAACCAGTTCCGCTTTCACAGTGTAAAGCGATAAACCGGAACCAGTTCCGCTTTCATAGAGTAAAGCGGTAAACCGGAACCAGTTCCGCTTTCATAGAGTAAAGCGGTAAACCGGAACCAGTTCCGCTTTCACAGTGTAAAGTGCCAAACCGGAACCAGTTCCGCTTTCACAGTGTAAAGCGGCAAACCGGAACCAGTTCCGCTTTCACAGTGTAAAGCGATAAACCGGAACCAGTTCCGCTTTCACAGTGTAAAGCGATAAACCGGAACCAGTTCCGCTTTCATAGAGTAAAGCGGTAAACCGGAACCAGTTCCGCTCGCTGAGCGCTAATTTGCCAGGCATCCACTTTGGAGTGGGTACTTTTTTTAGGAAGCGATTTATAGCTGCTCAAAGGCCAAGGCAAATCCAGGATAAAAACAAAAGGGGGGACAAGGGAGAGCAAAAGAGCGCCCCTTTGGGGCTTAAAGAGAAAGCCACCTCTCCCTTATCTCCCCTCGCTATGGGGCATGGAAATGTGGAAAACCTTTTAGGTTTACACACATTCCCACACCCCGTCGCTCATCCCCTAAACCCTCTCTGACTTTCTCCTTGCCATCCACTTCATTCTTTCTATAAAATCCTCACCGTTCATTCACTTACGTTCATTCTCTAAACCACAATAAAGCGTTGTGGTTTTGAGGCAGGAATAGGGCGGACACAAATTCGCCCGCCGCCTTTACATTTTACAGGCAAAGCCTGTAAATAAAAGCAATTCTTAATAACAAGAAAGTGGACACAAAAGCATTTTGTTTGAAAATCAGTGGACACAAATTTAATGATTTTTGTTACAATGTGATGTTGTATAAATAAAGTTGACACCTTATTCTCAAGGAATTCATGTATAATAAAAGAGAATAAGGAGGAACTCTCAATGTCACGAACCCAACGTAAATACGACCAGGAATATAAGATCCAGGCTGTCAAACTTGCCAAAGAAATCGGCGGTGCTAAGGCAGCCAAAGAATTAGGTATCCCAGAAGGGACCATCCACACATGGCTGAAAGCAGTTAGAGCAGGCACATTGGATATTGGCGACGGTGCACATACTCCGGAAAGCGCGATGAGTCTTGCTGAGGAGCTTGCCATGCTCCGCAAACGCGTTAAAGATCAGGACAAAGAAATCCGGCGTCTGAAAGAGGAAAATGAATTTCTCGAGGAAGCAAGCGCTTTTTTCGCAGCCAGCCGTCGGAAGTCAGCAAGAACCAAAGAATGATGTTCATTGCCATAAAAACGAAAGACGGCGTGATTAAGGGAAAACTCTCATTCTATTGCCGGATGCTTGGCGTCAGCCGCCAGGGTTTCTACAAATATCTTGCTATTAAAGATCGCCCTTGGAAATATCAGGATCTTGCTGATGCCATGAGAGCGATCCATGCTGAGGATGAATGCAATGATACCTATGGACGTATTCGCATGTACCAAGCACTGCTCCTTAAGAATCCGACGGGAATCAAGATCCCCAGTGAACGAACCGTTTACAGGGTTATGGATGAAATAGGACTTGTCCATCGGCCAAAGCGCAAGCCAAATGGCATTACCAAGGCTGATCGGGAAGCACGTAAGTCAGATGATCTTCTGAAGCGAGAGTTCAAGGCTGATAAGCCACTTGAAAAATGCGTAACTGATATCACAGAAATCAAGGCGAAAGATGGAAAACTGTATGTTTCAGCCATCTTCGACTGCTTTGATTCCAGCGTTCTGGGACTGGCAATGGAAACAAACATGAAGGCAACTCTGTGTGAGCATACACTGGATAATGCCTATCTGGCGCATCCTGATCTGCGAGGTGCCATTGTACACTCCGACAGAGGAACACAATATACCAGTGAAACCTACCGTCAGGCGCTTTCTAAATATGGCATTATACAAAGCATGAACAGTGCTGGTGGCAGGTGCCACGATAATGCTCGATGTGAAAGCATGTGGGCCAGAATGAAAAGCGAGCTTCTCTATGACCGCTACAATACGGAAAGCCTGACCACGGATGAACTGAAAGTTCTTATTGCTTTAATAACCGATAATCTTTGTAGCTAAAGTGTGGACATAAAAAATGAATGGAAATGTATTGACAAATACGTCTGTTCAGGGAGGCGGTAAAAACACTGATCTTTTCATTTCCCACTACTCAGCATAAACAAGTATCAATTTTATTTCCCCCTCTCTTTTTAGATATAAGAAACAGACGGTACTTGCGCTTTTTTGTTATCAGAAATATCAAATTCATTAATATCATTACTTAAAAAATCTTTAAATTCACTTTCTGAAACTTCCATAGGCGTTGAACAAGGCATATTTTTAAATTCTTCTGGTAGGTCTTTTAAAAGTTCTTCTGGTGGATTATCCAGTAAATCTAATGTAAGCGTCAAATAAGATGGTGGATAGAAAAATAACCACTAACCCTCTATACTAAAAGGGCAGTGGTTATCGGCAACGTTCCTGTACCATGGGATCCCATGGCAGATAGTCATCCAGATATTCCGGA
>OKVD01000039.1_pt1 | contig 154644 bp, 141 predicted proteins | sample 1606881 | NCBI WGS metagenome assembly OKVD01 (sample SAMN03281011, study PRJEB24777) | human gut metagenome | isolation source: fecal sample PR176 from 1 month old male Indian infant, caesarean delivered... | place: Singapore | collected 2006-01-13
CTGAGACAGCATCTGGCAAGGCTGGGCAGGAAGTCCCTGTCGTTCTCAAAATCGGTGGAGCTGCATGACAAAGTCATCGGGCACTATCTGAACATAAAACACTATCAGTAAATTGGAGTCATTACCTATTATTTGCCATTACGATTGGGTATTTTACTGCTAGCCCCTTTGTTTTTCAGACACAATTTCACCTCACTTCTTCACAAAATGGCTATTTATTCATGATTTATTCTGCCGGAATTGTTATTGGCTCCTGGCTGACTAAGCGATGTTTGTCACGAGCAACGCCGGAGAAAATTTTGATGGTCTCGCTGCCCTTGTTAGTAGCTTTCACGCTGTTGGCTTCTTTATCTGTTCACTTTACCAGCGTGCTATCCATCGGATTCATTGTGATTTACAGCTTTGCGGTAGGTCTGGGATGTGGTCTCTCCTCACCTTTACTGCTGGGTATCAGTTTACACGGCCATGCCGAATTGGCCGGTACAGGAAGCGCGTTGCAAGGGGCTCTCAAAATGGCTGGCGCCGCATTGGTGCTGTGGTTTTTTGCTAGCGGGCGGACGGGCACAGCCTCAGGTCTCTTATCGGGCTTATTCTTACTCTCTCTGATTTGCCTTGTTCTGATCGCATTCGCACAATTCTGGACTGCACAGTCAGTCCATCAGCAATCATCCCCCGACAGAGATTAGCAGGAGCAAAACATGGATCTTGGCATTACAGGACGACAAGCGGTGGTGTGTGCCGCAAGCAGCGGGTTAGGCTTTGCCTGTGCCGCTGCGTTGGTGTCAGAAGGCGTCAATGTAACGATTAACGCAAGGCAAAGCGATAGACTTAATGAAGCCGTGCGCTTGCTGAGGACCATCAACTCAGCAGTACGAATACAGGGCATTGCAGGCGATATCACGTGTCCCGAGGTACAAAATGCCGTACTGACAGCGACACCCACCGTGGATATTTTAGTAACCAATGCGGGGGGACCGCCAGTCGGCGGCAGTCACGACTGGCCCCGTGAAATATGGTTGCAGGCGATTGAAACGAATATGCTCACCCCTATTGCATTAATTCAGGCTGTACTCAGCGAAATGAGAAACCGTCGCTTTGGCCGTATTGTTAATATTACGTCCGGGAGTGTTAAAGCACCGCGGGGTACATTAAGTTTATCGAATGGGTCACGTGGGGGTTTAACGACTTATATTGCCGGTCTTGCCAGAAGCAGTGAGCTTGCCAGTCAAAATGTGACTATCAATAATCTCCTCCCTGGCGCATTTTCCACACCGCGATTAATGCAAACCCTGGCAACTGATGCACAACGCTGGGGAAAATCATCTGAGAGCATGGAGATTGAGCGCAAAAAACTCATTCCTGCCGGACGTTTTGGTATACCAGATGAATTTGGAGCCTGCTGTGCTTTTCTTTGTAGCATGAATGCTGGCTATATAACCGGGCAAAATATTTTGATTGATGGCGGGGCATATCCAGGGGTGTTTTGAATATGAAGTCGTTCTGGTAAATCGCCGTGGGCTTAGAGACAGTCAGGCCCTGGTTGGTAATGGCTGCTTAGCCGGTATCCGGCAACCAGGTACCAGTCATAGCGTTTTTTCCAGACAGAGTGTGGGAAAGACACCAGGGTCAGTGATTGCTGATAGCTTTTTGGACTAACTCATTGGGGGATTATCGTTGCCACGTTAAGTGCTGGCCTGATTGCAGAACGCTCCTTGCCCTGCGATGGCGTCACGGCGAGATCGCTTTATAGGCGTCATGCTGATATCACTTTGCGCAATGCCGATTTTTTTGTTCAGCCAGCTTGCATCGGTATTGACGCTTACAGCCGCTTTTTTATTGCCGATGTCGCTTTTGGCCTGTTTGGCGTGTCCTGGGCTCATTCGCTAGATACGCATATTCCATAGAAGAAATTGGCTCGCGTATATGCCTGTGATGCAGTGGGTTCGTTTGTGGCTATTTCTGTCGGTGAACCGGTCGCCGGACCGCTAGCAATAAATTTTGGGGGCAGGAATGTACTCTTAGTTTCAGCGATGGCGGTAGTCATCGCCACTATAGCTGCCAGTATGGTTCCTGCAATTAGGCTGCTGGATAACTCATCATAGATTAAGTCCCAAAAGGTACGGTGCATGAAATGGATAAACTCTGATCGTCTGGCTGTGCGGAACAAACCGGGCCAGGGGTCGTTTTAGCGTTACCAATTACCCGCCCCCCCCTCTCAGGATAAGACCACCCACAACATCTCGCGCAACCCTTATACACTCCGGCCGCGTCCGCGGCCGGAGGGATAGATTTACCCCTTGTGAGAATACGCGTCCAGCATGGCTAGGACCGCCCAACGCGCCGCATCGTCTGCGATATTGTCAGGCAGCGCATCAGCCCGCAGGTTGACATAAGCGTCAGCAGCCCTTCGAATGGCAATCCCGACGGAGTGACGATCGTGTGTTGCCAGAGTGGAAGTCAGCAGGCCATCGGGATCAATGCCGAGGGCTTCTATTCGACGAACGCCGCGTTGCGGTAGATTGGCGCGACGAAACAGCATCGGTCCCAGCACTTGTTCCCGGAAGAAAGACAGCATCCCCAGCGCTTCGAAGAGTTCCCCCCTGCCCAGTTTAACCACGGCATAATGCAGCCAGATCCAGGCCCGGGACTCAAACCACTCCGGCGTCATGTTCGGCCAGTGCGCGCTAAATTTTGCCAGCTGTCGCTTGAGAGCATCGTTATCACGGGTAAATAGCACGGCAGGCTCCTCAACGCGCTGAGTGAGCATGTCCAGGGTGATAAATTTCAGATCGACATGCAGAAGTTCCGGGCCAAACAGGCAGATCAGCAGGCGAGGCTCACCGACGTGTTCCCCGGTGAAAGCATGTAGCAGATGGCCGAGCGTTCCGGCGAACGCCATACGCTGAGCCATGATTTCGTCATAATAGAGAGGGTCGATCACCACCACGAAATCCAGATCGGAGTATTGATCAAACCCGCCATGGATAAACGAGCCGCCGGCGAGAAGGGAGTGGATCCGCGAATCAGACTGTAATTTAAGCTTCAGTTGCTCTGCAAAACTTCTGTGTAAATCGGGTAGCGTATTAAGCATACTTTTTCCTGTTCACAAAAAAGACAAAGCATTACAGAATATCGAGCGATTCATCAGCAGACCAGATATTTCTGCTGGAACCCTACCCTCCATCGCGAAGCGCTAAATGCAAGCAATACTCCCCTCAAACCACCTCGCTCATCCACTCAGCAAACGCCCGCACGGCGGGAGAGAGAAAACGCTGGTGCGGATAGAGCAAAGTGATGGGTACCGGGGGCGGCTGCCAGTCCGTCAGCACTTCCACCAGTCTCCCCTCCCGCAGGTGGTCAGCAACGATATTCTCCGCCAGCTGCGCCAGTCCAAATCCTGCCAGGCACATTTTTATATAGAGCCCCGTTTCATTCACCGCGGCGGTGCCGCTGATGGGTACAGAAAAAGTCTCGCCGTGGCGAACGAAGCGGAACTCATCGGCCCGCCTCGCCTGGCCGGAGAAGTAATGCACCGCCCGGTGCTGAGAGAGCGCCTCCGGTGACGGCGGCACGCCATATTCCCGAAGATAGTCCGGTGACGCGCAGGTGACCCAGCGAAAGCGGCCCAGAGGCCGGGCCACCAGGCTGGAGTTGTTCAGCTCTCCCGTGCGTATCACGCAGTCGACGCCTTCCTGAATGAGATCGACCGGCCGATCGCTGACGCCGATCATCAGGTAGATGTCAGGGTAGCGTCGGTAAAAGTCTTGCAGATGGGGCATGACGATCAAATGCGCGATGCCCGCGGGCATATCAACCCGCAGACGCCCCTGAGGCCGCGCGACAGACTCGCCCAGGCTGGATTCGCTATGTTCGATGAGGGCGAGAATTTCCCGGCACTGCGCCAGATACTGCATCCCTTCCGGAGTCAGGCTCACCCGCCTTGTGGTCCGGTTCAGCAGCCGCACCTTGAGGTATTTCTCAAGGTTTTTAATGGTACTGGTGACAGTAGAGGCTGGTAGGGAAAGGGTTTCCGCGGCACGCACGAAGCTCCCTGCCTCCGCGACGCGCATAAACATCTGCATAGCCTGGATACGATCCACCTTCTTTCTCTCCTGTAGCGAGCAGCTTACCGACAGACGGCATGATTATTCGTTGATTATGAATAATGAAAACAATTTACGCACCTTTTTGCGATTAATCGCCTGGCGTATCGTTGCACGGTGGATGACGAATGAAGGGTTGAAAATGACCATGACCTCAACAAATATCCATACAATCAACAAATTAAATAACACGTATAAAGGAAAAATCATGTCCGTTCAGGCTGTCGAATTACGTAAGGCCTATCGTTTATTGCAGGTCGGGTCCACCACCATGATTTCCGCAAAATATGATGGCGTCGAAAATGTCATGTCAGCCGCCTGGGTTGGGTTGGCAGGCGAGCGAAAAGTGGTGGCCTATATCGGCACCCAGGCCTTCACTCGTCAGCTGGTGGAAAAGAGCGGCTATTTCGTCGTGCAGATCCCCGTAGTCAGCCAGATGGCAACCGTACTCTACGCTGGCGGGCGCAGCTATGCCGATGCGCCGGATAAAAACGACACCATCCCCTTCTTTTATCAGCCAGGGTTCGATCTCCCCCTTGTCGCAGGCTGCGCGGGCTGGCTGGTGTGTAAAGTGATGCCTTACCCGGACATCCAGCAACAGCACAATCTGTTTATGGGTGACATCGTCGCCGCCTGGAGCGATGACCGGGTATTCCGTAACGGGCACTGGATTTTTGATGATGCGCCGGACGAGCTGCGGACCGTTCACTATGTCGCTGGCGGGCAGTTCTATGCCATCGGCAAAGGCAGCAAATTCGATCATGGACCGGGTAAGGACTGACCCTCCCCGGTCATGAAGATCACTGACGAGATGTCTGCGCGGCAGAGCGGCTGATACTCCGGCGCCAGACGCCGGGCGCCTGGCCATACTGGCGCTTGAAGCTGCGGTTGAAGGACTGCTGGGAGTCAAAGCCGAGGGCGATCGCCACGTTGAGGATCGGCTCGTTGCTGTGGGCTAAGCGTTCAACCGATTTTTGCAGCTTTTGCGCCCGGATATACTCCCCGAGGGGGTGCCCGGTATGTTCTTTGAAGATCCGCTGCAGGTGCCACTTCGAATAGCCAGCTCGCCGGGCAACGGTATCAATATCCAGACGGCTATCAAGATGGTTGTCGATCCAGTCGATCAGATCCTGAATGATGGCGCCAGTGTTCATCATATTTCCCCCTCGCGGCCGGTTAAAAGCATCTTTAGCAGTTGCATTAAAAGGTGGCCTGGTTTTACACAAAATGCAAGTTTTATTGTTGCATTTAAAACCCTGCCAGGATCGCGCCTTTTTTCTCCGGCGAGGATCGCACATAAAGTGCAACAATTATTCTTGCACTTAGTTAAGCGCCTTCCTACAATCGCCGCGATAGTGTATTCGAAATTGTTACAATTTTGTGGCGATGATCGACACAAATGGCCTTAAGCCAGCCCGGACAAAGGAAGTGGCGCAGCCTCTCAGGCTGCGTCTTGCCCGGCGGCTACAATGACTGGAATAAAAATAATGAGCCTGCAAAAAACCTGGGGAAACATTCACCTGACCGCGCTCGGCGCGATGATGCTCTCCTTTCTGCTCGTCGGCTGCGACGACAGCGTCGCGCAAAACGCCGCGCCGCCCGCGCCTGCCGTCAGCGCCGCTAAGGTGTTGGTGAAGTCGATCAGTCAGTGGGATAGTTTTAACGGTCGCATTGAAGCGGTGGAGAGCGTTCAGCTCCGCCCCCGCGTCTCGGGATATATTGATAAAGTGAATTATACCGACGGCCAGGAGGTGAAAAAGGGCCAGGTGCTGTTCACGATAGACGACAGAACCTATCGCGCCGCGCTGGAGCAGGCGCAGGCGACGCTGGCGAGAGCCAAAACGCAGGCCAGTCTGGCGCAAAGCGAGGCGAACCGCACCGATAAATTAGTTCATACCAACCTCGTCTCCCGTGAAGAGTGGGAGCAGCGCCGGTCAGCCGCGGTTCAGGCCCAGGCCGATATTCGCGCCGCGCAGGCGGCGGTGGATGCCGCGCAGCTTAACCTCGACTTCACCAAAGTGACTGCCCCTATCGACGGCCGCGCCAGCCGGGCGCTGATCACCAGCGGCAACCTGGTCACGGCGGGCGACACCGCCAGCGTGCTCACCACCCTGGTCTCGCAGAAGACGGTGTACGTCTACTTTGACGTCGACGAGTCAACCTACCTCCACTATCAAAATCTCGCCCGCCGCGGGCAAGGCGCCTCCAGCGATAATCAGGCGCTCCCGGTGGAGATTGGCCTGGTTGGCGAGGAGGGCTACCCCCATCAGGGCAAAGTGGATTTTCTCGATAATCAGTTAACGCCGAGCACCGGCACCATCCGCATGCGCGCCCTGCTGGATAACTCGCAGCGGCTGTTCACGCCGGGGCTGTTTGCCCGCGTGCGTCTGCCGGGCAGCGCGGCGTTCCAGGCTACGCTTATCGACGACAAAGCGGTGCTCACCGATCAGGACCGCAAATATGTCTATATCGTTGATAAAGATGGCAAAGCGCAGCGACGTGATATCACGCCGGGGCGGCTGGTCGATGGTTTACGCATCGTGAAGCAGGGTCTGAAGCCTGGGGATAGCGTCATCGTCGACGGCTTACAAAAAGTGTTTATGCCAGGTATGGCGGTTAACGCCAAAACCGTTGCCATGACCCCCAGCGCCGCCCTCAACTGATCCCTTATCAGAGAATCCAAGACATGGACTTTTCCCGCTTTTTTATCGACAGGCCCATTTTCGCCGCGGTGCTGTCGATTTTAATTTTTATCACCGGGTTAATCGCCATCCCGCTGCTGCCGGTGAGCGAATATCCTGACGTCGTGCCGCCCAGCGTGCAGGTGCGCGCGGAGTATCCCGGCGCCAACCCGAAAGTGATCGCCGAGACCGTGGCGACGCCGCTGGAGGAAGCGATCAACGGCGTTGAAAACATGATGTACATGAAATCGGTCGCCGGCTCCGACGGCGTGCTGGTGACCACCGTGACCTTCCGCCCGGGTACCGACCCGGATCAGGCGCAGGTTCAGGTGCAGAACCGGGTCGCGCAGGCCGAGGCGCGTCTGCCGGAGGACGTGCGCCGTCTGGGGATCACCACCCAGAAACAGTCCCCGACGCTGACCCTGGTGGTGCATCTGTTTTCGCCAAACGGTAAGTACGACTCGCTGTATATGCGCAACTACGCCACGCTGAAGGTGAAGGATGAGCTGGCGCGCCTGCCCGGCGTCGGCCAGATCCAGATATTTGGCTCCGGCGAATACGCGATGCGCGTCTGGCTGGATCCCAACAAGGTGGCCGCCCGCGGTCTGACGGCCTCGGATGTGGTGACGGCGATGCAGGAGCAGAACGTCCAGGTCTCCGCCGGTCAGCTTGGCGCCGAGCCGCTGCCGCAGGAGAGCGACTTCCTGATCTCGATTAACGCCCAGGGCCGTCTGCATACCGAAGAAGAGTTTGGCAATATCATTCTGAAAACGGCGCAGGACGGCTCGCTGGTCCGCCTGCGCGACGTGGCGCGCATCGAGATGGGTTCCGGTAGCTATGCGCTGCGCTCCCAGCTCAACAATAAGGATGCGGTCGGGATCGGTATCTTCCAGTCCCCGGGGGCTAACGCCATCGATTTGTCGAACGCCGTGCGTGCCAAAATGGCCGAGCTGGCCACCCGCTTCCCGGAAGATATGAAATGGGCGGCGCCGTACGACCCGACGGTTTTCGTCCGCGACTCCATCCGCGCGGTGGTGCAGACGCTGCTGGAGGCGGTCGTGCTGGTGGTGCTGGTGGTGATCCTGTTCCTGCAGACCTGGCGCGCATCGATTATCCCGCTGATCGCGGTGCCGGTATCGGTGGTCGGTACCTTCAGCATTCTCTATCTGCTGGGCTTCTCGCTGAATACCCTGAGCCTGTTCGGGCTGGTACTGGCGATTGGTATCGTGGTGGATGACGCCATCGTGGTGGTGGAAAACGTCGAGCGCAATATCGAAGAGGGGCTTGCGCCGCTTGCCGCGGCGCATCAGGCGATGCGAGAGGTCTCCGGGCCGATTATCGCTATTGCGCTGGTGCTGTGCGCGGTGTTCGTGCCAATGGCGTTTCTCTCAGGCGTTACCGGTCAGTTCTACAAGCAGTTTGCGGTGACCATCGCCATCTCCACGGTGATCTCGGCCATCAACTCGCTGACGCTCTCCCCGGCGCTGGCGGCCCTGCTGTTAAAGCCGCACGGCGCGAAGAAAGACCTCCCTACCCGGCTGATCGATCGTCTGTTTGGCTGGATTTTCCGTCCGTTTAACCGCTTTTTCCTGCGCAGCTCAAACGGCTATCAGGGGCTGGTGAGCAAAACCCTCGGCCGCCGTGGCGCGGTGTTTGTGGTGTACCTGCTGCTGCTCTGCGCCGCTGGGGTGATGTTTAAAGTCGTCCCCGGCGGGTTTATTCCCACCCAGGACAAGCTGTACCTGATTGGCGGCGTGAAGATGCCGGAAGGTTCGTCGCTGGCGCGCACCGATGCGGTGATCCGCAAAATGAGCGAGATCGGGATGAATACCGAAGGGGTCGATTATGCGGTCGCCTTCCCCGGTCTTAACGCGCTGCAGTTCACCAACACGCCGAATACCGGGACGGTCTTTTTTGGCCTGAAACCGTTCGACCAGCGCAAACACTCGGCGGCGGAAATCAACGCGGAGATCAACGCCAAAATTGCGCAAATCCAGCAGGGATTTGGCTTCTCCATCCTGCCGCCGCCGATTTTAGGACTGGGTCAGGGCTCCGGCTACTCCCTTTACATCCAGGATCGCGGCGGGCTGGGCTATGGCGCGCTGCAAAGCGCGGTGAATGCCATGTCCGGGACGATTATGCAGACGCCGGGGATGCACTTCCCGATCTCGACCTACCAGGCTAACGTGCCGCAGCTGGACGTGCAGGTCGATCGCGATAAGGCGAAAGCGCAGGGGGTATCGCTGACCGATCTGTTCGGCACGCTGCAGACCTATCTCGGCTCGTCTTATGTCAATGACTTTAACCAGTTCGGGCGTACCTGGCGCGTGATGGCCCAGGCTGACGGACCATACCGCGAGAGCGTGGAAGATATCGCCAATCTGCGCACCCGCAATAATCAGGGCGAAATGGTGCCGATCGGCAGTATGGTGAATATCAGTACCACCTACGGGCCGGATCCGGTGATCCGCTACAACGGTTATCCGGCGGCGGACCTGATTGGCGATGCCGATCCGCGCGTTCTCTCCTCCTCGCAGGCGATGACGCTGCTGGACGCCATGTCTAAACAGGTGCTGCCGAATGGGATGAATATTGAATGGACGGATCTCAGCTTCCAGCAGGCCACTCAGGGCAACACGGCGCTGATCGTCTTCCCGGTGGCGGTGCTGCTGGCGTTCCTCGTGCTGGCAGCGCTGTATGAAAGCTGGACCCTGCCGCTGGCGGTGATCCTTATCGTGCCGATGACGATGCTCTCCGCGCTATTTGGCGTCTGGCTGACCGGGGGCGATAACAACGTCTTCGTGCAGGTGGGGCTGGTGGTCCTGATGGGCCTGGCCTGTAAAAACGCCATTCTGATCGTCGAGTTTGCCCGTGAGCTGGAGATGCAGGGCAAAGGCATCATGGAGGCCGCGCTGGAGGCGTGCCGCCTGCGTCTGCGCCCGATTGTGATGACCTCCATCGCCTTTATCGCCGGGACCATTCCGCTGATCCTTGGCCACGGCGCAGGAGCGGAAGTTCGCGGCGTCACCGGGATCACGGTGTTCTCCGGGATGCTGGGGGTGACGCTGTTCGGTCTGTTCCTGACACCGGTGTTTTACGTGACGCTACGGAAACTGGTCACCCGCAGTAAGCCGGTCCAGGAGGATCTGCCCGCCTAGCCTGCAGCAGATAACAAAAAACCGCCTTCACAATTTGAAGGCGGTTTTTTTCGTCACCAGAAAATGATTAATGCGCTTTTTTAAAGCGGGCGATCATTTCCGGTACCGGGTCGCAGCCGCTGGTATCGGCGTTTTTGAGCGCCTCCAGCGCGCTGGCCACGGTATGGCGAGCGAGAACGTTCAGCGAAGCCTGCTCCGCTTCGTCAGCGACCGATTTGAAGTACCAGCAGGCGTTGGCGCTGACCACGCAGCGGGCCGGGACCTCAGGACGCGACGCCCACAGTTTTTTATCTTCGATAACGGAAAGGTAGATATCACGCAGAGTGATTTTGTCCGCCGGGCGGCCAAGATGAATAGAGCCGTTGCGGCCAAGCGTGGAGACAATGATGCCGTCACGGGTGAGCGGAACCATTAATTTGCGGATAAAGCTCGGGTTGGCTTCCAGGCCGTAGGCCAGAATCGCACTCGTTGAACGTTCACCCATCTGCTCCGCCATTGCTACGCTGAGAACCATCTGCAAAGCTGTCGGGAAGCGGTAATCTAACATGGTTTTGTCCTGGGTTGCGGTGAATCTTGTTCTTTTTGGCACCGCAGAGGTGAGTAATCAATGAACAACAATATAACAAATACGGGAATTTTTTTGAAGCAATCTGCGGTTAGCCTGCGAAGTAAATTTTCTGATTTCGTCCGCAAAGACGGGCTGAGAAACCGCGCTCTTCCGTACCGGTTTTACTGAACGGCAATCTCCTCACCGTTTCCCAGTGGCTGCCCCCTGCGTTAAAGAAATCCGCTGCCATAACGGCAGCGGATCCTGCAGGGTGTTATGCCGTTAATTCCAGCTCGGTTTCAAAGGTGGTCACCGGCACAAACGGCAGATAGGAGATCCGCAGCCTCTCGGCCACCTTCAGGCGATGCCAGCCGGCCGGCAGGCCACCGGGTTTGAGCACCGTGATGATCGCCTTTTCACCGAAGTTCCACCGGTCGTCGTAGACGCTCTCCAGCTCGTCGAGCGTCCACTCCCGGCCGCGCAGCGCCAGGCGGATCGCCTGCCGCGGGATGGCTTCGCCGTTGAGGGTCACGGCGATATCTTCCACCATCGACAGACCCAGACCGCGGTAGTAAGGCAGACGGGCCAAAAAGCGCACGCCGATAACTTCTCCGTCGCGGGTGACGTTACTGAACCCTTCGCGGCAGATAATATGCTGATCAAACATGATAATGCTCCTTACTGGCCCAGCAGCGCCGGGGGTGGGGTTTCATCTAACAGGCGACAGAACATCAGCTGCTGGCGGCGGACCTGCTCCAGGCTGTCCACCTCCTGCGCGTCTTCCACCCAGCGGTTGCCTTCATACTCGGAGCACACATACCCCTCATAGCCGCCCTTCTGCAGCACGCGGAAGATCTCATCGTAGGGAATCGACCACTCGCTTATCTCATCGGTCATCTCATAGAATTTGGCATGAATGTTGTGGATCCGCGGCATAAAATCGAGCATCCGCTTCGGCTCGAACGCCGCGTTGTGGCGCAGCGTTTCCGCCATCGCCAGCTGCGGGCCCGGTCCCCATTTTTGCATCACATCCAGGATCACGTATTCGCTGAGCGTCCGCTCCTCATAGGCTTTCTCGATAAAATCCGCTGCCGCCTGTGGGCAACCGTTACGAATAAAGCGCTCTTTCCACACCCGCGGGAAGCGGGCTAAAAACATTCCCATATCCGGCAGGAAGCCCAGCGCCCGGGTATTGGCTTTTTCATAGGCTTCGGCATGACGAATAATCCACGGATGATCGAAATGCAGCGGGGCGTGCACTTCCAGCAGAATGGTGATCCCTTTGTCTTCCGCATACGGCGCCGCCGCCACCAGCACCTCCGGCGCCACGGAAACCAGAGAGCGGATAAAGCGCATGCCCAGCCGGGCGGCAAAATCGATGTCGTTTTGCACGCTGCGCACCTGCTCGTCAAACGGCATCGGCCGGTCTTTATAACGCTTATAGTCGAGCATAAAGTCATGGCACACCGGCACCGTGTCATGGCGCTGCATCAGACGGTGCCAGTCGGCGATCGCCGCCTCCGGCATGCCGCACTCCGGCCAGCCGGCGAAGGTCTGTTCGCCGACGACTTCAATCCCGCGGGCGCCGAACGCCGCGCAGTGACCGATCGCCTGATCGAGGGACATCTTGCCGAGATAGGTCTCATTCTGAAAACTGTACAGACTGACGCCGCGTTTTATTTTCTGAGTCATAAAAGTACCAGGTAAGTTGGTTAACAGGATAAGCCGGTCGCTTCGCGGGCGCGGGCCACCGAGGCCGCTGCGGGCAGCGACGGTTTATACTCCAGGCCAATGGCCCCGTTGTAGCCCAGGCGTTGCAGCCGGGCGATCACTTCTGGCCACTCGCCGCTGCGCGGATCCGGTTCGTTACGATCCGGCGCCTGCGCTATCTGCACGTGCCCCACCCGATGCATTCTGCCGCCGAGCACCTCCTCCATCTCCTCTTCCATCACCATCGAGTGATAGACGTCAAACAGTAGCTGCAGCCGCGGGCTGTCGACCGCCTCGATAATGTCCAGCGCCAGCCGAGTATTGTTTAAGAACATCCCCGGATGATCGATGCGGGTGTTGAGCGGCTCCAGCAGCAGAGTGACCCCGGCGGCTTCCGCCAGTGTCGCCGCCTGGCGCAGGATGTGGATCGCCTGCGCCTGCTGTTCGGCGATAGCCACCCCTTCGCGGCTGAAGCCGGAGGCCACCACCAGCGGCGGCGACCCCAGCTGGCGCGAGACCGCCAGGCTGTCGCTCACTGCCGCCAGAAACTGCTCATGCTCCGCCGGATCCACCAGGCTGCGCCGGGGCTCCACCACGAAGCTCGACAGCGTCACGCCGGTCTCCTCCAGCGCCTGCGCCAGCGCCGCCAGCGGTTTATCACGCCAGAGATGAAACTCAACATGGCTGAATCCCTGCGCTTTCGCTGCCCGGACCCGATCGCTGAAATCGGGATACTCTTCACGAAACAGCCATTCAATACATGCGGACAAATACATCCGACCCCCTTCTCTACTTGCCAGAACAAAACAAACAAAATTAGAATAAGAATTCTTATTCTGTTTCGAAGCGGCAGTGTGACGCCTTCCCTTCTGGCGTCGCGGTCAACAGCAGGATCCGACGCGGCATAACCAGAATGAGTGCTCTAATTCTAATCTCTGGTTGCTATAAATTGTCAACATCATTTAACAAGTTTTTAACCAAATCTGAAGGTACATCATGCTCAATAACGCTTCGGCGGCCACGGTTCAGGCGCCTCCCTATACCAGCGAGCGGCAGCGCACGCTGGCCACGCTGGTGGTTTCGATAGCGCTGGTGCTGGAGATCATCGACGTCTCGATCATTAATGTCGCCATCCCGGTGGTACAGCGGGATCTGCTCGCCAGCCCGCGGCAAATTGAATGGGTGGTCACCGGCTACCTGTTCTTTTTCTCCATTCTGCTGCTCACCGGCGGTCGGCTCGGCGATCTGTATGGCTACCGGCGGCTGTTTATCAGCGGCCTGCTGGCGTTTGGCGCTGCGTCGGCCGGCTGCGGGCTGGCCGCCAGCCCGGAGATGCTGGTGGCGATGCGTATTGCGCAGGGGGCCAGCGGGGCGATGATGGGCCCGCAAATCCTCTCCCTGATGCAGGTTCTGTATCGCCCGCACGAACGTTTCCGGGTGATGAGTATTTTCGGCCTGCTCGGCGGCGCCGCCGGGATCCTCGGCCCGGTGCTCGGCGGGATCATCATCGAAAGCAATCTGTTCGGCCTCAGCTGGCGGCCGATCTTTTTGATCAACGTGCCGGTGATCGTTATCGCCGTCGCTCTCGCCTGGCGGGCGCTGCCGGCGGTGCGCAGCCCGGAGGCCAAAGGTATCGATCCGCTGGGAACCCTGCTGGCGGTGGTGGGCGGCGGCGCGCTGCTGCTCACCTTGATCGAAGGCCCCGCCCTGCGCTGGCCGCTATGGATGGCGCTGCCGCCGCTGCTGTCGCTCATCACGGTGTCACTCCTCTGGCGTCATCTGCTGGGCCGTGAACGGCGGGGCGGCACGCTGCTGTTGCCCCCCGCGGTGCTGCGCGACCGCTTCTTTCGCGCCGGGATCGTCATCACCCTGCTCTATCAGCTGACCACCGCCTCGCTGCTGCTGGCCACCGCGCTGGTGCTGCAGAGCGGACTGGGCTTCAGCCCGTTCCATACCGCCCTGCTGCACATCCCCTTCGCCCTTGGGGCGATGTTTTCCATCGCCGTCGCCGGCCGCCGGCTATCGCCTCGTCTTGGGCGTAACGTGACGCTGGTCGGGGTGGCCGTGCAGATGAGCGGCCTGCTGCTGATGGGCTACGGGATCGCCACGGCGCCGGGGACGCTGGCGCTGACCGCGCTGGGTCTAGGCTTCGGCCTGTGCGGCTGTGGGATGGGGCTTATCTCCGCCCCGCTGCCGGCCTTTGCCATGGCGGCGATCCCGGTGGCCCACGCCGGCGCGGCGTCGGGATTATTTCGCACCGGCCAGCAGTTTGGCGCCGCCCTCGGCATGGCGACCCTCGGCGGATTCTATCTGGCGCAAAGCGCCTCCGCGCCGGATGCCTGGCGCGGGGCCTTTATCACCCTGCTGACCCTTGGCGCCCTGATCCTGCTGGCGATTGCCGCCCTCAGCCGCCTGCTGCCCGCCTCAGTGCTTCCCCCGGCGGGTAAGCCATGACCTATCGCGTCCGGCAATGGCTGCTATCATGAGGAACCATTTATCAGGACGCACAAAGCTGTAGTACCTATTTTCTGTACACCTGCAACGGGCATGCGCCCGGAGAACAACAAAGGCATGGACTGATATGGATGAAAACATCGATGTACTGATTATTGGCAGCGGCCCGGTGGGCGCCACTTTCGCGCGACGGATTGCCGATCGCCGCGCCGCGCGGATCCTGGTGGTGGAAGCCGGCGAAGCGCTGACGTCCGCGACCGGGGTTAATATCCGCAACCTGGCGCCAGCGCAGCGGGAAACGGCCTACGACCGCGCCCGGGCGTTTCCGCTGGCCGCCCTGCCGGAGAACCTGCCGGCAGACGCCCTGCAGGCACGGCCCGGCACCCACCTTCTCGACCCGGCGGCGCCCCACAGCGGCATGCCGGCCGCCGCGCTCTCCACTAACCTCGGCGGCATGGGCGTCCACTGGACCTGCGCCTGTCCGCGACCGGGCGGCAGCGAAGTCATTCCCTTCCTCGATCCGCGGGAGATGGCCGACGCCTGGGAGTCGGCTGAGCATTATCTGCAGGTGACCCGCGAAGGATTTCCGGCCACCGCCATCGGCCGGCAAATCGTCGATGCCCTTAATCAGCACTTCGCCAGCGACCGTCCGCCGGCGCGGCTGGCGCAGCCTATGCCGCTGGCCTGCGCCGCGACGCCGGAGGGCAAGCCGCTCTGGTCCGGCGTCGACGCGGTGCTTGGCGAGCTGGCGGAGGAAGAGACCCGCCGCCAGCGCGGGGTGGAGATCCGTACCGCCACCCTGTGCACCCGGATCCTCAGCGAGGACGGCGTCGCCCGCGGGGCGGAGCTGCGCGATCTGCGTACCGGCGAACAGTATGTGGTGACGGCCAAAGCGGTAGTGGTCGCCGCCGATGCGCTGCGTACGCCGCAGCTGCTGTACGCCTCGGGCATCCGTCCGCGGGCGCTGGGGCGCTGGCTCAACGATCAGCCGCAGGTGATCGCCCTGATTGAAGTGGACGCCCCGCCGGCCGCCGTCGCGCCGACCTCCCCGGTGCGCGACGGACGGGACAATGTCTCCGGCGTCACCTGGCTGCCGTTCCATGAGCCCGATTTTCCGTTCCACGGTCAGCTGATGCAGATGGATACTTCGCCGATCGCCTTTACCCAGCCGTCGGGTACCCCGGCGAAGCCGGTGGTGGGCCTGGGGTTGTTCCTCGCCAAGGAGCTGCGCGAGGAGGACCGGATCGTCTTCAGTGATGACACCGACGCCGTAGGGCTGCCGAAAATGCAGCTGAACTATCAGTTAACCGACGGCGATCGCCGGCGTTTACAGCAGGCGGTGGCGGTGACTGAACGCGTCGGCGCCGCGCTGGGCCGCGTGGCGCCCGGCGGGGAGGCCATTATCCTGCCGGCGGGCACCTCGCTGCATTACCAGGGAACCTGTCGCCTGGGGGACGCGAACGACGGCAACAGCGTGGCCGACCGCCGCTCGCGGGTCTGGGGTTTTCACAATCTGTACGTCGGCGGCAACGGCACGATCCCCACCTCAACCGCCTGCAACCCGACGCTGACCAGCGTCGCGCTGGCGATCCTCGCCGCTGACGATATCGTGTCGCGGCTGCTGTAGCGCCTCTGGCTCACCGGGGCACAGGCGGCCCCGCTCCCCGCGAAAGGCGACACCGGTCGCCTTTTTATGGCTGCAAAAACCATATAAAACCCATGGTATTTTTGTTTGTGATGGATCACATACGTAATCACAATTTTTCCCCGCGCCGTTCCTGCTCCTACTCTTAAATCCGCGGCTATTCCCGCCGCCACCTGTATCCCTGACCTGCATACTAAAAAACCGCGCCGCCGCCAACGACAGGCGACCCGCGCGATAAAAGGAGAACGTCGTGAGCCATAGTCTGAATCCGCCCCACGCGCCGCAAGCCGGCGCGATCCAGGGCATCATCATCGCCCTGACCGCCTTTCTGCCCATCCTGGCGATCGTTTCCCTGGCGCCGGCGGTCCCGACGCTGATCCAGCACTTCGCCGGCGTGCCTTATGTCGAAACCCTGGTGCCGCTGATGCTGACCGCGCCCGGTCTGGTGATCGCCATCGCCGGGCCCTGCACCGGCTGGCTGGCGGATAAATTTGGCCGCCGCAAACTGCTGCTCAGCGCCACGCTGCTGTATGGCATCTGCGGCACAATGCCGCTGTACATCACCTCCCTGACCGGCATCTTTTGCAGCCGCCTCGGCGTCGGGCTGGCGGAGGCGGTGGTGTTGACCATCGCTAACACCATGCTGATCGATTACTTTGACGACAAACAGCGCCGCTTCTGGCTGACGGTGCAGGGAGTGATTGGCCCGGCGCTGGCGGTGCTGGTGCTGGCCAGCTCCGGCTATCTGACCGCCCTGCGCTGGAACGGCGCCTTTATGATCTACTTTGTCGCCATCCTGCTGTTCCTGGCGATGTACTTCTGGATGTTCGAACCGGCTCAGGCGGCCCGTCCGCAGCACGCCGCCCAGGCGGCGCAGCATAATCCGTTTCCGTGGCCGCGAGTGATCGCCCTCAGCGTGCTGACCTTTGTCTGCGCCATCATTTATTACGTGTACACCATCAATGGCGCCAACGCCTTTCATACCCTGCAAAACGCCAGTCCGCAGCGTATTGGCCTGATTATGTCGCTGGTCAGCCTCGCCGTGCCGGTCGGTTCGCTGCTGTTCGGTCTGGTCTCCCGCCGCTATACGCCGGAGCGCGTGCTCGCCATCATGCTCTGCCTGATGGGGATCGGGATGCTGGTGGTGGGTGAATCACGGACGGCGATCGCCATGGGGATCGGCTCCGCCATCCAGCAGCTGGGAGCCGGCATGGCGATTAATGCGATGATTTACTGGGTAGGGTCGCTGATTCCGCCCGCCTACTGCGGCCGGGCGATGGGCGCCTGGTCCGGGGCCTTCTTCGCAGGCATGTTTGTCAGCCCGATCATCGTTGGCGCGATCCGCCTGCGGGCCGGGAACGATGTGCTGAGCGCCTTCCTGACGCTCGGCATCGCGGCGCTGGTGCTGGCCGCCGCGATATTTCTTTATACTTTCTCCCGCCATAGCCAGCGCCTGCGTCAGCACAAGCAGGCCAGCGCCTGGCAGTTAGCGAAGTAAAATCCCGCGGCTTAGCCGGCCTCGACGGGGGTAACCAGATAGCTCAGACACATCATGCCCAGATGGCGTTTGAGCTGTTCCCAGTCGCCCTCGCCGGCGGCTTCCGCCGCCGATCCCAGGCCGAGGAAGCGCGCCAGCGCGGCATACGAAACCGTAAAGCAGAAGCGGGCGGCCTGCTCTGGCTCCGGGTGGCGGATCTCCGCCGCGGCATCGAGCAGCTGGTCGATAAAGGTCTGCTCGTTTTTCTGGTAAGCGGCTTTCCCAATTCCCGCCACGCGCTCATCATCCGCCCGCGCCATAAACGGCCGCAGGATCCCGGCATGGCGACGCAGATACTCCGCCTGGACATCCATCAGCGCCGGAAGCCGCTGGCGCAGCGGCAGATTGCGCGCGTGCAGCTGCTGGATCAGCTGCTGCCATTCGGCGTCCAGCTCCTGCATCACCTCCATCATGACGGCGATAAACAGATCTTCTTTGCCGCCGAAGCGGGCATAGATCGAGCCGACAGAAACGCCCGAGCGTTTACTGATTTCAGCAATGGTCAGCAGCTCAAAGGTGCCTTCATGCAGGATTTCACGGCTGGCGGCCATCAGCCGCTCCAGCGCCACCCGGCTCCGGTCCTGTTTCGGCTGGCGCATCGCGGGAAGATCGGTCATCGCAGTTCTCACCTCTTTATCCATAGAAAACCCCCGCAGTGTATTGCAGTTAGCGACCGCGCTGCAAATTGCCCACCCGACTCCCCCGTCGGCGATGTGACAAAAGTGTGATGGCGGTCATTTTCATTCTTTGATAAACAACTAGAATCATAATTCTAGTTCTATTTAATAATAACAACCACCACACAACCCAGGAGTTGCTATGCGTTTCTCTGTTTTCCTCGTCGGCCGTTCCACCGCCCCCGAGCAGGATCGTTTTGTCATGCAGTCGCTGATCGAACATGCGCGCCAGGCTGAAGATCGCGGCTTCGATGCGGTCTTTATGCCAGACCATCACTTCACCGGCTATGCGCCGATGTCCAGCGATCCGTTTGTCTTCGCCGCCTACCTGGCCGGCCAGCTGAAAAAGATCCATTTCGGCATGTCGGTGACTACCGTCCCGCTGCACCACCCGGTGCGCTTCGCCGAGCGCGTTAACCTGCTGGATCAACTCACCGAAGGCCGCCTGCTGGTGGGCATCGGCAGCGGCACCACGCCGGAAGAGATGATCGGCTTTGGCGTGAACTATAAGGACGCCTCCAGCCTGCTGCAGGAGAACCTCGATCTGGTCCAGCGGCTGTGGGAGAAAAATATTGAAGACGATCCGATCATCTTCGAAACCGGCCACTATAAGGGCGCGGTGGTCCAGCGCATCGTTCCTGCCCCCTGGCAAAAACCCTTCAACCGCATTATGCCGGTGGCGCTGCGTGAAACCAGCATGCAGCGCGCCGCCGACAACGGCTGGCCGGCCTTTATTCCCGCGTTTACGCCGCCGATCCCGGCCAGCAACGATCCGTTTGGCCAGCTGACCCACTATTTCACCCGCTACCGCGATGCCCTGCTCAACGCCGGCCATAGCGACGAGGTGGTGAACCACTGCCTCTCGTGGACCACCCACACCTGGCAGTGCGTCCATATCGCCCCCACCGACGAGCAGGCCCGCGAAGAGATGCTGCAGATCATGGGCTGGTACCAGCAGGCCATCGACCGGGAATATGAGTACAACAAGCGGGCGGAAGAGTTCAGCGGCGTTACGCTGCACCGCCATCCGGACTGTTTCAGCGAAGAGTGGATCAAAACCTGGTGCCTGTACGGCAGCCCGGAGACCGTCGCCGAGGAGCTGGAACGCCATCAGCGGCTGGGCATCGGCAACGTGCTGCTCGGCTTCACCAACGGCCCGCTGACCGAGGAACGCCTGCGCCTGAGCCAGCAGTCGATCTCGTTGTTTGCGGACCAGATCCTGCCGCGCTTTCGCTAATCCGACCGGGAGATCCTGCTATGAATAAACCTGCTTTCTCACGCCCGCCGCTGCTGATCGGCATCGGCGGCACCACCCGCCCGGGCTCCAGCACCGAGCGCGCCCTCGCCGCCGCGCTGGCCCACGCCCGCACGCTCGGCGCGCAGACCCAGCTGTTCGGCGGCGCTGAACTGGCGGCCCTGCCGCCGTTTAACCCGGAAGTCACCACCCGCACGCCGCAGGAAACGGCGTTTGTCGACGCCGTGCGCCAGGCCGACGGCATTCTGCTGGCCTCGCCGGGCTACCACGGCGGGGTGTCTGGTCTGGTGAAGAACGCCATCGACCTGCTGGAAGATTTGCGCGGCGACAGCCGGGTCTATCTTGATGGCCGGGCGGTGGGCTGCATCGTCACCGCCGCCGGCTGGCAGGGTTGCAACACCACCCTCGGCGCCATGCGCGGGATCGTTCACGCCCTGCGCGGCTGGCCGACTCCGCTGGGGGTGACCCTCAACACCGCCGGCGTGTCGCTGTTCGACAGCGAGGGCCGCTGCACCGACGACGCGGTCCAGCGCGCGCTGGCCACCGTAGCCGAACAAGCGCTGGCCTTCGCCCCCGCCGCCCCCTTACGGAGACATGCCGATGCCTGCGCTCAGTCTGTCGCTTAGCGTTGCCGAAAAAGCGCGGCTCACCGCCGGGATGGGGATGTGGTCCACCCACCCTATCCCCCGCTCCACGCTGGGTTCAGTCACCCTGTCCGACGGCCCGATGGGGATCACCGGCGGCCGGGTTGACGAGCGGGATATTGCCCTGCTCAGCCCCTGCGGGCTGGCGCTTGGCGCCAGCTGGGACCGCCAGCTGGTCAGCCGGGTTGGCGGCGTCATCGGCGAGGAGGCGCTGCGCACCGGAACACAGGCGCTGCTGGCGCCTAACCTGAACCTGTTGCGCAGCCCCCTTGCCGGCCGCGCGTTTGAGCTTTTCGGCGAAGACCCGCGGCATATCGCCGAGCTGGGCGCAGCGTGGATCGACGGCGTCCAGCGCCAGGGGGTGGGCTGCATCGTCAAACATATGGTCTGTAACGATTCAGAAACCGATCGGCGGACCATGAACGTGGTCGTCGATGAAGCCACCCTGCGCGAAGTCTATTTCTGGCCGTTCGAAGTGGCGGCCAGCCGCGGCGTCTGGGGCATGCTGACCGCCTATAACCGGGTGAACGGGATCTATTGCGCCGAGCAGCATCAGGCCATCAGCCAGTGGCTGAAGCGCGATCTCGGCTGGGACGGGCTGGTGATGTCCGACTGGTTCGGCACCCAGAACGGCCCGGCCAGCTTCCGCGCCGGGCTGGATCTGGAGATGCCGGGCCCGGCCCGCCATATGGGCGAGCGCCTGCTGCCCGCGCTGATGGATACCGACAGCGACGCCCGGCGTCTTGACGATGCCGCCGCCCGGCTGGCGCGGCTGGCCGAACGGGTCAGCCATCCTCTGCCCTGGGATGGCTCTGCCGCCGCCCAGGCGCAGCGGCGTCACACCCTCGAAGAGGCGGCGGCGGCGGGCTTTGTCCTGCTGCACAATCGCCAGCGGCTGCTGCCCCTCGCCGCGCAGGCGGGACAGCGGCTGGCGGTGATTGGCCCCAACGCCACGACGCCCTGCTTCCAGGGCGGGACCTTTGCCAGAGTGGCGCTGATGCCGGGACTGATCTCTCCTCTGGAGGCCATTCGCCAGCGCTTTTCCGCCGCTGGGGTCGAAATAAGCTATGCCCAGGGGGTGGAGAGCGATTACCGCATCCCACCTCTGCATCATTTGCCGCTGCGCACCGCCGCCGGCGAGCGCGGCCTGGACGTTGCCTACGCCACCGCTGACGGGGGTGTGGTTCATCAGGAGGTGCGCGACGCCTCCTCGCTGATCTGGTTCCGCGATATGCCGGGCGTCGGCGACATGCTGCGCCTGACCGAACGCGCCACCGTGACGGTAAGCTGCCAGTTCACCGCGCCGGTGAGCGGCCGCTACGGCTTCTGGATCGGCGGCACCGGAGAGATCGCCCTCCAGCTGAACGGCGAGCGCGTGGCGACCTTCAACGGCGAGGCGCTGGAGGGGGATATCATGGGCAAGCTGATGCAAGCCCCGCATACCCGTCTTGAATTTCCGCTGCAGGCGGGGGAAAACCTGACCTTCCGGGCCGAGATGGCGCTGGGCAGCAGTATCGCCCACGGCATCTGGTTCGGCTGCCAGCCCCCGCAAACCATCGACCTGCTGCAGCAGGCGGTCGACCATGCCCGGGCGGCCGACAGCGTGGTGCTGGTGATAGGCGAAACGGCCGATGCCGGTCTGGAGAGCATCGACCGGGACGCTACCGCGCTGCCGGCGCATCAGGTCGCCCTGATCCGCGCCGTCTGCGCGGCGAACCCGCGGACGGTGGTGGTGCTGAATGTCGCCCATCCGGTGGATACCGGGTGTCTGGCTGACGCGGCGGCGGTGATGGTCGTCTGGTATCCTGGCCAGGAGTTTGGCCCGGCGCTGGCCTCGGTGCTGGCCGGGGATCGTGAGCCTGGCGGTCGCCTGCCGGTCACCTTCGCCCAGCGCCTGGACGACTATCCGGTACGCAGTCTGACGCCGGACGCCGCGGGGGATCTCTGGTATCACGAGCGCCAGCAGGTAGGCTATCGCTGGTTTAACGCCCGCGAACACCCCGCCGCCTGGGCCTTCGGCCACGGTCTGGGGTATGCTGATATCACCCTGATCGCCGCTGCGCTGACAGGCGACGAGGTGGACGCTCTGCAGCTGAGCTGCCGGTTGGAAAACCGCGCCGCCCGCGCCGGGAAAGCAGTGGTCCAGCTCTACCTGCGGGGGCCGGAGACGGCCTGGTCGGCGCTGGCGGAGTTTGCGGCGGTCAACGTCCCGGCGCACGACGAGGCCGCCCTGACCCTTGTCCTGCCGCGTCACGCGCTGCAGCGCTGGCAGGTGCCTGCCCAGGAATGGCGCCTGGCCAGCGGCCCCTGGCAGCTGGCGGTGGGTTTCGCCAGCGACGATATCCGGGCAACCTTTGACTTCGTGCTCACTCCCGACGGGAAAATCAGCCACCGGGGCTAAGCCCGGACCGATGGCAAAGAGGGTCGGCAACGTGCCGGCCCTCTTTTTTTGTTCCTGCGCCAGCCGGTTCGCGATAAAAAAACCGCCCGGCGGCAGCGTACCGACGGGCGGGATTAAAATCCTCGGGCGGTCTGTGTCAGAAGTTCCAGTACATCGAGGACTGCCAGAGGACCGCCGACTCATGCTTCGGCACCAGCGTCGGGTTATCCTGCCAGGTGATACCGTTGATCCAGTAAATACCTTTCGTCACGCGCAGGGCGTGCGACAGGGAGATGGCGTTGATGCTCTGCGGCGCCTCCATTCCCGCCTCGCCGACATAATCGCGGAACTTCTTACTGATAAAGGAGCGGGTGTAGCCCAGCGAGGTCATATCCTGCTCTCGGCCGGGAAACAGGCCGATATCAAAGAAGGTCACCTGGAAGTCGCTGGTGTAAGCATTGCGATCGTCCGGGGCATAGTCCGCTTTCACATCGAGATACAGCCCCAGCGGAAGCCCCTTTTTCGGCTGGGTCAGCTGCATGGTGTTGGCGACGTAGAACGCATAGTTACTGCTGCTGTCGCCGGGCTGGTCAAAATACTGGTAGTGCGAGGTGTTATAGATAGCCCCGGCGCGGAACCACAGCGAGCGCTGCGACTCGCCCGCCGCCTGCTTAAAGCCAAACTCGTTTACCAGGATCGGGTTGGCGCCATCGACGTGCCATTTCAGCCCCGAGGGGTTCTGCTCCACGTCGTCGAGGTGTCCGGCAGGCGACATACTGCGGCTGACGGCAAAGTTGTTATAGAATTTCTTATCGCTGTCGCGGACGATGGCGGTGAAGGTCGGCGTCGGTGCATTGAGGCTGATCCCCACCTGCACCGGTATCACGCTGGTCGGCCCCAGCGCGGCTGAGGAGGAGTTGCCCCCCAGCACCATGCCGTAAAACTGACGAATTAACGGATAAAAACCATACTGCAGCTCCAGCTGGCCGTTTAATAAAGGCTGGTTCACCGCCAGCACCGCAATATTATGCAGTTCCGGATAGCTGTCATGATAATTCGAGGTCGCCCACTGGGGAGAAAAAGTAAATTGCGCGTCTTTGCTAAAACCAATTCGACTTAAATCATAGGTGACGTTCAGCGACATATTTTGTGACCAGGTAAAATTCTGCCCGGCATATTGTTGCGGGTCGGCGGACTGGCCTTTCAGATCGTACATCACCATCGGGTTCCAGCTTAACTGGACACCCCAGCCACGGTCGGCCAGCGCGCTGCGAAAGCCGCCAATATCGCCGATGAGCGATTCGCAGGTCGACGGAGGGCTGACGACCTGCGCTGAGCGGGTATTCAGTTTATCCAGTTGCTCACAGGTCCAGGTATCGGCCAGCGCGGTGCTGGAGAATATCGCCAGCGTCAGCGCCGAAAGTGGAAAAACTATTTTCTTACTTACGTCGGTACAGCAGAGACTCATAATAAACCCTCATTTTTATTTTTTGCAGGTAAGATGCGCCATATCGTGAAAAATAAATTGGTCACAATATGTTTATTAACAGGGATTAATTAGGCTGAAAGTTAACGCTAAATAAGGTGTACACTTTTTCTAAATAATGGCCTCCCCTTCCCGCCGGAAGACCGGCGGGCGTGTGGTAATGATGTCGTCAGGTGAAATTAACGAGCCAGCGCGCGGCGGCCCCCCATCCGGGCGCTGGCGATACCCGTCGCGCCGGCGATAGCCAGCGTCAGCAGCGCAAACAGCAGCAGGCTGTCCTGCATGCTGCCGGTCATGCCATTCAGCAAGGTCATCAGAACCGGGCTGATGAACATGCCGAGGAAAAAGAAGGTGTGCCAAATGCCGATCCCCGTCGCCCGGTGCGGCGCCGGCAAGGCTTTCATCATCCAGGCCAGCATCAGAGGGATCAGCATTCCGTTACCGACCTGCGCGACGAACGCTGCCGCCACGCCGGCCAGCGGATTGTGGGCCACGGCGATAAACAGCAGCCCGAGGCCAAAAATGGCGTAAAAAAGGAAAAACTGCCTGTCGACGCGCTGCCTGGCGTTGCGGCCATACAGCCAGGCGCCCAGCGGCACGCCAATGCCGGCAACGGCGGTAGCGATGCCAATCTGGCTGCTGGAGGTCAGCCCGAGCTGACTGAACACCTGGCTTATCTGCAGCGGTTCGAGAAAATAGAGGATCGCGCTGGCGAGGGTAATCAGGCCGATCGCCGCCATTTTGCGCCGTGGAAAAGCGACAGCCTCCTCGCCAGCGACACTGTCCACGCGACGGCGCGTCGCTGGCTCTGCGGTGAACAGACACAGGCCGATAAAGACCGGGATCGCCAGAGCATACAGGTAGATCGGACCATACCAGCCCAGGGTTCCCAGCAGGCCAGCCCCCAGCACGATCAGCGTCGACAGTATCGACCCTATGCCGCTCTGCACCGCCAGCCATTTGCTGCGCGCCTCACCGGTAAAGTAGTCGCCAATCAGCGCATTGGCGGTGGTAAGAATAAAGGCGTCGGCAATACCCATCACCAGCCGCGCCAGCAAAATGGCATACAGATCGTCGAGCATCACCGGCAGCAGGCCAAACCCTGCGTACAGAGCGGTGGCAGCAATCAGCAGGCGGCGACGGCTCAGGCGATCGCCTACCATCCCCGCCAGCGGAGCCAGCAGCGCCATGCTCGCCGCCGGTATGGTGATGATCATCGGCACCAGCAGCTGGGCGTGCGGCTGCGCGGCAAAATGACTGAACAGGAGCGGCATCACCGGCAGCATGGTCAAGGTCCCCATGATCGGCAACAGTGCCGCCAACATCAGTAACATCGCCTGTACGGCCCCCGCCTCGCGCGGGGTTGCTGAAACTTTGTGCATCACCATCTTCCGCTCTCCGTCACTGCTCTTTATTTAGAATATGAATTACAGTTCTATTTTTTATCGGTAAAGAAAGGCGTTTTACGCCCCGGCTTAATGGCTGGAAACGCATCAGCGAACTCAGCACATATACCGTTCTACCCTACCGGATGCAGGTGGCATGGACTGCGATTGCTATCACAATTAATACAATGCATTCACATTAAATTAACATAATCATCGACGCCTTCAGGCGTCGACAATCGCCACCGCGCGAATAAACCCGGCCGAGCCGCGGCGGATCTTGTAGGGAAAACAGCTCACCCAGAAGCCGTGGTCGGGAAGCTGCTCCAGGTTACTCAGCTTCTCCATTTGCCCATAGGCGATCTCCCTGCCGGCTTTATGCCCCTCCCAGATCAGCCCGGCGTCGCCGCTGGCCTGAAAGCGTTCGCGGGTAAAGTGGAAGGGTGCATCCCAGCTCCAGGCGTCGGTGCCAACCACCCGTACCCCCTGCTCCAGCAGCCACAGCGTCGCCGCCCGGCCAATGCCGCAGCCGCGCTGCAGGTAATCCGGCTGGCCGTAGCGGGCGCCGGCCGCGGTATTGATCAACACAATATCCAGCGGCGACAGGCAATAGTCTATTCGCGCCAGCTCGCGCTGCAGATCCTCCGGCTGCAGGATCGCCCCGTCGGCGACATGGCGAAAATCCAACCGGACGCCGGGGCGCAGGCACCACTCCAGCGGCAGCTCATCGATGCCAAACGCCGGTTCGCCGCCGTTGGTGGTCGAGCTGTAGTGCCAGGGGGCATCCATATGGGTGCCATTGTGCGGCGTCACGGTCAGGCGCTCCGAGGCCCAGGCCTCCTCTCCCGGCATCTGCGCTTTTTCCAGCCCCGGGAACATCGCCGCCATTTCCGGCCATCCCTGCTGATGATCCTGATACTCAATGCTCGGCAGCAGCGGCGGCGGATCGGTCCAGGGATTGTTGTCCAGGGTGACGGAGAGGTCGACCAGCCGACGCCCCTGTAAAAGATTGATCATGGTTTACTCCGTTAACATCACAACGTGTTGATCCAGTACGCCAAACAGCGGCCGGCCATCGGGGGCGTGGGCTTCCATCGTCACCCGCTCCCCCGGGGATAAAAACGGCGTGCGCGGCTCGCCGAAGGCCAGCATCTCTATGGCCCGCACCTCGGCGATACAGCTGGCGCCGCGGCTGGCATCCGGCCCGGACACCGTGCCGGAACCCACCACCGTCCCGGCGCGCAGACGGCGGGTCTGCGCCGCATGGGCAATCAGTTCGCCAAAATGGAAATGCATCTCGCTACCCGACTGGCAGCCAAACGGCTTGCCATTGCGGGTCACCTGCAGCGTCAGCGCCGCCCGCCCGTGCTGCCAGGCCTGTCCCAGTTCATCCGGGGTAAGGGCCACCGGTGCAAAGGCCGAGGCGGGTTTGGCGTGAATAAAACCAAACCCGGTCTGCATCTCGCGCGGCGCCAGCGCCCGCAGACTGATATCGTTAAGCAAGACGATCAGGCGGATACAGCTCAGCGCCTGTTGCGGCGAGCAGCCCTGCGGCACCTCGTCGACGACTACCGCGAACTCGCCCTCAAAGTCGAGGCCATCCTCGACCCGGCGGCAGACTATCCCGGCGTGGGGGGCAAGAAAGTCGTCCCCGCTGCCCTGATACATCAGCGGCGTCTGGTCGGCGCCGGCAATCGGCGGCAGGTGAAAGGCCCGCTGCATGCGCTCGCCATGGCTCAGGAAGGCCGAACCGTCCAGCCACTGCCAGGCGCGGGGCAGCGGCGCCAGCAGGCGCCGGGGATCATAGGGCTGCGCCGCCGGGTAGCGGCGCGCATTGAGCGCCTGATAGCGCGCCTGCAGCGCAGGCCAGACCCGCGCGGCCTGCTCCAGCGCCTGCTGAAGCGTCGGTGCGATATCCGCCGTATCGGCCATCAGCGTCAAATCCCCCGAGACCACCACCAGGCAGCCGTCGCGTTCACCGTTATCTCGTGTTGCCAGTTTCATAACCTGCCTCCTCCAGCAGACATAGCCAGCCGTCGGCGTCCACGTCGCCAGCCAGCGGACTCAGACGTTGGCCAGCGCAGGCGCCCTGCACGCAGAGGCCGCTGTCCGGCATAAAAATCGCCCCGTGGGCGAAGCAGACCAGCCGGTCGCCCCGGGCGTTAAGAAAAGCGTCCTGCCGCCAGTTCATCGGGGTATCGAGATGCGGACAGCGGTTGCGCCACAGATAGAGCGTTCCCTGATAGCGGCAGGCAATCACCGTCGCCTGCCCGCTGCCCGTGGGGTCAAATCCCCGCGCCTGGCCCTCAGCCAGGCTGTCGGCACGGCACAGGCGAACCATCAGCGGGCGTTATCCGGACCGGGAGCCCACTTCTCGCGATACCCCAGCAGGAAATATTGCGAGTTATCGGCCCCAGGCAGCGCTTCGCGCGGCTGCCAATGGTCATCGTGCTGATCCATATCGGCGTCGTATTCGATATGACACCCGAGCGGGCTGTTGAAGTACCAGAACCAGTTCGATCCCAGCTGATGGCGCCCCGGTCCCCAGAAGGTCTGATACCCCTTCTGCTGAAAGCGGCTGCCGGCCATCATCAGCTCGGTGGGTCCGCCGAGGTGGAAGGTAAAGTGTTCAATGCCGGTCATAAACGGCGGGGCCTGGATCAGAAACAGGGTATGGTGATCATGGGTGCCGGCGGGTCGCAGGAAGGGGCCGACGTGGGTGAAGCGATCGGTACAGACAAAGCCCAGCCGTTGATAGAAGGCTTCCGCGCGCGCGGCGTCCGGCACAAAATAGACCACATGGGAGAGCGAGCGCGGCTCCGCCGCCATGTCGGCGCTGGCCCCGGTCTGATTGACCGGCCGCCCGGCGCGATCCCCCGGAGCGTTGATTTTCTCACCTTCCCGCTGCAGCGGCTGGCGCTGGCTGACGCGAAACCCGAGGGCAAAGCCGGCATCATCGACGCAGCGCAGCACGCCGTCGGCGCCAAGTTTCACCTCGCGATCGCGACGCAGCGTCTCGGCGATCGCCTCAAGCGTGGCGCTATCCGCCACGCCATAGACGGTTTCCCGCAGCTGGCTGCCGCTGGGCAGCGCCGCGGGCAGCGACGGATCGTCACGTCCCCGCAGCAGCACCCCGGTGCCATCCAGCGCGCTAAAGAAACCGTTCTCCTGCTCGCGTAAACCGTAGTCGATAAGAAACTGTCGACAGCCCGCCAGGTCATCGACGCCAAATACCAGATAATCCGGACCAAGAATATTCATCGCGGTTGTTCCTTATGCGTGTTCAGGCCACCCGGCCGCCGAGGGCTTCCGCCACCCAGTCAGCGATGTAGTGCCCGGCGTTAATTGAGTTGTCGAAGCTGGAGTGCTGCACACCGCCCTCGCGGTCAGTGAAAATTTTCAGCTCGCGGCGCGGGCTGTTCACCAGCTGGTCGTAGGTGCGCTGCGCCCATTTCACCGGGATCTGCGAGTCCTTTTCACCATGGGTGACGAGGAAAGGCACCCGTATACGGTCAAGAATGCCGTCGAGATGGACGTTCTCCGCGATGCGCATAAAAGCGTCGATATCCTCGCCGCCCCACACCCAGCGCACGTGCTGCCAGTAGTGCGGTACCGGAAAATCCCCTTCGCGTTCGCGGCGGCGCTGCTGCACCTCTCGCCAGTCGTGATTGGCGCCCCATACCACGCCGCAGGCGAAGCGCGGCTCAAACGCCACCGCCCGCGGGCAGTAATAGCCGCCCAGCGAGACCCCTTCCATGCCGATGCGCCCGGCATCCACCTCCGGGTGCTGTTCCAGCCAGTCAACGATGCGGCTGGCCCAGTGCTCGCTGTCATAGCGGGCCTGCATGTCGTGAAGACGTAGCGCTTCGCCGGTTCCCGGCTGGTCGACCACCAGCGAGGAGACCCCGCGCCGCGCCAGCCACTGCGGTAGCCCAACCAGATATTTCATCTCTTTGGTGGAGTCGAGACCGTTGACCTGCACCAGCAGCGGCGCGCGGCCGGTCATCCCTTCGGCGCGGACATAAAGCGCCGACAGGGTTTTGCCCTCGTAGGGGATAGTCACCCGCTGACAGTTAGCATGGGTATGGTGCAGCCCGGCGGCAAAGACATCGAGAAAGCGGCGGTACAGCGCCTCGCGGTCCGGCGCGCCATGCGCCTGCAGGCGCTCGCAGGTCAGGTAATAGTTGGCCGCCCGAAGATACTTCTCGCCTGCCGACAACCGCCGTCCCCGCGCTTCATCTTCGCCCGCCAGCGCGCATAATTTATCGGCCATGCGGGACCAGGTTTCCCGGAATGCGCGGGTGCCTTCGGCGTCGGGATGCTCGGACGCGGCCAATAGCGGCGCGCACATCTCTTCGATCTCACCGATGCGGGCGCCCATCTCGATGGAGAGATCCACCGACAGGTTCCAGACATAGTTTTTAGGGAAATAGCGAAACATAGGGTCATCCTTCAACATTCAGTCGCAATCGCTGTAGCGCAGGCACTGTCACATAAAGCACCTGCGGGCGACCAATCATGTCTCAGGATGTCAGGTATCGACGGGAACAATACCAGTGGGTTAGCGTGCGCTGGCGACGATTTTCGCTTTCAGCCAGCCGAAGATAGGATCGTTATCCAGCGAGCGGTGCCAGCCGATAAATTCGCGCATCACCGGCAGCGTCACCGGGACCGGGAAAAGACGCAGCGGCAGCATCGCCGCGTACTGCTCCGCAAGCCGCCGGTGCAGCGTGGCGATCCGCGAGGTGCCGATCAGCAGCTGCGGAACGCAGTGGTAGCTGTGGGTCACCACCTCGATACGGCGGCTGAGCCCCGACTCGGCAAACAGATTGCCCTCCAGCCCCGGCTGCCGCTCGCGGCCAAAGACCACCGACACGTGCCCCAGCTGTTGCCAGGCATCGAGGGTCAGCGCCTCGCCGGTGTGGGGATTGTCCGCCCAGGCCAGGCAGACAAACTCTTCGTCAAACAGCGCTTCGGCGGGATGGTCGGCGGCCATAAAACGCTCCGGCGCCACGATGATATCCAGCTCGCCGCGGTTGAGCATGCCGGTGGACTGGGCGTCCGGCGAGAAAAACTCAAAGGTCATATTCGGCGCCTGCAGGTGCACCGTTTGCAGCGCATCCTTCAGCATCACGTTGATCACGTAATCCGAGGCCATAATGCGGAAATGGCGCTTGCTGGTTGCCGGCTCATCCACCGGCCGGCGGGCAATGGAGGTCTGAATTTTCATCAGCACGTCGCGGACCGGCTCCCGCAGCTCTTCCGCCAGCGGCGTGGGCCGCATCTTTCTGCCCACCTGGGTGAGCAGATCGTCCTCAAAGTAGGTGCGTAGCCGGTTGAGCACCCCGCTGGTGGCAGACTGGGTCATATGCAACCGGCCCGCGGCGCGGGTGATGTTCTGTTCATCGAGTAACACATCCAGTGCCACCAGTAAGTTCAGATCAAGATGTTGGTAACGCATGGGTCCCCCGGCGAGAAATGGCGTGCTTATCCTGTGGCTGAATTTAACTTTTCTGCAACTTTTTGTTTTCAATTTCCACGGCGATATCGTTTTTTGCGATAGCGATCATTCTTTATCGCGATTAGTCAGCGCGCCGCTGGCCTGGTTAACGTCCTCTACTCTGTACCCTGGAGAAAACAGCTACGATGAACATCAATAACGTATTAATCGTTGGCGGCGGCATCGGCGGTCTGTGTACCGCCATCGCCCTCCGCCAGGCCGGCGTCGCCGTCGATGTCGTAGAGATCCAGCCGCAGTGGCGGGTCTACGGCGTCGGTATCATTCAGCAGAACAATGTCGTGCGCGAAATGCAGCGGCTTGGGGTGCTGGAACGCTATCTGGACGCCGCCTGGCCGTTTGACAGCGTCTCGGTGCACACCCTGAGCGGCCACCAGCTAGCCAGCTTTCCCGGCCAGCGGCTGGCCGGTGAACAGTTCCCGGCCAACGTCGGCATCTCCCGCCTGGCCCTGCACAACGTACTCTGTTCCACCGCCCGGGAGTTAGGGGTCCGACTGACCACCGGCGAGAGCATTGACGCCTTCCGTCAGGTTGACGATGCGGTTGAGGTGAGCTTCAGCCGTGGCGGTCAGGGGCGCTACGATCTGCTGGTGGGCGCCGATGGGATCTACTCCCGGGTGCGCGGCATGCTGTACGGCGAGCGCTATCGCCCCCGCTTTACCGGTCAGGGCGTATGGCGCTACAACTTTCCGCGACCGCCGGAGGTGGACCATCTGATGTGCTTTATGGGCGAGAGCTGCAACTGCGGGCTGGTGCCGCTGGCGGACGATCTGATGTATCTGTTTATCACCTCCCACGAAGCGGATAACCCCCGCTACGCCCGCGATCAGCTGGCGGCGGAGATGCGCCGCCGTCTGCCGCCCGGCGCGGGGTTGCCGGGCAGCCTGCACGAGCATATCGTTAACAACGACGAGGTCGTCTATAAGCCGCTGGAAGAGCTGTTCGTCGACGATCCCTGGTATCAGGGACGCATCGTGCTGGTGGGCGACGCGGTTCACGCTACCACTCCGCATCTCGGTCAGGGGGCGGGCATGGCGATTGAGGATGCCATCGTGCTGCGCGAAGCGCTGCAGCAGACCGACAGCGTCGCGGCCGCGCTGGCGCACTTTGACGCCCGCCGCCGGCCGCGCTGTCAGCAGATCTGGGCCGCCTCGCTGCAGGTGGGCGAGAGCGAGATCCACCGCGATCGCCATTTTGACCGCCAGCAGGCGATCGGCGATATGATGACCCTGACGGCGAAGCCGATATAAGCCCTGCCCGGCGCCCTCCGCCGGCCACGCTGGCGGATTATTCCCCTGTTCATTGGCCGGCACGATCGCCATCGCATCCCCCTTTCACCAGGCGCTGATCTGCCTGCACAAACTCTCCACCATCACGATTGCGGAAAAAACCATTAAAGCGAATCGCTAACGACCGCGCCGCCCGGCGAGCTGTCCACACCTGCGGCGCCTAACCCTGTGGATAACCTGGAGGCAGTTGTCCGGCAGCCCCAGCACAAGCGGGCTACCGGCTGCCGTTCGTTTTTTGAACAGGAAAACCGCCGCCACGGCGGAGGGAAGCGCCCGCCCCGCTTAATAATTCCACTTCGGCCGCGCCACCGTGTTCTTCTTCAGCAGATCGCGGAACGCTTTCAGATAGGGTTCATTGCTGCGCCCGCGCTTACAGATAGCCGAGAACGGCGACTGAAAGCCAAACTCGTTGGGCAGCAGCACCCGCAGGCGGTTCTCTTTGATCCACGGCCAGGCGTAATGCTCCGGCAGATAGCCAATATATTTTCCCGAGAGGATCAGCAGCAGCTGGGCGTCGACGGTCTCAACGGTGGCGCTGCCTTTGCTGAAGCCCCGGCGGCGGAGATCGCTGGTGTTCCAGTAGCTGCGGGTCACCAGCGGGCACTGGCTGATCTGCTCTTTATCGAGCTGGCGGCTGAAGAACATCGGGTGCAGATCGCTGCAGTAGAGCCAGTGCTGCTCGCGGTACAGCGGCTCGCTGATGATGTTATGCACCTGCGAGTTGTAGCTGCCGATGGCCAGGTCGATATGGTTGTTCAGCACCCCGTTCAGTTGCTCCGCCGGGGTGCGAATAATCAGTTTGATATGCACATGGGGAAATTTGTCGCTGAAGCTGCGCAGAACCACCGGCAGCGAGAGCGCCGTTTCGGTCTCGATGGAGTCGAGCGTCGAGATGCACAGGGTGCCGCTGTGCTCCCCTTTAAGCAGGGCCGACTGCCGCTCCAGCTCATTGAGTTCGCTCAGCACGCGGATCGCCTGCTGTAAAAACTGCTGACCTTTCTCGGTCAGGGAAAAGCCGCCGCGCCCGCGCTGACAGAGGGTGAAGCCGAGCTGTCCCTCCAGTTGCGACATCGCATTGCTGATGGCGGAGACCGAAATGCCCAGCTCCTGCTGGGCCCGGCTGTAGCTCTCCAGGCGGGCCACCGCCTCGAAAACCTGCAGCTGGCGAATATTGAGGCTGGCGTCATTATGCATCGTATTTAGTTCACCAATAAATGAACTGAGTATTTACGCCAGACGATGTAAAGTCCAGCGCGGGTTGCGCACTATCTCTCCTGTTACGTTTCATCCGTCAGATTCAGGAGCAGACATGGATAACCTCTTTCACCAACCGCAGGGTGGCAATGAGATGCCACGCTTCGCCGGCCGCGCCACGATGATGCGCCTGCCGTTTATCGAAGATTTACAGGGACTTGATGCGGCGTTTGTCGGCATTCCGCTGGATATCGGCACCTCGCAGCGCTCAGGTACGCGCTACGGACCACGCTATATTCGCGCCGAATCGGTGATGATCCGTCCGTACAATATGGCGACCGGCGCCGCGCCGTTCGACTCGCTGTCGGTGGCCGATATCGGCGATGTGCCGATCAATACCTACAGTTTGCTCAAATCGGTGCAAATTATCGAAGATTACTACACCGGTTTGAATAGTTATCCGCTGATCCCCCTCACCCTCGGCGGGGACCATACCATTACCCTGCCGATCCTGCGGGCGCTGACCAAAAAACATGGGCCGGTGGGGCTCATCCATGTCGACGCCCATACCGACACCAATGATGAGATGTTCGGTGAGAAAATCGCCCACGGCACCACCTTCCGCCGCGCCGTTGAGGAGGGACTGCTCGACCTCAAACGGGTGGTGCAGATTGGCCAGCGCGCCCAGGGCTACGCCGCCGGCGACTTCCAGTGGGGCGTTGACCAGGGCTTTCGCCTGGTGCAGGCGGAGCAGTGCTGGCATACCTCGCTGGCGCCGCTGATGGCCGAAGTCCGCCAGCAGATGGGCGACGGGCCGGTGTATCTCAGCTTTGATATCGACAGCCTCGATCCTATCTGGGCTCCGGGAACCGGGACGCCGGAAGTTGGCGGTCTGACCTCCATTCAGGCGCTGGAGATCGTCCGCGGCTGCCGCGGCCTGAACCTGATCGGCGCCGATCTGGTGGAGGTCTCGCCCCCCTACGACGTGAGCGGTAATACCTCCCAGCTGGCGGCCAACCTGCTGTACGAGATGCTCTGCGTCCTGCCCGGCGTGAAGTACGCCTGAGGAAGCCGCCATGGAGCTGAAATGCTTTCGCACCCTCTGGGGAGTGACGACCCCCTGGCCGCAAACGCTGGATGAACTGCAGCGCGTCGGCTGCTGCGGTATCGAAGCCCGCGTCCCGTTGACGGCGGAGGAGCGGCGGCAGCTCGCCGACCGCCTGCAGGCGTCGGGGCTGGAGTATATCGCCATCCTCTTCAGCGGCGGTGGGGTGCTCCCCGCCCAGCATGAAACGCCGGAACAGCATCTGGCGCGCCTGCAGACCCGCTTCGCCGAGGCCAGCGGTCTCAACCCGCGCTTTGTCAATCTGCTGGCGGGCAACGATCGCTGGCCGCTGGCGCAGCAGGTCGATTTTCTCGGCAGGGCGCACGAGCTGGCCGCCGGGTTTGGGTTGACCTGCAGCTTTGAAACCCATCGCGCCACCTCGCTGTACAGCCCGTGGCTCACCCTGGAGATCGTTCAGCAACTCCCCCAGTTGCGCTTTACCGCCGACATCAGCCACTGGGTGGTGGTTAGCGAGCGCTTGCTGGATGACCCCTGCGATGACTTCAGCGCCTTTATCGACCGCGTGCATCACGTGCAGGCCCGGGTGGGCTACGACCAGGGGCCGCAGGTGCCGCACCCGGCGGCGCCGGAGTATCAGCCGGCGCTGGCCTTTGCCGAGCGCTTCTGGGAGCAAATCTGGCATTCACAGCGCCGGCGCGGCTATCAGCAAACTACCCTGACGCCGGAGTTTGGCGCCGACGGCTATCTGCACCACCTGCCGTTCACCAACGTTCCGGTGGCCGATCTCTGGTCGCTCAACGCCTGGATGGCCGCGCGCCAGCAGGCCCACTTTCAGCAGTTTTTAACGCTCACTGAACAGGAACCGCAGCCATGACCGCCGTGAAGCACGCTTTTACTGAACTCCCGACCATCGATATCCGCGATCTGGCCGGCGACGATCTCGCCAGGCGCCAGGCGGTGGCCGACGCCATCGGCCGCGCGGCGCGCGAGGTGGGCTTTTTCTACATCACCGGCCACGGCATCGACCCGGCGCTGATCGCCGGCGTCCGCGAGGCGGCGAAGCAGATCTTCGCCCTGCCGATGGAGGAGAAGATGAACTACTACATCGGCCGCTCCAAAAGCCATAAGGGCTACGTCCCGGAAGGAGAAGAGATCTACGGCGCCGGCAAGCCGGACCATAAAGAGGCGTTCGATATCGGCTTCCAGGCGGCGGACGACCATCCGCTGGTGCTCGCCGGTACACCGCTGATCGGCGCCAACGAGTGGCCCGATCTGCCGGATTTCCGCGCGCGGGTGCTGGCCTACTACGATGCGGTCTTCGCCCTCGGCCACCGCCTGTTCGACGCTTTCGCCCTCGCGCTCGGCCTGCCGGAAGGGTATTTCAAACCGATGGTGACCTGCCCGCCGGCTAAGCTGCGGCTAATCCATTACCCGTTCGACGCCAGCGTCGAAGATGTTCCCGGAATTGGTGCACACACCGACTATGAGTGCTTCACCCTGCTGCTCGCCGACCAGCCCGGGCTTGAAGTGCTCAATGAAGAAAGCGTGTGGATCGACGCGCCTCCCGTCACGAACGCCGCCGGAGAAGAGGCGTTCGTGATCAATATCGGCGACATGCTGGAAGTGCTCAGCGCTGGCACATTTGTTGCTACAGCCCACCGGGTGCGCAAAGTGCCGGAGGAGCGGTACTCCTTCCCGCTGTTTTTCGCCTGCGATTACCACACGCTGATCCGCCCGCTACCGACCTTTCTGGCCGCCGGCGAAGCCAGCGAATATCAGGAGCTGAGCATCGGAGAGCATATGTGGAGCCAGGCGCTGCAAACCTATCGCTATCTGCGCGAGAAGGTCAATCGCGGCGAGCTCCAGCTGCCGGAGCGCGCGCGCGGCACCAATACCTTTGGCCATTTGAAAAAACAGGCACAGCAAAAAAACCCCTAACCCCCCGTGAGGAACCATGATGACTAGCACCCTGAAAAAAATCTCGCTCCGCGTCGCGCTTACCCTCGCCGTCAGCGCCTGTTTCTCCTCTGTCACCCAGGCGGCGGAACTACTGACCGAGGGCGTCTTTAAGGTGGGGATGGAGGTTACCTACCCGCCGTTTGAGTCCTATGACAGCAATAACAACATCGTCGGTCTCGACCCGGAGTTCGCGACGCTGATCGCCGAGCATCTGCAGGCCAAACCGCAGCTGATCGACACCAAGTTCACCAGCCTGATCCTCGGCATCGGCAAGAAATATGACGCGGTGATCTCCGGGATGTACGTGACGCCGGAACGCCAGAAGCAGGCCGACGCCATCCCTTACGCCCTCTCTGGCGCGTCGATCATCGCCCTGAAGGGCGGCGCGGTGCAGCCGAAAACCGAAGATGAGCTGTGCGGCGTGAAGGTCGGTCTGCAGGCAGGCACCACCTGGGTGACCAGCCTGAAAAAACACTCCGATGAGTGGTGCCTGAAAAACGGTAAACCGGCCATCACCATTCAGGAGTTCCCGACGGCGCCGGAAGCCTCCCAGGCGCTGCTGTCGAAGAATATCGACGCCCAGCTCGAGATCGCCCCAGCGGCGCAGATTATCGTCGACAAGAGCCGCGGTCGCCTGGCGATAAGCTCGACGCGCCTGGTCTACCCGCTGCCGCTGGGGATCTACGTCGCCAAAGGCAACACCGAGCTGGCGGAGGCGATTAAGGCCACCCTCGCCACGCTGAAAGCCAACGGCAAATATGCCGCGCTGATCAAAAAATACAACTTAGAAAGCATCGATTAAGACAATAAGCACTGCGCAACAGGAGTCGGTATGGCGTTCGATTGGGGATACTTTTTTTCATTGTTTAGCATTGGGGCATTCTGGCAGGCGTGCGTGACCGTGATCGTGGTCAGCACCTTGTCCTGGGGGATCGGCCTGGTGGTCGGTTTTCTGCTAGCCTGCGCGAAGCTCTCGGCGCCGCGCTGGATCAAGATCCCCGTCGAACTCTATATTTGGTTTTTCCGCAGCGTGCCGCTGATGGTGCTGCTGGTGTTTGTCTACAACCTGCCGCAGCTGTTTCCGGTGACCCAGCCGCTGCTCGGGGTGCCGTTTATCGCCGGGCTGGTGTCGATGACCGTCACCGAAGCGGCCTATATGGCGGAGATCCACCGCGGCGGGCTGTTGTCGGTGGCCAAAGGGCAAAGCGAGGCGGGCCATGCGCTGAGCTTCAGCTTTATCGGCATCCAGCGGCTAATTATTATTCCTCAGGCGTTTCGCATCTCGCTGCCGACGCTGATCAATGAATACATCACCATCATTAAGCTGAGCTCGATTCTGTCGGTGGTCTCCTTACCCGAGCTGCTGCTCACCGGCCAGCGCTTGTACGCGCAAAATTTCCTCGTGATGGAGACGCTGCTGGCGGTGGCGGTGTACTACGTGATGGTGGTTACCGTCTTCACCTGGCTGTTCCGGGGGCTGGAGAATAGCCTCGATATTCAGCGCAAGCGTCCGCAAACCCTCAGCGAGGCGGAATGCCAGGCGCTGCGCCAGAGCCTGCCGGCGCTGACGGAGGAGATCAAAACTCCGGCCGTCAACGGCGCGCCGCCGGCGCTGGATCTGCGGGGCATCCGCAAATCCTGGGGTCAGCATGAGGTGCTGAAAGGCATCGACCTACAGGTGGAGAATGGGGAGGTGATCAGCATCATCGGCCCGTCCGGCTCAGGCAAAACGACCCTGATCCGCACCATCAACGCCCTCGAAAGTATTGATGGCGGGGAGATCATTCTCTACGGCGAGGACTACCTGAAAGGCGGAGCCATCGTCGATAAACGCCAGATGCGCGCCGGGGTGCGGCGTATCGGCATGGTCTTCCAGAGCTTCAACCTGTTCCCCCACCGCACGGTGCTCGACAACGTGATGCTGGCTCCGCGCTACCACCAGCTGCTGGATCAGCCGGTCGCCCGCGAGCAGGCCCTGGCGCTGCTCGACCGCGTCGGTCTGCTGGCCCACGCCCACAAATACCCCGGCCAGCTCTCCGGCGGCCAGCAGCAGCGCGTGGCGATCGCCCGGGCGCTGGCGCTGAAGCCGGACATCATGCTGTTTGACGAACCGACCTCAGCGCTGGATCCCGAGCTGGTGGGCGAGGTGCTGAAGGTTATTCAGTCGCTGGCCCGCGAAGGCATGACCATGCTGATTGTCACCCACGAGATGGATTTTGCCCTGTCGATTTCCGACCGCGTGGTGCTGATGGAGAACGGCGTGGTGCAGGCCGACATCGCCCCGCAGGTGATCCGCAGCCCGCTGGAGGCCCCTTCTCTGCAACGAATCCGTGAATTTATGGGAGTACGCTAAATGGCAACTGAGCAACACCTGCGCCAGCAGCTGGCCGCCGCCTACCGGCTGGCGGCGCTGTTCGGCTGGGAGGATACCCTCTACACCCACTTCTCCGTGCGCCTGCCCGGCGATGGCGAGCCGCGTTTTTTAATTAACCCCTTCGGCATGATGTTTGACGAAGTCACCGCCAGCAACCTGATCGTGGTGGATATGCAGGGCAAGGTCGTCGAGGGCGACGCGCCAGCTAACTCGGCGGGCTTTACCATCCACAGCGCGGTGCATATGGCCCGGGAAGACGCCCACTGCGTGATCCACACCCATACGCTGCCGGGAATGGCGGTGGCCGCCTGCGAGGACGGCCTGCTGCAGCTTAACCAGATCAGCACCGAGTTTTACCAGCGCGTCGGCTACCATCCCTATGAAGGGGTGGCCTTTGACCTCGACGAACGGGCGCGCATCCAGCGCTCGCTGGGGAATAATATCGCCATGATCCTGCAGAGCCACGGCCTGCTGTCGGTGGGCCGCACCGTGGCCGATGCGTTTTACATCATGTACTACCTGAACCGTGCCTGCGAGATCCAGATGGCCACCGCCCAGCTGGCGGCCCTCAGCCCGATCCACACCATCGCTCCACACCTCAGCCAGCACGCCTGCGAGCAGCTGATGGGCGTAGAGCATGAACGTCAACAGGTCTGGCAGGCGTGGCTGCGCCGTCTTGACCGTCTCGATACCTCTTACAAAGACTAACGCCTATGTCTGATATCACTATCGTGGTGGATTGTAACGACGCGGATTTCGCCCGCGATATTTGCGCCGCCCTGCAGCAGTTTCCCGACGTCACGGCGCTTCTGCCCCATCACCAGGCGGCGCGCGACGCCCAGTACGCCAGCTGCTGGTTCCCGAACCCGCAGCTGTTGACCCGCTCGCCGGGGCTGAAGCTGATCCAGGCTGCCTCCGCCGGGGTCGATCATCTGCCGCCCGCGCTGTTCGCCAGCGATATCCCGCTGTGCCGGGTGATCGATGAGGACTTTCGTCACGGCATGTTCGAATATGCCCTGTGGAGCGTCCTGTGGTTTCAGCGCCATTTCGACCGGGCGCTGGCCCACCAGCGGACCCAAACCTGGAAGCTCTATCCCCAGCGCGCCGCCGCCGACTTCCATATCGGCATTATGGGCCTCGGCGAAATTGGCGGCTATATCGCCGACCAGCTGGCCCGCCTTGGCTATCGGGTCTCCGGCTGGTCGCGCAGTGAAAAGCAGCTGGCTGGCGTCACCTGCTATCGCGGCGCGGAGGCGCTCGACAGCTTCCTCGGGTCGCTTGACGGACTGATTAACCTCCTGCCGCTCACCGCGCAGACCCGGGGTATCCTCGCCGCGCCGCTGTTCAGCCGGCTTCCCGCCGGAGCGGTATTAATCAACTGCGGGCGCGGAGAGCATATGGTCAATGAGGATGTACTGGCGGCGCTGGAGAGCGGCCAGCTCGCCGGCGCAGTGCTCGACGTCTTCCCGCAGGAGCCACTGCCGGCTGACGATCCGCTGTGGCGCCATCCGCAGGTGGTGATCACCCCGCATATGGCCTCTGCTGCCCCTGCCGAGGTGATCGCCCGCCAGCTGCTGGAGAACATTCAGCGCCAGCGTCGCGGGCTGCCGCTCAAAAACCTGGTCAATAAGCACGCCGGTTACTGATCCCCACCGATACCGTCGCTGCTACGCTTAATGGGTGATTCACAACCAGAAGGCAGGAACATGAAGATTGATTTATCGGGGAAAGTCGCGCTGGTCACCGCCTCCACGGCGGGTATTGGCTTTGCTATCGCCAAAGGCCTGGCGGAGAGCGGCGCAGAGATCATCATTAACGGGCGCAGCGAGCAGAGCGTGAACGCCGCCATCGCTCGTCTGCAAAATGAGGTGTCGGGCGCGAAGGTGCGACCCGCCATCGCCGACCTCAGCGGCGCCGACGGCGCAGCCCAGCTGCTGCGGGCGGTGACCGGCGTCGATATCCTGGTCAATAACGCCGGGATCTATGGCCCGCAGGATTTCTACGCCACCGACGACGCGACATGGGACAACTACTGGCAGACCAACGTCATGTCCGGCGTACGCCTGTCGCGGGGGCTGCTGCCGGCGATGGTCAGCAAAGGCTGGGGACGGGTGGTGTTTATCTCCTCGGAATCGGCGCGCAATATACCGGCGGATATGATCCACTATGGCGTCACCAAGACCGCCCAACTGTCGCTGGCCCGCGGCCTGGCGAAATATGTCGCCGGCAGTGGAGTGACCGTTAACAGCGTTCTGCCGGGGCCGACGATTTCTGACGGCTTTGCCGAAATGCTGAAAGACGAAGTGGCGAGAACCGGCCAGTCGCTGGAGGAACTGGCGAAAGCGTTCGTCATGACCCACCGTCCGAGTTCGGTGATCCAGCGGGCGGCCTCGGTGGAAGAGGTCGCCAATATGGTGGTCTACGTCTGCTCGCCGCAGGCGTCGGCCACCTCCGGCGCCGCGCTGCGCGTCGACGGCGGCGTGGTGGATGATATTCTCTGACGCCTCTCATTCAGGGGAGTCCCCCTCCCCTGTCGCCTTTCCCGGCGCTAAAAAGCGCAAAATGTTAAAAAACAGCCGCAAAGTCGCACAAAGTGAACAGGAACGTGTATTCCCAAAACTTATGATATTTGTTTTAACTATAAGTTGTGGTGTTAATGTCTCTGTTACGAAGCTTGCTTTTCTTTCTCGGCGCGGCGGTCGCAGCCGCTCTCGCGGTACTCTGCCTGTGGGTGGATATTCGGGTATTTGGCAACGACATCCCGGAGGTGTCGCTGACTGAAGTGGTGCAGGAGAGCGTGCTGGCCGTCATCGTACTGGTTCACTTCCTGCTGGCGCGCAACTACCCCCACTTACGCTACAGCAATATCCTCATCGGCGGCTTCTTCCTCGCCATGCTGATCCGTGAGCTGGATGGCCTGTTTGATTTACTTTCCCATGGCAGCTGGGTGTGGTTTGCCCTGCTGGCCACCGCGGGGTCGCTGCTGGCGCCGCTGCGCCATCTGCGTCAGACCCTGTCGCAGCTGGCGGCTTATACCCGCACGCCCTATTACGGCATGATGATCAGCGGCCTGCTGGCGATTCTGGTCTTCTCGCGGCTGTTCGGCATGCACGGCCTGTGGTACGCCGTACTGAATGAGAACTTCGCCCGGGTGGTGAAAAATACGGTGGAGGAAGGCAGCGAGTCGTTTGGCTATATGCTGTGCCTGACCGCCACCCTCGGCTACGCCTGCTACTTCCGCGGTCTGGCGCGACAGGCGCTGTCGCCGCAGGGCTGACTGCGGCCGATAACCACCGCCGGACGCGCCCGCCGGCGGTGACGCGCCGCCGCGTTAACCGCGAATTTTCCATTTCCGTTTGAGAACCTCTTTGTCCTGGCTATCCAGCCACTGGTTCACTTTCTCCAGCAGCGCCGGATTATCTTTACTCATCATATACACCTTATCGCTGGCGGTGCCGGCGAACGGCGTCTCGTTGGCGACGCAGAACACACCGGGTTCTTTGCTCTGGTAATAGTCGCCTTCGATCAGATCGGTCACCATCATATCGGCCGTTTTCTGCCGCAGCGCCTCCAGATTATCGACGTTGTTCTGTACGCGAATAATCTGCGCCTGCTTAATATGCTCATCGACAAAGCTCTGGTTTGTGCCGCCAGGGTTGACGACCACCTTCACCTCCGGACGGTCAATCTTCTCCAGCGATCCAAGCCGTGGCGCAGCCTGACAGTTGGCTAAGGCGATTTTACCGTTCGCCACCACCGGGTGGCTGAGGGCGAAGTCCTTCGCCCGCGCCGGCGTCTGCGTCACGCCGCCCATCGCAATATCGAATTTGTCCGCCTGCAGATCGGCGGCGAGCGCGGGCCAGCTGGTGTAGACGAAGCTCACCTTCAGCCGCAGCGTGCGCCCGAGATCGCGGGCCATGTCGACGTCATAGCCCTGCAGCTCGCCGGCGGCATTGCGAAACGCCAGCGGGGCGTAGTCGCCCGGCACGCCGACCTTCAGTTCACCGCTGCGCTCGATGGTTTGCATATCGCGCGCCTGGGCGCCGCAGGTCATTATCGCCAGCGTCAGCGCCAGCCCCACCGTCAGTTTCATCTCGCCATCCTTATTGTTATCGGGTTTGCGCGCCGGGGTGGCGGGCCGCTTCTCAGTCAGCACCCTCCGCCGCGCGTAACAGGGAATTCATCCTATTTTTAAATTCCGGGACATACAACCCGGCGTGGCGGTTGCCGATCGCAAATCTGACAACGAAACAGGGCTACGCCCGGTGAATGATTTCTCATCCGCCGGGCGTAGCCTTACGCCAGCGATCGTATTTTCCAGCCTGACGTGATGTCGAAATTAGGTTCAAAAACAGCAGCAGGAAAAATATAACTCATTGTATTAAAATAAAAAAACATTTTATCTCGCGATATTCCCCCTTCCACTCTGGTCATTGTCCGTCTTATTTACTCCGCTATTTCCCCACGCTAATATCCCGGTAAAGCGATAATAAATAACACGCGCAGATTATTTCCAGACGTAAATAAATTGGTAAGTTAAATAAACTAATTAAAAACATATCCAGTGCAAATAATTCCCCCCCCTGACGCGGCAGAATTCATGCTCTGGCGATCTGTTTTATCGGCAATACAGAAGGAAAGAAAATGAAATTAATCTCGCTGTGTCTGGCGACATTGGTTGCCGGACTGGTTGCCGGCCCGGTTGCGCGGCAGACGGCACGCTGAACTTTATCGGTAAGGTTGTGAACGGGGCATGCAAGCTTGAGGGAGCGGGCGACAACGGGGTCATCAACGTCAGCATGGGCGACATACCGCTGTCGCGGCTGAAAAACAGTCAGTCTGGCACCGGGCCGGCGGTAGGTGTCGATATTCGCGTCAAAGATTGCGAGAAAGGCACCTACTATATTGTGGTGGATGGCCCCACCCCCACCGGCATGCCTGAACATCGCGTACTGGCCCTCGACGGCCGCGGCAAGCCGGCCGGCAACGTAGGAATTCTGCTCACCGACCGTACAGGCACTCCGCTCAGCCTCGATGAACGCATCGATCCGCAACACGATCCCCGCATTGAGATCCCGGTGGACGGCGGCTCCGGCACCTTCAGGCTCAAAGCTTTCTACTACACTTGGGATAAAGCCCACATGGATCCTGGCGACGGCAACGCGACGGCCCGGTTTACCATTATGCAGGAATAGCTTTCCGGTCAGGGATGAAACGTCGACGTAAAGGAAGCGATCATGAAAACTCAGGTGGCTGTTTTGCTCAGCGCATTGGCCTTTCAGGCCTGCGCCGGGATAACCATTAATGCCTCACGGGTGATCTATTCAGGAAAAGACAAAGTCGCCAGCCTGAATATCAATAACCGCAGCAGCACCCCCTATAAAGTGCAGATCTGGCTGGACGCCGGGCTCAATGCCTCGCGCGTCGGCCTGCCGATGGTGGCGACGCCGCCGCTGGTCTATTTATCGCCGCAGCAATCCGCCCAACTGCGCTTTATCTATCTCGGCAGCGGGCTGCCCGACGATCGGGAAAGCCTGTTCTGGGTCAATATCCAGGAGACGCCGCCGACCGCCGGCGGCAATCATACGCTGCAATTTGTCGTCCGCACCCGTCTGAAGCTGTTTTATCGTCCACCCGCCATCGCCACCACCCTCGTCAAAGAGGTGCAAAAGCTGCAGTGGCAGCAGAGCGGCAATAACCTGCGCTTGACGAACTCAGGCCCACTGCATATCACCCTGGTCAACGGAGCGCTGATCGATAATAAAGGCCACCTCTCGCCGATGAGAAACGTGATGCTCCGGCCCTACAGCAGCCATACCGTAATGACCACCGACAGCGCTCGCCTGTACCAGTTGAACTATATCGACGACTACGGCGCGGTGGTGCCGATCCCGCTGCAGGGCAGTCTGCCCCCGGGGCCAGGCTAGTTATACTCCAGGGCAAAGGTCACCATGCTGTTGGCCGTGCCCGCCGCCACGGTGGCGTCGGTTTGCACATACTGCGCGTTAAAATTGATAGCCTCGGCGGTCCCGGCGCTGGCGCCGGTTACTCTTTTCAGGATCGGCAGATTGCTGGCCTCATTGATCTTAACGCTGGTGCCGTCGGGCACCGCCGCGCCGGGGTTATTGCCGTAGGTCAGCTTCACGCCGACGCCGCTGGCGCTGTTGCTGACCTGGCTCAGCGCCAGGGTATCGCTCTCCACGCTGACGCCGAAAAAGCCGATGCGCACGTCGGTCGGCGTCGGACAGAACACCGGGATCGAAAAGCGCTTCGCCTGGCCGCCGGTGCTCCCTTTACCGTGAAACTCCGCCCGATTTACCGTGCCCAGAGTGACCTGGATCGACGACGTCGTCACCTGACAGCTACCGCTGCTGCCGATGTCCACGTTCAGGGCAGCCATATCGATACTGACCGGCGCGCTGGCGACATAGCTGGCGCTGCCGCTGGCCTGCTGCTCAATGGTCATCTCCCCCACCTGCGGCAGCGACGGCGAGTTGGTATGCGTCCCGTCCGCCAGCTGCACCGTCCCGGTTTTATAGAAGGTCACCGCGATCCTGACCGTGGTTTGCTGCTGCGTCATCAGCGCCGGGAGCATCGCGCTGTCGCACACCACCACCGACTCGCCGCCCGCGGAATGGCTGCCGTCGATAGCGCGCATCGGGCCGCCGGCGCACTGAAAGCTGAGCGAATACCCGATGCCGTCGATGGCGCTGGGGTAGACGTGCTGTCCATTAATCACCACCGGCGCGCCGCCGGTTTTCAGCTGCTTATAGACGATGCGTTTGGCGCTCGCCGTCGGCAGCTGCAGGTCGCAGGAAAAGGGGATCCCGCTGCCGTTATCCGCCATCGCGCTGGTCATCTGGGTATTGACCGGCAGCGTGGGTAAATACTTGATATTGGGAATATTGACCGTGGTCTGACCGATATTCGCGCGGCAGGTTTCCGCCCGCACGCCGGGAAGATAACCGCTCAGCGTCAGCAGAAAGAGGAAAGGAAGTAGACGAAAAACAGATTTCATAGCCGCCTCAGCGTGTCTGGCACAGTCCGGAGACGGTTTTCACCGTGTTCAGACTCTGCTGTGGGTTATCCGGAAGATGAAAATGCAGCCTGCAGCTCTGCGACTGGTTGTTCACGACCCAGCTCACCGCCAGGGTCCCCTCCTGCGGTACACCGCTGAGGTACACCTGGCCGCCGTCAGCCACCATGCCGCCCGGCGCATTGCCGCTCTCCTCCGCCGTGACCAATTGCGCGCTGGCGCCAAACGGTAACGGCCCCTGGGCATTGCGGAGGGTAAACAGCACCCGGTTGCCAATGTGGGTCCGGTAGTTGGCCATCACCACCGCGCCGCCGCTGGGGATCACCGTCTGCCCCTGCTGGTCGACGTCGGTATCATCCGCCATCGACTCCGTGTCGAGGGTAATGACATTTTTCCGATAGGCGGTGAGGGACGGCACCACGGCATAGCCGCGCCAGTCGGTGTGCACATTGTTGCCGTTTTGTACCGCCACCCCGGCGGCCCCCGGCGCGCGGACGATGGCGAAGCTCTCGCCCACCGTCTGGCCGAAAGTGACCCCGTGCGGATGCGCGACCACCGAGCCGGCGCCTCCCCAGGTCAGCTGGTTGCTGGCGGCGTCATGGCGATAGCCAAGCTGGGCGTTGCCGAAGCCGCCGTGGTAGTCGAGAGCAGCGCTGCTATTGCTGCCTCGTCCCTGATTGCCATAGCCCTGCTGAACCGAGTAGAACAGGTTCGGCCGCGACGGCACCGCGCCATACAGCGACACCTGCTGCGAGGTATAGCCATTGCTGTCCGAGGTGGTGTTGTAGCTCACCGCGCTGTCGGACAGCGGACCACCCAGCGGAATATTGATATTGAAAGACCAGGAGCGATCATTTTTTTGCTGACCGCTGGCGCGGGTGTAGTAATAGCCCACACCCCAGGAGATCCCTTTCCAGGCGCTGTAGAACCCGAGATGTACCGTCTCATCCCGGCTCTGCCGGTGCCAGTATTCCTGCGACCAGGCGGAAACCGCCAGACTCCCCAGATCGCCAAGGCTTTGTGACACCGAGATCTCTTCCCGTCGGCGCCGGTTGTCCACCTGCCCCTGCGCGCTTTCCAGGGCGCTGGCTTCGGCAAAATCGTAATAGCCGCTGGAGGAGTAGCGATAGCTGGCGAGGCTGAATGCGGTGCCCGAGCTGACAAAATTTTTCTGATACTGAGCGCGCAGCGAATGGCCCGCATAGCGCTTACCCGACGGGGTACGGGTGACGGCCTGGGTGACGTCGCCTCCCAGCGATCCGAATTCGCCGAAGCCGCGGCCCAGGCCCAGCGCCCATGACTGATAGTCCTGGGCCAGCTGCGTGCCGCCGTAGAGGGTAAATCCCGCCGACAAACCATAGAACAGGGTGCCCTGCAGGAATTCCGGCGAGCGCACCGAATCCGCCCCGGAGTGGTAGCGGCCGGCGCTGAGGCTGAATTTGCCTCGCCCTTCGCGCAGCATATACGGCACGGCGGAATAGGGTTGGGTAAAGGTGCGCACCGAACCATTGCTCTCGGTCACCTTCACCTCCAAATCGCCGCTCTGCGAGGTGGGGTAAAGATCGCTGATGGCGAACGCCCCCGGCGATACAAAGGTTTCGTAAATCACATATCCGTGCTGGGAGACGGTCACTTTGGCATTGCTGTGCGCCACGCCGCGAATGGTGGGGGCAAAGCCACGCTGGCTGTCCGGGAGCATCTCATCGTCAGACATCAGCTGTACGCCGCGAAACGGGATGCTGTCAAACACGTCGCCGGTGGTGTAAGTATCGCCGATCCGCAGCAGACTCTTCAGCGAGCGGACGTCGCGCTGCAGCCAGGTACTCTGTGAATCCCAGTGTCGGCGCTGCTGGTCGTACTGCATTGAGGAGACGTTGCGCAGCCGCCAGGCGCCCAGGTTAACGCCGCTGCGTAAATTGAGATAGTTTGAGCGGCTGCTCTCCCCGTCATCGGCGTTCTTGATTTGCGCGCCGGAAAAGTAGTAATCGACAAACGCGGCCGGCACGCCATCGTCCCAACGCGAGGGATCGACATAGCCGCGGCTTTGCACGTTCATCGCCGCCTGGGGAATACTCAGCGTCAGGCGCTGGTTAGCGAAGGTGAAGCGGCTGCTGGCGTCGGGAATAAACTTCTCGATCCGGGTGAAGGTCTCACCCTCATGCAGCGTTTGAAAAGCCGGAAACGCGCTAACGTTAACCCCATACTCCGCCAGCTGCCCGGGCGTCAGCACCGGCTGCAGCTTCCCGCCATCGTCAACAAACGTAATATCGGCCTGGCCCAGCTCCTGGTCGTTAACCACCACGGTGACAGGGTAAGTCCCCGGCTGCTGTCCGCCGGGTTTGGCAAAGTAGTGCAGATCGGAGGTTTGCTGCTGCGGGTCGGCAAACTCCAGCGCCGCCGGGTCAAAATAGTCGTCAGCCAGCGCCCGGCTCAGCGGGCCGAGACAACAGATCATCGTCGGCAGCGTCGCCAGCGCCAGCGCCCGTCCGGCGGTGACGGGCAACGCGGCATACTCCCGCACCCTGGCTGTTGTTATTCTTTTCATGCTGGCGCCGTCCGGTAAGCTCATTACAAAGGGGAATTACTGCTGGGCGAAATCGCTGACGCCGCCGTAGTCGTTAATCGCCCGCCATTTGACGGTGCCGTGCCCGCTCACCGACCACGTTTTCTGACCGAAGGGGGCCACCATGCCAGGGTCGTCGATTGCCTGCCCGCCCACCGCGACGGAATAAAAAGAGACAAAATAGGGAGTGGGGTTTGCCACCGTCAGATGACCGCCGGACTGGCTAAACTTCAGCTGCTGCCAGGCTTTCGCCGGGTCGCCCGCCAGGCCGTTGGGGCGATAGAAGATTTTGAATTTCGACTTAATATTGACCTGCAGCTTGTTCACCTCGCCCTGGGGCGTCGGGGCGATACTTTTGACGTTCAGCCAGTAGACCGATTCACGGTCGCTGGGCAACGAGGCGCCAATAAAGTTAATGCGCAGGACGTTATTTTGCTCCGGATCGAGACGGAACAAGGGCGGTGTGACAATGAAGGGCACCCTGGCCTTATCGTTTTCCGCGTAATTTTCCACCCATGACTGCACCAGATAGGGCGTATGGGTATCGGCATTAGTGACTGAAATAGCAGCTTCACGCTTCCCTTCCTGATAAATCACACGGGTTCCACCCATGACAATACCGGCCTGCGCTGCCGTGGAGCATAGCAGAAAGGCCGCAACGGCAATTATTTTCTTCATCATGACTTACCATCAGGCAAAGGTTGAACAGACAATAAAATAAAGCAGTAAATAACAGAGCCAGTACCCGTCGGGATAATTCGCAAAAACAACTATACCGTCACGAATATATTTCATGACTTCATGACAATTATCTCTTTAGCTATCTGCAATTAATCAGGACGCAATGAACTGACTCTGAATAACGTGCAATATAATTAGTTATAAATCATATTGAAATTAGCCGTACCGTCGGCTTTACCTGCCGTCACGGTCGCCGCGGTGGAGACATAGTCGGCGTAAAACTCGAGGTCGGCAGTGCCGGTGCCGCCGCTGGAACCCGGAGTGACCGTTTGTTTTGCGGTCGTTTTACCGAGGCTGACCGCCGTCGTCTGATCGTGCTCATACAGCTTAATGGCTACGCCTTTGGCGCCGCCGCCGTTGATGGCCAGCAGGGAGGTATCCGTCTGTTCACGCGCGCCGTCAAACAGCACGGCGACGGTAGTCACGCTGGCCGGGCAATCTTTCACTTTGATATGGAAAGGAGTTTTCGTGGTTTCGGCGCCGGTGCCGGTAAAATAGTTGCTGGCCCATTTGCCCAGATCCACAGGCTGGCCGGAAGAATTACTATCAACGTTGCAAGAGCTGTCGGTGATCGACCCATTGAAGGTGATCTGCCCGCCGGCGCCTTGCGCACTGGTGCCCGAGTTTGGATTAATGGTATTGGCCGCAGTAGCCTGGAAGGCGACGCCAGAAAGCAGCGCCCCTATGAGGATGGTGATAAAGCGAGGTTGTTTTTTCATTATTTATCTCATCGTTAACGAATATATTTTCCATCATCGCTAATAGCTCCATAGCTATCGCGAAACGGCTCGTCAGCTCCTCCCTGTAAATGTTCATTGCGTTCCTTCCGCAGGATAGTAGGCACACGTTCTCTCCACTCTGCTTTATTTCGCCAACAGATGGCCATGAATGACAAGCAGAAGAAAAAAGAGTTATTTTGATGTGCGAAATAAATATATTACCCGAAGTATCAAAAGGCAACCTGAGTAAATGTTAATTGTAGGTTAACAACTGTATTCGCCATAAACTTAATTTTTGAAATGGCTTTTCAATGTTAATTTACATATCTATACAAAAGAAATTAAAATACCTTTAAACAACAACAGATCAATTCCATTAACAAATTTAAAGATAAGTGTTCAAAAAGTCGTCTTGTTTTATTGTGCGCTTGCCGGGCAGCACCAAAAAATTAGGAATTTTCCTGGTATTAATATTCATCATTTCTACACAAACGACGCTAAGACAGTCAGCCCCATCCGATAATTTCTTGTTCTGGAAGTGTTTTTATTTTCAAGTGAAAGTAGTTATATCAGTGATGTGAATATATCGCCGTTGCCGCCGATACTAACCCATCGTTTGCATGGGGTTATTTTGAAGTAAAAAAAATCCGCAACCCGAATGGATTGCGGACTGGGGATCAATCAGAAATGAGATGGACTTCAGAACAGGCCCAGCGGCGCGGTGCCGTAGCTCACCAGCAGGTTTTTGGTTTGCTGGTAGGCATCCAGCGCCATCTTGTGCGTTTCCCGGCCGACGCCGGACTGTTTATAGCCGCCGAACGCCGCATGCGCCGGATAGACATGATAGCAGTTGGTCCATACGCGACCCGCTTTTATGCCGCGGCCCATGCGATAGGCGAGGTTGGTATCGCGCGTCCACACCCCAGCGCCGAGGCCAAACTGGGTCTCATTGGCGATAGCCAGCGCTTCCGCTTCGTCCTTAAAGGTGGTCACCCCGATCACCGGCCCAAAGATCTCCTCCTGGAAGGAGCGCATATCGTTGCGGCCTTTAATTAGCGTGGGCTGAATATAAAAACCATTATCCAGCGCCGGCGCGATAGCCGCCCGCTCGCCGCCTGTCAGGATTTGGCCGCCCTCTTCCCGGGCAATCTGAATATAGGAGAGGATCTTGTCGAACTGCTGGCGGGAAGCCTGGGCGCCGATCATGGTGTCGGTATCTAACGGATCGCCGCGGCGGATCTGCGCCACCTTCTCCATGACCCGCGCCATAAAGGGCTCATAGATGGATTCATGGATCAGCGCCCGCGACGGGCAGGTACAAACCTCACCCTGGTTGAAGAAGCCGAGCACCAGCCCCTCCACCGCCTTCTCAATAAACTCCTCTTCTCCCTCCATCACATCGGCGAAGTAGATATTGGGCGATTTGCCCCCCAGCTCGACGGTGCAGGGGATAATATTCTCCGCCGCGCAGGCGAGAATATGCCGCCCGACCGGCGTGGAGCCAGTAAATGCCAGCTTGGCGATACGTTTGCTGGTGGCCAGCGCCTCGCCCGCCTCTTTGCCGAAACCCTGCACCACGTTCAGCACCCCGGCCGGGAACAGATCGCCGATCAGCTCCAGCAGCAGAGTAATACTCAGCGGCGTCTGTTCCGCCGGCTTGAGCACCACGCAGTTACCCGCCGCCAGGGCCGGGGCCAGCTTCCACGCGGCCATCAGCAGCGGGAAGTTCCACGGGATAATCTGACCGACAACCCCCAGCGGTTCATGGAAATGGTAAGCCACCGTGGTTTCATCAATCTCGGCGGTACTCCCCTCCTGGGCGCGCAGGCAGCCGGCGAAGTAGCGAAAATGATCCACCGCCAGCGGCAGGTCGGCGTTCAGCGTTTCGCGGATCGGTTTCCCGTTGTCCCAGCTCTCCGCCACCGCCAGATATTCCAGATGCTGTTCAATACGATCGGCGACCTGCAGCAGCAGCCGGGAGCGCTGCTGCACTGAGGTTTTGCCCCACGCCGGCGCCGCACGGTGGGCGGCGTCGAGGGCGAAGTCAATGTCTCTGGCATCCGACCGGGGAAACTGCGCAATGTTGCTGCCGTCTACCGGGGAGGTATTCATAAAGAATTCACCGCTCAGCGGCTCGACAAATTTACCGTCAATAAAGTTGCCGTAAGCGGATTTAAATGAAACCAGGGCGCCGGGCTGGCCAGGGTGTGCATAACGCATCGCAAATCTCCTTCTGTAGGGTTGAGACGCAGCGGCATATTGATTTTTTAAACTTGCCGCCGAACGCTTCTCACTTTGCAGGGGTTATGCCAGTTTTTTATTTACTTTAAATCTTTTTATTTATTAATAGGTTGCCTTCACTAACTGGGCAGATGGTCAGCCACTGTTGCACGGGTTTCCACTTATGTGTTGCAAATCGCAACACCAAATAAACCAAATAGCTACAATATTGCAACACAGCAACATCGACCCAGAGGTGCCCTGTGCCAGGCAATCCCTTTCTTCTCGCACCAGAGGTTAACGCCAATCCCCTGCTGAGCGATTCATGGTCTCGCTGCCAGCGCTACGGTCTGGATCCCGCTACCGAGGATTTTCCCCGCCTCGACGCCGGCGAGCTGGCGGATCGACTCGCCAGCCACCGCAGCCTGCAGCAGTTGGCGCAGCCGGTGGTGGAAGCCCTGTCGCGCCAGGTGGCGGACCTGCAGTCGGTGGTGATCCTCTCCGACCCCGGCGGTCTGGTGCTGCACACCGTCGGCGATACCCAGGCGATGCAAAAGGCGCAGCGCGTGGCGCTGGCGCCCGGCAATCTGTGGAGCGAAAGCGGGCGTGGGACCAACGCCATCGGCACCGCGCTGGCGATTGACGACGGCTGCGAAATCGATGGCCGTCAGCACTTTCTCACCCGCAACCAGAATCTGTACTGCGCGGCGATGCCGCTCCAGCGGCCGGACGGAAGTATCGCCGGCGTGCTGGATATCTCCGGCCCGGCGGATTTTCCCCACCAGCATACCTTTGGCTGGGTGAAAGCAGCGGCAAAGCAGATTGAGTATCTGTGGGTGAAGCAGAGCCTGCATCCTGAGCAGTGGCTGATGAGCCTGCACCGGCAGGTGGACAAGCTCGACAGCGTCGAGGAGCTGCTGCTGGTCTTTTCCGATAACGTCCTCACCGCCGGCAACCGGCTGGCGATGCGCGAGTTCGGCCTGAGCGCGGCGCAGTTTGGCCAGCTCACCTTTGCGTCGCTTTTTCCGACGCTGACGCAAACGGCGGTCAGCGTTCCCCTGCCGCTGACCACCCCGCAGGGTCGCTATCACTATCGCCTGCGCGAGCCCACCCGCCGCCGGGTGGCGGTGAGCGCCCCGCCGGCCATGCAGCTCCCCTTCACCAGCCCGCGGGAAGGCGAAAAGCTGCTCCGGCTGCTTAACGCCGGCATCGCGCTCTGTATTGAGGGGGAAACCGGCAGCGGCAAAGAGTATGTCAGCCGCACGCTGCACCAGCACAGCCGCTGGCGCAGCGGTAAATTCGTCGCCATTAACTGCGCCGCCATCCCGGAATCGCTGATCGAGTCCGAGCTTTTCGGCTACCAGCCGGGGGCGTTTACCGGCGCCAGTAAAAATGGCTATATCGGCAAAATCCGCGAAGCCGAGGGCGGGGTGCTGTTTCTTGATGAGATCGGCGATATGCCGCTGGCGCTGCAGACCCGCCTTCTGCGGGTACTGCAGGAGAAAGAGGTGGCGCCGCTGGGCGCCAGCCGCAGCGTGCCGGTGAACTTCGCCTTGATCTGCGCCACGCACCGCAACCTGACCCAGCGGGTCAGTGCCGGCGAATTCCGCGAAGATCTACTGTGGCGCCTGCGGGAGTATGCCCTGGCGCTGCCTCCGCTGCGCGAGTGGCCAGCGCTGGAAACCTTTATCGCCACCCTGTGGCGCGACCTGGGCGGCGCTTCGCGCCGGATGACGCTGTCCACCGCGCTGCTGACCCACCTCAGCCAGCTGCCGTGGCCGGGAAACGTACGCCAGCTGCAGAGCGTCCTGAAGGTGATGCTGGCCCTCGCCGATGAGGGCGACACATTAACGCCCGATGCGCTGCCGGAGACATATCGCACCGCGCCTGCGCCGCTGCCGCGCGGGGGATTGCAGGCCCATGACGAGCAGTTGATTGTCGATACCCTCGCCAGAGTCAACGGCAACGTCAGCCGGGCGGCGCAGATGTTGGGTATCGCCCGCAGCACGTTATACCGTCGCGCCGCCCGTGCCGGACGGCCACGCCGCTGAGACTATGGCGTAAAGCGCGCCGGCAGCCAGGAGAACATCCGCCGGCTGACGGCCTCGCACAGCAGCACCAGTCGTGGGCCGACCGCCTGCCAGACTCGCTTCGCCACGATGACCCCACCGACGGCGACCAGGGCCGCGCCCACCATATCCAGCGGAAAATGCACCCCAAGATAGATCCGCGACCAGGCCACCGGCAGCGCGGCCAGCAGCATCAGCAGGCCAAGCGCCCGCAGGCGCAGAGACAGCAGCGCAAACGCAGCACTGAACATTACCGTACCGTGATCGCTGGGAAAGCTGTTATCCGCCGGATGGCTTATCCAGGTATGGCCGAGGGGGATCATAAACGGCCGCGGATGGAACCAGAGCGTCCCGCACACCATCCCCAGCCCGAGGGAAATGATCACGGCCAGGGTCATAAACAGCGCCTGACGATGTCCCTCACGGCCACCGAGAAACCACAGGCCGAGCGCGATCGTCGGCATCATAAACACAATGCCATTGGCGCAAAAACTGGCCAGCGACAGCAGGCCATCCGCGGCGCCAGGCTGCGCGTTAAGCGCGAAAAAAACAGATTGATTCAGGGTTTCCAGGGCGTTCATGGCGATAGCTCTCAGTCGTCATCTTTCTGTCATTATCGCCCGGATGCCTTAAGATACCCTTAACCGCTGGGCGGTGTGCTTTTAGCAAGGCGCAGTCCTTCCCGCAGGGCATCGATCGCCACCCGCGTTTTTTGCGGCAGCCACGGCCCTTCCGGCCACACCGCGTGGATAGCGAAACGCACACGGCCGCTGGGCGCCAGAACCTGCTGCAGCGTCCCGTCGGCGAGCGCCTGCGCCACCAGCCAGTCCGGCAGCCAGGCGATGCCCATCCCCTGCTGCGCCGCGGCGGCGATGGCGGCAAAGTCATCCTGCACCAGCCACGCCTCCGGGGTGAAGCGCACTTCGCCCTGCTGCGGGTCGTAAAGTTGCCATTTTTGCAGCTGACCGTTATGCAGATAGCCGAGGGTGCGGTGCTCGCTCAGCCCGGCGATGGTCTGCGGCGCCGGCTGGCGGCGCAGGTACTCCGCCGCCGCGCACAGCACCATGCCATGCTCCCCCAGCGCCCGCGCCCGTAGCGACCCGGTATCGGCCAGGCTCCCGATACGCACCGCGAGATCAAACCCCTCTTCCAGCAAATTGACCTGCCGGTCGCTGTAGTGGAGCTCGAGCTTCAGCAGTGGATAGCGCTGACTCAGGCGGAACAGCAGCGGCGCCACGCAGCGCTGGCCAAACAGCACCGGCAGCGAAATCCGCAGCCGTCCCTGCACCTCGCCTTTGCCGCGCTGCAGCGCTTCTTCGGCCTCGCGAATGCGACCCAGCGCCTCCCGACACTGGTGATAAAATTGCTCTCCCTCTTCCGTCAGCAGTTGCCTGCGGGTGGTGCGCTGGAATAGCGCCACGCCGAGACGCGCCTCCAGCCGGGCAATGGTTTTCCCCACCGCCGATCGCGTGACGTGGAGGATCGTCGCCGCGCTGGCAAAGTTACCGCTCTCGACCACCGTGACAAACACCGGGATCGCGTTCAGATCGTCGCGCACAGATTGGTTCCTTACGGGATACAATAGCGGAAAATAATGTCACTCCAGAGAGAAAAAAGACAGTGTTAGTCTCTGCCTCTACCCTTTACCTGAGGCACTTATCATGGCTAACGTTCTGGTATTAAAATCCAGCATTAATGGCGAAACATCCCTGACCAATCAGCTGATTAACGAATTTCTCGCGGCGCGCCAGGCGGCGGGTCACCCCGATCGGATCCGCGAACACGATCTCAGCGCCATGGCGCTGCCGACGCTGGATGGCGCGCTGTTCGCCGCCCTGCGCGGGGCGGCGGATCCGCAGCCGGCCATCCGCGCGGCGGTTGCGCTCTCTGACCAGCTTATCGCCGAGTTAAAAGCCAGCGACCTGCTGGTGATCGGCGCCCCGATGTATAACCTCAACGTCCCGACCGACCTGAAGAAATGGTTCGACCTCGTGGCGCGGGCGCGGGAAACCTTTCGCTACACCGACAGCTGGCCGCAGGGGCTGGTCGAGGGCGTCCGGGCGGTGGTCGTCAGCAGCCGCGGCGGTATTCACCAGGGCGAAAGCACCGACGCCGTCACCCCCTATCTGCGCGCAGTGCTGGGGCTGATGGGGATCCATGAGGTGGAGTTTATCTATGCCGAAGGGCTGGATAACCGCCCGCACGGTCGCGACGCCGGGATCGCCAGCGCCCGTGCGCAGATAGCCGATCTCGCCGTTCCGGCCTGAGTCACGGGAAAATGTGCTGGCGCTGGCGGTCTTTTTATTTTAGAGTTATCTAAATTTAGAAAAAGCTAAAATACATGACTACACCTGAAGATCTGCAGGCCCGCGCCGGAGAAGCCGCCACGCTAATGAAAGCGATGAGCAATCCTCACCGATTGCTGATCCTGTGCATGCTGTGCGACGCGCCGCGGGCCAGCGCCGGTGAACTCGCCCGCGCCACCGGCCTGAGCCCTTCCGCCACCTCGCAGCATCTCGCGCGGATGCGTGACGAGGGGCTGCTCGACAGCGAACGCGACGCTCAGCGTATTCACTATTTCATCACCCATCCTGCAGTACAGCAGGTGATCAACACGCTGAAAACGCTCTATTGCCCGTGAGGAGCCTATGACCATCGCCACCTTAACCCCTGCCGAAGCCCGGGCGCAGATTGCCCAAGGCGCGAGACTGATAGATATCCGCGATGCGGATGAATACGCGCGCGAACATATTCCCGATGCCGAGCTGGTGCCGCTCGCCACCCTGAACGGCGGCGCGACCCTAAACGCCCGGGCCGGCGAGCGCGTGATCTTCCACTGCCAGGCCGGCTCCCGGACGCAGAATAACGCCATTCGTCTGGCCGCCGCCGCCGCGCCGGCGCAGGTCAGCCTGCTGGCGGGTGGGATTCAGGCGTGGAAAGCCGCGGGGCTCCCGGTTGAGGAAGATAAATCGCAACCGCTGCCGCTGATGCGTCAGGTGCAAATTGCCGCTGGCGTTCTGATTTTACTGGGGGTGCTGCTGGGCTATACCGTGAACGGCGGCTTTTTCCTGCTCAGCGGCGCGGTCGGCGCCGGGCTCACTTTCGCCGGGGTGACCGGCTTTTGCGGCATGGCGCGCCTGCTGGCGATCATGCCGTGGAACCGGCGCCAGGGGAGTTAAAACGCACTCCAGATAAGCCAGGCAATGCCGCCGAAAAGCAGCCATTTGACGATGTAATAGACCGTCTTATTCCATTTTTTCAGCCGCTTGCCGACAATACGGATCTGGTAGATATAGCGAAATGCCCGGTTAATTCCGCCGGTGCGATCGCTGGCGTCGTTGGGCGCCGAGGCGGCGCTCATCAGATAGCGCCCCAGCCAGTGGTTGACCTTCTGCGCCCAGCGGTAGCGCATCGGCCGTTCAATATCGCAGAACAGAATCAGTCGATTCTCACCGCTGGTATTTTCTGCATAGTGGATATAGGTCTCGTCAAACAGCACGCCTTCCCCGTCGCGCCAGCTGTAGCGCTGACCATCCACCTCGATAAAGCAGCGGTCATCGTTCGGCGTCGCCAGGCCAAGATGAAAGCGCAGGGAACCGGCGTAGGGGTCGCGATGGCGCGGCAGACGGCTGCCGTCAGGCAGGGTGGCGAACATGGCCGCTTTTACCGACGGGATATCCCGCAGCAGCGCGGTAGTTTGCGGACAAAGCTGGCTGGCGGAAGGATGGGCATCCTCATACCATTTCAGATAAAAGCGTTTCCAGCCGGTTTTAAAAAATGAGTTAAATCCGGCGTCATTATATTTATCGGCCGCTTTAATCTGCTCCAGTTGCTGGAGGCGGATCCCTTCTTCGCGAATAACCAGCCAGTTCTGCTGCAATATCGCCAGCTCGGGAAACATCTCCGGGCGCAGATAAGGCGTATTCGGTACGCGGGAAAATAAATACATAAATCCATTCAGCGGCGCGGTAAATGTGGAATGGTCGGAGAGCTGTCGCCAGAAACGATAGCGCACCCGTCCGCGGTAATGGACATACAGTACAGCAATAACAATGATCAACAGAATGATATACTTCATGGTGTCTTTCCTGACCTGATTGGTGGTAACCCTACCCTCGCCGTCCCCCCTTCTCAGCAGCGGTATGGCGCCAGCAAAACATTAACAACTCTAATACATATACCTCCAAATTGTTTTAACAAAAAAGAGCACACCCGGTGTTCAGTGAACGGGCGTTGAGCTATGGTTTAGGTTCATACGTAGTATTAACAGTGAGGAGTGAATGATGTTTTCTGTCGGCGATCTGGTGCAACCGCGTGCGGGCGGGCCAAAACTGAAAGTGATCGAAGTGCAGGGCGAGGATCTGGTGGTGGTTCAGGCCGCTCAGGAGCAGGGAGAACGCTATACGCTGAAGTCAGACGAGGTGACGCGATATCAGGAAGAGGGAGACTTCGGCGTCTGCTGAAGCTCCCTCGCTGCAGGTCATAAGGCCAGGCCGGGCGGTGGGTCTTCCCCGCCGTCGTGGCGCTGGCCGAATCGGTTTTAAATTAAAAAGCTGTCCAGCGATTTCCCCTCGGCGACCGCCAGGGCAATCGGCTTCGGCATTCTTCCCTGGCCGGTCCAGGTTTTCTCGGCGCCGGTATGATCGGTATAACGATATTTCGCCGGGCGCGGTTTCCGCTTTTTACCGCCCGCCATCGGCGGCTGAATATCGGCCACCAGCTCGTCAGGAGAAATACCGTCGGCGCGCATCAGCTCAAGCCAGGTATTCACTTTTTCCTGATATTCCGCTTGCTGCTGTGCCGCCAGCTGCTGTTGCGTACGTATTTCTTCAGTGACGATCCTGAGCTTTTCCAGCATCTCTTCAAGCACGTCAATGGAGAATTCACGGGACAGCGCGCGCAGTGAACGGATATTATTCAGTTTGTGTAACATTGAAGACATAAAATTAAAAAATTCCAAATAGCAAATTAAAAGACACAACGCGGCAAGTGTAATAGAAACGTTTATTTATTTCCAGCCTGCGGTTGTCCAGATAAATATATTATGCAGAGAGTAAATCTCTTCCGCCTGCCCTATATCGGAAAATCCCCGATTCTTTTTCGCCAGCGCGGGCCAACGAGACCATGAATAAATAAAAGCGGCGGATAGTGAGATAGGAAAATATATTCAGCAGGCGATATTACCTTTATGGTCAGCGGCTTATCCTCTTATCGTCGGCGGATGCGCAGGCCCTCTCCACACGGCCTAATGAATAGTTACCCAGCCAGGAAGAATAAAACGCCACACGTCACTTTAGAATTTTTCACCACAAAAACCGGCATAATGGCATAAAAACATCTAAATGAGACACTCATCACAGGCTAACGCGATTTTGCGCCACAGCGGGCGATCAGACGCCGCCTCTTTGGTCAAACACCATGGTAAAACATCACATAAACACCTGAAAATAAACATATTTAATGAAAGCAGCAATAAAAGTAGCGTAACGGGCAGAAAACCAACCTTCGCAGAGTATTTTATCGACAAAAAGGCAATAAATAAAAATTTATAGCTAGTTGCCACTTTTAATGCAGAGATATACTCTACGCACATCAAAACAGGCAGCCCAAAAACGCTATACTAACGCGCATTTTTCGGCGTTTTTGACTTCATTTTCGAGGAGCACTCCGATGTTCTCTGCGCACTCCCGCTTGCGGCATGCGGTTGCAGACACCTTTGCGATGGTGGTTTACTGCACCGTCGTCAACATGATGATCGAAATTTTTCTCTCTGGTATGACGTTTGAGCAGTCGTTATCGTCGCGCCTGGTGGCGATCCCGGTCAACATTATTATTGCTGTTCCTTACGGGATTTATCGCGATTTCGCCATGCGTCAGGCCCGGCGCATCACTCCGGCCGGCTGGATGAAAAATATGGCCGACGTGCTGGCCTACGTGACCTTTCAGTCGCCGGTATATGTCGCCATTCTGTGGAGCGTGGGTGCGGACTGGCACCAGATTGTCGCTGCGGTGAGCTCGAACCTGGCGGTATCGATGATGATGGGCGCCGCTTACGGCTACTTCCTCGACTATTGCCGCCGCCTGTTCCGCGTGGCTCCCTACCAGCAGGCAAAAGCCTGACCGACCCGTTAACAGCGACTGGCTCTGCCAGTCGCTTCCTCCCGCCAGCCGACTTCGCCCGGGCCTTTATCCAGCGAATTAATTCGTCGACATGGCCGGCTTAGCTTCGCCAAATAGCCCATTCAGAAAACGCTCAAGCGCCATGCGTGAGCTAAATCCGTGCGGAATTCCATAATGCTGCTGCGCATCCCCGGCTAAATACAGCGGAAACTGTTCATAATGGTCGCAGGTTTTGATATCTGAAGCCGGTTCAGCCAGCATATTGCTGCGCTCTTTTAACGCCGGATGAATAACTAACGCTGTTCGCCCCATGCGCGCTTCGCGGTTCACATAAACATAATTATCGCCGCGGCGATAGCCGTACGCTTTTTGCGTCACAACATCCATGGTGAAGCCGGCTTTTTCAAGAACACGCGCCACCTCATCGGGTCTTAAATACATACTGATTCCTCGTTATCTTTTACCGCACATTGACCTTACCTTATTCATTAAGGGCAGTGCTTTCGGAATATTCCAGAAACCACAGCAGTAAGCATAATTCAAAATCTTGTCCTACACTTACTCACTCGATGGAATTAAGGGAGATAACGATGGCTAACCATGTGAACCGCAACAATTTTGACGATAACGCCGAAGATATTCATAACGATGTCAGCCAATTAGCGGACACGCTGGAAGAGGTGCTGAAATCGTGGGGAAGTGACGCGAAAGAGGAAGCGGAAGCGGCGCGTGCCAAAGCGCAGTCGCTGTTAAAAGAGACCCGCGCCCGCATTAATGGCCACAACCGGGTGCAGCAGGCGGCGCTGGATGCGCGCCAGGCAGCATGTGAGGCGCTGGGCTGCGCCGATACCTACGTGCGCAATAAACCGTGGCACAGCGTGGGCGCCGCCGCCGCCGTCGGGGTATTTATTGGCGTATTGCTCAATTTACGTCGATAATAGCTATAGCGTTTGCTGCCGCCGCGCGATCAGCGTGCGGAAGCCCGCCTGCTTCACGGAAAGCAATGAAGATAACAAATACGCGTCAGCCCCTGCGCGCCTCTGGCCGCAGGGGTTTTTTACGCACCATCGGGTGTGACGCCGCCGACGCCGATCGCCTCCCCCAGCCGCCGGGCCAGCGCGCCAGCCATTGCCGGCGAGCGAATATTGGTAAAACTCATCAGTAATCCCCCCTCGCCGGCATGGCGCATCCGCCAGTCGCTCAACGCCTGTACCGCCAGCCCGGCCGCCACCGCCCGTTGGGCCAACAGGCGATCGTCGCCGCTAACCGGCATGACCAGCTGAATCCCCCCTTGCTGCGGCGTAACCTGAAAGCCCTGCGCCTGCAGAGCAGACTCCAGCCACTGCCTGCGCTGGCTGTAGCTGGCGCGCATTTTTTTCAGATGACGCCAGAAATGGCCCTGCTGGATAAAATCCGCCAGCGTCTGCTGCCACAGGGTGGGAACCGTACAGGGCTGGCGCTCCACGGTCGGCTGAAAGCGCGCCGCCAGCGCGCTCGGCACCACCAGCCAGGCGGTGCGCAGCGCCGGAAACATCGACTTGCTGAAGGTGCCCGCGTAGATGACCCGCTGGGGCGCATCAAGGCTTTTCAGCGGCGGCAGCGGTTTGCCGCGATAGCGAAACTCGCTATCGTAATCGTCCTCAATGATCCATGCGTCACGCTCCGCGGCCCATGCCAACAGCTGGCGACGCCGGGGCAGCGACAGCGCCACGCCCAGCGGACTCTGATGCGCCGGGGTGAGCAGGGCAAACCGCGCCTGCGGATGATGGCGCTGGCCCCAGGCGATATCCATCCCCTCGTCGTCCACCGGGATCGCATCCACCACCAGTTGCCCGGCCTCGACCACCGGGCGGATAAAGGGATATCCCGGATCTTCCATCCACATATGCTGCCCCGGCTGTGCCAGAGTACGCAGGATCAGGTTCATAGCGGTGGCATAGTTGCCGGCGATCAGCACCTGCTCCGGCTGACAGTCGATACTGCGCGACAGGCGCAGATAGTCGACGATCGCCTGACGCAGAAGCGGGTCGCCGCCGGGATCGCCGGGCGCCAGATCGAACCGCGACTGCGTGCGCAGCCGGCGCCCCATCACCCGCGCCCACAGCCCGCGCGGAAAGAGATCCAGCGCCGGGAGCCCCATCTGAAACGGCAACGGCTCCGCCGGCGCGGCAGGTTGCGCTGGCATTACCGGCGCCAGCTGGCGCGGACTGAGCCGTTCGCTGACAAAGGTTCCCGCCTGCCCGCGTCGCTCGAGCCAGCCCTGAGCGACCAGTTCGCCCCAGGCGTTTTCGATGGTTGCCCGGGAGACGCCCTGCTCCTGGGCAAACACCCGGCTGGCGGGCAGACGGCTGCCAGGAGCCAGTTCGCCCCGTTCAATGGCGGATTTCAGCTGGCGGGCAATACGCTGATAGAGAGGGAGGTGGCTGGCTTCCATTATGGTCTGCTTTTTTCATCACAATATGGCTATCTTTTGCAGTCCATTATAGTGCTATTTTGGCTGCCGTCTTAGAGAGGAGAACACCATGAGCCAATTACGTCAGCCATTCAGTGAACTAAGCCCGGAAGTCTATAAAGGGCTGGTGCAGGCCAGCCTCGCGCTGGAGAAAAGCGAACTGGGCAGCGCCCTGGTGGAGCTGGTCTATTTACGCGTGTCGCAGATCAACGGCTGCGCCTTCTGCCTTGAGAAGCACAGCCAGGCGCTGCGCAAGGGCGGCATGGCGCAGAGCAAACTGGATGCCCTGGCCGGCTGGCGGGTGAGCGACCATTTTACCCCTGCCGAACGCGCGGCACTGGCGTGGGCCGAGTCGGTCACCGACATCGCCGCCAGCCATGCGGAAGATGAGGTTTACCTGCCGCTGCGCGAACATTTTCCCCCGCGTCAGATAAGCGATCTCCCCTTCGCTATCAGCCTGATGAACGCCTTTAACCGCCTCGCCGTCGCCATGCGTCTGTAGTTTCGCGCAACCTTCCCCCTCCTCCGCCTGGCCATCCCGGAGGGGGAATCCTCTGCTAAAAACGCTATATATTGAGTGGTTGAAGTTTTAAATAACTACATCTAGTATTTCCTTATTGAATGGCCCACAACGTTCGACGCTACGTTTAGCGCCGTGCTGTTATCTTAAATGGAAATACGAATCATGCGCATTATTATTTACACCCGAAATTACTGCGTGCAGTGCCATGCCACCCGGCGAGCCATGGAGAGCCGGGGACTGGCCTTTGAAATGGTCAACGTCGACCAACAGCCGGATGCCGCCGACATCCTGCGCGAGCAGGGATTTCGCCAGCTGCCGGTGGTGATCGCCGGCGACCTGCGCTGGAGCGGCTTCCGCCCGGATATGATCAATCGCCTGCGTCCCTCCGTCGCGGCGGCCAGCGCATGAGCCTCATCGTCTACTTCTCCAGCCGTTCGGAGAACACCCATCGCTTTGTGCAGCGCCTGGGGCTGCCGGCGGTGCGCATCCCTCTGAACGAGCGTGAACATCTGCAGGTAGACGAGCCCTACATTCTCATCGTTCCCAGCTATGGCGGCGGCGGCACCGCCGGCGCCGTGCCGCGTCAGGCGATCCGCTTTTTAAACGACGTACATAACCGTCGACTGATCCGCGGGGTGATTGCCGCCGGCAATCGCAACTTTGGCGACGCCTGGGGGCGCGCCGGGGATGTCATCGCGCAGAAGTGCGCCGTGCCCTATCTCTACCGCTTCGAGCTGATGGGAACCCCCGACGATATCGATAACGTACGCAAAGGAGTCAGCGAATTTTGGCAACGACAACCTCAGAACGTATAACCGCCGCCGTGGATTTTCACGCCCTCAATGCGATGCTGAACTTATACGACAGCGAGGGCCGCATCCCGTTTGAGAAAGATCGCCAGGCGGTTGAGGCCTTTATGGCGACCCAGGTTCAGCCCAACACCCTCGCCTTTGCCAGCCAGGAGGATAAACTCAGCTGGCTCGTCCGCGAGGGCTATTACGATCCGCAGGTGCTGGCCGGCTATGACCGCGGGTTTGTGTTGGCGTTGTTCGACCATGCCCGGCGCGCCGCGTTTCGCTTCCAGACCTTCCTCGGGGCCTGGAAGTTCTACACCAGCTACGCGCTGAAGAGCTTTGATGGCAAACATTACCTCGAGGATTTCGCCGAACGCAGCGTAATGGTGGCCCTGACGCTGGCCCGGGGCGATGAACAGCAGGCGCGGCAGCTGACGGAGGAGATACTCAGCGGCCGCTTCCAGCCGGCTACCCCCACCTTCCTCAACGCCGGCAAACAGCAGCGCGGAGAGCTGATCTCCTGCTTCCTGCTGCGCATTGAGGATAATATGGAGTCCATCGGCCGGGCGGTGAACTCGGCGCTGCAGCTGTCGAAGCGCGGCGGCGGCGTGGCCTTTTTACTCTCTAACCTGCGCGAGGCCGGGGCGCCGATCAAGCGCATCGAAAACCAGTCCTCCGGCGTGGTGCCGGTGATGAAGATGCTGGAGGATGCCTTCTCCTATGCCAACCAGCTCGGTGCCCGCCAGGGGGCGGGGGCGGTCTGGCTGCACGCGCACCATCCGGATATTTTGCGCTTCCTTGATACCCGGCGTGAAAATGCCGATGAGAAAATCCGCATCAAAACCTTGTCGCTGGGGGTGGTGATCCCTGATATCACTTTCCAGCTGGCGAAAGAAGACGCGCAGATGGCGCTGTTCTCGCCGTATGATGTCGAACGGCTGTACGGCAAACCCTTCGCCGACTGCGCCATCGGCGACCTCTATCCGCAGCTGGTGGCCGACGAGCGGGTGGGCAAACGCTGGATCCGCGCCCGCGACCTGTTCCAGCGCCTGGCGGAGATCCAGTTTGAATCCGGCTACCCGTACATCATGTTTGAAGACACCGTGAACCGCGCCAGTCCAGTGGCCGGGCGGGTCACCATGAGCAATCTGTGTTCCGAGATCCTGCAGGTCAGTACGCCGTCCGCCTATAATGAAGACCTCAGCTATGCCCATATCGGGGAAGATATCTCCTGCAACCTCGGCTCGCTGAACATCGCCCATACCATGGACTCGCCGGATTTCGGCCGCACAATCGCCACCGCGGTGCGCGCCCTGACCGCCGTGTCCGACATGAGCCACATTCAGTCGGTCCCTTCTGTGGCGGCCGGCAACGCGGCCTCCCACGCCATCGGCCTGGGGCAGATGAATCTGCACGGTTACCTGGCGCGGGAAGGCATTGCCTACGGCAGCCCGGAGGGGCTGGACTTCACCAATATCTACTTTTACACCGTGACCTGGCACGCGCTGCACACCTCGATGCTGTTGGCTCGCGAGCGCGGTCAGCGCTTCGCCGGCTTCGAGCAGTCGCGCTACGCCAGCGGGGAGTACTTCGACAAATATCTGCATGAGGAGTGGCAGCCGAAAACCGCACGGGTCCGCGCGCTGTTCGCCCGCGCCGGCATCTCCCTGCCCGACCGGGAAAGCTGGCGCCAGCTGCGCGACGACGTCATGCGCTATGGCATTTACAACCGCTATCTGCAGGCGGTGCCGCCCACCGGCTCGATCTCGTACATCAACCATGCCACCTCCAGCATTCACCCGATCGTCTCGAAGATTGAGATCCGCAAAGAGGGGAAAACCGGACGGGTGTACTACCCCGCGCCGTTTATGAATAACGACAATCTGGCCCTCTATCAGGATGCCTACGAGATAGGGCCCCAGAAAATCATCGACACCTACGCCGAGGCGACGCGCCACGTCGATCAGGGGCTGTCGCTGACCCTGTTCTTCCCCGATACCGCCACCACCCGCGATATCAACAAGGCGCAGATCTACGCCTGGAAGAAAGGCATTAAGACGCTCTACTACATCCGACTGCGCCAGCTGGCGCTGGAAGGCACTGAAATTGAAGGCTGCGTGTCCTGCGCGCTGTAAGGAGATCAGGATGACCCATTTAACGCGCGTCAGCGCGATCAACTGGAACCGCATCGATGACGATAAAGATCTGGAGGTGTGGAACCGTCTCACCAGCAACTTCTGGCTGCCGGAGAAAGTGCCGCTGTCGAACGACATTCCCGCCTGGCAAACCCTCAGCGCGGCGGAGCAGCAGTTGACCATTCGCGTTTTTACCGGGCTGACCCTGCTCGACACCATTCAGAACACCATCGGCGCGCCGGCGCTGATGGCGGACGCCCTGACCCCGCATGAGGAGGCGGTGCTGTCGAACATCAGCTTTATGGAAGCGGTTCATGCTCGCTCTTACAGCTCCATCTTTTCCACGCTGTGCCACAGCAAGGAGGTGGATGCAGCCTTCGCCTGGAGCGAAAGCTGTGAGCCCCTGCAGCGCAAGGCGCAGCTGATGCTGGGCTACTATCAGGCCGACGAGCCGCTGAAGAAAAAAATCGCCAGCGTGTTCCTCGAATCCTTTCTCTTCTACTCCGGCTTCTGGCTGCCGATGTACTTCTCCAGCCGGGGAAAACTGACCAACACCGCGGATCTGATCCGCCTGATCATTCGCGATGAAGCGGTGCATGGCTATTACATCGGCTACAAATATCAGAAAGGACTGGAGATCGTCAGCCCCGGCAAGCGCGAAGAATTGAAAAATTTCGCCCTCGATCTGCTGATGGATCTTTACGACAACGAGCTGGCCTACAGCCGGGAACTGTACGGCGAGAGCGGCTGGTTCGACGACGTTAGCGCTTTCCTGTGCTACAACGCCAACAAAGCGCTGATGAACCTCGGCTACGAGGCGCTGTTCCCGGCGGAGATGGCGGCGGTTAATCCAGCGATCCTCGCGGCGCTGTCGCCCAACGCCGATGAAAACCACGACTTTTTCTCCGGTTCTGGCTCCTCCTACGTGATAGGAAAAATGGAAGAGACCGCCGACGACGACTGGGACTTTTAACCGTACTTTCACCAGGAATATCGCGACCGAATTCCTGGTGATCTATTTCGCAGAAAAGTGGGTTCATCTGTCAAATATTCTCTCCATGGCCTAACCGTCATCATCCCGTCATATTTAGCAGAAAACTGGTCTATTTCAGTCGAATTATCCAGAGATAATCAAAAAATATTACCCACAACAAATTACCGCTCAGCCCTTATATCACGGGGGCTGCGCCGCCATGTCCCTCACTCCATTTTGCCGAGAGTTTGTCATTAAGGGTTGTCACAGAATCTGAGTATGTTAGGGTGTAAAAAGATCATAATCACCATTGGGTACCGTATCGCAATAAACAAATAACAGGAACTTCTCTATTGCATGGCAATTAAATTAGAAATTAAAAATCTTTATAAGATATTTGGCGAGCACCCTCACCGTGCTTTCAAATATATTGAGAAAGGACTCAACAAAGCGCAAATACTGGAAAAAACGGGGCTGTCGCTTGGCGTCAAAGACGCCAGTCTGGCCATTGAAGAAGGCGAGATATTCGTCATCATGGGGCTCTCCGGTTCGGGGAAATCCACCATGGTTCGCCTTCTCAATCGCCTGATTGAACCCACCCGCGGCCAGGTGCTGATTGACGGGGTCGATATCGCGAAAATGTCGGACGCCGAGCTGCGCGAGGTGCGTCGTAAAAAAATTGCGATGGTTTTTCAATCATTTGCACTGATGCCGCACATGAGCGTGCTCGACAACACGGCGTTTGGCATGGCGCTTGCCGGCGTCCCGGCCGCTGAGCGAGAGCAAAAAGCGCGGGAAGCGCTGCGGCAGGTGGGGCTGGAGAATTATGCCCACGCCTGGCCGGATGAACTCTCCGGCGGGATGCGTCAGCGCGTCGGTTTAGCCCGCGCTCTGGCGATTAATCCCGATATTCTGTTAATGGATGAAGCCTTCTCCGCGCTCGATCCGCTCATTCGCACCGAAATGCAGGATGAGCTGATCAAATTACAGGCTAAGCATCAGCGTACCATTGTCTTTATTTCCCATGACCTTGATGAAGCCATGCGAATTGGCGATCGTATCGCCATTATGCAAAATGGCGAAGTGGTCCAGGTCGGTACTCCGGATGAAATATTGAATAATCCGGCCAATGATTATGTCCGCACCTTCTTCCGCGGCGTCGATATTAGCCAGGTCTTCAGCGCCAAAGATATTGCCCGTCGTAGTCCGGTCGGCCTGATTCGTAAAACACCAGGTTTTGGCCCCCGCTCAGCGCTGAAATTATTACAGGATGAAGACCGGGAATATGGCTATGTCATCGAGCGTGGTAATCGCTTTGTCGGGATTGTGTCGATCGATTCTCTGAAAACCGCGCTCAGCGCCGGCCAGGGGATCGAGGCGGCGCTGATTGACGCCCCGCTGGCGGTGGAGGCGCAAACGCCGCTCAGCGATCTGCTCTCCCACGTCGGCCACGCCCCGTGCGCCGTCCCGGTGGTGGATGAAGAACAACAATATATTGGCATCATTTCCAAACGAATGTTGCTCCAGGCTTTAGATCGCGAGGGGGTGAATCATGGCTGATCAAACCAATCCGTGGGACAGCGCCCCGGCAACCGACAACGCCGCCCAGGCTGCAGACGCCTGGGGTGGCGCTTCTACTGCCGCGCCGACCAATGGCGGCGGCGCCGACTGGCTGCACAGCGCCCCGGCGCCGCAGCCGGAACAGTTCAATATCATGGATCCGTTCCATAAGACCCTGATCCCGCTCGACAGCTGGGTGACCCACGCCATCGACTGGATCGTGCTGCACTTCCGTCCGCTGTTCCAGGGGATCCGCGTGCCGATCGACTACATTCTCAGCGCCTTTCAGCAGCTGCTGTTGGGAATGCCGGCGCCAGTGGCGATTATCGTCTTCGCGCTGATCGCCTGGCAGATCTCCAGCCTCGGCATGGGGGTCGCCACCCTGGTATCGCTGATTGCCATTGGCGCCATCGGCGCGTGGTCGCAGGCGATGGTCACCCTGGCGCTGGTCCTCACCGCCCTGCTGTTCTGCATGATCATCGGCCTGCCGCTGGGGATCTGGCTGGCGCGCAGTCCGCGGGCGGCGAAAATTATCCGCCCACTGCTGGATGCCATGCAGACCACGCCGGCCTTCGTCTACCTGGTGCCGATCGTAATGCTGTTCGGCATCGGCAACGTGCCCGGCGTGGTGGTGACGATTATCTTCGCCCTGCCGCCCATCGTCCGTCTGACCATCCTCGGGATAAACCAGGTGCCTGCGGATCTGATCGAAGCGTCGCGCTCATTTGGCGCCAGCCCGCGACAGCTGCTGTTTAAAGTTCAGCTGCCGCTGGCGATGCCCACCATTATGGCCGGGGTTAACCAGACGCTGATGCTGGCCCTGTCGATGGTGGTGATCGCCTCGATGATCGCCGTCGGCGGTCTTGGCCAGATGGTGCTGCGCGGCATTGGTCGCCTGGATATGGGCCTGGCCACCGTCGGCGGCGTGGGGATCGTGATCCTGGCGATTATTCTTGACCGCCTTACCCAGGCCGTCGGCCGCGACGCCCGCAGTCGCGGCAACCGCCGCTGGTACACCACCGGCCCGCTGGGGCTTCTCACTCGCCCTTTCTGTCGATAAGTCGATAACAGCGCCGCTCCCCGGCACCAGCCGATGCCGGGGGGCCGCCCTTCCCGTTAAACAATAAGAGGAACCACCATGCGACATAGCACGATGATGGCCACCGCCGCCTTTGCCACCCTGATCGCCACCAGCGCCTTCGCCGCCGACCTGCCGGGCAAAGGCATTACCGTCAAGCCGGCCCAGAGCACCATCTCCGAAGAGAGCTTCCAGACCCTGCTGGTCAGCCGCGCGCTGGAGAAGCTTGGCTACACCGTCGAGAAACCGAGCGAAGTGGACTATAACGTTGCCTATACCTCGATTGCCGCTGGGGATACCACCTTCATCGCCACCAACTGGCAGCCGCTGCACGATGACATGTACGCCGCGGCGGGCGGTGATAACAAATTTTACCGCAAGGGGGTATACGTCTCAGGTGCCGCCCAGGGCTATCTGATCGACAAAAAAACCGCCGAGCAGTACCACATCACCTCCATCGATCAGCTCAAAGATCCGCAGATCGCCAAACTGTTTGATACCAACAACGACGGCAAAGCGGACCTCACCGGCTGCACCCCTGGCTGGGGCTGCGAAGCGGTGATTAACCACCAGATTGACGCCTATGGCCTGAGCAAAACCGTCACCCATAACCAGGGCAACTACGCGGCGATGATGGCCGACACCATCGCCCGTTATAAAGAGGGTAAACCGGTGCTCTACTACACCTGGACGCCGTACTGGGTTAGCGACGTGCTGAAGCCTGGCAAAGACGTCGTCTGGCTGCAGGTGCCGTTCTCCTCCCTGCCGGGCGAGCAGAAAAACATCGATACCAAACTGGCCAATGGCGCCAACTATGGATTCCCGGTCAACACCATGCACATTGTCGCCAACAAAGCCTGGGCGGAGAAAAACCCGGCCGCCGCCACTCTGTTTAGCGTCATGAAGCTGCCGATCGCCGACATCAATGCCGAGAATGCGATGATGCACGACGGCCATGCTTCTGAAGCCGACATTAACGGTCATGTTGATGGCTGGATCAAGGCCCACCAGCCGCTGTTCGACAGCTGGGTGAAAGCCGCCCTCGCCGCGCAGCAGTAACCCGCTCCCGGATAAGGCCCGACGCCTTATCCGGGCCCCCTTCCCCGCCTTTCATCCCGTCTGGGTCAGGGAAAAGCGGATTGCGGGCATTTTCATAGTGTTAAGGCGCGTCGCGCTCTGTTAAGGTGGGGACATCGGTCAATTTGCCACCTTCACATGGATCCAGCGATAAGTTATTCATATGGAAAACCCCGCGCCCTTAACCTGTGCCTTATCTGAACGTGTCGCCACCGTCGGCGAAGGCATTAAAGACAGTCTCCCCATCGTCATCAGCTACCTTCCGGTGGCATTCGCCTTCGGACTCAATGCCACCCGGCTGGGTTTCACCCCGCTGGAAAGCCTGTTTTTCTCCTGCATCATTTACGCCGGCGCCAGCCAGTTTGTGATCACCGCCATGCTGGCCGCCGGCAGTTCGCTGTGGGTCGCCGCCCTGACGGTGATGGCGATGGACGTACGCCACGTGCTGTATGGACCCTCGCTGCGCAGCCGCATTCATACCGCGCTGAACAAAAAGAAAACCGCCCTCTGGGCCTTCGGCCTGACCGATGAGGTTTTCGCCGCCGCCACCGCCAGGCTGGTTCGCGACCACCGCCGCTGGAGCGAAAACTGGATGCTCGGTCTCGCGTTCACCTCGTGGGCATCCTGGGTGTGCGGCACGCTGGCCGGCGCCTGGTCCGGCAACGGTTTGCTGGTGGACTATCCGGCGGTGGAAGCCGCGCTCGGCTTTATGCTGCCGGCGCTGTTTATGAGCTTCCTGCTGGCCTCTTTCCAGCGCCAGCAATCCCTGTGCGTCACCGCGGCGCTGGCGGGCGCCCTGGGTGGCATTCTGTTATTTTCCATTCCGGCGGCGATCCTTGCCGGGATTGTTTGCGGGTGTCTGACGGCGCTGGTCCAGGCCATGCTGAAGGGGATGCCGGATGAACAGTGAGGTCCTTCTGCTCGGGGTGATTGTCGGCGGCGTGAACTATCTGTTTCGCTATCTTCCCCTGCGTCTGCGCGCGGGCCATGCCCGGCCTGCCCGCCGTGGCCCGGTCAGCGTGCTGCTGGATACCATCGGCATCGCCTCGATTTGCGCGCTGCTGGTGGTCTCCAGCGTGCCGGAGATCCTCGCCGATGCCCATCGTCTGGCGCCGACGCTGATCGGCTTCCTGGTGCTGGGGGGCGCCTTCTGGAAAACCCGCAGCATTATTATCCCGACCCTCCTGTCGGCGTTGGCCTACGGTCTGGCCTGGAAAATCGCCAGCGGGCTCTAAGCTTTACGTATCAATTTTGGTCAATAATTCATTTGATTTATTTGTCACAATAGTTATTATATCGGCTGTAATTAATGAGGTCATACCCAAATGGATAGTTCGTTTACTCCCATTGAGCAAATGCTCAAGTTCCGCGCCAGCCGCCATGAAGATTTCCCGTTCCAGGAGATTCTGTTAACTCGTCTTTGCATGCATATGCAAGGTAAGCTGCTGGAAAATCGCAATAAAATGCTCAAAGCGCAGGGAATTAACGAGACATTATTTATGGCGCTGATTACGCTGGAGTCGCAGGAAAACCACAGCATTCAGCCGTCCGAGCTGAGCTGTGCGCTGGGCTCGTCGCGTACCAACGCCACCCGTATCGCTGATGAACTGGAAAAACGCGGCTGGATTGAACGCCGCGAGAGCGATAACGATCGTCGCTGTCTGCATCTGCAGCTGACCGAAAAGGGCCATCAGTTTTTGCGTGAAGTCCTGCCGCCTCAGCATAACTGCCTGCATCAGCTGTGGTCTTCACTCAGCACCAGCGAAAAAGATCAGCTCGAACATATTACCCGCAAACTCCTGAGCCGCCTTGACCAGATGGAAGAAGAAGGCGTGCTGGCGGACTCTCTACGCTAAGGGCGGCGTCGCTCAGCCCATTTTTACGTTGCAAGGAAAACAGCCAGGCCAGCAGATCTCTGCTGGCCTTTCTGATAAACAGGTCGGCTCAGCCGATGTGAAATAATAAGATCGTGGAGAATAACATGAGCGCAAATGCGGAGAGCCAAACCCCGCAGCAACCAGGCAGCAAAAAAGGGAAGCGTAAAGGCGCCCTTCTGTTGCTGACATTGCTCTTCATTATTATTGCCGTGGCATATGGGATTTACTGGTTTCTGGTACTGCGTCACTACGAAGAGACCGACGATGCCTACGTGGCAGGGAACCAGGTACAAATTATGGCCCAGGTCTCGGGCAGCGTGACCAAAGTCTGGGCTGACAACACGGACTACGTGCAGAAAGGCGATCCGCTGGTCACCCTCGATCAGACCGATGCCCAACAGGCGTTTGAGAAAGCCAAGACGCAGCTGGCCGCCAGCGTGCGTCAAACCCGTCAGCAGATGATCAACAGCAAGCAGCTGCAGGCGAATATTGACGTCAAAAAGACCGCCCTCGCCCAGGCGCAGGCTGACCTGAACCGCCGTATCCCGCTGGGCGCGGCGAACCTCATCGGCCGCGAAGAGCTGCAGCACGCCCGCGACACCGTCGCCAGCGCGCAGGCCGAGCTTGACGTGGCCATCCAGCAGTACAACGCCAACCAGGCGATCGTGCTGGGTACCAAACTCGAACAGCAGCCGGCGGTGCTGCAGGCGGCGACCGAAGTGCGTAACGCCTGGCTGGCCCTGCAGCGTACGCAGATCGTCAGCCCGATTAGCGGCTACGTTTCCCGTCGCTCGGTACAGCCTGGCGCGCAGATCGGCACCACCACGCCGCTGATGGCGGTGGTTCCGGCAACTAACCTGTGGATCGACGCTAACTTTAAAGAGACCCAGCTGGCGCATATGCGCATTGGCCAGCCGGCCACGGTGATCAGCGACATCTATGGCGATGACGTGAAATACACCGGCAAGGTGGTTGGTCTGGATATGGGGACCGGGAGCGCCTTCTCCCTGCTGCCGGCGCAGAACGCCACCGGTAACTGGATCAAAGTGGTACAGCGTCTGCCGGTCCGCATCGAACTGGATGAAAAACAGCTGGCGGAACACCCGCTGCGCATCGGCCTCTCGACGTTGGTAGAAGTTAACACCACCGATCGCGATGGCGAAATGCTGGCAAGCCAGGTGCGGAGCTCCCCGGTCTACGAGAGCAACGCCCGCGAAATCGCTCTCGATCCGGTCAATAAGCTGATAGACGAGATCATTCAGGCCAACGCCGGATAATTCGGGGTGAGTGTAATGCAACAGCAAAAACCGCTGGAAGGCGCGCAGCTGGTCATCATGACCATTGCGCTGTCGCTCGCGACGTTCATGCAGGTGCTGGATTCCACTATCGCCAACGTGGCGATCCCGACCATCGCCGGTAACCTTGGCTCATCGCTGAGCCAGGGGACCTGGGTCATCACTTCGTTCGGGGTCGCTAACGCCATCTCCATTCCGATCACCGGATGGCTGGCCAAGCGCGTGGGCGAGGTGAAGCTGTTCCTGTGGTCCACCACCGCTTTCGCCATCGCCTCCTGGGCCTGCGGCGTCTCCAACAGCCTGACGATGCTGATCTTCTTCCGCGTCATTCAGGGGATTGTTGCCGGGCCGCTGATCCCGCTGTCGCAAAGTCTGTTGCTCAGCAACTATCCGCCGGCGAAACGCTCTATCGCCCTGGCGCTGTGGTCGATGACGGTGATCGTCGCTCCCATCTGCGGCCCGATCCTCGGCGGCTATATCAGCGATAACTACCACTGGGGATGGATCTTCTTTATCAACGTGCCCATTGGCGTGGCGGTGGTGCTGATGACCCTGCAGACCCTGCGCAACCGGGAAACCAAAACCGAACAGCGGCGTATCGACGGCGTCGGCCTGGCGCTGCTGATCATCGGTATCGGTAGTCTGCAGGTGATGCTGGACCGGGGCAAAGAGCTGGACTGGTTCTCCTCCAATGAAATTATCATTCTGACCATCGTGGCGGTGGTGGCGATAAGCTTCCTGATCGTCTGGGAGCTGACCGACGATAACCCGATTGTCGATCTGTCGCTGTTTAAGTCGCGCAACTTCACCATCGGCTGCCTCTGCATCAGCCTGGCCTACATGCTCTACTTCGGGGCCATCGTGCTGCTGCCGCAGCTGTTGCAGGAGGTCTACGGCTACACTGCGACCTGGGCCGGCCTGGCGTCAGCGCCGGTGGGGGTGATCCCGGTCATTCTGTCGCCGATTATCGGCCGCTTTGCGCATAAGCTCGATATGCGGCGGCTGGTCACCTTCAGCTTTATCATGTACGCCGTCTGCTTCTACTGGCGCGCCTGGACCTTCGAACCGGGGATGGACTTTGGCGCCTCGGCGTGGCCGCAGTTTATCCAGGGCTTCGCGGTGGCCTGCTTCTTCATGCCGTTGACCACCATCACCCTTTCCGGCCTGCCGCCGGAGCGGCTGGCGGCGGCGTCGAGCTTGTCGAACTTCACCCGTACCCTTGCTGGCTCCATCGGTACCTCGATCACCACCACCCTGTGGACCAACCGCGAGGCGCTGCACCATGCGCAGCTCACCGAATCGGTGACGCCGTTCAACCCCAACGCGCAGCAGATCTACGATCAGCTGCAGGGGATGGGAATGACGCAGCAACAGGCGTCCGGCTGGATAGCACAGCAGATAACCAACCAGGGGCTGATTATCTCCGCCAACGAAATCTTCTGGATCTCAGCGGCCATTTTCATCCTGCTGTTGGGACTGGTGTGGTTCGCCAGACCCCCGTTCAGCGCCGGCGGCGGCGGCGGCGCGCACTAAGCCTCACATTAAGGGACCTGCGGGTCCCTTTTTTACGCCTTCAGGTTGTCCAGTTCTCGCTAGTTTCTGTCTCGTTTGCGAAAGCCCGCCCGCCGGCGCTCGGGCAGGATAAAGGCTGACCATTAAGGAGAACACTATGCTGAGCCATCCTGCTGAAAAGTACCGACCCTATCCGCCGATCGCTCTTCCCGACCGCCGCTGGCCTGACCGGCAAATCAGCCACGCCCCACGCTGGCTGTCGACTGACCTGCGCGACGGCAACCAGGCGCTGGCCGAGCCCATGGACAGCGCCCGCAAACTGCAGTTCTGGGATCTGCTGCTGGAGTGCGGCTTTAAAGAGATTGAGGTCGCCTTCCCTTCCGCTTCACAAACCGACTTCAACTTTGTCCGCCAGCTGATTGACGAACAGCGCATCCCGGAGGATGTCACTATCCAGGTGCTGACCCAGGCGCGAGACCCGCTGATCCTGCGCACCTTTGAGGCGCTGCGCGGCGCCCGCCGGGCCACCGTCCACCTCTACAATGCCACCGCGCCGCTGTTCCGCGAGCTGGTTTTCGGCATGGACAAGGCCGAGGTGATCGCCCTCGCGACCCGCGCCACCCGGCTTATCCGTCAGCAGTGCGAACAGCAGCCAGAGACCCGCTGGCAATATGAATATTCGCCTGAAACCTTCTGCTTCACCGAGCCCGAGTTTGCGCTTGAGATTTGCGAAGCGGTGGCGGATGTCTGGCAGCCCTGCGCCGAGCGACCGATGATCGTCAATCTGCCGGCGACGGTGGAAGTCAACACCCCGAATGTCTATGCCGATCAGATCGAATATTTTTGCCGCCACTTCTCCCGCCGCGGCGAAGTCTGCATCAGCGTGCATCCGCACAATGACCGCGGCACCGGCGTCGCCAGCGCCGAGCTGGCGGTGATGGCCGGTGCCGACCGGGTGGAAGGCTGCCTGTTTGGCAACGGCGAACGCACCGGCAATGTCTGTCTGGTGACGCTGGCGATGAATCTCTACAGCCAGGGCATCGACCCTGAGCTTCGCTTCGAGCAGATGAACCGGGTGGTGGAAGTGGTGGAAAACTGCAATCAGATCCCCGTTCACCCGCGCCACCCGTGGGCGGGAAGTCTGGCTTACACCGCCTTCTCCGGCTCTCATCAGGATGCGATCAAAAAAGGATTTGATGCCCGTCAGCCTGGCGACCCGTGGCGGATGCCCTATCTGCCGATTGACCCGCAGGATATTGGCTGCAGCTATGAGGCGGTGATCCGTGTCAACAGCCAGTCGGGGAAAAGCGGCAGCGCCTGGCTTATCGAACAAAATCATGGCCTGAAGCTGCCCCGCGGGCTGCAGCAGGACTTCAGCCAGCACGTTCAGCAGGCCACCGATAGCGACGGCAAAGAGATGACCCACCATGCGCTGTGGCAGCTGTTCCGCACGCGCTACGGGCTGCAGACGCAGTCTGCGCTGACGCTGATCGATTATCAGAGCGCCAGCCAGCAGAATGGCCAGCTTTCCCTGCAGGCAACGCTGCGTCACCACGGCGAAACCCGACGCCTGCAGGGCCAGGGCAACGGCCTGCTCTCCGCCGCAGCCAGCGGCCTCAGCGCGCTGTTTCGGCAACCGTTTATGATCAAGGACTATCATGAGCATACCCTCGGCGCGCGCAGCGACAGCCGGTCGGTGGCCTATATCCGCTGCGTTTTTCCGCAAGGAGAAAGCTACTGGGGCGTGGGTATCGATAATGACGTGGCGCGCGCCTCGCTGCAGGCGCTGTGCAATGCGCTCAGCGCCGCCGATCAGGCCGGGGGACGAAAATAGTCGCTGGGGGCGACGCCCATCACCCGACGAAACATGGCGCTGAAGGCGCTGTGGCTGCCGTAGCCCAGCTCCAGCGCCACCCGCAGCACGGAGTGGCCCTGCGCCAGGCGAATCAGCGCTTCCATTAGCTTCGCCCGGCGCACCCACTCGCGCCACGTCAGGCTAGTCTGCCGCTGAAAATGGCGGTTCAGGGTTCGCTCGCTCATGCTGCACGCCTTCGCCGCCTGGCTGCTGCTCCAGACGTCGCCCGGCGCCTCGCGCACCTGCTGGCACAGCCGGCGCAGCGTTTCGCTTTGCGGCTCCGGCAGGCCAAACGGCAGGATCGCCATCCCGCGGATCTCATCGAGGATCAGCTCATAAATCCGTTCGTCGCGGCTGGCGGGGGCATAACGCTCGGCCAGCGCCAGGGAGGAGACAATCAGTTCCCGCAGCAGGGGCGTGATCTGTACGATCTGGCAGCCCGCCGGAAGATCGGCGCGCGCCAGCGGATCGATAAACAGCGTTCGCGCCGCCACGTTGCCGGTCATGCGCAGCGCGTGCGGCGTTCCCGCCGGCAGCCAGACGCCGCGTCCGGGCGGCACCACCCAGTAGCCTGCCGGCGTCGCCACCCGCACCACGCCGCTTAAAATATGCAGCAGCTGGGCGCAGTCATGCTGATGCCAGTCTTCCTGGTCACCGTGAGCATAATCATGGGCAAAGGGCACCAGCGGGCGGTGCTGAAAGGAGAAGGTGGTGGTCGTCGTCATGGCGGCGTCGGGAAAGCGGCCCGGCGACAGGCGTCGGGCCGCGGCGGAAGCACTAGATGTGCAGTTCCTGCAGTTTTTCTTTCGGCAACGCCAGTTCGTCGTTGCTGTTGATGCGCACATCGCGCTCGATGATATGACGAGCGATCTCCTGCGCCTCTTCCAGCGAGTGCATGGTGTAGGTCCCGCACTGGTAGACGTTCAGCTCCGGGATCTGGTTCTGATCTTTCACCTTCAGCACGTCGGCCATCGCCGCTTTCCAGGCGTCGGCGACGCGCTGCTCGTCCGGCGTACCAATCAGGCTCATATAGAACCCGGTGCGGCAGCCCATCGGCGAAATGTCGATAATTTCCACGCCATTCCCGTTCAGGTGATCGCGCATAAAGCCGGCGAACAGGTGCTCGAGGGTGTGGATACCGCGCTCCGGCATCACTTCCTGGTTCGGCACGCAGAAGCGCAGATCGAATACGGTGATTTCATCGCCATGCGGCGTGTTCATTTTCTTCGCGACACGCACCGCTGGGGCTTCCATTCGGGTATGGTCGACTGTGAAACTATCTAACAACGGCATTCGTCACCTCCGGGAGTGAATTTTTTTAAAATAAAATGAACTCTTTGTTCAGCCGCGAGTCTCAGTATATGAAAGACGCGCATTTATTATCATCATCATCCCTGAATCAGAGATGAAAGTTTGGCCACAGTGATGTGGCCTTTTTCTTTTCCAGCGCTTCGACCGCTACGCGTGCCGCGCCAACAGCGCCTCAAACGGCTCGCTGTCTTCCGCTTCTATTTTCTTCTGTCGCGCCACCGACGCGTCGCGCTCGGCGATGAAATCTTCTTCGCTCAGGATCTCCAGCGGCTCTTCACGCAGCTGGGTCCGGTAACGATCGGCCAGCGCACGGCCGGTTCCACCAATCCCTTCTTCAATCATAGAACGCAGAATGCGGGCTGAGAAGGTTAATTCCGGATCGTCAAAACAGGCCAGCAGCTCATCGCAGACCTGTTGATAGGCCTCGCCGCCGTGAATGCTGTCCAGCGTCTGCGCTACACGGCGTAAATCGCGGAACAGATCTTTACCCACCTGCGCCAGCGGGAACTGCGCGCTTTCGCAGCCGATGCCCAACGTTAAGCCCGGCTTACGCCCTTCCAGAATCACCCGATTCCAGTTGGTGCGGGTGCACAGCAGCTCATCGCTGCTCATCTCCGGCGCGTCGGCCAGCGCGCACCAAACCATAAACAGGTCGAGGAAACGCACCTGCTGGGCGTCAACGCCGATCGGCGAGAACGGATTGATATCCAGCGAACGCACTTCGATATACTCAATACCACCGCGCAACAGCGCATCAGACGGGGTTTCGCCCCGACGGGTGACGCGTTTCGGGCGGATCGGCGCATAGAGTTCGTTTTCAATCTGCAGGATATTGCTGTTGATCTGCAGATACTTACCGTCTTTTTCCAGCCCGATTTTGGCGTACTCTTCCGACGGCGTTTTAATCGCGCGCTTCAATCCTGCCACATACTCGTGCAGATCGTTAAACGTAATTCCGAGATTGCTTTGCGACTTATTGGTATAACCAAGGTCGCTGAGGCGCAGCGAGGTGGCGTACGGCAAGTAATACATGCCGTTGCCCGTCTCCTCAAAGGGCAGCGTCGTCGGCTTTCCTTGCAGGAACGAAGCGCAAATCGCCGGCGAGGCGCCGAACAGATACGGGATCACCCAGCCAAAGCGATAGTAGTTACGAATTGAGCGGAAATAGCCCGCCGAAATGGCCTCTTTACCACTCTCAGCGTCTTCCACACCACATTTAGCCTGCCAGAAGGCCATCGGTAGGGAGAAGTTATAGTGCACGCCGGAGATAGTCTGCATCAGCGCGCCATAGCGGTTCTTCAGCCCCTCGCGATATAGCGTTTTCAGGCGCCCCACGTTAGAGGTGCCGTACTGCGCCAGCTCAATATCCTGACCGGGGGCGATATAGCATGGCATACTCAGCGGCCACATCCGCTCGTCGCCAAGCTGACGCGCGGTATAGCGATGGACATCGCGCATAAAGGTCAGCATATGCTCAATATCGCCATCTACTGGCGTAATGAACTCAAGTAAAGCTTCGGCAAAATCGGTGGTAATCCATTTATGCGTCAGCGCTGAGCCTAACGCCGGAGGGTGACCGGTCGTTGCAAGGGTGCCGTCTGCGTTCACGCGCAGCGTTTCCCGCTCCAGACCACGTTGAATACCCTGCAGAGCCTGCGGATGTTTTTCCAGCCAGGCCAGCGCCTGTGATACGTCCGGGATCAATTTGACCTCCCGCCTGTCGAAATCGTTTGAATAAGCATAATTGTAATGGATGAACTGTCAGTCCAATTAGTGCCACCACGTCATGCCCTGAAGCGTCACTGCCGCAATAGCGATATAGCGCAGCGCCTTACCAAGGCATAAGAAAAAGAGTACCGGTCCCCAGGAAATGCGCATCCATCCCGCCAGCAAACACAGTAAATCGCCGACAACCGGCGCCCAGCTCAGCAACAGCGTAACCGCGCCGTAGCGCTTAAGCCAGCCGGCCGCCCGCTCCTGCCAGCGCGAGGTTTTGCGCAGCGGAAACAGGCGCCCCAGAATAACGTTAGTTACCCCTCCAAGGCTATTGCCGATTGTTGCTATTAATACTAACCACCACGGATGACTGACCCCCGCAAGTAGCATAGCCACCAACACAACCTCCGAATTGCCGGGAAGCAGCGTGGCGCTTAAAAAGCTACTGGCAAACAGCGAGAGGAGTGACAGCGCGTCGCTCACAGCAAACGCACGTCTACAGCGTCCATTCCCGCGCGCTTCGCCGCTTGCAGACCAAAGTCGGCATCTTCGAAGACCACGCATTTTTCCGGCGCGACGCCCATGCGCTCGGCGCACAGCAGGAAGGTATCGGGCGCGGGTTTATGGTTGACCACATGATCGGCCGCCACCACCGCGGAGAAGTAATGACGCAGGCCCAGGTGCGCCAGCAGCGCTTCAGCGACGGCGCTTTCGCTACCGGTGCCGACCGACATCGGGCGACGGCCGTGCCACGCCTTGACCACCTCGATCAGCGGCAATGGACGTACGCTGTCCAGCAGCATCGCCTTAACGGCCAGGGTTTTTTCCTGCGCCAGGCGATGTGGATCGAGATCCGCCTGGTTGAGTTCAATAATCGCCTGGGCAATCCGCCAGGTCGGTGAGCCATTGAGGGCAACCATCGCCTGTTCGTCGAAACGCATACCGTAGCGGCCCAGCACCTCATTCCATGCCTGACGATGGGTCGGCTCGGTATCGAGGATAGTGCCATCCATATCAAAGATCAGTCCTGCGTAACCTTCGTACATCGTCTTCTCACCAACCGGTTAATGAATGGTTACTGTAACGCAAAAGCCGGTCGTTGTCGCGGCCAGCGGCGCAGACGACAAAGGCGCCCACAGGCGCCTTCAGGCATCAGACCGGATAGGCGGCCTTATTTAATTCGCAGATCGTTTTCGACCATTCGCACGCCCTGCACCCGACGGGTGACTTCCACCGCCCGTTTAGCGCTTTCCGCGGAGGAGACAAATCCGCTCAGTTGGACGCGGCCTTTAAAGGTCTGGACGCTGATTTCAGAGGACTTGATGTCTTTATCGTTAAAGAGCGCCGTTTTCACCTTGGTGGTCACCACGGTATCGTCAATATAGCCGCCCGTACTCTCCTTTGTAGCCGATCCCGCACAGCCAGCGAGGGCAGTCGCCACCAGCAGCGTTGCGCAAAAAGCAGGTATTGCTTTGAACCATTTCATGGATTTCTCTCCTTGCATTTATCTCAGCCTGATAACGCTGATATACAAGGATAAATTATAGTGGAAAGCGCGGCTTGCCAATAAAAAAGTCAGGATGAAACTGGCGATGGAAAACGCGGTTATCGGGATGGTGAGAGAAGAGTGAAGATGATGCATTCAGAACGGGTGCTGCGATAATTTCGCAGCCTATGTAACAACATCGTCGTTGTTACTGAGGAGAATATGGTACATCCGGGAGGATGATTCGGCTTCGCCTCACCCTTCGGGCCGTTGCTTACGCAACGTTATCCTCCCTGGTGCTGGCGATGATTTCGCAGACCATAAAACAACATCGTCGCTGTTATTAAGGAGAATATGGTGCATCCGGGAGGATTCGAACCTCCGACCGCTCGGTTCGTAGCCGAGTACTCTATCCAGCTGAGCTACGGATGCATCGGGAAAGCTATTTTACTGCGGGGTTACTCTCCTGGCACTTACGATGGTTTCGCAAACCAGATAACAACAATGTTGCTGTTACTAAGGAGAATATGGTGCATCCGGGAGGATTCGAACCTCCGACCGCTCGGTTCGTAGCCGAGTACTCTATCCAGCTGAGCTACGGATGCATCGGGATTACTGCTGTAATTCTGATATCAAATTTCGCGATTTGCCATTCTTATTAAAGAATGGTGCATCCGGGAGGATTCGAACCTCCGACCGCTCGGTTCGTAGCCGAGTACTCTATCCAGCTGAGCTACGGATGCATCGGGAAACTTGCTTTACTACGCGTCAGTGTCACAACTAACACATGCCACACTGAGTATGACGGCCTAATCGGTAGAGTGACTCGATTATGCCTCGCACTGCGGGCCGCTGCTTTCACAGCGCTCTTCTCTCTTAATTCAGAAAGAATATGGTGCATCCGGGAGGATTCGAACCTCCGACCGCTCGGTTCGTAGCCGAGTACTCTATCCAGCTGAGCTACGGATGCAAAATGGCGGTGAGGCGGGGATTCGAACCCCGGATGCAGCTTTTGACCGCATACTCCCTTAGCAGGGGAGCGCCTTCAGCCTCTCGGCCACCTCACCACACACGCCTCTTTCGAGTGCTTCGAAGAACTTGTTTCTGCTCTTCGTCGCTGCGATGGCGCACATATTACTTTCTGGTACTTATAAGTCAAACACTTTTTCGAGACCTTTTTTCGTTTGCACACTTCGCACGCAATTCGCGTGCAAAAACGGCAAAAAGGGCAATTTATCAACAGGAAATCAGCCCTGACGCTGGCATAACGCCAAACAACCAAAGCGGCAAAGGGTAATGAAAAGCGGTATGGTGCAGGGGGAAGAAACAGAAAAAGGGAAAAAGCGGCGGTAAGTGATGCGCCTCACTGAACAGCGAGGCGCGGAAACCTTAGTAACTGGACTGCTGGGATTTTTCAGCCTGAATACGCTGGTAGATCTCTTCACGGTGTACAGATACTTCTTTAGGGGCGTTTACGCCAATACGAACCTGGTTACCCTTCACCCCTAAAACTGTCACAGTGACCTCATCTCCAATCATGAGGGTCTCACCAACTCGACGAGTCAGAATCAGCATTCTTTGCTCCTTGAAAGATTAAAAGAGTCGGGTCTCTCGTATCCCGGCATTATCCATCATATAACGCCAAAAAGTAAGCAATGACAAATACCTTACGGTATAAGCAGTCATGGCATCACATTCTGTTAAACCTAAGTTTAGCCGATATACACAATTTCAACCCGACTTTATCGTTATCGGTGTTTCTCGCGCAAGGTGCCATTTCCCTGAGGTTACGGCACCTAAACCCGCCATACTTCAAGTTGCATGTGTGTTGGTTTTCCTCGCTCACCCCAGTCACTTACTTGAGTAAGCTCCTGGGGATTCGCTGTGTCGCCGCCTTCCTGCAACTCGAATTATTTAGGGTATATGCGTTTATAGTTATTACAGTTTTGCGCTGACCCAGCCTTTCACACTGGCTAACGCTGCAGGGAGAGCAGACGCATCGGTACCACCGGCCTGCGCCATATCCGGACGACCGCCCCCTTTACCGCCCACCTGCTGAGCGACCATACCAACCAGCTCCCCAGCCTTGACGCGATCTGTCACATCCTTAGACACACCGGCAATCAGGGAAACTTTACCGTCTGCGACCGTAGCCAACACCACAACCGTCGAACCCAGCTGGTTCTTCAGATCGTCAACCATGGTGCGCAGCATCTTCGGCTCCACGCCGGCCAGCTCGCTGACCAGCAGCTTAACGCCGTTAATCTCTTCCGCTTTGCTGGAGAGGTTTGCGCTCTCCTGCGCCGCAGCCTGCTCTTTCAGCTGCTGCAGCTCTTTTTCCAGCTGACGGGTACGCTCCAGCGCGGCGCGAACTTTCTCGCCGAGATTGTGGCTGTCGCCCTTCAGCAGCTGTGCGATATCGCTGAGCTGATCGCTCTGCGCGTGCAGCATGGCCATCGCGCCCTCACCGGTCACCGCTTCGATACGGCGCACGCCAGCGGCGGTACCGGACTCAGACGTGATACGGAACAGGCCGATATCACCGGTACGCGCCGCGTGAGTCCCGCCGCACAGTTCGGTGGAGAAGTCGCCCATCCGCAGCACGCGGACGCGGTCATCGTATTTCTCGCCGAACAGCGCCATGGCGCCGGATGCGCGCGCGGCATCGATATCCATAATGTTGGTTTCGATAGCCAGGTTACGACGGATCTGCGCGTTGACCAGATCTTCCACTGCACGAATCTCTTCCGGCTTCATCGCTTCGAAATGCGAGAAGTCAAAGCGCAGCGCTTTATCGTTGACCAGCGAGCCTTTCTGCGCCACATGGGTGCCGAGCACCTGGCGCAGCGCCGCGTGCATCAGGTGCGTCGCGGAGTGGTTCAGGCGGATACGCTGACGGCGAGCCTCGTCCACATCGGCCTGCACCGCGTCGCCCACTTTCAGGGAGCCGCTGGCGACTTTACCGATATGACCAATGGCCTGGCCGTACTTCTGCGTGTCGCTGACCGCGAAGGAGAAGCCCGCGCCTTTCAGTTCGCCTTTATCGCCCACCTGGCCGCCGGACTCCGCATAAAACGGGGTCTGGTCGAGGATCACTACCGCTTCCTGACCCGCGCTGACGCTATCCACCGCTTTGCCATCGATGAACAGCGCAGTCACTTTGCCGTTCAGCTCCAGATGATCGTAACCTTTAAATTCAGAGGCGCCGTCAACGCGGATCATCGCGTTATAGTCAGCGCCGAAACCGCTGGACTCGCGCGCGCGACGGCGCTGCTCTTCCATGGCGGCCTCAAAGCCGGCTTCGTCAACCTTGATGTTGCGCTCGCGGCAGACGTCCGCGGTCAGGTCGACCGGGAAGCCGTAGGTGTCGTACAGACGGAAGGCGGTTTCGCCATCCAGGGTGTCGCCTTTCAGCTTCGACAGCTCTTCATCCAGCAGCGCCAGTCCGCGCTCCAGAGTACGGGCGAACTGCTCTTCTTCGGTTTTCAGCACCTGCTCAACCTGAGCCTGCTGCTGCTTCAGTTCTTCGCCGGCGGAGCCCATCACGGCGATCAGCGGGGCAACCAGTTTCCAGAAGAAGGTATCCTTCGCGCCCAGCATGTTGCCGTGACGGATCGCGCGGCGAATGATGCGGCGCAGCACGTAGCCGCGGTTTTCATTCGACGGGATTACGCCGTCAGCGATCAGGAAGGCGCAGGAGCGAATGTGGTCGGCAATAACGCGCAGCGACTTGTTCGTCAGATCGGTGGCGCCGGTGACTTTCGCCACGCTGGCGATCAGATCGCGGAACAGGTCGATGTCATAGTTTGAGTTAACGTGCTGCAGCACCGCGGCAATACGCTCCAGGCCCATACCGGTGTCGACGGACGGCTTCGGCAGCGGCTCCATGGTACCGTCAGCCTGACGGTTGAACTGCATGAAGACGATGTTCCAGATCTCAATGTAGCGGTCGCCGTCTTCTTCCGGGCTTCCCGGAGGGCCGCCCCAGATGTGATCGCCATGGTCGAAGAAAATCTCGGTGCACGGACCGCACGGACCGGTGTCGCCCATCTGCCAGAAGTTGTCTGAAGCAAACGGCGCGCCTTTGTTGTCGCCGATGCGGATGATTCGCTCGCGCGGGACGCCTACTTCATTGGCCCAGATGTCGTATGCTTCGTCATCGGTCTCGTAAACGGTGACCCACAGCTTCTCTTTCGGCAGCGCGAACCAGTTCTCACCGGTCAGCAGCTCCCACGCGTATTTGATGGCATCCTGCTTGAAGTAGTCGCCGAAGCTAAAGTTGCCCAGCATTTCAAAGAAGGTGTGGTGACGCGCGGTGTAACCGACGTTTTCCAGATCGTTGTGTTTACCACCCGCACGCACGCAACGCTGCGCGGTGGTCGCACGCGAATAATTACGTTTGTCGAGACCAAGGAAGACATCCTTGAACTGGTTCATCCCTGCGTTGGTAAACAGCAGGGTCGGATCGTTGTGCGGCACCAGGGAGCTGCTGGCAACTACCTGATGTCCCTTGCTATGGAAAAAGTCGAGAAACGCCTGACGGATCTCAGCGGTGCTCTTGCTCATAATTATCCTGAAATCAAGCTACACGTCATCCTTCAAGTCGCCTCTGTCCTGGCTGCGCTTGCTCTTCCGGCACCGAACTGACGTGCGTTGCGGAAGATAGTCTCTCTTGCCGCCCTGATGCAGCTTGAATGATTTTGTGTAAAGGAATAATCGCCCAGGACGCTGCCTGCACTGTCACAACCAGCGGCCCGACGGAATAAAGTGGGAATAAGATAAGTTTTCTTTACGGCGAAGTAAAATCCCGGATGGGTCAATCTGCAAAATTTCGCCAGATTTCCTGGATATCTTCCATCAGGTAGCCACGGTACAGCAGGAATCTCTGGATTTTCACTTTTTCAGCAAAGGCGGAGGGTAACGGTTCACCGTATTTACGCTGCGCCTGCGCCCTGGCAAGGCTCACCCAGTCGATATCGCATTCGCGCATCGCCTGCTCCACGGCCTGGCGCGCAATGCCTTTCTGGCTGAGCTCCTGACGAATGCGCGCGGGGCCATAGCCTTTGCGGCTCCGGCTGGCGATGAACTGGCCGACAAAACGATTATCGTCGAGATAACGGTTTTCGATACACCAGGCAACCACCTGCTCCAGCTCTTCAGGGGTGACGTCCAGCGCCTCGGGGCCGTTTTTGCTCATTACCGGAGCAGCCAGTTTGCGCCGCAGCTCCTGTTCGCTGTGGTCGCGCATCGCCAGAATGCGGATAGCGCGGTCCAGCAGGCGGGCGTAGCCGGAGCGGCGTGATGAAGGTTCAGTCACAGGCACCTCAATAATCTAAGAAAAGCAAAAGGGCCGCATAAGCAGCCCTTTATCACTCTGTTAGACGATATCAGAAATCTTGTTCCGTTTCTTCTGCATCGTTGCCGTCAACGGCGAAGTCCGGCGTAGAGTCCTGGTTGTTGAGCAGCAGTTCGCGCACTTTCTTCTCAATCTCTTTCGCCGCCGCCGGGTTCTCTTTCAGCCAGGTGATAGCGTTCGCTTTGCCCTGACCAATTTTGTCGCCGTTGTAGCTGTACCAGGCGCCCGCTTTCTCAATCAGCTTCTCTTTCACGCCGAGGTCAACCAGCTCGCCGAAGAAGTTGATGCCTTCGCCGTAGAGGATCTGGAATTCAGCCTGTTTGAACGGCGCCGCAATCTTGTTCTTCACCACTTTGACGCGGGTTTCGCTACCGACGACGTTGTCGCCCTCTTTCACCGCGCCGATGCGACGGATATCCAGACGCACGGAGGCGTAGAACTTCAGCGCATTACCGCCGGTGGTGGTTTCCGGGTTACCGAACATCACGCCGATTTTCATACGGATCTGGTTGATAAAGATCAGCAGCGTGTTGGACTGCTTCAGGTTACCCGCCAGTTTACGCATCGCCTGGCTCATCATACGCGCCGCGAGGCCCATGTGAGAGTCGCCGATTTCGCCTTCGATTTCCGCTTTCGGCGTCAGCGCCGCGACGGAGTCGACGACGATAACGTCAACCGCGCCGGAGCGCGCCAGCGCGTCACAGATTTCCAGCGCCTGCTCGCCGGTATCCGGCTGAGAACACAGCAGGTTGTCGATATCCACGCCCAGCTTGCGCGCATAGACCGGATCCAGCGCGTGTTCCGCATCGATGAACGCACAGGTTTTACCTTCGCGCTGCGCTGCGGCGATAACCTGCAGCGTCAGGGTGGTTTTACCGGAGGATTCCGGCCCGTAGATCTCGACGATACGGCCCATTGGCAGACCGCCGGCGCCCAGCGCGATATCCAGAGAAAGCGAGCCGGTGGAGATGGTTTCTACGTCCATAGAACGGTCTTCACCCAGGCGCATGATGGAGCCTTTACCGAATTGCTTTTCGATCTGGCCCAGTGCAGCCGCCAACGCTTTCTGTTTGTTTTCGTCGATCGCCATTGTTACTCCTAATCATGCAGGGTGAAGCGTGTTCGCTTCGCCGTTAATATTTGTTCAGTTGAGGCAATTATACTGTATAGTCATACAGTATCAAGTCTTTTGTAGAAATTGTTGCCAGAGCAGATTGAGCGCGTAGGCCGTCGCCTGACGACGTACCGCTTCGCGGTCTCCGGCAAAGCATTCCCGCCGCGTCACCCCTTGTCCGCTAACGCTGGCGACGCCAAACCACACCGTCCCGACCGGCTTTTCGTCGCTGCCGCCATCCGGCCCGGCGACGCCGCTAACCGAGATGGCATAGTCCGCGCGCGCGGCGCGCAACGCGCCGATCGCCATCTCCACCACCACCGGTTCGCTCACCGCGCCGTTGTCCCGCAGCGTCGCTTCGCTGACGCCGATCATTTGCGATTTGGCCTCGTTGCTGTAAGTCACAAAACCGCGTTCAAACCACGCTGAGCTGCCGGCAATATCGGTGATGGCTTTCGCTATCCAGCCACCGGTGCAGGATTCCGCCGTGGTCACCGTCGCGCCCTGCGCCTGCAGCGCCCGGCCGACCTTCTCGCTTAGCTGCATTAATTCTGAATCGGTCATTATCGCCCCGCTTTACTCCGGATAAAGAGGCCATCAAAGATAGCACTTTCCACAGAGATATGGGGACGAGGTGCGGAATTTACGAGGGGACATCCAAAATGAATCATCCCGGCGGCGCCGGGATGAGAAATCGCACGCTTACTTCATGCTGGCGGCGATCAGCGCCACGTTATGACGCATCATTTTGACATAGCTATCCGCGACGCCCCCCGGGGCGGAGAGCGCCTCAGGATAGAGTTCTCCGCCGGGCTGCGCGCCGGTGGCGCTGGCAATCTGCTTCACCAGCCGCGGGTCAAGCTGGTTCTCCATAAACCAGGTATGGACGCCGTCCGCGTTGATTTGCTTAATCAGCGCCGCCACCTGCGCCGCGCTGGCCTCGCTCTCTGAAGAGAGCCCCTGCGGCGCGAGGAAGGTTACGTGATAAGCGCGGCCAAAATAGCCGAAAGCGTCATGGCTGGTCAGGACCTTGCGCTTGGCCAGCGGAATGGCGCTGAACTGCCCTTTCGCCCAGCCGTCGAGGGCCGTCAGCTGGTCGATATAGCGCTTGCCGCTGCTGGTCAACGCCGCTTTATCTTCCGGGTCGGCTTTCACCAGACCATCGAGGATATTCTGCGCATACAATGCGCCGTTCGCTGCGCTGTTCCAGGCGTGGGGATCGGTCACCGTTTTGCCGTCTTCATCGAGGGTATGGGTCTTGACGCCCTTCGACGCCACCACCAGCTCGCCCTTAAAACCAGAGGCCTTAATCAGGCGATCCAGCCAGCCTTCCAGTCCCAGGCCGTTAACCACCACCACGTCGGCCTTGCTGAGCAGCGCGCTATCCTTCGGCGACGGCTCGAAGGTGTGCGGATCGCCATCCGGGCCGACCAGGGTATCCACATGGACATGCTCCCCGCCAACCTGCTGCACCATATCACCCAGCACTGAAAAACTGCTTACCACATTCAGCGTTTTCGCCATCGCCCCCTGCGCCATCAGGCCGAAGGCCAGCGCGACCACTATTGCACTACGTTTCATCATTTCCTTACCCCATCAATTTGCGCCAGCCGACCAGCAGTCGGCTGCGCGTGCCAAAAAACAGCGAAATAAAAAACAGCGCGCTGGCGGTCAGCACTATGGCGGGCCCGGCGGGAAGACTGGCCGCCCAGGAGAGACTCAAACCCAGCCAGGCGCAGAGCGCGCCGGAGAGCGCCGCCAGCAGCAGGATGCCCGGCAGCGTTCGCGCCCAGCAGCGCGCGGCAACCGCCGGAAGCATCATCACCCCTACCGCCATCAGCGTGCCGAGCACCTGAAATCCCGCCACCAGGTTAAGCACCAGCAGCGCCAGAAAAAGCCCATGCAGCACCGCGGGCAGCCGGCGGTTATTCACCTGCAGCCAGGCACTGTCGAACGCCTCGCTGACCAGACCGCGGTAGCACAGCGCGATGCACAACAGCGTCAGGCTGGCGACGCCGCTGACAAACAGCGCCGCGTCACGATCCACCGCCAGAATGGAGCCAAACAGCAGATGCAGCAGGTCGACGCTGGAGCCGCGCAGCGACACCAGAGTGACGCCCAGCGCCAGCGATCCCAGATAAAATCCAGCAAAGCTGGCGTCCTCTTTTAACGGCGTCCGCCGGCTCACCCATCCCGCCACCAGCGCGACCGCGATGCCGGCGACAAAGCCGCCCACGGTCATGGCCAGCAGCGACATGCCGCTCAGCAGATAGCCCACCGCCACGCCGGGGAGAATGGCGTGCGACAGCGCGTCGCCCATCAAGCTCATGCGCCGCAGCAACAGGAAGACGCCCAGCATGGTGGTGCTTAGCGACAGCGCCAGGCAGACCACCAGCGCCCGGCGCATAAAGCCGAATTCAATAAAAGGTTGAAAGAAGGTGTGCCAGATCATGCTGACCTCGCCTGGCTGAAGGCCGGGAGAACCGCCCGGGTGGCACCCCAGCAGGCGCGCTGGCGGGTTAAAAGCAGCGTCTCCGGAAAAAAGTCGGCTACCCGCTGGTTATCATGCAGCACCGCCAGGATGGTTTGCCCCTGCCGGTGCATGTCGAGGATCAGCTCCATCAGTTCGCGACTGGTTGCTTCATCGATACCCGTGAAGGGCTCGTCGAGCATCACCAGCGGCGCCCGCTGCACCATCACCCGGGCAAACAGCATGCGCTGAAACTGGCCGCCGGAGAGCGCTTCGATCGGGGTTTTCGCCAGGCTCGCCAACCCGACCCGCTCCAGCACCGCGCCGATGCGTCGCCGGGTATCGCCGCTCAGACCGCGCAGCAGCGACACGCCGGGCCATGCGCCCTGACTCACCACATCCTGCACGTTGAGAGGAAACTGTGACTCGAGGGCATGGCGCTGTGCCAGCCAGCCAATCACCGGCCGCTTTCCCTGCCAGCGCAGGCGGCCGCTGACCGGCGGAAGAAACCCGGCGAGGGTTTTCAGCAGGGTCGATTTTCCGCAGCCATTGAGACCAACGATTGCCGTCAGGCTGCCGGGACATATCATCCCGCTCAGCGGAGGGGTGATCGCCGCCCCGCCATAGCCGGTTACCAGTTGTTCCAGTTCAATCATGGCAGCGTCACCGCCCACCAGGTCGCCAGCCATAGCGCCGCCAGCAGCGTTCCAGCGATGGCCAGGCGCGCCGCGCCGGATGCCATAAAAACCGATGCGAACATATCCTTATCCCTTTTATTAAATGTTATAACATAACAATACAGGGGCGGGATTAGATTGTAAATCAGCGTCGGTGAGCGAAATGTAACAAAGGTCGACAGGAGGCATGCCGACAGGAAGAAACAGCAGGATAAGCGCGGCCTTTCCGGGAAATCCCCCGGTCGCGCTGCGCTTACGGGGCCACCAACCAGATAACAGACCGTCGCCCGGATAAGGCGCTACGCGCCGTTATCCGGGGAGGCTCGGATACTGTCAGCCGGATGACAGTATTAATAACCGCCGCGGGCCTGCGAAACCGCCAGGCCAAGCTGCCAGACGGCCATCGCGTAGTGGGTGCTGTGGTTATAGCGGGTGATGGTGTAGAAGTTCGGCAGCCCGTACCAGTACTCATAGCCGGTGCCGACGTCAAGGCGCAGCAGACTGGCCTGCTGATGGTTGCCCAGCGGCTGGGTCGGAGTTAATCCCGCCGCCGACAGCTGCGACACGCTGTATTTGGTTTTGAAACCATTCTCCAGCCCCGGCGCCTGGCCCAGCGCCTGCACCGCCACCAGATCGCCGCTCACCCAGCCGTGCTGTTTGAAGTAGTTGGCCACGCTGCCGATAGCATCCACCGGGTCCCACAGGTTGATATGGCCGTCGCCGTTAAAGTCCACCGCGTATTGCTTATAGGACGACGGCATAAACTGGCCGTACCCCATCGCCCCGGCGAAAGAGCCTTTCAGATCCAGCGGGTCGTCGCTTTCGCTGCGCGCCATCAGCAGGAAGGTTTCCAGCTCGGAGGAGAAGTATTCGGCGCGGCGCGGATAGCTAAACGACAGGGTCGCCAGCGCGTCGAGGATGCGGGTTTTGCCCATCACCCGTCCCCAACGGGTCTCCACGCCGATAATACCGACAATGATTTCCGGCGGCACGCCGTAGACCTGATAAGCGCGGTTGAGCGCGTCCTGATATTGATTCCAGAACACCACGCCGTTCTGCACGTTATCCGGGGTAATAAACTGTTTCTTGTAGCGCAGCCAGGCGCCGGTTGGCCCGGTCGGCGGCAAGCCGGTCGGCGCCTGACGATCCATCAGCCGCAGAACGTAGTCCAGACGCTTCGCCTGCGACAGGATCTCCTGCAGCTGCTGCCTGTCGAAGCCGTGCTTCGCCACCATCTTATCGATGAACTGCGCCGCCGCCGGGTTGTTGGCGAAGTCGCCGCCCATCTGCATCACGTTATGCTGCGGTTCCAGCAAAAAGCCGCCGGTTCCACTCGCCATCTCCGTTTCCGCGGGAGTCTTGGGTTTGCTGCTGCAGGCAGCGAGGAGCACACAAAGGGGAAATAAAGCCAGAGAGCGACGCTTCAACATGGGAATTCCGTTTAACAAATTCAGCAAGGGATAATTATGGTAAAGCATGCGACGACCAACAAGAAAGCGACAATCCGTTTGTAGACAAAATAGTCCTTCACCGACCCCTTCCCTGCATGCTGTCATGCCCCTCGTTATTTCATCCTCTCAGCGCCAATCTTTCAAAATAAAATATTTATCTTTCATTTTGCGATCCATTTAACACTTTAAAACCTTTCAAAATGATTAAAATCAGCCTGCAGTTAGCAAGAAAAATAACATGCTGAAGGAGAGAACAATGATTGACGTCGTGACCCACGGCGCGGAGTGGTTTATCGGCCTGTTTCAGAAAGGCGGCGAGGTGTTTACCGGCATGGTGACCGGGATCCTCCCCTTGCTGATCAGTCTGCTGGTGATCATGAACGCGCTGATCAACTTTATTGGCCAGCAGCGGATCGAAAAACTGGCGCAGCGCTGCGCCGGGAACCCGATCTCCCGCTACCTGCTGTTGCCCTGCATCGGTACCTTTGTGTTTTGTAACCCGATGACCCTGAGCCTGGGCCGCTTTATGCCAGAGAAGTACAAGCCCAGCTATTACGCGGCGGCGTCCTATAGCTGCCACTCAATGAACGGTCTGTTTCCGCATATCAACCCCGGCGAACTGTTCGTCTATCTCGGCATCGCCAACGGCCTCACCACCCTCGGCCTGCCGCTCGGTCCGCTGGCGGTGAGCTATCTGCTGGTCGGGCTGGTGACCAACTTCTTCCGCGGCTGGGTTACCGACCTGACCACCTCGATTTTCGAGCGAAAAATGGCGATTCAGCTGGCTCAGAAAGTGCATCTGTCAGGAGCGACATCATGACCCGGATTCGTATTGAGAAAGGCACCGGCGGCTGGGGCGGCCCCCTTGAACTCGACGTCGTCGAGGGCAAAAAGATCGTCTATATCACCGCCGGCACCCGCCCGGCGATCGTTGACCGCATCGCCAGCCTGACCGGCTGGCAGGCGGTGGACGGTTTTAAAGAGGGCGAACCGGCGGAAAGCGACATCGGCGTGGCGATTATCGACTGCGGAGGCACCCTGCGCTGCGGGCTCTATCCCAAGCGCCGCATCCCGACGGTGAATATCCATGCCACCGGCAAATCGGGGCCGCTGGCCCAGTACATCACAGAAGATATCTACGTCTCCGGCGTCAAGGAGGAGAACATTCAGCGCATCGCGACCGGCGGCACGATAGCTCCCGAGCCACCGGCGGAGAACAACCGCGCGGGTCGCGACTACGACGCCAGCAAAAAGATCACTGAACAGAGCGATGGCCTACTGGCGAAGGTCGGGATGGGGATGGGCTCGGTGGTGGCGGTGCTGTTCCAGGCCGGACGCGACACCATCGATACGGTGCTGAAAACCATCCTGCCGTTTATGGCCTTCGTCTCGGCGCTGATCGGCATCATCATGGCCTCCGGCATCGGCGACTGGATCGCCCATGGCCTGGCGCCGCTCGCCAGCCATCCGCTGGGTCTGGTGACCCTGGCGCTGATCTGCTCCTTCCCGCTGCTGTCGCCGTTTCTCGGCCCCGGCGCGGTTATCGCCCAGGTGATTGGCGTACTGATCGGCGTGCAGATCGGCCTCGGCAATATTCCGCCGCACCTCGCCCTGCCGGCGCTGTTCGCCATTAACGCCCAGGCCGCCTGCGATTTTATCCCGGTTGGCCTGTCGCTGGCCGAAGCTCGCCAGGATACCGTGCGCGTCGGCGTGCCGTCGGTGCTGGTCAGCCGCTTTTTGACCGGCGCGCCAACGGTGCTGATCGCGTGGTTCGTTTCCGGATTTATTTACCAGTAAGAGGGGCCAGAACATGACCGTGATTTACCAGACCACTATTACGCACATCGGCGCCTGCGCGGCGATGGCGCTGGAAGAACAAATGCTGATCACCTTCCGCGAGGGCGCCCCGGCGGATATCGAAGCGTATTGCTTTATTCACAACCACGGCGAGCTTGCCGGTTCGCTGCAGCCGGGGGCAGAGCTGCAGCTTGGCGAGCTGCGCTACCCGGTGACCGCCGTCGGCGACGTTGCCGAGCAAAATCTGCGCGAGCTGGGCCATATTACCCTGCGCTTTGACGGCCATCGCGACGCGGAGTTTCCGGGGACCGTCCACGTGGCGGGCCCGGTGCCGGACGCCATTGCGCCCGGCTGCGTACTGAAATTTGTTGCTTAACAGGAGAGAAAGATGAATCAGGTTGCTGTTGTCATTGGCGGTGGACAAACCTTAGGAGAGTTTCTGTGCCGCGGGCTGGCCGCCGAGGGCTACCGCGTGGCGGTGGTCGATATTCAGAGCGAAAAAGCCAGCCGCGTCGCCCAGGAGATTAACGCTGAATATGGCGAAGGCATGGCGTATGGCTTCGGCGCCGACGCCACCAGCGAGGCCAGCGTCACCGCGCTGGCCCATGGGGTGGATGAGATTTTCTCGCGCGTCGACTTGCTGGTGTACAGCGCCGGCATCGCCAAAGCGGCGTTTATTAGCGACTTTGCGCTGGGGGATTTCGACCGCTCGCTACAGGTCAATCTGGTGGGCTACTTCCTCTGCGCCCGCGAATTCTCCCGGCTGATGATCCGCGACGGCATTAAGGGACGCATCATTCAGATCAACTCGAAATCCGGCAAAGTCGGCAGCAAGCACAACTCCGGCTACAGCGCGGCGAAGTTCGGCGGCGTCGGACTGACCCAGTCGCTGGCGCTGGATCTGGCGGAATACGGCATTACCGTACACTCACTGATGCTCGGCAATCTGCTGAAGTCGCCGATGTTCCAGTCGCTGCTGCCGCAGTACGCCACCAAGCTCGGTATCGATGAGAGCGAGGTCGAGCAGTATTACATCGACAAGGTGCCCCTGAAGCGCGGTTGCGAATATCAGGATGTGCTGAACGTATTAATGTTTTACGCCAGCCCGCAGGCGTCGTACTGCACCGGTCAGTCGATCAACGTTACCGGCGGTCAGGTGATGTTTTAAAGGGATCCCGGATGGCGCCGCGCTTATCCGGGCTACAAAACTGTAGGTCGGGTAAGGCGTTAGCCGCTACCCGACGAAAAGGCACCGCGGATCGCTCGGGTTAGGCGCTCGCGCCACGACCCGGGTTGTTCCCGCCCCCCTTAAGGAGATACCTATGGTTAGCGTATTAATCACCGTCGCCGCCATCGCCTGGCTTACCCAAATGGCCTTTGGCGGCTGGCAGATCCGCCGTTTCAATCGCGCTTTCGACAGCCTGTGCCAGCAGGGTCGGGTGGGGGTCGGCCGCTCCGCCGGACGCTTTCAACCGCGCGCCATCGTCGCTATCGCCGTTGATGATGACAACCGCATTTGCGACACGCTGCTGATGAAAGGCTTCACCATTTTCGCCCGTCCGCAAAAAATCCCCGCGCTGGACGGCAAACATATCGCGGAATTGCAGCCTGATGTGATCTTTCCCCATGATCCGCGCTGTCAGAATGCACTATCATTAGCGCTTAATCCGAAACATGGATAATTTCGTTGTAAAAGTAAATATCTTGCGAAATTATCACTTCGAAACTTAAACGCAGGATAGACGCCTATGAAACCACGTCAGCGCCAGGCAGCCATTCTCGAGTTCCTGCAGTCGCAGGGAAAATGCTCGGTCGAAGAGCTGGCGCAACATTTCGATACGACCGGCACCACCATCCGTAAGGATCTGGTCACGCTGGAAAACGCCGGCACCGTCATTCGCACCTACGGTGGCGTGGTACTCAACAAGGATGAAGCCGATCCGCCGATCGATCATAAGACGTTGATCAACACCCATAAGAAAGCGCGTATCGCCGAAGCGGCGGTGCGTTTTATTCATGATGGCGACTCCCTCATCCTCGATGCCGGCAGCACGGTGCTGCAGATGGTCCCGCTGCTCAGCCGCTTCAATAACATCACGGTGATGACCAACAGCCTGCATATCGTCAATGCCCTTGCCGAACTGGATAATGAACAGACTATCCTGATGCCCGGCGGCACCTTCCGCAAAAAATCGGCCTCCTTTCACGGCCAGCTGGCGGAAAACGCTTTCGAACAGTTCAGTTTCGACAAGCTGTTTATGGGCACCGACGGCATCGATCTGAACGCCGGCGTCACCACCTTCAATGAGGTGTATACCGTCAGCAAGGCGATGTGCAACGCCGCCCGCGAAGTGATCCTGATGGCCGACTCGTCAAAGTTTGGCCGTAAAAGCCCCAATATTGTCTGCGGCCTGGAGCGCGTGGATAAACTGATTACCGATGCCGATATTGACCCTGCATTCCAGCGGGCGCTGGAAGCCAAAGGCATAGAAGTCATCATTACTGGAGAACATCATGAGTAACTTTTTGTTAGAGGCCGGACGCCAGACCCTGATGCTGGAGCTACAGGAGGCGAGCCGCCTGCCGGAACGCCTGGGCGATGACTTCATCCGCGCGGCGGAGACCATCATCCACTGCGAGGGCAAACTGATTGTCTCCGGTATCGGGAAATCCGGTCATATCGGCAAAAAGCTGGCGGCGACCTTCGCCAGCACCGGCACTCCGGCCTTTTTCGTCCACCCGGCGGAAGCCCTGCACGGCGATCTCGGCATGCTCGACGGTCGCGATGTGATGCTGTTTATCTCCTACTCCGGCAGCGCGAAAGAGCTGGATCTGATCGTGCCGCGGCTGGAGGAAAAAGGGATACCCCTGCTGGCGATGACCGGCAAATCCACCTCGCCGCTGGCGCTGGCGGCGAAAGCAGTGCTGGATATCGCCGTGGAGCGCGAAGCCTGTCCGATGCATCTGGCGCCGACCTCCAGCACCGTCAACACCCTGATGCTCGGCGACGCGCTGGCGATGGCGGTGATGCAAGCCCGCGGCTTCAGTGAAGAGGATTTCGCTCGCTCCCATCCGGCGGGGGCGCTCGGCGCGCGTCTGCTGAACAAAGTGCATCATCTGATGCGCCGCGACGACGAAGTGCCGCGCGTCGGTACAGACGCCAACGTCATGGACGCGATGCTCGAGCTGAGCCGCACCGGGCTCGGCCTGGTGGCGGTCTGCGATGAGGCCAACCGCGTGCAGGGCGTCTTCACCGACGGCGACCTGCGCCGCTGGCTGGTGGGCGGCGGCACCTTAAACGACGGCGTCACGCAGGCGATGACCCGCAACGGCGTGACGCTGCAGGCGGAGAGCCGCGCGGTGGAAGCCAAAGAGCGGCTGATGAAACATAAAATCAGCGCCGCGCCGGTAGTGGATGAAAACGGCCTGCTGGTCGGCGCCATCAACCTGCAGAACTTTTACCAGGCCGGGATCCTTTAAGCCCCAGACGTTTCGCCAGCCGGTGCAGGTTGGCGACGTCCAGTTCCAGCGCGCGGGCGGTCGCCGCCCAGTTGCCCTGATGCGCCGCCAGCGTGCGGGAAATCGCCTCGCGCTGGAAGTTATCCGTGGCTTCGCGCAGATTGACGTTGCCCATCGCCGGCGCCGCTGCCATCTCCTCGGTCGGCAACGTCGGCGCAGCCGCTGTAAACTGGAAATGCTGCGGCTCCAGTACTACGTCATCGCCAGCCTGGGTAGCCCGCGCCAGCACCACCGCCCGGTGAATGGCATGCTCCAGTTCGCGCACGTTGCCCGGCCACGACCACTGCTGCAGCCTGTTACGCGTTGCCTCACTTAAAATTACCCGCGCCAGCCCCATCCGCAGGCGGCACTGCTCGCAAAAATAGCCTGCCAGCAGCACCACGTCATTTTCCCGCTCGCGCAGCGCCGGAACCGACAGCGGGAAAACGCTCAGCCGGTGATAGAGGTCGGCGCGAAAGCGCCCTTCCACCACCTCCTGGCGCAGATCGCGGTTGGTAGCCGCCAGCACCCGCACATCGACCCGCAGGCTGCGGTCATCGCCGACACGCTGAATATCGCCATACTGCAGGACGCGCAGCAGCTTCGCCTGCAGCGCCAGCGACAGTTCGCCGATTTCGTCGAGGAACAGCGTGCCGTTATCGGCCATCTCAAATTTGCCGCTGCGGTTGCTGATAGCCCCGGTAAATGCCCCTTTCACGTGACCGAACAGCTCGCTCTCCGCCACGCTCTCCGGCAGCGCCGCGCAGTTGAGGTACACCAGCGGGTTAGCCACCCGCGGCGAACCCTGATGCACCGCCTTCGCCACCAGCTCTTTGCCGGTCCCCGTTTCGCCGCTGATCAGCACGTTTAAATCCGAGGCAGCGACAATCTCGATCTCTTTTTTCAGCTGCAGCATCGGCGCCGACAGGCCGATGAGCTCCTGGCGCTCCGGCTGCGGGTAATTCACCACCTGCGGCGGCAGGACGTTTTGCGCTTCAAGGCGGGCGATAAGCAGCGCGTTATTCAGCGCCCCGGCCACCAGGGCGGCGATCAGCCGCAGCTCTTCATCGCTGAAGCTGTCGAAGCGGTCGGCATCCATACCGTCAAGGGTCAGTGCGCCGATCAGCGTTTGCCCGGCAAACAGCGGCAGCCCCACGCAGGCGTGAACCTTGAGGCTCTCCTGGCCGGGGATCAGGCCGTCATAGGGGTCCGGCAGGTCGCTGTCCGCCGGGAAGCGCACCACATCGCCGGCGCGGGCGATCGCCTCCAGCCGCGGATGCCCATCCAGCGCAAAGCGCCGGCCAAGCACATCCTGCGCCAGGCCATCGATCGCCAGCGGCACAAACTGATGGGCCTCATAGCGCAGCAGCGCCGAGGCGTCGCAGCCCAGGATCTGCCGCAGGGTGGCGATCAGGCGCGAAAAGCGGTCGACGTGACCGATATCGCTTTGTAAATCAATGGCGATTCTCGCCAGCGCCTCAACGGAAAAACTCATCATCGCTCCATTGTCATTTTGACAACCTTAATAGTCATATCGACTATTTTAATCATTGTCATTTTGACAGCAACCAAAATCATGAAAAATTAAAAATGGATAATTATCAATGAATTAAAAAACTGGCACGCAACTTGTAATACGCCAGGCAACTGAGTTTAAACACACTGTATTGATTGAGGTTGCTATGTCTATTGTGGTGAAAAATAACATTCTTTGGGTTGGCCAACGTGACTGGGAAGTGCGTGATTTCCACGGCACCGAATATAAAACGCTGCGCGGCAGCAGCTATAACAGCTATCTCATCCGCGAAGAGAAAAACGTGCTGATCGATACCGTCGATCATAAATTCAGCCGCGAGTTCGTGCAGAACCTGCGCCGCGAAATCGACCTCGCCGACCTCGACTACATCGTTATTAACCACGCCGAAGAGGACCACGCCGGCGCGTTGACTGAGCTGATGATGCAGATCCCGGATACACCGATCTACTGCACCGCCAACGCCATCGACTCCATCAACGGTCATCACCACCATCCGGAGTGGAACTTCCACGTGGTGAAAACTGGCGACACTCTCGATATCGGCAACGGTAAGCAGCTGATCTTCGTCGAAACGCCAATGCTGCACTGGCCGGACAGCATGATGACCTACCTGACCGGCGACGCGGTGCTGTTCAGCAATGACGCCTTCGGGCAGCACTACTGCGACGAACATCTGTTCAACGATGAAGTGGACCAGAGTGAACTGTACGAACAGTGCCAGCGCTACTACGCCAACATCCTGACGCCCTTCAGCCGCCTGGTGACGCCGAAAATTAACGAAATCCTCGGCTTCAATCTGCCGGTAGCGATGATTGCCACCTCCCACGGCGTGGTCTGGCGCGATAACCCGACGCAAATCGTCGAGAAATACCTCGAATGGGCGGCGGATTATCAGGAAGATCGCATCACGATTTTCTACGACACCATGTCCAACAACACCCGCATGATGGCGGACGCCATTGCCCAGGGGATCACTGAGGTCGACCCACGGGTGGCGGTGAAAATCTTTAACGTCGCCCGCAGCGACAAAAACGACATCCTCACCAATGTTTTCCGCTCGAAGGGCGTGCTGGTGGGCACCTCTACCATGAACAACGTGATGATGCCGAAAATCGCCGGGCTGGTGGAAGAGATGACCGGACTGCGTTTTCGCAACAAACGCGCCAGCGCCTTTGGCTCCCACGGCTGGAGCGGCGGCGCGGTAGACCGCCTGTCCACCCGCCTGCAGGATGCCGGCTTTGAGATGTCCCTGAGCCTGAAAGCCAAATGGCGCCCGGATATCGACGCGCTCGAACTGTGCCGCCAACACGGTCGCGACATCGCCCGCCAGTGGGCCCTCTCCCCGCTGCCGGTCGCTGAAGCGTCAGTCACGCCGGAACAACAGGACTGCGCCTGTGCCGCCGCCACGGCCGCCGATCTCGGTCCCATGATGCAGTGCAGCGTCTGCCAGTGGGTGTATGACCCGGCGAAAGGCGAACCTAACCAGGATGTCCAGCCGGGTACGCCCTGGAGTGAAGTGCCGGACAATTTCCTTTGCCCTGAGTGTTCTCTTGGCAAAGATGTCTTTGACGTCCTGGCGACGGAGGCAAAATGAGTGATGGTATCGTCATCATCGGCTCGGGCTTCGCGGCCCGCCAGCTGGTGAAAAATATTCGTAAGCAGGATGCCGAAATCCCGCTGACCCTCATCGCCGCAGATAGCATGGATGAGTACAACAAGCCCGATCTCAGCCACGTCATCAGCCGCGGACAGCACGCCGACGATCTCACCCTGCAAAGCGCCGGCGAGTTCGCCGAGCAGTACAATCTGCGCCTGTTTCCCCATACCTGGGTGAACGATGTCGACGCTGAAAACCATCGGGTGAAAAGCCTGGATAAGCAGTGGCGCTACGACAAACTGGTGCTGGCCACCGGCGCCACGCCGTTTATCCCCCCGGTGCCGGGCCGCGAGCTGATGCTGACGCTGAACAGCCAGCGCGAATATGGCGCCGCGCAGAGCCAGCTCCGCGACGCCAGGCGGGTGCTGATCGTCGGCGGCGGCCTGATTGGCTGCGAGCTGGCGATGGATTTCTGTCGCGCCGGTAAAGCGGTGACGGTGGTTGATAACGCCGCCAGCGTACTGGCGGCGCTGATGCCGCCGGAGGTCAGCAGCCGTCTGCAGCATCGCCTCACCGGGATGGGCGTCCATCTGATGTTAAAAACGCAGCTGGAAGGGCTTGAGCATACCGCCGACGGCATCCGCGTTAGCCTCGATCGCCAGCGCGTGATAACCGTCGATGCAGTGGTGGCCGCCGCCGGCCTGCGCCCGGAAACCTCGCTGGCGCGCCACGCCGGATTGCAGATTAACCGCGGCGTGGTGGTCAATAGCCAGCTGCAAACCAGCGACCCGGCGATTTACGCCCTCGGCGACTGTGCGGAAATCAACGGTACGGTAATGCCGTTCCTGCAGCCGATTTTACTCAGCGCCATGTGCCTGAGTAAAAACCTGCTGGCGCAGACGGGAGAACTGAAACTGCCGCCGATGCTGGTGAAGGTGAAGACCCCGGATCTGCCGCTGCATCTGGCCGGCGATACCCGTCGCGAGGATCTGACGTGGAACATCGTGGCCGCCAAAGAGGGGCTGGTGGCGAAAGGGCTGGATGGTGAGAAGCAGCTGCGCGCCTTTGTGGTCAGCGAAGACAAGATGAAAGACGCCTTTGCCCTGCTCAAACAGCTGGTGAGTTGATGACCTTCCAGGCCGCCCTGTTGCGCCGTTAGTTTGCCGGGTGGCGCTACGCTTACCCGGCCTACAGGATCCACTCACAGGCTCACACCCCGTAGGCCCGCGCAAGCGCAGCGCCGCCGGTCAAGATATCAGGCACGGTATCCTTGATTTCGCCGGGTGGCGGCTGCACCTTACCCGGCCTACAGCCCCAAATCACCGCTGGCGCTGGGGTCGCTGAAACTGCCGGTGCTGACGGCCTCAAAATCGCTGAGACGTTCCCGGAAGGCCGGGGCAGCCCGCATGGATGCGGGCTGAGGGCCGTGTTTTGCACGGACGCTGCCTCGGCCCGACCCGAAGCCTGCAGGGATAAGTCGAAGGGACCGCGCAGCGGCGATTTTGCTGGCCGGAGCCCGGGGGTACAGGGGGCGGCGGCGACTGGCCGCCCCCTGTGCGCTCCCTGCGCCATGAAAGACATAACGCAGAAGATTAACCGGGAGCGCAATGTACGCTGAAGTTACAGGCAACAGACGCTGTTGCCGGAGTGACAAAGTGGCATTCCGATAACCGTATCTGCAATACACGCAGCGCCGCCGGGCAAGCATTGATTACCTCCCACGCAGCCCTGTTGCGCGGTTATTTTGCCGGGTGGCGCTACGCTTACCCGGCCTACGGATGTAACCCGTAAGCTCAAACATTGTAGGCCCGCGCAAGCGCAGCGCCGCCGGGCAAGCGTTGATTACCTCCCACGCAGCCTGTTGCGCGTTAATTTCGCCGGCTGGCGCTACGCTTACCCGGCCTGCGGACGCCGCCCGTAAGTGCATAAGGGCAGAATAATTAACCGGGAGCGCAGGTTCGGTTAACACTTAATACGTTGTTTCTGTCTGAGCCAACTCCTGCAGCACCTGCAGAATGTTGGCCGCGGCGGCGGTCCCCATTTTCACGTAAGAGGCATCGCTAACGCCGCCCACATGCGGAGAGAGAATGACATTATCGATCGCCTGCCAGATATGCGGCGTGGTTAATGGTTCACTATTAAAACTGTCAAGCGCCGCCCAGCGCAAGGTCCCCGCTTTTAATGCCGCGGCCAGCGCCGCATCGTCAATCAACCCGCCGCGCGCGGTATTCACCAGGATGGCGCCCGGCTTACACTGCGCCAGCGTGGCGGCATTGATCATTCCCCTGTTTTGTTGCGTCAAAGGGCAATGAAGCGACAGCACATCGGCCTGCATGAGCAGCTCGCTAAGTTCAGCAACACGTTCACATTCCGGCGGAACCGCTTTCGCATAGGGATCGTAAGCCAGAACCTTCATGCCAAAGGCACAGGCAATCTTCGCCACCCGGCTGCCAATGGCGCCGAGGCCGATGAGTCCCAGCGTTCTGCCCTCAAGCTCAAGCGATTTATGCGTTGATTTATCCCAGTGCCCTTCGCGCAGGCGGCGATCAAGCGGAATGACCGACTTAGCACAGGCCAGAATTAACGCCCAGGTGTGTTCGGAAACCGCGGCGGCATTCGCCCCGGTCGCCGCGCGAACCAGAATGCCGCGTGCGGCAGCCGCCTCAACGTCAATGACATCGATGCCGCTGCCATGTTTGGCAATCACCTTCAATGCAGGGGCGGCATCCATAACGGCGGCAGTGATGTGGCCATAGCGCACCAGGATGGCGACGGGATTGTGCTGCTGGCACAGCGCGATCAGCTGGGCCTCTGTAGGCTGGCGGCCGGCAAAGACAAGTTCGTAATCTTCCAGCATCCCCAGCGCCGCGTCAGCCAAATCGCTGCCGGTAATCAGTATGACATTTTTAGCGCTCATGGCAGTGTCTCCCCTTCGCTCAGCATCCCCGCCTGACGCAGAGCGCTCTCCAGCCAGTGCGGACGAAGGTCGCCGTCGCGGATAGCAACCAGACGTTTTGATTCCATTTCCAGTTTACCTTTCGCCAGCTCGATGATAGTGCGGACTTCATCGCGCGGGATAACAACCACGCCGTCAATATCCCCTACCACTAAGTCACCTGCCTGCACCGCGGCGCCACCGACCGAAATGGCATGATTGACCCGGCCAGGAATGAACTTGGTGGGGCCGCACGGATTCAGGCCGGCTGCGAAAACCGGAAAGCGTTGTTTACTTAAGGTTTCCGCATCACGAACAGCGCCATCGATGACGATCCCGGCGATACCGCTGGCCTGCGCCTGCGTTGCCATGATCTCTCCCAGCAGCGCGCAGGAGAGATCGCCCTTCCCGTCGATGACCAGCACGTCGCCAGGTTTGGCGACGGCCATTGCGGCGTGAATAGCCAGATTATCCCCTGGGCGTACCTCTACGGTAATCGCCGGCCCGGCAACCGTCATATGCGGCGCCAGCGGCTTGATGCGGCCATGTAATGTGCCACGGCGTCCGGCTACGTCAGCCAGGATGGCGGCCTGAAATTCGGCAGCCTGACGGACCTCTTCCGCGTCAACACGCGCAATATCAAGATTGATGAGTTTCTGTTGTGAAGCAGGCATGGTGACTCTCCATTTGTTTTACCAGGTACAACTTGTGTGTACTATATAAAACAACTATACGAGCATTGCGTCGCTTTTCGCCAGTGTTGCGAAGTTGTTTGTGATGTAAACACGAAGTTACTCACAAAATTCAGGTACAATTTTGGTCGGCAAAAAGGAGAACATGATGGGGAATGAAGGCGTAATTGCCGTTGAAAAGGCGCTGGCTTTACTTGACTGCTTCCGTCCCGGTAATGACAGTCTGACGTTAACCGAGCTGGCCCAGCTTTCGGGATATCACAAAACAACCGTTTATCGCCTGATGAATTCGCTTGAGCGAATGAACTACATCATCCGGCACGACGATGGCACCTATACGCTCGGCCACCGTTTGCTCTATCTCGGCAAGCTCTATGAGCAATCATTTGAACTTGCCAGAGTCGTACAGCCGGAATTGCAGGCGCTGTCGCAGGCCTCCAGCGAAAGCGCAAGCTGGTATGTGATTGAGGGTGGGCAACGCCTGTGCCTGTTCCGCGCCGAAGCCTCCCAGGGATTACGCCACAGCAACCTGCCCGGCAGCCAGTTCCCGCTGGATGGTTCCGCTATCAGCAAGGTTTTACGCCACTGGGGATTGGGTGAATCGTTGCCGGAAGACGAACCGACGCTGCCGTTCTATACCTCCGGCGCGCGCGACCCGCACACTGCGGCCTTCGCAATGCCTGTTTTTGGCGTCCACGATAAACTGATCGCGGCGCTGGCCCTGACCGGGCCGGCATCGCGTCTGACGGAAGATCGTAAAACGAGCGGCATCAGCCAGCTCATGCAGGAGACGGCCAACCGCCTGTCGCTCAAGCTAGGGGCCAGCAAGCCTTTCTGCGAAACGTTTTACGGTGTGAAAGAGTAAGCTTTGCTGAGAAGGCGGGAAAAATCCCGCCTTTGCTTATTAATGGGTCACCTGTTTTTCCTGCCTGGCAGACTGCGAGTAACGGCGCCCCATCGCCAGCACCGCAATGCCGCCTGCCAGACACAAGACGGCCAGCGGCAGCATCGCCAGCGTATAGCTTCCTGTCCGTTCGCTAATAATGCCATAGGCATTCACCATCACCGCGCCGCCAATCAGGTTGGCGATCGCGCCGATGGCCGCCAGCCCGGCGGCAGCTGACGTGCTGCTCATCCAGCCCGATGCCAGCGCCCAGAAGGGGCCCTTCGCCGCATATGCGCCAATCAGTATGGTACTGAGGATCATAATGGTGGCCGGCAGCGATAGATTGATAAATGCCGCGAACACGCCAGCCGCAATCATAAAGAGGGCAAGGGCCGTGTGCCAGCGGCGTTCATTATTCCGGTCCGAACTGCGTCCCCATACAATCATCAGCACCGAGGCCAGGCCATAGGGGATGGCATTCAGCAGCCCGGTGGTCAGGTTATCAAGATGGAACGACTTCAGCAGCTGTGGAGACCAGACGCTTAGCGTGGTGCCGGCAGAAGAAGCGCCAGCGTAAATCAGCGCCATAAGCCAGATCTGGCGATGCTTCAACAGTTGCCATGTCGTGGTGTGGCCGATCTGTGTCTGCTGTTGCCGCTCTGCCTGAAGGGTGTTTTCCAGCCACGTTTTTTGCCGCTCGGTTAACCAGCCAGCCTGGTGAGGGCGGTCGCGCAGAATAAAAAACGCGGCTATTCCCAGCAGTACCGCCGGCAGCCCTTCAATAATGAATAACAGATGCCAACCACGCAGCCCTAACCAGCCATCCAGGGTCAGGATCAACCCTGAAAGCGGTGAACCGATAAAGTTAGCCAGCGGAATGGCCACCATAAAAGAGGCAATGATGCGCGCACGGTAGCGCGACGGGATCCACCAGGTAAGATAGAGCACCACGCCCGGGAAGAAACCCGCTTCGGCAGCACCCAGTAAAAAACGGACGATATAGAGTGAGGTGGTATTTTGCACCAGCGCCATACACATCGATACCACTCCCCAGCTAATCATAATGCGCGGCAGCCACAAGCGTGCGCCCACCTTCTGCATCGCCAGATTGCTGGGTACTTCAAAAATAAAGTAGGCGACAAAATACAAACTGCTGGCGAAACCAAAAGCCGCCTTACTTAGCCCCAGATCCTCATTCATCTGCAGCGCAGCCATACCTATATTGCCCCGGTCAATAATCGACACCAGGTAGCTCACCACCAGGAACGGAAGGATGCGCCAGATAACCCGCCGCATGGTCTCTTTTTCCAGCGCGTCGTTATCGGTCGCGCGGTTCGGTAATTGATCGGTCATGGTTTCCTCGCAGGGTTTCATTATGTTTATCAGGAAAACGATGTAGAGATGAAATACGTTACTTCAGCTTGATGCCTCTGGTTTCCGGCGCTCGCCACACCACCAGCATCGCCGCAAGGAAAGCAACCACGGTCGTCGCCAGTCCCGCGGTGAAACCGCCGGCATTGGCGACAGCGCCAATCAGTAGCGGCGCAATAAATCCGCCCAGACGGCCTCCGTTATAGGCGAGCCCCATCAGGAAGCCCCGGGAAGAGGTGTCCCCGATGATTTCCGCCAGGAAGGGTCCGGAGCCCGCAAAAATACCGTTAACCCCGAAACCGGCCATGAAAATCGCCACCATCAGAATGATGGGTTGAGTGGTCACAAGGTAAAGCGCGACGGCAATGGCGCCCGTTAACAGATAAATCAGGAACATTGGACGGCGTCCCCACTTATCCGCCAGCACCGAAAACACCAGAAACCCCGCGATGGCCCCAGCCTGCAGCGCAAGTACAAATTTCAGACTGTGCAGAAAATCCAGGTGTTTGACTTCTCGCAGATAGGTGGGTGTCCAGGTAAATACGCCCCAGAACAGATACTGAATAAAAAAGATAAAGACAAAGGCCAGCAGCAGACCTCGCAGATTGTGTTTCCCCAGCTTCGCGGCAGGTTGACTACTCGTCGCCTTCGCCTGTTGACGAGCAAGCCAAACCTGCGATTCCGGTGTGAACCAGGCCACCACGCTCATAATGAACACCGGCAGCGCGCCGATCATAAACAGATAGCGCCATGCCCCCTGCTCCAGGCCGCCATTAACCGAGCTGACGATTGCCGTCAGGCTGATGGCCAGAATCGCGCCAACGGGCAACCCCATTTGCATCAGCGCGCCGCCGCGCGCGCGCCGCTCTGGCCGCCAGGTTTCCGCAATCAGCGCCGCGCCCGATGTCCACATTCCGCCCATACCCAGCGCGCCGCAAAAACGTAACAGCGCGAAATGTTGTTGATCGTGCGTAAAGGCTAACAGGCCGGAAAAGAGTGAATAGATGGCGATACAGGTCAGCGCCGTTTTTACACGGCCAATTTTGTCGGCGATAAAACCAAACAGGATCCCGCCAATAATCTGCCCCCCGGCCGTGACGCTGATAAACAGCCCAAGCTCGGTTTTATTAATACCGAACACCACGCCCAGTACTGGCAACAGCAATGAAAGCAGAAAGGAGTCATAGCTTTCAAATGTCCAGCCAAGGCCGCCCAGCGCCAGCGTCCGCCTCTCAGCAACGCGCTGTGGCAATGTGTCAGGCGTCGCTTTAGTCGCAGTAAATTGATTCAGCTCGCTTTTACTGGTCATTGATCTTCTCCACAGAGGTTAACCGATAACAGGTTGCGGCAGTGCGCCAGAACAACTGCGCCTGTTCGCCAGGGGACATCTGTTGCGCCAGGCGTTTGCAGGCGTTCCAGAAAACGCCGTAGCTGAACATGCCTTTATCGACCGGAAAGTTGCTGGCGAACATGCAGCGTTCCGCACCGAAAAGCGAAACGATGGTCTCAAACCACGGTTGCCAGGCCTGTGCCAGCATTTGCGAATCCGGCGGTGTTTCTGCCGCTGCGAAGGGAAATCCCCTGACCGTCATACCAAATCCGCTAATTTTTACGCATACGTTCGGCAGTTCCGCCAGATGTCGCATACTGTTTCGCCACTGCTGAAACATGTCTGGATCCCGTTCTGAATAGGGTCCAACGCCGACTGGCCCGCCACAGTGATCGAGCACAATCTGAAGCGTTGGTATGTGCCGCGCCAGCTCGGCAATTTCATCCAGTTGCGTGTGGTAAACCCACACATCAAGCGACAATCCATTTTTCGCAAGGCAGAGAGCGCCCCGATGGAACGGATCGCTCAGCGCTAGTCCTGGCGGTGGCGTAACCGGGCTGGACGTGACCCGCGGATCGGGATGCCAGGCCAACGGATTGCGCATCCCACGCAGCCGCCCGCCGGATAACGCTATCGCGCTCTCGATGGCAGGCTGCATCGCATCGCCCGCCAGCAAGCTAAGGCCGCCGATGACGGCTTCGCATCCGAGCGCGTTTGCATAATGTCCGCTGGCGAACATCGCGGCGATACCGCTGGCAAACTCGATTTCACCAAGCGGTTTAAGCGTCTCCGGCCCGTCGCGACGCAACATGGAGCGGCATTGCACATAGACCGATGAGACAACGCGATGCCCTGAGGTCTGGATATCGTCGCTGAACTCATGGGTGAGATAGCGGCCGGTTTGCCGATCCCAAAGATGATGATGCGCATCAATGATGGGCAGCTCGGGTTGTAATGGCGCTTCACGATGTAACGCAAGCCACTCGTTTCTGACCGCAAGGTGCGGCGCGGTAACGATCTCCATGAACACCTCGTTTTGTTTTACCCTGTACAACAGTGTTTTATTTTACAAAACTACTATAACGAGGCTGCCGTGTTTTTATCCAGTTAACGAATGGTTTAAATGATGTAAATAAGAGGTGAATCACAGATGCTGCGGGTCGTTAAAACGAAGAGAAATGAAGATTTGATAAAAATAATAATTTTTCAATGAGTTAAATAAGTGAGCTGATTAACGTAGAGCGATGGTTCGTGACGACCGGTGGGAACCTGCGCAGAGAAGCGCCGCCAGAGAGTGATGATCGCCCGGCTTAGCGCAGCGCAAGCCGGGAAAATGCTGAACCTAACGCGCCAGATTATCGTAGCCGCGCCAGCGATAATTGAGCACCGACAGCGCCCAACAGGCGACAAACAGCCCGACCACCACAAACCCGGCGTCGCCGAGGTTGTCGTTTAACTCCCCTACCCAGCGCCATATTCCGCCGCTGAGCGCAAACTTATCCATCAGCAGACCCAGCGCTTCCAGGCCGCCGATAAACAGCGCCACCACCACCGAAGTGCCGGTGATGGTCATGTTGTAGTAAAGCTTGCGCTGCGGCTTGCTGAACGCCCAGCCGTAGGCGCCGACCATCAGCACGTTATCGAGGGTGTCCACCAGCGCCATGCCGCTGGCGAACAGCGCCGGGAAGACCATAATCGACCAGACGGAAATCCCGCTCGACGCGCCGGCGGCGGAGATGCCCAGCACGCCGATTTCGGTGGCGGTATCAAACCCGAGGCCGAACAGGAAACCGACCAGGTACATCTGCCAGCTACGGCTGACCAGACGAAAGGTTTTGCCAAACAGCCAGCTCATCACCCCGCCGCCGCTGACGATCTCGTCGCTCAACGGCTCACCCCGCTTCCACGCCCGAAAGCTACGCCAGACGCTGCGCAATATCACCAGGTTGATAAAGGCCATCGCCAGCAGAAACAGCGCCGACACAGCGGTGCCGATGACGCTACCGGTGTCGTGCAGCCAGTTCATCTGCGCGCTGAAGGCCGTGGCGGTAGCGGCAATCGCTGCCGAGGCCAGCACCACAATCGACGAGTGGCCCAGCGAGAACCAGGCCCCGACGGCGAAGGGCCGCCGCCCCTGCTGCATCATCTTGCGGGTGACGTTATCAATCGCCGCGATATGATCGGCGTCCACTGCGTGGCGTAGGCCGTAGCCCCAGGCCAGCAGGCTGGCGGCCATTAGCGCGCCGCTGTCGCCAAAGGCCTGCAGCGCCCAGCACCAGGCCAGTAAGTTCGCCGCGATCAACCCCAACACCAGGCCCGCGGCGCGCGGCTGCTGGCGTAAAACTGTCATTATCATTGTTGTGTTCCTTGAGCCTGAACGCGAGCGGCGGCGATCACCGCCTGACCATAGGCGATTGCGCCGTCGCCGGCCGGCAACTGCTGCGCAACCAGCAGAGTAAAATCCGCCAGATAAAAGGTCAATCGCGCCGCCAGCAGACGGTTATGCAGCACCCCACCGCTGCAGACAATCGTGTCGATGCCGCGGGCAGTCGCACAGTCGCGGGCCATCGCCGCCAGTCCGCAGGCCAGGGCGTCATGAAATGCCCAGGCTTTTTGCGCCGGGCTCGCCTGCCAGCGCAGCCACTGCCGCCAGAAGGTGGCCAGGTCCAGCGCATTGCCGCGCCACGGCAGCGTGACCGGATGGCTGACGCCGGGGCAGCTGGCGGCCAGCGCCTCCAGCCGACAGGCCGCCTCCCCCTCATAGCTCAGGCTCTCCGGGGCGCAGTCCAGCGCGCAGGCGACGGCATCAAACAGCCGTCCGCAGGACGAGGCGCGCGGCGCGTTAATACCGCGGTCGATGGCCTGCGCCAGCAGCGGCCAGTTGCGCTGGCGCAGCGTACCGGTCTGCGGGTAATCCTGCCAGTCAGGGACAAAAGCCAGGCACTGAGCCAGCAGATTACGCCACGGCTGACGCGCCGCCAGGTCGCCGCCCGGCAGGGCGACAGCCGGCAGCCCGCCGAGATGTTCGCACTGGCGATAGTTAACCCGCAGGCACTCCCCTCCCCATAGCGCGCCGTTCTCCCCCATGCCGATTCCGTCGAGGATCAGGGCGATAACGTCTCCGCCGTCGAGCGGCCAGCGGTGCTCTGCCAGGCACGCCGCAGCGTGAGCATGGTGATGCAGCACGGTCTCCACCGGCAGCGGCAGAGCCGCTCCCCACTGCGTCGATCGATAGCCAGGATGGGCGTCAACCACCACCCGCTGCGGCGCAAAGGCGAAGATGTTCTGCATCAGCTGCAGCGCGCTGCGCCACTGCTGCTCGACGCCCTCCTCGCCAAGATCGCCGAAGTGCTGGCTGAGAACCGCTTCGCCCCCGCGCGCCAGGCAGAAGGTGTTTTTCATGTCCGCGCCCAGCGCCAGCAGCGGCGGCACCTTGTCCAGACCCGGCGGCAGCGGCAGCGCATCCGGGACATAGCCCCGGGCGCGGCGCAGCATTTCTCCGCTCGAGCGCACCAGAGAATCATCCAGCCGCTGCACGATGTCGCGGTTATGGAGCAAAAAGCCGTCGGCGATGTCGGCTAAGTCGTTGAGTGCTTCAGTATTACTTAACGCCGGCGGGCGGCCGCTAAGGTTGCCGGAGGTCATCACGATAGGGCGCGCCAGCGCCTGCAGAAGCAAATGCTGCAGCGGATTAGACGGCAGCATCACCCCAACTTCCGCAAGCCCTGGCGCAATCTCGTCGCACAGGCCGGAGACCTGCGCTTTGCTAATCAGTACGATGGGCGCCGCCGGGGAGTCCATCAGCGCCACGGCGTCGGCAGGTAACCCCGCCGCAGAGGTCAGCATCACCGCCAGCGGTTTCGCCGGACGGTGTTTCCTCGCCCGCAGCGTGGCAACAGCAGCGGGGTTGCCGGCGTCGCAGGCCAGATGAAAGCCGCCGACGCCTTTTATCGCCACGATGTCGCCCGCCGCCAGCCGGGCGATAGCCGCCTGCAGCGCCGCCTCGCCGCGCCGCACTTCACCCTGGGCCCGCCACTCCAGCCGCGGCCCGCAGTCGGGGCAGGCCACCGGCTGGGCGTGAAAGCGGCGATCGGCGGGATCGCGGTATTCCGCCTCGCAGGGCGGACAGAGCGGAAACGGCGCCATCGCGGTAAAAGGCCGGTCGTAAGGCATGGCACGAATGATGGTCAACCGCGGCCCGCAGTGGGTGCAGTTGATAAAGGGGTAGCGATAGCGGCGCGCCCGGGGATCATTCATCTCCGCGAGGCACGCCGGGCAGGTCGCGGCATCGGGCACGATCTGGGTGCGCATCCGCCCCGCCCCGCTCTCGCGGATGGTGAAGCCCTGCGGCGGAGCCGCCCAGCAATAAGGGGCGCAGTCGGCGCTGTCGACTCGCGCCAGCGGCGGGCAGTGGGCAGCGAGGGCGGCAGTAAAACCGTCATCGCCTCCGGCCAGCCGCACCAGAACGCCCTCGCCGTCGTTACAGACATCGCCGCAGCGAGCCTGCCTCTGAGCCAGCTGCCAGACAAAGGGGCGGAACCCCACCCCCTGCACCTTACCGCGAATGCGGATTTGCACCCCGTTCATGCCAAAGGTTACCAGGCCAGCGCCGTGCGGCGACGTTTCTCTTGGTTCATCTGCTCCAGCTTGTTGCGGTCTACGCAGACCAGGGCGTGCGTCGGGCAGACCTCCATGCAGGCCGGGCCGCTGTCGCGGTGGAAGCAGAGATCGCACTTGTTGGCTTCGGCTTTTTCCGCCACGACGTTCAGTCCGGCGCCGCTATGGCGGATCACCGGCCGCACCACTACCTCCATCGCCCCGTACGGGCAGGCGACGACACAGGTTTTGCAGCCGATGCAGCGCTCCTGCATCACGTGAACAAAGCCTTTATCGCGACTGATAGCGCCGTTCGGGCAGACGTTGGCGCAGGGGGCGTCCTCACACTGACGGCAGGCGGTGGCCGTGGAGACATTGACCCCTTTTATCACATGAATACGCGGCTGAAAGGTGTGCGGCGTCAGGGAGGCGCAGTCCTGATGTTCCTGATGGGACACCACGCAGGCCACTTCGCAAGTGCGACAGCCGATGCATTTGCTCGCATCGGCGATAATGAAACGGTTCATCCATTTCTCCAGCAGTAAGAGGGTTAGGCGCCGGAGTATGCATAATACGTTCCAATTTTTATATTATTGATAATAAATAGATTTTAATCGGTGATGCGCTGTCATCGTCAGTAGTGACGATGACAGCTGACGACGTCAGGCGCAGGGACCCGCCACCAGCGACTCACGCTCGATCAGCGCCCCTGGGAAACTCTGCTGAACATTGAATTCCCCGCCATCGAGCATAAATATCAGGCGATTAATGCTCTCTTTAATCATCTCCGTCACCGGCACCCGGACGCTGGCGAGCGACGGCACCATGTACGGCGCCAGCACAATATCGTCAAACCCCACCACCGAGACCTGCTCCGGCACCTTAATGCCCAGCTGGTGAAGCTGCTTCATCGCCCCGATGGCCATATCGTCATTGCTTGCCACCAACGCGCTGTAGGTCACCCCGCGCTGACGCAGGCTCTCCACTGCCGCCGCGCCGGTTTCCGGCGTCCAGCGCCCTTCGGCGATGAGCGCCTCGTTCAGGGTAATGCCGTGGCCAGCCAGCGCGTCTTTGTAGCCGGCAAGACGCTCAACGCCGGTGGGCGAGTCAAGGGAGCCGGTAATAAAAGCGATATCGCGGTGGCCCAGGGCAATCAGCCGCTCCACCACCCGCATCGCCGACGCTTTTTGATCGGACCAGACGCAGTGGCTGGCGTGGCGGCGCAGGCGGCGGTTAAGCACCATGATCGGCTGCGAGTGGTTCTCAACGATCTCATCCATCTCGTCGACAGTGAGAAAACGCGGGTAGATGATGATCGCATCGCAGCGCAGATCCAGCAGGTACTGGATCGCCTCCCGCTCCTCTTGCGCGCTGTGCTTGCCATCCGCGAGGATCAGCTGCCGCCCCTTGTCCTCGGTCATCCGCGCCACCTGATACAGCAGCTCGCTGAAATAGACGCCGTGGTACAGGGTATTGGTCACCACCAGGCCGAGGGTTTGCGTGGTTTTGGTCGCCAGGTTGCGCGCCAGCAGATTCGGTCGGTAGCCGCTCTCCGCCACCGCCTTAAACACCCGGTCTTTGGTCTCCTGGCTGACATAGCCGTTGCCCGACAGCACCCGCGACACGGTCGCCTTCGATACCCCCGCGCGCTTAGCGACCTCCAGCATCGTTGCCATGTGATTCTTCCTGTTGCAAAAGTTGCAGGCAGTGTACTGCACGTTTCCCGCTTTTACAGCACTCCCCTGCTCACCGCGACGATTAGCGATCAAAATCACAAAATTGAGATCATATTTTTTTATTTCTTGTGCAATCAAATGAAACTAACCATGATTTTGTGGAACCGGTTTCCTATAAAACATGGTATCGCCCGGCGATGCGGCGCGGTAACAGATCAGTACCCTATTGATAAACAGGATAAAATCCGATGTCGAAAAATTATGCAGCCCTGGCGCAACAGATAGTCGCGGCATTAGGCGGAGTCGATAACGTCGTCGCCGTGACCCACTGCATGACTCGTCTGCGTTTCGTGGTCAAAGACAACGAACAGGTCGATAGCCCTACACTGAAAGGCCTGACCGGGGTGCTCGGCGTCGTGCGCAGCGATAACCAGTGCCAGGTGATCATCGGCAACACGGTCTCACAGGCCTATCGCGAGGTGGTGAATCTGCTGCCCGGCGACCTGCGCCCGGTCGAGCCGCAGGGCAAAGCGCCGGTCACCCTGAAACGCATCGGCGCCGGGATCCTTGACGCGCTGATCGGCACCATGTCGCCGCTGATCCCGGCGATTATCGGCGGATCGATGGTCAAGCTGCTGGCGATGATCCTTGAGATGAGCGGCGCGTTGCCGAAAGGCTCGCCGACGCTGACCCTCCTGACGCTTATCGGCGACGGCGCATTTTTCTTCCTGCCGCTGATGGTGGCCGCCTCCGCGGCGGTGAAATTCAAAACCAATATGTCGCTGGCCATCGCTATCGCCGGGGTGCTGGTGCATCCCGGGTTTATCGAATTAATGGCCAAAGCCGCTCAGGGCGAACACGTTGAATTTGCCTTTATCCCGGTGACCGCGGTGAAATACACCTACACGGTGATCCCGGCGCTGGTGATGACCTGGTGCCTGTCGTATATCGAACGCTGGGTGGATCGCATTACCCCGGCGGTGACGAAAAACTTCCTTAAGCCGATGCTGATCGTGCTGATCGCCGCCCCGCTGGCGATCCTGCTGATTGGCCCGCTCGGCATCTGGATCGGCAGCGCCATTTCCGCGCTGGTCTATACGATCCACAGCTATCTCGGCTGGCTGTCGGTGGCGATCATGGGCGGGCTGTGGCCGCTGCTGGTGATGACCGGCATGCACCGGGTCTTTACGCCGACCATCATTCAGACCATCGCCGAAACCGGCAAAGAGGGCATGGTAATGCCGTCGGAGATCGGCGCTAACCTGTCGCTCGGCGGCTCTTCGCTGGCGGTGGCGTGGAAAACCAAAAACCCGGAACTGCGCCAGACGGCGCTGGCCGCCGCGGCATCGGCGATTCTGGCCGGGATTTCCGAACCGGCGCTGTACGGCGTGGCGGTGCGCCTGAAACGCCCGCTGATCGCCAGCTTGATCAGCGGCTTTATCTGCGGCGCGGTGGCGGGTATCGCCGGACTGGCCAGCCACTCGATGGCGGCGCCGGGGCTGTTCACCAGCGTGCAGTTTTTCGATCCAGCCAATCCAATGACCATCGTCTGGGTGTTTGGCGTGATGGCGCTGTCGGTAGTGCTGTCGTTTGCCCTGACGCTGATCCTCGGCTTTGAAGATATTCCCGTTGAACAGGCCGCCGCCGACGCCCGAGCGCGCCAGGCCCAGGCCCAGGCAACCCACGCCTGAACACATCATTGATAACGAGGTAACGCATGGCGAGTTTCCCACAGGGATTTTTATGGGGCGGCGCACTGGCCGCCAACCAGTCTGAAGGCGCATGGCGCGAAGGGGGGAAAGGGATGGCCACCGTGGATACCCTCCCCCACGGCGCCCACCGTCTGCCGGTAAAATTAGGCCTGGAGAAGCGCTTCACGCTTCGCGAAGACGAATTCTACCCCAGCCACGAGGCGATCGATTTCTACCACCGCTACAAGGAAGATATCGCCCTGATGGCGGAGATGGGGTTCAGCGTCTTTCGCACCTCCATCGCCTGGAGCCGCCTGTTCCCGCGCGGCGACGAGCAGCAGCCGAATCCGCAGGGCATCGCCTTCTATCGCTCGCTGTTCGAAGAGTGCAAAAAGCACGGTATCGAGCCGCTGGTCACGCTGTGCCATTTTGACGTGCCGATGCACCTGGTAATGGAGTACGGCTCCTGGCGCAACCGCAAAATGGTCGATTTCTTTAGCCACTACGCCCGCACCTGCTTTGAAGCTTTTGACGGTCTGGTGAAATACTGGCTCACCTTCAATGAAATCAACATCATGCTGCACAGCCCCTACTCCGGCGCCGGTCTGGTGTTTGAAGAGGGAGAAAACCAGGAGCAGGTGAAGTATCAGGCCGCGCATCACGAGCTGGTGGCCAGCGCGCTGGCGACAAAAATCGCCCACGAGATAAACCCGCAAAATCAGGTCGGCTGCATGCTGGCGGGCGGTAATTTCTACCCTTACTCCTGCAAGCCGGAAGATGTCTGGATGGCGCTGGAGAAGGACCGCGAAAATCTGTTCTTTATTGACGTCCAGGCGCGCGGCGCCTACCCGGTGTGGGCCGCGCGGGTGTTCCGGGAAAAGGGGGTCACCATTGCGAAGCAGCCGGGCGATGACGAGATCCTCAAAAACACCGTCGATTTCGTCTCCTTTAGCTACTACGCCTCACGCTGCGCCTCGGCGGAGATGAACGCCAGCAACACCAATGCCGCCAATATCGTCAAGTCGCTGAAGAACCCGCACATTCCGGCCAGCGAATGGGGCTGGGGCATCGACCCGCTGGGTCTGCGCATCACCATGAACATGATGTACGACCGCTATCAGAAGCCGCTGTTCCTGGTGGAAAACGGGCTCGGCGCCCGGGACGAGATCGACGCCAGGGGCGAGATCAATGACGATTATCGTATCAGCTACCTGCGCGAGCACATCAAGGCGATGCGCGACGCCATCGGCGACGGTATTCCGGTGCTGGGTTACACCAGCTGGGGCTGTATCGATCTGGTCTCGGCGTCAACCGGCGAGATGAGCAAACGCTACGGCTTTGTCTATGTCGATCGCGACGACGCCGGCAACGGCACGCTGGCGCGCAAGCGTAAAAAGTCGTTCTTCTGGTACCAGAAGGTAATAGCCAGCAACGGCGCCGACCTCGACTAAGCGCGTCTCCGGCGCTCGCCCGTCTCCCTGCGCTGGCCGGGGGCCGGGGGACGGGCGTCTGCTTTCTGTTGCATCCATTACATGTTTTTTTCTCGAGCCTGATTCCAGTTTCTGGTTTGCCTCCCGTTCACAACAACTGGTATTTTATCCAGTATATTTTCAGGGGTATCTTCAGCAAGGAGCAAATCATGAACGCACAGCATCCCCCCGCAGCCAGAGGGATCGTCAGGGCCATTCGCCAGTTAACCGTGGGTTATGTCAGAAAACGCCATGAGAACCGCAAAACGCGGGAGACGCGGCGCTACACCCGCCACGCGGCCCTGAGCCTGAACGGCGACTGGCTGGAGCAGGCGGGATTTCCGGTCGGCACGCAGGTCAGAGTCTCGGTGTCGCCCGGTAAATTAGTGATAGAGAATCTTGAGCTGGCGCCGCCGGTAACGGGGCTCCCGGCAGGCCAGTCGTGCGCCGTCGGGGAGCCCTGATCGCCGCAGGGTTAATCGTCTGCGGCCTCCAGCCGGGCAAAGCCGCCGTGGTCCTGCCAGCCTGCCAGCTGCTGGTATACCCGGGCAACGGCCTCTTTCACCGGCTGGGTCATCGGATAATAAAAACCGACGATATCCGGCTGAATGCCGAGGAAGATCACCTCGCCGACGTCCTCTTTCAGCTGATCGACCAGATAGTTGAGCGGCATGTTATGGGTGGTCATCATAAACATCTCGGCGATGTCGTCGGGGTCGATGACGCGAATGTCGCCGGGGTTAAGGCCCATGTCGGTGGCATCAACAATCAGCAGGCGTTCGGGGCGTAATTCACGGATCGCCACGATGTCGTTTTCCGGCGCGCTGCCGCCGTCGATGACCACCCACTGGCCGGCCGGGTTCGCCGCGCACATCTCCGCCAGCAGCGGGCCGGCGCCGTCGTCGCCCATCATGCTGTTGCCAACACAGAGTAAAACGTCAGTCACGTAATCTCCTCACCATCAGATAGATGGCGCTCTCCTGGTGAATATCATGCAGCATGCTGAGCATCGCTTTGCTCCACGCCTGCTGCTGCGGGGTCTGCGCGGACTGCGCTTTATCAAAGGCGTTGGCCAGCATCGCCACATGGCTGCTGTCGATGACGATTTCGCCATACTTCGGCACGCCCTCCATTTTGCGCCGCGCGACGCTCCCGGCCTCAAGGGTGGCGATCCACGCCAGATACGCCTCCCACGGGCAGCTCAGCGCCGCCTCAAGACAGTCGATAACGCCGAGGTGGTGGCCAATCGCCAGGCTGTAATAGACCACCTGCTGCGCCTGATCCGGCGTGGCGTCGTTCTCATCAATAAATTTACGGCTCAGCTGACTGAACACCACCGTCTCGCTCATCGGATACGCGCCCCCTCGACCACCTGGTTGAGATGGGTGACGATCTCGGTCAGACGCGGATCTTTCTCCGCTTCCAGCCAGCGCAGCACCTGGCTGTCGCCCTGGCCGAGCAGACGCATATAGTCGTCAGCAATCTGCCGGCCATAGCGATAGCCCGCCAGACGCCGCGCTTCGCGGTCGATGCGCACCCGCAGGGGTTGCACCATATCGGCGTGCAGCAGCTCGGTCGGCTGTTCGTCAAGCTCGCCCGGCAGGCGGGCGTGAATTTTCTGCTCCAGCAGGCCGAGGGCCATGGCGAAGCCGTACAGGGTGGCGGCGGGCGTCGGCGGGCAGCCCGGAATATAGACATCGACCGGTACGATTTTATCGGTACCGCCCCAGACGCAGTACAGGTCGTGGAAGATGCCGCCGCTGTTGCCGCAGGCGCCGTAGGAGATACAGATCTTCGGATCCGGCGCCGACTGCCAGGCGCGCAGCGCCGGGGAGCGCATCGCGCGGGTCACCGCCCCGGTAAACAGCAGGATATCGGCATGGCGCGGCGAAGGCACAACCTTAATCCCGAAGCGTTCAGCGTCGAACAGCGGCGAAAGGGTGGCGAAGATTTCGATTTCGCAGCCGTTACAGCCGCCGCAGTCGACGCGATAAACGTAGGCGGAACGTTTGATTTTCTTCAGCAGCGAGGCCTTCATGCTGGCGATGGATTCATCCACCGTCATCGGCACCGGAATGCCGTTTTCATCGCGCGGGCCAAGTAAAGTGCTCATCAGCTGGCCTCCCTTATGTGGCGGGTCAGTTCAATACGATCGGACGGCACCAGACATTTCTGGCGCTTGCATTCCGGGCAGGTTTCGAAGCTTTCGCGGTGCAGCTCGGCGCGGGTATCGCCGTTATGCTTGAGCAGCGCGATGGCGTAGTCGATCTCCTTCTGCACCGCGAACGGCCGCTGGCACTCCCGGCAGTGGCAGATAGCGAAGCGCGACTGCTGAAGGAAATCCTCTTTCTTCCACACCGCCAGCTCATACTCCGGCGACAGCTTAATCGCCGCCGTCGGGCAGACCTCTTCGCAGCGGCCGCAGAAGATGCAGCGCCCGAGGTTGAACTGCCACGCCAGCTGGTTAGTGGCCAGATCGGTCTCGACCATCAGGGCGTTCGATGGGCAGGCATTCACGCAGGCCGCGCAGCCGATACACTGCTGCGGGTTATGCTCCGGCTTGCCGCGGAAGTTTTTATCTACCGGCATCGGCTCCAGCGGGTAGGCGTGCGTCGCGGTGCCGGTCTTAATGACTTTTTTAATAAAGGTAAACATTGTTGCTCCCAGGTTGTGTACGGCCTTTTACCCTCACCCTAGCCCTCTCCCTGAAAGGGAGAGGGGACAGTTCTGCACGGTCAGTGAATTCGCACTCGTCTGCCCTTCCCCCTCTCCCCTGTGGGGAGAGGGTCGGGGTGAGGGGCCCCACGCAATGGCTCAATTATTTCTATTTCAGCGGCGAGTTTTTACGCTCGATGCTATAGCGCTCCAGCTCTTTGTACGGCACCACTTTGCTCTTCTTCTTGCGTACATCGACCACGGTCATGCGGTCGGTACAGGAGTAGCACGGGTCGAGGCTGCCGATGATCAGCGGCGCATCGGAAACGGTGTTGCCGCGCAGCATGTAGCGGAGGGTCGGCCAGTTGGCGTAGGTCGCCGCCCGGCAGCGCCAGCGGTACAGTTTTTGGTTGTCGCCGGTCATGCTCCAGTGGATATCGTCGCCGCGCGGCGCCTCGGAGAAGCCCAGCGCGAAGCGGTGCGGGATATAGGTGAACCCTTCCACCATCAGCGGACCGCCGGGCAGGTTATCGAGACCGTAATCAATCATGTTCAGCGCGGTATAAACCTCGTTGATCCGCACCTTGAGGCGGGATATCACGTCGCAGCCCTGCTCGCTGTGAACCTCCATCGGCAGCAGGCCGTAACCGACGAACGGATGGTCGGCGCGGGTATCGCGGGCGTGGCCGCTGGCGCGCACCATCGGGCCAACGTTACTGAAGTCGCGGGCGATTTCCGGGTCCAGCCGGCCAATGCCGACGGTGCGCTGCTCCATGTTCGGGGTGCTGAGCAGCATATCCACCAGCTCCTGCACATCGCGACGCATCTGCTGCGCCAGCTGACGGGTCTGGATCATGTCCTCTTTCAGCAGGTCGCGGCGGATCCCGCCGATCAGGTTCAGACCGTAGGTTTTACGCGCGCCGGTGAGGATCTCCGCCATCTTCATCGAGGTTTCGCGCACGCGGAAGAACTGCATAAAGCCTGAGTCGAAGCCGGTGAAGTGGCAGGCCAGACCAAGGTTCAGGAGGTGCGAATGCAGGCGTTCCACCTCCAGCAGAATGGCGCGGATCATCTGCGCCCGCTCCGGCACCACGATGCCCATCGCGTTCTCCACCGAGGTGGTATAAGCGGTACTGTGGGCGAAGCCGCAGATGCCGCACACGCGGTCAGACAGGAAAGTCACTTCGTTATAACCCATGCGGGTTTCCGCCAGTTTCTCCATGCCGCGGTGGACATAGAACAGACGGTAATCGGCATCGATAATGTTCTCACCGTCAACGAACAGGCGGAAATGGCCGGGCTCATCGGAAGTGACGTGCAGCGGGCCGATCGGCACCACGTTGTTTTTCTTGCTGCCGAGCTCGTTGATGAACTCGTAGGTTTCGGCGTCGGTGGTCGGCGCCGGACGCTGGCGGTAGTCCATGCTGTCTTTACGCAGCGGATAGAGTTCGTCCGGCCAGTCGTCCGGCAGCACCAGCCGGCGTTCGTCCGGCAGGCCAACCGGCACCAGGCCGTACATGTCGCGCACTTCGCGCTCGCCCCACACCGCCGCCGGCACGCGCGGCGTCACCGACGGGTATTCCGGTTTGTTGGCGTCCACTTCCACGCGCACGGTGATCCAGCATTTGGTGCCCTGCTCCATCGACAGTACGTAATAGACCGCGTAGTGGCCGTTCAGCTTACGTTCATCGTTGCCGAACAGCACCGACAGCCAGCCGCCCTGCTGGTAGTAGAGAAACTCCACCACTTCCGGCAGGTAATTGACCTTCACGGTGATGGTTAACTGGTCTTTGGTCTGCCAGGCTTCGTCCAGCACCACGCCCGGAAAGGCCTGGTGCAGCGCCGCAAGATAGTGTTGACCGATTTTTTCTTCAGACATGCTCAAACTCTCTTAAATCACGCCACCAGCAAGGAGACGAAGGCTAAAAAGGCAAAACCAAACCCGGCCCAGGTGACGCGGGAGGTGGCACAAAAACGCAGACGCGCCATGCTGTTCTCGAACAGCGCGATGATCAGCACGCCCACCACCAGCTTGACGACGGCCACCACCAGCGCCAGCAGCAGGCCGCCGACGCTGAAGCTGGTCATCTGGCCCCACGGGAAAAAGACCCCGACAAACATCTGCAGCACCACCAGCTGTTTGAGGCTGATGCCCCACTTCAGGATGCCAAAGCCGCTACCGCTGTACTCGGAAAGCGGCCCCTCCTGCAGCTCCTGCTCCGCTTCCGCCAGATCGAACGGCAGTTTGCCCATCTCGATAAAGGTGGCGAAGGCGCAGGCGCACAGCGCCAGAATCAAGGGAATGCTGCGCGCTGCCGGCCAGTGATAAAGGGTATCGGTAATGGTGCTGATGTGCGTCGAGCCGGCGACCTGCGCGGCGACCCACAGGCCCAGCAGCAGGATCGGCTCCACCAGCACGCCGAGCATCGCTTCGCGGCTGCTGCCCAGCGCGGTAAATGGGCTGCCGGTGTCCAGACCGGAAATCGCGAAGAAGAAACGGGCGATGGCGAACAGGTAGATCAGGGTGATGAGATCCCCAAGCACCGGCAGCGGAGAGTCCACCGTCACCACCGGCAAGGCGGTGGCGATGGTCAGCATCACGCCCACCATGACGTACGGCGTCAGGCGGAACACCCAGCCCGAGGCGTCGGGACCGACGCTCTGGCGGCCCAGCAGTTTCAGGATATCCCGATACTCCTGCAGCACGCCCGGACCGCGGCGGTTATGCAGCCGCGCGCGGGCGACGCGAACGATCCCGGATAACAGCGGCGCGACGGCAAACAGCGCCAGCGCCTGTAGCAATGCAATTAACAAACTCATTCTCAGGCTCCTCGCGAAATGACAATCACCACCAGCACCGCCAGCTCAACCAGCGCCATTCCGCGCAGCAGCGCCGGCGCCGAGGCCGATTGCCAGCCCGGCACCAGACGCACCGGATTCAGCCAGTGACGCAGCTTCAGCAGCGGCGCAAAGGCCTCTTTCACCGGCATGGCGAAACCGTGGGCAGTGACCACCATCGACTGTTCGTGATCGTAGCCGCAGACCCAGGCCGCGCCGCGCGAGCGCGCCGCCAGGCGATCGCCTTTAAAGAAGATCATCAACAAGAACGGCAGCAGCGGGCAGGCTATAAGCAGCAGCGCGATCATCGGCTGCGACACCACGCTCGACACCTGGGCCTGCAGCGGGAAGGCACCGCTCACCAGCGGCAGCAGCCACGGCGCGGCGATGCCGCCAACGAGGCAGAAGACCGCCGCCATGACCACGCTCAGGGTCATCAGCCAGGGGGCGCAGGTGGCGTTTTCCGCTTCTTTGCTCCGCGGCGCGCCGAGGAAGGTGACGCCATAGACTTTGGCCATACACATCACCGCCAGCGCGCCGGTGATCGCCAGACCGACCGCCAGCAGCGGCCCCAGCAGACGGCCAATAAACAGGTCGCTGGTGCTCATTTTGAAGAAGGACTGGTAGATAACCCACTCGCCGGCGAAGCCGTTCAGCGGTGGCAGGGCCGCCATCGCCATCAGCCCCACCAGCATGGCGAGGGAGATCAGCGGCATTTTTTTTCCGATGCCGCCCAGCTTCTCGATATCGCGATGGCCGGTGCGGAACCACACCGCCCCGGCGCCGAGGAACAGCGTAGTTTTGAACAGGCTGTGGTTAATCAGGTGATACATGCCACCGATGAAACCCAGCACCATCAGCGTGCTGTTGCGGGTGGCCACGCCGGTGACGAAGGCGCCCAGCCCCAGCAGGATAATGCCGATGTTCTCCAGGGTGTGATAGGCCAGCAGGCGCTGAATGTTATGTTCCATCAACGCATACAGCCCGCCGATAAAGGCGGTGATCATCCCCAGCACCAGCAGCATCACGCCCCACCACAGCGGCGGCACGCCGCCGGCCAGCGAAACGGTTAACATGCCGTACAGACCGACCTTCATGACCACAGTGGAAAACAGCGCGGCGGCCGGCGCGCTGGCCCCGGCGTGCGCCTGCGGCGCCCAGCCGTGCAGCGGGATAGCCCCCGCCAGCAGGGCGAACCCCGCCAGCCCCGGCAGCCACAGCAGTGGGCTCTGCATCATATCCACCGCCTGAAGATTGATCTGCGCCAGCTCGAGGGTGCCGTAGGTCGACCACACCAGCCAGCAGGTCCAGGCCATCAGCAACGTGCCGAGACGACCCAGGGCAAACCACAGCTTGCCGGAGGCGGCGCAGCCGGTGAGAAACGCCGCGCAGAGCGCCATGATCTCCGCCATCACCACCAGCGAGCCGATATTGGTCACCACCACCGCACAGGTGGCGGTGGCCAGCAGCAGGTTGACCAGCAGGCCGTTGGCCTTCACCTGCGGGTGGCGATGCCAGCTAATGTTAAACAGCGACACCGGCAGCGCCGACAGGCCAATGGCCAGCAGCCACAAGGCATTCACGCCGCCCACCCGCATCGTCAGATGGAGAAACTGCAGCATGCCGCCGTGGATCCGATCCGGCATCAACAGCGCGGCGCCGCCGGCAACCACCAGCATGGCGCTGGCCACCGCGCCGCCGATCCCGGCAATGGCGCCGCTGAGCGGTTTACGCATGGCAAACACAAAGGCCAGCACGGCGCTGGCGGCGTACCATGTCACCGCCTGATTGACTAATCCAATTACACTCATTCCCTCTCCCCCTGTTGCGCCTGGAACAGCGACAAGTCGCCAAGGTCGGTATTAAAGGTCAGCTGGCGTTTACGCTTGCTGGCCAGGGCGATATCACGGCTATCCACCAGCATCAGCGCTTTGGTCGGACAGGTCCGCACGCAGGCCGGACCCTGGTCATCGAAGTGGCAGAGGTCGCATTTCACGGCAATGGCGCGCACCCCAGGCACCCAGTCGAGCAGCGAGCTGACGCGGGCCGGCGCCGGCGGCGCGGGGGGCGCCAGTCGGGTATTGGCATTGGCCGGAATATCCAGCGGACGGCTGCCGGAAAATTCGATCGCGCCAAACGGGCAGGCGATGCCGCACAGTTTGCAGCTTACGCACAGGCTCTCGTTGAGCTGGACAGCGCCATCGACGCGCTGGATGGCGTTAACCGGACAGACAGCGGCGCAGGGGGCGTCTTCGCAGTGGTGGCACATCTGCGGTGCCGATTCTTTTTCATTACGCATCACCTGCAGCCGCGGCATCGCCTGCAGGCCATGTTGGCGATGCGTCTCAGAGCAGGCGGCTTCGCAGGTGCGGCAGCCGATACAGACAGTGGAGTCAGCAATTACAAAACGGTTCACCGGGTCATCCTCGGGTGAAAGTCACTTTTGACGAAATCAGGTTGCGCAGGTGTCATTTTCGACACATGTCGACACCTTGCGATCAGTGGGTCAGAGCCAGATGGCTTAAGTCCACCGGTTGGTCTTGCTCCATGGCGTCGTACAGACGGTCATAGACGGTGGCGATAATCGCCAGATAGTGCTCCAGCACCTGGTCGCGGGAGCGGTTGCTGATCCGCCCGTCCACCGTGCCATCCGCGGCGAGCGTGGCCTGAGCAATCAGATACTTATCACCGCCGCCTTTGTTTTCGACGTAGTATTCGATGGTGTGGCTGTTGAAGCCTTCCGCCAGGGCGACGAACACCTGAAAATGGCCGAACAGCACGAAGCACAGCTCTTTGTCCGGCGCGCAGCTCATCGCGTGATGCAGGCGGGCTTTCGACAGGGTGATCCCCTGAACCAGCGAGTTACAGTAGATATGCCACTGCTCCTGCTGCTGCCGGTGACGGTCGGCGATGTAATCCGCCTTTTCACTTATTTCCCAAATAGTCATATCGGTTTCTCCGTAGCATGAGATGCACCGTTTAAGCATTTTCCGTGCCACATTTTATTTATTTGATTTAATTATGTTTTTATATTTATCTCCTGCCGACGCGACATGTCGATGACAGCCCCGGCGCGTCGTCATCGACATTTCCCACCGCCATGAGTCTGTTCTGGCATCGTTATTGCATAAAAGGCGCATCGCGATACGGAGGCGACTATGCACGAAATCACCCTCAGCCAGCGGGCGCTGGAAATTATTGAACAACAGGCGCAGCAGGCCGGCGCGCGACGGGTGACCGGCGTGTGGCTTAAGGTCGGGGCATTTTCCTGCGTCGAAGCCAGCGCCCTGACCTTCTGCTTTGAGCTGGTCTGCCGCGGCACGCTGGCGGAGGGGTGTGAACTGCATATCGCCGAACAACAGGCTGAATGCTGGTGCGAACGCTGTCAGCAGTACGTCCATCTTGTCTCGCAGCACGTCCGCCGCTGCCCGCACTGCAATAACGACCAGCTACAGATCGTGGCGGATGACGGCTTACAGATTCAGCGTTTAGAATTGGAGTAAATTATGTGTACGACATGCGGCTGTGGCGAAGGCAACCTCTATATTGAAGGAGACGAACGAAACCCGCATTCCGCGTTCCGCAGCGCCCCCTTCGGGCCCGCCCCACGCCAGACGATGACCATCACCGGCGTCAAAACTGACCACTTCGCCCCCACCCGCACGACAGAGGGCGATCTGCATTACGGCCATGGCGAAGCGGGGACTCACGCCCCGGGCCAGAGCCAGCGGCGGATGCTGGAAGTGGAAATCGACGTGCTGGATAAAAACAACCGCCTGGCGGCGCGCAACCGCGCGCGCTTTGCGGCAAAGCAGCAGCTGGTGCTGAATCTGGTTTCCAGCCCCGGCTCCGGCAAAACCACCCTGCTCACCGAAACCCTCACCCGGCTGAAAGGGCGTGCCGACTGCGCGGTGATCGAAGGCGACCAGCAAACGGTCAATGACGCCGCCCGCATTCGCGCCACCGGCACTCCGGCGATCCAGGTCAACACCGGGAAAGGCTGCCATCTCGACGCCCAGATGATCGCCGACGCCGCCCCGCGACTGCCGCTGGCTGACCACGGCATTCTGTTTATTGAAAACGTCGGCAACCTGGTCTGCCCGGCGAGCTTCGACCTCGGCGAACGCCATAAGGTGGCGGTACTGTCGGTCACAGAAGGCGAAGACAAGCCGCTGAAGTATCCGCATATGTTCGCCGCCGCCAGCCTGATGCTGCTCAACAAAGTCGACCTGCTGCCGTATCTCAACTTTGACGTGGATAAATGCCTGGCCTGCGCCCGCGAGGTCAATCCGCATATTGAAATTATCCTCCTCTCCGCCACCAGCGGCGAAGGCATGGACCAGTGGCTCACCTGGCTGGAGACGCAACGATGTGCATAGGCATTCCGGGACAAATTTGCGCCATCGACGGCGTGCTGGCGAAGGTGGAAGTCTGTGGCATTCAGCGCGACGTTGACCTGACGCTGGTGGGCGCCGTTGACGAGCAGGGTCAGCCGCGTCTCGGCCAGTGGGTGCTGGTGCACGTCGGGTTCGCCATGAGCGTGATCAATGAAGCCGAAGCGCGCGATACTCTCGAGGCGCTGCAAAATATGTTTGACGTGGAGCCGGACGTCGGCGCCCTGCTGTACGGCGAGGAGCGATAATGCGTTACGTTGACGAATACCGCGCCCCCGAGCAGGTCATGCAGCTGGTGGCCCATCTTCAGCAGCGTGCCCATCTGCTGCCGCACACCGCGCAGCGTCCGCTGCGCATTATGGAGGTCTGCGGCGGCCATACCCATGCCATATTTAAGTTCGGTCTCGACCAGCTGTTGCCGGAGAATATTGAATTTATTCATGGGCCCGGCTGCCCGGTGTGCGTCCTGCCGATGGGGCGCATCGACGCCTGCATTGAGATTGCCAGCCGCCCGGGGGTGATCTTCTGTACCTTCGGCGACGCCATGCGCGTGCCGGGCAAAAACGGCTCACTGCTGCAGGCGAAAGCCAGCGGCGCCGATGTTCGCATCGTTTACTCGCCGATGGACGCCCTGCGGCTGGCGCAGCAAAACCCGCAGCGTGAGGTGGTCTTTTTCGGTCTTGGTTTCGAAACCACCATGCCCGCCACCGCCCTCACCCTGCGTCAGGCGCGGGAGCGCAACGTCGAAAACTTCTTCTTTTTCTGTCAGCACATCACCCTGCTGCCGACCCTGCGCAGTCTGCTGGATCAGCCGGACAACGGTATCGACGCCTTTCTCGCCCCCGGCCACGTCAGTATGGTGATCGGCACCGAAGCCTACGGCTTTATAGCCAGCAACTATCATCGCCCGTTAGTGGTCGCCGGTTTCGAACCGCTTGATCTACTGCAAGGCGCGGTGATGCTGGTTGAGCAGACAATAGCGCAGCGTAGCGAAGTGGAAAATCAGTACCGTCGCGTGGTGCCGGATGCCGGCAACCCGCTGGCGCAGGCGGCGATGGCCGACGTGTTTTGCCTTGATGGCGACAGCGAATGGCGCGGTCTGGGGGTCATCAGCGACTCCGGCGTGCGCCTCACGCCGGCCTATCAGCGCTTCGATGCCGAGGCCCATTTCCGCCCGGCGCCGCAGCGCGTGTGCGACGACCCGCGCGCCCGCTGCGGCGAGGTGTTGACCGGTCGCTGTAAACCGCACCAGTGCCCGCTCTTCGCCAGCACCTGCAATCCGCAAAGCGCCTTTGGCGCGCTGATGGTCTCCTCGGAAGGGGCCTGCGCCGCCTGGTATCAATATCGCAGTCAGGAATATGAAGCATGAAAAGCGTCCAGTTAGCCCACGGTAGCGGCGGTCAGGCAATGCAGCAGCTGATCGGCGACCTGTTTATGCAGGCTTTCGCCAACCCCTGGCTGGCGGAGCAGGAGGATCAGGCGCGCCTCGATCTGGCGGCGCTTGCCGCTCAGGGGGATCGCCTCGCCTTCTCCACCGACAGCTATGTGATTGACCCGCTGTTCTTTCCCGGCGGCAATATCGGCAAGCTGGCCGTCTGCGGTACCGCCAACGACGTGGCGGTCAGCGGCGCCATCCCGCGCTATCTCTCCTGCGGGTTTATTCTCGAAGAGGGGCTGGAGATCACTACCCTGGAAGCGGTGGTCGCCAGCATGGCCGATACCGCTCGGGCGGCAGGGATCGCCATCGTCACCGGCGATACCAAAGTGGTGCCGCGCGGCGCGGCGGATAAGCTGTTTATCAACACCGCCGGCATCGGCGCCATCCCGGCGGACGTTCGCTGGGGGACGCAGCAGATCAGCGCCGGCGATGTGCTGCTGGTCAGCGGCACGCTGGGGGATCATGGCGCCACCATCCTTAATCTGCGTGAGCAGATGGGGCTCGACGGCGCGCTGTCCAGCGACTGCGCGGTGCTGACGCCGCTGATCCAAACCCTGCGGCCGCTGCGCGGCGTAAAAGCCCTGCGCGACGCCACCCGCGGCGGCGTCAACGCCGTCGCCCATGAGTTCGCCGTCGCCAGCGGCTGCGGCATTGAACTGCACGAGGCAAAGCTGCCGGTCAACGACACCGTGCGCGGGGTCTGCGAGCTACTCGGACTGGACGCCCTGAACTTCGCCAATGAAGGCAAGCTGGTGATCGCCGTCGCCCGCGAAGAAGCGGAAAATGTACTGACGCATCTACGGTCTCACGCCCTGGGATGCGAGGCGGCGATAATCGGCGAGGTGGTCGCCCGCCCGGGGGTGCGTTCCGTCGGGCTGTACGGCGTGAAGCGGACGCTCGATCTTCCCCACGCCGAGCCGCTGCCGAGAATTTGTTAACGACGGCGTCGGGGCCCGGTTAGCGGCTGGCGCCTTATCCGGCTACAAAACTGCGCGCACTTGTAGCCCGGCTAAGCGCAGCGTAAGCCGGGAAAAGCCAGAATGAGTATCACGCCCAAACCAGCGGACGCCCACGGATGGGTTAACGGCGGTCAAAACCGCCTTATTAACATACTATTATTTGTACCATCATTTTCTTATGCGCCGCGTTGCCGGCGCGTTTTGGATGTAAGCCATGTCGTATACACCGATGAGCGATCTCGGCCAGCAGGGTCTGTTTGATATCACCCGGCTTTTATTACAGCAGCCCGATCTGGCTGCGCTGAGCGAAACCCTGACCCGCCTGGTGCAACAGTCCGCGCTGGCCGACGAAGCGGCCATTATCCTGTGGAACGCAGGCAACCACCGCGCGGCCAGATACGCCTGCGATGAGGCAGGCCAGCCGGTGAGCTACGAAGATGAAACCGTGCTCGCCCACGGTCCGGTGCGCCGCTTACTCTCCCGGCCGGATGCCCTGCATTGCGATCATGAGACCTTTGCCGACACCTGGCCGCAGCTTATCCGTAGCGGGATCTATCGCCCGTTCGGGTACTACTCGCTGCTGCCGCTGGCGGCCGACGGGCGGATCTTCGGCGGTTGCGAATTTCTGCGTCGTGACAACCGGCCATGGAGCGAGAAAGAGTTCCAGCGGCTGCATACCTTTGCGCAGATCGTCGCCGTGGTCACCGAGCAGATTCAGAACCGGGTCAGCAACAACGTCGATTACGATCTGCTGTGCCACGAGCGCGACAACTTTCGCATCCTGGTGGCGATCACCAACGCGGTCCTCTCGCGTCTGGATATCGACGAGCTGGTCAGCGAGGTGGCGAAAGAGATCCATCGCTACTTCCGGATCGATGCCATCAGCGTAGTGCTGCGCAGCAACCGCAAAGGGAAGCTCAACATCTATTCCACCCACTATCTTGACGCCAGCCATCCGGTTCACGACCAGAGCGAGGTGGATGAAGCCGGCACCCTCACCGAGCGGGTGTTCAAAAGCAAAGAGATGCTGCTGCTTAACCTGCACGAGCATGACACTCTCGCGCCGTACGAGAAAATGCTCTTCGAGATGTGGGGCAACAAGATCCAGACCCTGTGCCTGCTGCCGCTGATGTCCGGCAACACCCTGCTCGGCGTGCTGAAGCTGGCGCAGTGCGACGAACAGGTGTTTACCACCACCAATCTCAAGCTGCTGCGGCAGATCGCCGAGCGGGTGTCGATCGCTATCGATAACGCCCTCGCCTACCGCGAAATTCAGCGCCTGAAAGAGCGACTGGTGGATGAGAACCTCGCCCTCACCGAGCAGCTCAACAATGTCGAGAGCGAATTCGGGGAGATCATCGGCCGCAGCGAGGCGATGAACAATGTGCTCAAGCAGGTCGAGATGGTGGCCCACAGCGACAGCACCGTGCTGATCCTCGGCGAAACCGGCACCGGTAAAGAGCTTATCGCCCGCGCCATTCATAACCTCAGCGGACGAAACAGTCGGCGGATGGTGAAGATGAACTGCGCCGCGATGCCCGCCGGGCTGCTGGAGAGCGATCTGTTCGGCCACGAACGCGGCGCGTTTACCGGGGCCAGCGCCCAGCGTATCGGCCGCTTCGAACTGGCGGACAAAAGCTCCCTGTTCCTTGATGAAGTGGGCGATATGCCGCTGGAGCTGCAGCCCAAGCTGCTGCGCGTCCTCCAGGAGCAGGAGTTCGAACGCCTGGGGAGCAACAAGCTGATCCAGACCGACGTCCGACTGATCGCCGCCACCAACCGCGATCTCAAGCAAATGGTTATCGACAGGGAATTCCGCAGCGATCTCTACTACCGGCTCAACGTGTTCCCGATCCACCTGCCGCCGCTGCGCGAGCGTCCCGACGACATCCCGCTGCTGGTGAAGGCGTTTACCTTCAAAATCGCCCGCCGCATGGGACGCAATATCGACAGCATCCCGGCGGAAACCCTGCGCACCCTGACGCGCATGGAGTGGCCGGGCAACGTGCGCGAGCTGGAAAACGTCATCGAACGGGCGGTCCTGCTGACCCGCGGCAACGTGCTGCAGCTCTCCCTGCCGGAGCGGGATATCGTCGAGCCTCCGCGGTCGCCAGAGGTCCTGCCTGAGGAAGGCGAAGATGAATATCAACTGATCGTCCGGGTGCTGAAGGAGAGCAACGGCGTGGTGGCCGGGCCGAAGGGCGCCGCCCAGCGGCTGGGGCTGAAGCGCACCACGCTCCTGTCGCGCATGAAGCGGCTGGGCATTAATAAAGACGAACTGGTGTAGCCTCGCACGCTCCCTCTTTGCGCGCCGCCAGGAGGGAGCGCTGGCGCAGCGCGCTATTTGTCGCGAGTAAAACCGTTGCTGGTCGCCAGTTCGGCAAACCACAGCGCATTGCGTTTTATCTGTCGCTCGCCAGTCTCCAGATCCAGTCGCCAGAAGCCGTAGCGCCGTTTGAAGGCATTGATCCACGACCAGTTGTCGATAAACGTCCACTGATGCACGCCAAAGCAGTTCGCGCCGTCGGCAATGGCGCGGTGCAGCTGCACCAGATGCTCTTCCATCAGTTGAATGCGGAAAGTATCGTCTATGACCCCGTCCGCCGCGGGCTCTCCCTCTGATTGTCGATCCATCGCGATACCGATTTCCGCGAGATACCACTTAATATTGCCGTAGTTATCGCGAATATTGGCGGCAATGTCGTAAATAGCCTGCGGCAGGATCTCGTTGTTATCACGATAGGGGTTAAAGCGGCCCTGCGGGTTCACCGCGTTTTCGAAATAGTATTCCGGGGTGAAATAATCGAGGTTATATTCGCTCTCACGCGCTTTTACCCGCCGCGGCACGTAATAGTTCACCCCAAGAAAATCGATCTCCGCGCTGAGGATCAACGCCACGTCGTCTTTGCTGGTCGTCGGCAGGCAGTCGTGGGCGGCGAGGATCTCGCACAGTGCTTTAGGGAATTCATGTTTTACCAGCGGGTCAAGGAAGCTGCGGTTAAAAAACAGGTCGGCATACCAGGCGGCCTTTTTATCCGCGTCGCTGTCGGTGAGCGTATAGCTCGGAGTCAGGTTGAGCACCACGCCGATCTCGCCCGCCAGCGCCAGTTCACGATAAGCCGTTACCGCTTTGGCATGCGCCAGCATAATGTTAAACGCCACCTGCGCCGCCAGACGGCCATCTTTCTTACACGGATAGTGGAAGTCGTACAGGTAGCCTCCCTCAACCGGTACAATCGGCTCGTTGAAGGTTATCCAGTATTTAACCTTATGGCCAAACAGGTTAAAGGCGGTGCGGGCAAAGCGGGCAAACAGCTCTGCTACGTGCGCCGATTCAAAGCCACCGTACTGTTTCTGCAGCACCTCCGGCATATCAAAATGGTAGAGATTGATCATCGGCTCAATGCCGTTGGCGATCATCTCATCAAGATAGGCGTGATAAAAACGCACCGCGTCCGGGTCCGGCGCGCCGGTTTCAAAATCCGCGATCAGTCGTGACCACTGAATCGAGGTTCGAAACGAGTTGAAGCCGGTCTGTTTCATCAGCGCCACGTCCTGCGGATACTGATGATAAGTATCACACACGGTTTGCGGCCCTACCTGTTGATAAAATCGCTCCGGCTGTTCAGCAAACCAGCTGTCCCAGATGGAACGATGGCGCTTATTGGTGACCCCTTCCGTTTGCGGGCCGGACGCCGCCGCCCCCCACAGAAACCCTTGCGGAAACTGATACTGCTGCATAACCTCTCCTTTCGAAAAAAGGCTGCGCCCGTCTGGCGCAGCCTGAGCGTACTACTCCGCGACCACTTCGATCGATTTAATAAACATATAGCCCCAGTCGCCGGCGAAGCGGCCGAAGTCAACCTGATTGCTCCCCGCTTTCAGCGTTACGGGTATCCGCAGCTGCTGGCCCTGCTCATCCGTCTGCGGGAAGGCCACGGCCTGCGGAGCGCCCCCGTTGACGACAAAGGAGTTCTGCTTGCCGCCCCATTTGCCGTTGAAGGTTACGTTGAGCTGGAACTGACCGCTCCACGGCGCCTGCACCTGCCAGCTGATCTTATCCCCCTCGCTGGCAAATGGGCCGAGAAAACCGTCCTCGCCAACTGCCAGCGCGTCTTTATCACTCTTCATTACCATCAGGCGCCCCTCAGCCACGCCATAGACTTTGCCGTGATAACGACAGAAATCCGCCGGCGCCTTCCCCGTCGCCTCGCCCACCGTCACGGTCACGGTTTTGCTGCTTTTCAGCAGCCCATCGTCGGCAGTGAACGTCAGCGCATAGGTGCCTGGCGCCGTGAACCAGGCCCGGGTTTGCGGCCGATCGGCATGGCAGAAATGTACCTGTCCGTCGCCGGCGTGCTGCCAGCCCACTTTCACCTCTCGCGACGGCAGGCCATCGTCCTGCCAGTTGGCCGTAAGCTCGACGCCCTGGTCCTGAGTGGTAGTTAAGGCGGGTTCCAGCGTGATAGCCGGCGGCTGATTCACCTCACTATGCTTCACGCTAATCACATTGGAAGGGGCAGAACGACCGCTCTCGTTTTTCGCCGTCACCCGGTAGTAGTACGTCCGCCCGAGCTGAAGCTGACGATAATCGTCGCGGAACAGAACCATGGTTTCCGGGTTCCATTCGTTAACGCCATCGGATATATCCCGGCCCACCACCGTCCACGGCCCGGTCGGCGAGCCAGCGCGTTCGACATCGTAGCTACGTCCTACCGCGGCACCCATCCAGTTGATCGCGAAGGGCGAGGTGGTCTCGCGCAGCAGAGGCGCGTCCGGCTTCGGCAGCGGCGCCATCCTCTGCTGTCCGGCCATCTGCGCTGCGGCGGTGCGCACCAGATCGACCACCGCCTGCTCCTGGTTCGCTTCGCCTTCTTTTGCAAACCCCGGCAGGTGGTAGCTGTAGTGTCCGGTCGACTCCTTATGCCAGTAGAAGCCGCCGTCGTGACGATGGCCGCGGAAGCCCCAGATAAGCCCCCCGGCGGCTTGCGCCCCGTTGACCTCGCTGTGAACAATCGACTGCATAATGGCGTTCAGCTGATCCGCCGGCAGCAAGCCAAACTCGCCGACGAGATAGACTTTTTGCCCGCCGACGGCGCGTAGATCCTGCGTCACCTGCCCGGGATGGTTATTATCGGCGTTGGTGTAATAGTGATTGCTGACGATATCCACATTGGGGTCAGTCAACGCAAAAGAATTGATTTTCTTATAGGTGCCATCCATCACCAGCTGGTTGGGAGCCCACTTTTTAATCCACGCCGCGGTCTGCTGCAGAAAATCGGCATTGGTATCCTCCAGCTCGTTACCGGTCTCCCAGGCCATGATCGCCTTCTCATCAAAATAGGCGCGGCCGGTGACGGTATTTGTCCGAGTGATGACCTGACGGATCACATCCAGATAGGCTTTGAAGGTCTTGCTATCGGTACGATAAAAGTCTTCCGCTTTTTCGTGGTAGAACGCCGCCAGCTGCTCGCGCCCGCCCCACCACCACCAGTGGTCGATAAAGGGCAGGATCAGTCGCAATCCCTGTTTATCCGCTTCGGCAATCATGTTGTCATACACCCGCATGGCTTTCTCATTCAGCCGCGGCATGCCGTCCGCCGTTTCCGGCGCGAGAATATGGGTCTCGCGGCCGCAGGCCTTGTCAAACTCCTGCTGCACCGACAGCACGTAGACGCGCTGGGCTTTCGCCCCGGTTTGCACCATCGCCTGGATCCAGTTTTGCTGCTCCTGGGCCGTCGGCCATTTAAAGTATTGCCCCCAGCCGCGCGGGTCTGCCCTGCAAGGGCCGCGGACGTCGTCTTCAATGCGGTGCAGCTCCGGCGCGTGGATCCCGGCGAAGCGAAACACCTTATCGCCATCCTTGAGAGCGGCGCCGTCGCGAGTGATAAAGTGTTCAAAATGCGAGCGCTCGGCGGCCAACGCCCCGCCGGCCCCCAGCGCGGAGAGCAGCCCCATTAGCAGCAGGTTTTTCATCGGCTTCATCGCTGTCTCTCCTTAGAACCAGACTTCGGCCTGTACGCCGAAGTTAACGGTGTCGGTTGAGCCACTGCGGGAATAACCGCCGGCGGTGATGGTATTGGTATCCCAGTTGTAGTTGCCGTCCAGCGCATCGGAGACACCTTTGTCCCACTTCGCGTAGGTGACGAAGAAACGCAGCTGCGGGCGTGCCCAGAAGCCGGAGTCAAAAGTCAGCGTTGGCGCAACGGTGACTTTGGTCAGGCCGCCTTTGCCTTTGCCGTTAACCCCTTTGTAGTTTTTGTCATCCAGGTATTCGTAGCCCAGCTCGTACTGCATGGCAAAGTTGCGGGTAATCTGATGATAGGGGCGGATACCGGCGACCCACATCGAGCGTCCCCAGCCATTGTCATCTTCCGTCCACCAGCGGTAGTTTTTATCCTTCTGCCAGAAGGCAAAGGTGGAGATTTCCAGATCGCCCATCGAGGCCACGCTATCCAGCACCACCCGCCAGGACTGGGTGTTTTCCAGATTGGCCCAGCCCCAGCCGTTTTTACCCAGCGAGTCGCCCGCCGCCAGCCCTTTGCCGTACTGCAATGCGAGGCGGGAGTACCCCCCGGTGAGGCCATAGAAACCGTCAAAGTTATAAATACCGGTCACGCCATAGCCCTTTTCGGCGGAAGTCGGATGCTTTTCGTTACGGTTCATGTGGTGGCCGATCAGCTCCAGATCGAAGCCTGTCCCGGCGATCTTTTTCAGCCACAGGTTGAGGGAGTAATCATCCGGGTAGCCCTGATCTCCCTTATCCACCGGGTAGGCTTTGGTTTCATCGGTGGGCGAAAAGGCGTAGACCCCGGCATCGAAGCGAGCGAAGCCCAGATCCATGTTATCGAAGCCGCCGCCGGTGCCATTGTATTGAATGTACTCCCAGTCAAACTGATGGCTGGAAGTGTTGGAGCTGCTGTAGCGCTTACCGGCCCAGAAAGTCATTTCCGGCGCAAAATCCAGATTGCTCAGCTCGGCGAACCCTTCACGAAATTGCACATCATGGCCATCGTCATCCTGACAGTTCCAGTCGGAGGTGCATTTCGACTGGTGAGTGAGGTTGGCCTGCACTTTCGCCACCACGCCGCTGTCCGCCGTCAGCGTCACGGTGGGGATCAATTCAATCTTGGTGTCTTCTTCGTTGCCCAGTCGCCACTTGCCGTCCGGCATCAAGCCGACGGAGTCCGCGCGGTTGCCATCAGAATTAGCAAGGATCCCGGAGCGAATATAGCCATGCAGCGCAAAATCATACTTCGGATCGGCGCAGGCCAGGCTGCTGGTCCCGGCCAGCGAGAGGAGAGCCAGAGGTATTGAGTGTTTCAGCTTTATCATTATTTTTTTCCCACGTTATGTTTGTTAACACGAACCGATAACGGAGGGGAAATTTACGGATCAAAAATGGAAATGTACATCCACCAATGGAAAGCGCTTTCCATAATTGCCTATCTGGTTCACAAAATTCGCTCTGCGACGAATATATTCGTGAGACTGATCACATAAAATAACAAGAATACCGCCGGAAGCCGGCAGCAGAGCGGAAGAAAGAGAAAGTGAACAGGTGCCGTCGGGGGATAAGCCGCCGACGGCGAGGGGATCAGCGCTCGGTTTCCGCGAGCTGGCGTTCGTAAACTTTGAAGAAGGGGCGATAAAGCATCCAGGCGTTAAACATCGCGAACAGGCTCATGCACAAATTTTTCCAGCTGCCGTTCGCCGACCATGCCGCCCCCAGCGGAGAAGGCATCGACCAGGGTAGCATCGCCACCGCGCGATCGAGGATGCCCAGCTGAGTCAAATACCATGCAATACAGGCATTTATCAGCGGAACAAAGAGAAACGGCAGTAAAAAAACCGGGTTCATAATCACCGGAAAACCAAACAGTATCGGCTCGTTGATATTAAACAGCGACGGCAGCAGGCCAATTTTGGCCACGCTTTTCAGCTGCCGTGAGCGGCTGCGCATCGCCATCAATACCAGCGGCAGAGTGGAGCCGATACCGCCGATCAGCAGGTAAAAATCCCAGAATCCCTGCAGATAAATATGCGGCAACGTTGCCGAACCCGCCGCCAAAGCCTGCTGATTTTCAAACAGATAGGTCATCCAGAAGGGGTTCATAATCCCGGTGATAATCAGCGCGCCGTGGATACCGATAAACCAGAGTAAGTTACAGATAAACAAAGAGATAAGTACCGCCATCAACGTGTCGGACGCCAGCACCAGCGGCCGCACCGCTTCGCTGATTAGCTCCGGTACGATGCGCCCGGTGGTCTGCAGCAGTATGGCATTCATCACGCTTATCGACAGCATCACCACCAGCAGCGGGATCAGCAGTTGAAAGCCATTGCGAGTCATCAGCGGCACTTCATCAGGCAGGCGGATACACCAGCCTTTTTTGTAGAAAAAACGAATTATCTCAATGGAATAGGTACTGGATATCAGGGCGGTAAATATCCCCATGCCGCCGAGATAAACGTTGCTCACCGCAGTCTCGCGAAAGCCAATAAACAGCAGAAAAGCCAGACACCCGGTTAAACCACAGAGCCGTTCCGGCAGACGGTACTGCTTGGCGAGACTGGCGCTGGCGCCGAAAGCGACAATCAGCGCCACCAGGCCAATGGTTAGCTGAAAGGTCGGCAGCAGGATAGGCCGCAGCAGCAAATAGACCTGGCCGAAACGCGAGGCGCCGTCGATGGAAACGGGCGGAAACAAAATGGGAACCAACAGGCTGCCAACAATCACAAATGGCATCGCCAGCGCAAAGCTATCGCGCATCGCCGTAATGTGGTTGTTGCGCGTCAGAACATTCGCCAGCGGCGCCAGCCGCTGCTCGATGATGTCCACGGCCACATTCATTAACTGAATGTTCATACTCCTACCTTTGCGAATGATTGTCTCGCCGGGATGATCGCCCACAACACCGGAAAGTGAAAGCCTGCCATAGGTGATCATGGTCACAATAAATAAATCCATAAGCGGAAAGCGCTTTCCGTAATGCATCCATTTTGACTATAGTCCGCACATCCAACCTCATCAGGAGCGGTACTTATGAAAAAAATTATGTTGTGTTGTTCGGCAGGCATGTCCACCAGCCTGCTGATGAAAAAAATGATTGCGGAAGCCGAACAGCGGGGCCTGCCGGTAGAGATCAACGCCTATGGCGTAGCAGAGTTCGCCGAACAGGTTGGCCATTATCAGGTGGTGCTGCTGGGGCCGCAGGTGAAATACATGCAGCAGGATTTGCAAAAGCAGGCGGATAAATACGGTATCCGCGTCGAACCCATCAATATGATGGACTACGGCATGCAAAAAGGCGCCGCAGTCCTTGATTTCGCCCTTTCCCTCATCGAAAACAAGAACTAAGGAAAGATCATGAGCTCTCTGTACGCTAAATTGATCGATGTGATCGAACGGCAGATCACGCCTATGGCGGGGGCGATCGGCCAGCAAAAATACGTTACCTCCATCCGCGACGGTTTTATTACCGCCCTGCCCTTTATGATCGTCGGCTCGTTTTTGCTGGTGTTTATCTTCCCGCCGTTTTCTCCGGATACGACGTGGGGCTTTGCCCGCGCCTGGCTGCAATTTTCGCTCGATCATCGCGAGGCGCTGATGCTGCCGTTCAACTTCAGCATGGGGGTGATGACCCTGTTTATCGCCGTCGGGATCGCCGCCAGCCTCGCCAAGCACCATCACCTGGACTCATTGACCGCCGGGATGCTGTCGCTGATGTCGTTTCTGCTGGTCGCCGCGCCGCTGAAAGATGGCCAGATCTCTACTGCCTACTTCTCCGGCCAGGGGATCTTTACCGCCATTCTGGTGGCCATCTATTCCACCGAGCTGTACGCCTTCCTCAAGCGACATAACATCACCATTCGCCTGCCGCCGGAAGTGCCTGCCGGGGTAGCGCGCTCGTTCGAGATCCTGATCCCGGTGCTGGCGATCATCCTGACGCTACATCCGCTGAACCTGTTTATCGAGGCCCAGCTGGGGATGATCATTCCGGAAGCGATCATGTCGCTGGTGAAACCGCTGGTCGCAGCTTCCGATACGCTGCCGGCGATCCTGCTGTCAGTGCTGGTCTGTCAGGTACTGTGGTTCGCCGGGATCCACGGCGCGCTGATCGTCACCGGGATCATGAACCCGTTCTGGATGGCCAACCTGTCGGTCAATCAGGCGGCGATGGCCGCTGGCACCGCTATCCCGCACATCTATGTCCAGGGCTTCTGGGATCACTATCTGCTGATCGGCGGCGTCGGCTCAACCCTGCCGCTGGCGCTGATGCTGCTGCGCAGCAAGGCCGTGCATCTGCGGACGATTGGCCGGATGGGCGTGGTGCCGGGCGTATTTAACATCAACGAACCGATTCTGTTCGGCGCGCCGATCATCATGAACCCGCTGTTCTTCCTGCCGTTCGTGCTGGTGCCGATGGTCAACGCGACCCTGGCGTACTTTGCGCTGAAGCTGGACCTGGTCAGCCGCGTAGTGTCGATGACGCCGTGGACGACGCCGGCCCCTATCGGCGCCTCGTGGGCGGCGAACTGGAGCTTTAGCCCGGTGATCCTGTGCCTTATTTGTATGGCCACCGCCATGGTGATGTACCTGCCATTTCTCAAAGCTTACGAAAAACAGCTGCTGGCCCAGGAGCGTGAAAACGCCGTCGACCAGGCTGACAACGCGGCGCAAACCGCTTAACGCTAACGATTCAGAGGATAATCATGGAATTAGAAGAACAGGTGATGGGGATCATCATCAACGCCGGCCAGTCCCGTAGCCTGTGCTACGAAGCGCTGCACGCCGCTAAAGCGGGTGATTTCGCCACCGCCGACGCCAAAATGCAGGAAGCGGCGCACTATTCCCGCGAAGCTCACCTTGTGCAGACCCAGCTTATCGAAGCTGACGAAGGCGAGGGAAAAACCAAAATGACGCTGGTGATGGTCCATGCTCAGGATCACCTGATGACCTCCATTCTGGCGAAAGAGCTGATTGCCGAACTGATTGCGATTTACCGCGCGCAACCGCTTCACGCCTAGCGCCTTGCCCGGCCAGACGTGCTGGCCGGGTCTGATTCCCCGAGGTCACTATGTTACATCTTGGAATAGATATTGGCGGCACCAAAATGGAGGCCGTACTGCTGGATCCCGCAGGCGAATGCGTCCAGCGCCTGCGTCGGCCAACCCACAAAGAGAGCTATGACGCCTTTATGCGTCAACTGCTGACCCTGATTGCCGATATGCGCGCGGTCAGCCCGCAGCCGTTCACTCTGGGGATCGGCCTTCCCGGGGCTATCGATCCGCAAAGCGGACGCATTAAAAACTGCAACTGCCTGGTGCTCAACGGCCACGATCTGCGCCGGGATATCATGCAGCAGCTTGGCCAACCCGTGTGGATGGCAAACGATGCCGACTGCTTCACCCTTTCCGAGGCGGTCGATGGCGCCGGCGCCGGCGCCACCACCGTCTTCGGGGTGATTATCGGTACCGGCTGCGGCGGCGGGATCGCCGTTCATCAACAGCTGCTCAGCGGCCCCAACGCTATCGCCGGAGAGTGGGGACATAATCCGCTGCCGGGCTATACTCCTGAGCGCGATGGCCCGCCGCAGCCCTGCTACTGCGGCAAAACGAACTGCATCGAAAGCTTTGTTTCCGGCACCGGCTTCGCCCGCCGCTACGGGGAACAAGCGCGTGCGGAAGCCATTGTCGCCGCAGCGCAAAACGGCGATCCGCGCGCGCTGGCCCACTGGCGTCATTTTATCGACGCCTTTGCCCGCAGCCTGGCGTCAGTGATCAACATTCTCGACCCGCAGGTGATTGTGCTGGGCGGCGGTTTGTCCAACGTCAGCCAGATCTATCGCGATCTGCCTGCCGCCATCGTGCCGTGGATCTTCTCCGACAGCTGCCGCACGCAGATCAAACCGGCCCGCTTCGGCGACGCCAGCGGCGTGCGCGGCGCGGCCTGGCTGCCCCGGTTGCCCGGCGCCGCGGACGGGCCTCGGTAGACACTTTTTTCAGCAGGTATGTTAAGCTAGGCGAAAATGTCCAGACAGAAAAAGCCATGCCAACGATTGATGATGTTTCAAGATTAGCGAATGTCTCAAGAGCGACGGTTTCCCGCGTGCTGACCGGCACCCGGGGCGTGCGCGAAGAGAGCCGGGAAGCTGTGCTGCGGGCCGTTGAAGAACTCAACTATCGCCCGAGCTTTGCCGCGCAAAACCTCGCCAGTCAGACATCCAGCCACGTTGGCCTGGTGATTTCCGCGCAGGACGAGAGCCACGGCGCGCGTCTGTTGCCGCTCCTCTCGCAGGCGCTGAAAGGGCTGAATAAAAGCCTGCTGGTCCAGTACGTCAGCGACCCGGTAGAGCAGGCGGCGGCGATCGACGATCTGCAGCGCCAGTGCGTGGCGGTGGTGGTGCTGGGCGCCGTTGCCGCCGACGCGCCGCGCAACGTTATCGCCTTTGACCGCTTCGGCGTCGCTGGAAGCAACAGCCAGGGCTATGACTTCGCCTTCGCCACCGAAAGCGCCTGCCGCTATGTGATTGGCAAGGGACACCGCAACATCGCCCTGCTGGTGGACAGCGATAGCGACGATGCCAGCCGACAGATGCTGGAAGGCTACCGCAACGTCCTGCAGAACTACTCCATTCCTTTTAACCGCCAGCTGGTGCTGACGGCCAACGATGATGTCGAGCAGGCGCTGCTGACCTTAATTAACAGCTTCAGTAAATACTCAGTCATTATCGTTAAACGCGACCGCTACGCGGCTGAAGCAATGCGCCTGCTGCGCGAATTCACCATCGCCGTCCCGCAGGAGGTCTCCCTGCTGAGCCTTGAGGATTCCCCCCTCGCCTCGCTGCTCTATCCGCCGCTGACCTGCATCTCATGGCCACTGGAGGCGCTGCTGGATAACTGTATTCAGCGTATTCGCAGCCTGATAGACGACCGGCCAACGTTCACCGCCGAGGGCCGCTCGCTGGCCGGCCGCCTGATCCCGCGCCAGTCGGTCGCCGATATATCTTGATCTCCGCCCGGTTCGCGCCGGGCCAACCTTGCCTCCCCTTTCTCGCGCTTTCGTTTCCCGGCTCATTATTATCCCCCGCACGCAAATAAGAATTATTTTCATTTATAAATAGCTTGTGCTATATAACATAGCAATGGCTATAAACGCTGAGAAATTAACCACACCATTGCGAGGGATCCTATGCTGCATCTGACACCGCTGAAATCATTGCTGCTGGCCAGCGCGCTGGCCCTGCTGGCCGCGGCGCCGGCCTCGGCGCAGGAGAAATTCAGGGTTATCACCACCTTCACGGTTATCGCCGATATGGCGCAGAACGTGGCCGGCGATGCCGCCGTCGTCAGCTCCATCACCAAACCGGGCGCGGAGATCCACGACTACCAGCCCACCCCCGGCGATATCAAACGCGCGCAGGGGGCGCAGCTGATCCTCAGCAATGGTCTCAATCTCGAACGGTGGTTTGCCCGCTTTTATCAGCACTTGCAGGGCGTCCCGGAGGTGGTGGTCAGCGAGGGGATCCAGCCGATGGGCATCAGCGCGGGCCCCTATAGCGGGAAGCCCAATCCCCATGCCTGGATGTCGGCAGATAACGCCCTGATCTATGTCGATAATATTCGCGACGCGCTGGTGAAATACGATCCGCCTCACGCCGACACCTATCGCCGCAACGCCGAGGCCTACAAAGAGAAGATCCGCCAGACGATGGCGCCACTGCAGGCCAGACTGGCGCAGCTGCCGGAGGATAAGCGCTGGCTGGTCACCAGCGAGGGAGCCTTCTCCTATCTGGCCCGCGACTATGGCCTGCACGAACTGTATCTGTGGCCGATTAACGCCGACCAGCAGGGTACCCCGCAACAGGTGCGCAAGGTTATCGACACCATGAAGAGAGAACAGATCCCGACCATCTTCAGCGAAAGCACCATCTCCGATAAACCGGCGCGTCAGGTGGCGCGCGAAGCCGGCGCCCACTACGGCGGCGTGCTGTATGTCGATTCGCTGAGCGCCGCCGACGGCCCGGTGCCGACCTGGCTCGACCTGCTGCGCGTCACAACCGAAACCATCGTCAACGGTATCCAGGACGGGATGAGGAAACAGCCATGAATACAGCGCAAGCGGGTCTGTATGTCGACCAGCTCACCGTTACCTGGCGCAACGGCCACACCGCCCTGCGCGACGCCTCGTTCAGCGTACCACGCGGCGCCATTGCCGCGCTGGTGGGGGTTAACGGCTCGGGTAAATCCACGCTGTTTAAAGCGCTGATGGGCTTTGTGCGCATCGGTCACGGCGAGATCGCCATACTCGGCCAGCCGGTCAATCGCGCGCTGCGCCAGAATCTGGTCGCCTATGTCCCGCAGTCGGAAGAGGTGGACTGGTCCTTCCCGGTGCTGGTGGAGGATGTGGTGATGATGGGCCGCTACGGCCATATGGGCTGGCTGCGGCGGGCAAAGCCGCGCGATCGCGAAATCGTCGATGCCGCGCTGGCCCGCGTGGGCATGAGCGAGTACCGCCATCGGCAAATTGGCGAGCTCTCCGGTGGGCAGAAAAAGCGCGTATTCCTTGCCCGCGCCATCGCTCAGCAGGGTCAGGTGATCCTGCTGGATGAGCCTTTTACCGGCGTCGATGTGCAGACCGAAGCGCGGATCATCAGCCTGCTGCGCGAGCTACGCGATGAGGGCTGCACCATGCTGGTCTCTACCCATAACCTCGGGTCCGTAAGTGAGTTTTGCGATTATACGGTGATGGTAAAAGGCACCGTGCTGGCCAGCGGCCCGACAGAAACCACCTTCACCGCCGAGAATCTGGAGCGGGCTTTCAGCGGCGTGCTGCGCCACGTCGCCCTCACCGGCGCGGAAGCGCAGATTATCACCGATGACGAGCGGCCGTTTATCAGCCGGCGCGCGGCGGGAGGACCACGATGAGCTGGCTGCTGGAGCCGTTTGGCTATCACTATATGCTCAATGCGATGTGGGTATCGGCGCTGGTGGGCGGCGTCTGCGCCTTTCTCTCCTGCTACCTGATGCTCAAAGGCTGGTCGCTGATTGGCGACGCCCTTTCCCACTCGATTGTGCCCGGCGTCGCCGGGGCCTATATGCTCGGCCTGCCGTTTGCCCTCGGCGCGTTTCTCTCGGGCGGCCTGGCGGCGGGCAGTATGCTGTTTTTGCAGCAGCGATCGCGGCTAAAAGAGGATGCGATTATCGGCCTGATCTTCTCCTCCTTCTTCGGTATCGGGCTGTTTATGGTGTCGCTGAACCCGACGTCGGTGAATATCCAGACCATTATCCTCGGCAATATTCTGGCCATCGCCCCGGAGGATATTATCCAGCTGGCGGCGATCGGCTTTATCTCGATGGCGATCCTGCTGCTGAAGTGGAAAGATCTGATGGTGACCTTCTTCGATGAAAACCACGCCCGCTCGATTGGTCTGAACACCCGCGGCCTGAAGCTGCTGTTCTTTACCCTGCTGGCGGCCTGCACCGTAGCGGCGCTGCAGACCGTCGGCGCCTTTCTGGTCATCTGCCTGGTGGTCACTCCCGGGGCCACCGCCTGGCTGTTAACCGACCGCTTCCCGCGCCTGCTGGCCATCGCCGTCGCCATCGGCAGCCTGACCAGCTTCTTCGGCGCCTGGCTCAGCTACTATCTCGACGGCGCCACCGGCGGCATTATCGTGGTGGCGCAAACGCTGCTGTTCCTCATCACCTTTATCTTTGCGCCGAAGCATGGCCTGCTGGCCAACCGCCGCCGCGCCAGGGAGGCTGCATGCTGAATCTGTTCCTGGCTCCGTTTCAGTTTCCATTTATGGTCAACGCGATAACGGTATCGATGGTCGTCGCCGTGCCCTGCGCGCTGCTGTCGGTCTTTCTGGTGCTTAAAGGCTGGGCGCTGATGGGCGACGCCATGAGCCACGCGGTATTTCCCGGCGTGGTGCTGGCCTACATTATCGGCATCCCCTTCGCCATCGGCGCGTTTATCGCCGGGCTGCTGTGTGCCGTAACGACCGGTTTTCTTGACGATAACAGCCGCCTCAAACGCGATACCATTATGGGAATTGTCTTCTCCGGCATGTTTGGCGCCGGGCTGGTGCTGTACGTAGCGATCCAGTCCGACGTCCATCTCGACCATATTCTGTTCGGCGACATGCTGGGGATCTCCCTCAGCGATATTGGACAAACGGCGGCGATCGCGCTGGTGATTGCGCTGATTATCGGGCTGAAATGGCGGGATTTTTTGCTGCACGCCTTCGATCCGACGCAGGCCAAAGCCAGCGGCCTGCGCGGGGGGCTGCTGCACTACGGCCTGCTGTGCATGATCGCCCTGACCATCGTCGCGACGCTGCCGTCGGTAGGAATTATTCTGTCGATTTCGCTGCTGATTGCCCCCGGGGCGATCGCGCTCCTGCTGGTACGGCGCTTTATCCACGCCCTGCTGCTGGCGGTGGCAGTGGCGGTCTGCTGCTCGGCGGGAGGGGTGTGGCTGGCGTTTTATCTCGATAGCGCGCCGGCGCCGACTATCGTGGTGCTGTTCACCGCGCTGTTTGTGGTCGCCTTTGTGGCAAGCACGATCCGGGATAGCCGGAAACAGAAAACTTCAGCAACCATCCCCGGCGGCGGCTAACGCCTTACCGGGGCTACAAAAAACGCGAGTTGGTCCGCCGGCTGCGCGCCGCGCAGGCCGGGAAAGGCCGCTATTTTTTCGGTCGGTATTTTTCCGGCAGCGGCGGCACCGGCCGCCTGTCATCCAGCAGATGGCGAAGGGTCAGGATCGGGTGACGCCAGAGCATTCGCGGCCCGGCCCAGCGCATAATCTGCTTCATCTCTTCGCGCTTCGCCGGCTGGTAGCAATGCACCGGACACTGCTTGCAGGCCGGTTTATTGTCGCCAAACACGCACTTATCAAGGCGCTTATCGGCGTAGGCGTTCAGCGCCTGATAGTGTTCGGCGTCGTCGCGGGCCTCCGGACAGCGGCGCTGATAAAGCCCAATCATCCGACCGATCGTCTGCTTTTCACGTTCGATGCGTTTGCCCACCGTCAATTTCCCTCCCCACAAAAAGATGCATCAATAATACACCTTTTAAGCCGGCCACGCAGCCGCTTTCCTAACGATCAGGTCGGGTTAGCGGGTTTATCAACATGCCCCAATGCTTTTTCCGGGAAGCAGAGATCGCGCACCCGGCGTTTCAGCTCTGCCGCATCCGGAAAGCCGCCATCCTGCTTGCGCTCCCAGATCTGCTGGCCGTCGATATCGATAGTGAAGATCCCGCCGGTGCCCGGCACCAGCGTCACCGGGGCGATATCGGTGCTGAAGGTGTGTAACAACTCCTGCGCCATCCAGCTGGCGCGCAGCATCCAGTTGCACTGGGAACAATAGGTGATGGTGATAGCCGCTTTTGAATTCATCGTCATCTCGCTCAGGCTGAAAGGGCACAGTGTAAACAAAGTGCAGTTTAAATGAGGAATACATCAATATTTTGTTGCAAACGATAATACCTATCATTACCATTCGCAATCAACAAATGGAGTTAGACCCTATCCGCAACGGAAAAGACGGAGCAACCTGCAACTCTGGAAGTAACGCGTGAGCCGATACTAATAACGATCAAGGCGTGGCGACTATGTACAAATCGACTCCGTCAGCAGCAGGGTGTAAAAAACGCCTGCTGGTGACCTCTTTGCTTGCAGCAATTTATCAAACTTCTGCCGTCGCAGCAGGCACTTCCGCCATCGGCGGCGAGGCGGTGGATGACACCTCGGAACAAATGACCGTCACCGCTCCCGCGCCGGCGCAAAAAGCCGGTAACGAGCACAGCATCAGCGCCCGGGAGCTGGAGGATAAAGGCGCTAACGATTTCGGCTCAATCATGCGCTATGAGCCGCTCATCAGCGCCACCGGGGCCAGCGGCGGCTCCGGCAACGGCAAAAGCGGCTTCGACCGCGGGGGCTACACCGGCTACAACATTCGCGGTATGGAGAGCAACCGCGTCGGCATCGACGTGGACGGTATCGCCCAGCCCAACGCCACCGGCCGCGGCTACGTCGGTCGCGCCGGGCTCAACACCTTCGGCATCGGCCGCGATTATATCGACCCCTATATGTACGGCAGCGTGGATATCCAGTCCGGCGCCACCTCGACGGAAACGGCCAACAGCGCCATCGGGGGGAATGTCTCCTTCCGCCCGAAATCGGCGGATGATTACCTGCGCCCGGGCAAAACCAGCGCCTTCGGCTATCGCAGCGGCTACGACTCCGCGGATCGCAGCTGGCACAACGGGGTGACCGTCGCCGGCGGCGATGAGTTCCTGCGCGGCATTTTGGTCTACAGCCGCCGCGATGGTCAGGAAACCGAAAATAACAGCGGCACCGTCGATGCCTACCCGGCGAACTGGCACTCCGATGCCTTTCTGGCCTCCGGGATCTGGCAGCCCAACGACGAGCACAAGCTAACCAGCACCTTCGACTATTACCATAAAACCAACCACACCCACTACGATACCTGGGACTCCAGCGGCAATAGCACCATCGGCACCGCCAACCAGACCAGCCAGACCCGGCGCTGGGGCCTGAGCCTGAAGGATGACTGGACGCCGATGAATGACTACCTCGACAGCGTCTCCAGTAAAATCTATTACCAGCATACCGAAGCCCATGACTGGACGTATATGCCGGACAGCGTCACCCGCAGAATGCAGACGGTGAACTCCAACTACGACACCGACACCTGGGGCCTGCAGACCGCACTGGCGAAAACCCTGGGCCGCCACGATCTGAGCGCCGGCTTTAACGCCAGCACCAGCAAAACCCAGCGGCCGTTCAGCCAGTCGCCAATCCCCAGCGTTTACAGCGAGATCATGCAGCCGGAGGCGGATAGCCGCAGCTACACCCTCGGCGGTTTTGTTCAGGATAAGATCAACTTCGATCTCGATAGCCACAATTTCGCCATTATTCCCGGCGTGCGTGTGGTGCATCAATCGACGAAGCCGGAAAATCTGTCCGACCTCGCCGCCAACAGCAGCGCGCTGACCGAATCGTCAGTGGCCAGGCTGTATGGTAAAAACAGCGATACCCAGGTTCTGCCGTCGTTGACCTTCCAGTACGACCTCACCCCGCGTCTAATGACCTACCTGCAGTACCAGCGCGGGGCGCAGTTCCCCAACGCCAGCCAGCTGTATGGCTCCTGGAACCTTGGCTCCAGCTACGCCGGCAGCCAGCAGTATGCCCTGATCGGCAATACCGATCTGAAGACGGAAACCAGCGATAATCTTGAGTGGGGACTGAAGGGGGAAGTTACCGAAGGCATCACTCTGCGCACGGCGCTGTTCTACAACAGCTATAAGAACTTTATCGCCTATACCCGCTATACCCGGGCGAATAATCCGGGCCAGTTCACCAACGTGCCGTCGAATATCTACACCATTTATCAGGCGGAAAACCGCGATAAAGCCTATATCTACGGCGGTGAAATCAGCACTAAATTTAACTTTGGCACCTGGTATGAGCAGGTGGACGGCCTGAGCGCCACCCTCGCCCTCGGCTATAGCGAAGGGAAATCGAAATCCAGCTACAGCGGCGATAAATACGTCGACCTCGACAGCGTAGCGCCGATGAAAGCCATCGTCGGCGTGGCGTGGGACGATCCGGCGAAACGCTACGGCACCGCCCTGACGGCGACCTTCGTCAAAGGGAAACAGGCGACCGCCACCAATCGCGAAAGCTACAGCAACAGCGGATCCGCCATCACCGATGCCAGCAGCGACTATATGCGCGTGCCGGGCTACGGCATGCTGGACTGGACCGCGTACTGGCAGGTAGCGAAAAACGTGCGCCTCAATGGCGGGGTCTACAACCTCACCGATCGTAAATACTGGGATTACCTGAGCAGCCGCAATATCGAGACCGGCACCAACCAGGACGCCAACGATAAAGCGCTGGCGGTGATGCCGGGCCGCACCTGGCAGCTCGGAGTCAACGTCGACTTCTGATTGCCCGAATAACCACTCACCTGCCCCGGCCCACCGGCCGGGGATATTGATCATCGAGAAGGATATAATTATGCCCAATGCCCACTCCGATTTGTGGCAGCGCTACCAGGCCACCAAAGCGGCCAGCGCCGCGAAATATGCCCGCGATATCGCCGCGGAAATGGGGATCAGCGAAGCCGAACTGACCGCCGCCCGCCTCGGCCATGATGCCGTGCGCCTGAGCGATGACGCCCGGGCGCTGATTGCCGCCCTGGAGCGCGTCGGTGAAACCAAATGCATCTGCCGCAACGAGTATGCCGTGCATGAGCAGGTCGGCCAGTTCACGCACCAGCACCTCAGCGGCCACGCCGGGCTGGTACTCAACCCGCGCGCGCTCGACCTGCGTCTGTTCCTCAGCCAGTGGGCCAGCGCCTTCCATCTGAACGATAACGGTCGCCAGAGCATTCAGTTTTTCGACCACCACGGTGACGCCCTGCTGAAAGTCTATGCGACCACGCAGACCGACATGGCGGCCTGGGACACCCTGATCGCGGAGTATCGGATGGCGGCCCCGGCACCGCTGACCCTGCGCCCGCTGGAGCCGGTGAAATATGCCGAGAGCGCCGATGGAGCCGCGCTGGAGAACGACTGGCGCGAGATGACCGACGTACACCAGTTCTTCGGTCTGCTGCGTAAATATCAGCTTTCCCGCCAGCAGGCCTTCCGTCTGGTGAGCGACGACCTCGCCTGCCGCGTTGATCGCCATGCGCTGCCAGCGTTACTGGAGACGGTGCGCCAGGAGGGCAATGAAATCATGATTTTCGTCGGCAATCGCGGCTGCGTGCAGATTTTCACCGGCGCCCTGGAAAAGCTGGCGCCGATGCGCGGCTGGCTGAATATCTTCAATCCCACCTTTACCCTCCATCTGCGCGAAGAGAGCATCGATGAAGTGTGGGTGACCCGTAAGCCGACCTCAGACGGACACGTCACCAGCGTCGAGCTGTTCGCCAAAGACGGCACCCAGATTGCCCAGCTCTATGGCCAGCGCAGCGAGGGCCACCCCGAGCAGGCGCAATGGCGCCAGCAGGTGGATCGTCTGACCCGCGAAGGACTGCCCGCATGATGCGCTGGTTACTGCTTCTCATCGCCTTCCCGCTGCTGAGCCACGCCGCTGTGGAGCGGCTCGTCACCCTCGGCGGAGATGTCACTGAGATCGTCTATGCCCTTGGCGCGCAACAGAGCCTGGTCGCCCGGGACAGCACCAGCAGCTGGCCCCCGGCGGCGCAAAAACTGCCGGATGTCGGCTACCTGCGGCAGCTGAACGCTGAGGGGATCCTCGCATTACGTCCGCAGCTGGTGTTAGCGAGCGCCCAAGCGCAGCCCTCGCTGGTCTTACACAAGGTGCAGGCGAGCGGCGTGAAGGTGGTTAACGTGCCTGGCGGCGAAAACCTGGCCGCGATCGATAAAAAAGTGGCCGTCATTGCCGAAGCATTAGGCAAAACCCCGGCAGGCGACGCGCTGCGCCAGCAGCTTCAGCAGCAGATCGCCGCCATTCCAACGCAGCTGATTGCCAGGCGGGTGCTGTTTATTCTCAGCCACGGCGGAATGAATACCCTGGTGGCCGGGCAACACACCGCGGCCGATGGCGCCATTCGCGCCGCCGGTCTGCAGAACGCGATGCAGGGCTTCGACCACTATCGGGCGATGTCGCAGGAGGGAGTGGCCGCCAGCCAGGCGGATCTGGTGGTGATCTCCGCCGATGGTCTCAAAGGGATGGGCGGCGAAGCCGGGCTGTGGAGCCTGCCCGGCCTGGCACAGACCCCGGCGGGGCGTCATAAACAGCTGCTGACGATCGACGACATGGCCCTGCTCGGCTTCGGGCCGCGCACACCGCAGGCGATAATCGCGCTGAGAAACAAAGCGGAGCAGTTGCCCTGATGCGCCCTGCCCTCGCTCGCCGTTTGCTGATGATGACGCTGCTGCTGGTTTCGCTGACGCTGTTCGCCACCACCCTTGGCGCGATGCGTTTGCCGCTGGCCAGCCTGCTGCCCGCCGGGGATGAGATGCTGCGCCACATCTGGCTGACCATCCGTCTGCCGCGGGTGCTGCTGGCCCTGCTGGTGGGCGCGGCGCTGGCCCTCTCCGGCTGCGTGATGCAGGGGCTGTTTCGCAACCCGCTAGCCGACCCGGGCCTGCTGGGCATCAGCAGCGGCGCCGCGCTGGCGGTGGCCTGCTGGCTGGTGCTCCCGCTTTCCGCATCGGGGCTGATCGCCCTGTATATGCCGATGCTGGCGGCGTTTATTGGTAGCCTGGCAGTGATGGTGGTGATTTTTATCCTCAGCCGGGCGGAGGAGGGTTCGCTGTCGCGCCTGCTGCTGGTAGGGATCGCCATCAACGCGCTGTGCGGGGCGCTGGTCGGCGTGCTGGCCTGGCTGAGCAACGACGCCCAGCTGCGCCAGCTGTCGCTGTGGGGCATGGGCAGCCTGGGCCAGGCCGAGTGGCCGACCCTGCTGGTGGCTACGACCCTGATCATCCCGGCGGCGCTGGCGGTGTGGTGGATGGCCTCCCACCTGAATCTGCTGCAGCTCGGCGATGAAGAGGCGCACTATCTCGGGGTCAACGTGCGGGCGCTGCAGCGCTGGCTGCTGCTGTGCAGCGCGGTGCTGGTGGCCGCGGCGGTGGCCATCAGCGGCGTCATCGGCTTTATTGGCCTGGTGGTGCCGCATCTGATGCGCCTGTGGCTGGGACCGGACCATCGCGGGCTGATCCCCGGCTCGCTGCTGGCCGGCGCGATCCTGCTTCTGCTGGCCGACACCCTGGCCCGCACCGTGGCGGCGCCAGCGGAGATGCCGGTCGGTCTGCTCACCAGCCTGCTGGGCGCCCCCTGGTTTCTGTGGCTGGTCTTTCGTCGGGAGAATCTCAAACATGGCTAATGAATACTGCGCGCAGGGACTGGCGCTTCGCCTCGGCCAGCGGCAGATTATCGACAACGTCTCCGTCGCGCTGCGCGGCGGCGAGATGACGGCGCTTATCGGGCCGAACGGTGCTGGCAAATCCACGCTGCTGCGGCTGCTTACCGGGTACCTGACTCCGGATAGCGGCACTCGCCATCTGGCGGGCACGCCGCTGGAGGAATGGTCACCCGAGGCGCTGGCGCGCCGGCGGGCGGTCATGCTGCAGCGCACGGCCCTGCAGGCTGACTGGACGGTGGAAACGGTCATCGCCATGGGGCGCTCGCCGTGGGGTCCGACCGCGGACCCGGCGGTGCTGGCGGCGGTAATGGCCGTCACCGGCTGCGATGACCTTGTCGGCCGCCGCTATCCCGGCCTCTCCGGCGGCGAGCAGCAGCGGGTACAGCTCGCCCGCTGTCTGGCGCAGCTGTGGCGCGACGGCGCACCGCAGGGCTGGCTGTTTCTCGATGAGCCCACCTCGGCGCTGGACCTTTACTATCAACAGTATCTGCTGCGCTTGCTCAAACGGCTCACCGCCGGCGGGCAACTGCACGTGTGCGTGGTGCTGCATGACCTTAACCTCGCCGCCCTGTGGGCCGACCGCATCCTGCTGCTTCACCAGGGCCATCTGGTCGCCCAGGGCACGCCGCAGGAGGTGATCCAGCAGCCAGTTATCCATCGCTGGTACGGGGCGGATGTCCGCCTCGGCCAGCATCCGGACAACGCGGCCCCCCAGGTCTATCTGGCGCCGTAACCCCCGCGCGGCGCAACCGGAATCCGGATCGCGCCGCGCGCGTTCGTCAGTTTCCCTCGCCTGCCCATCTCCGTTATCATGTCTCATCCATGTGATAACGACGAAAACAACAAAATCGCAGCCATTTCAAATCAGGGATCTGGATAATGTAAATAGACCCGTTTTAGTTCCATGCATTTTTTGAGATCCCGGCCAAATAATGGTGCTGTCGGTATTCCTCCGGTGTCATATTGTTCAGTGATTCATGGTGATGCTACCAACTTGCTGATTTAGTGTATAATGGTGTTTTTGAGGTGCTCCCGTGGCTTCAGTCTCCGTCTGCTGTCCCTCCTGTTCCGCTACTGAAGGCGTGATGCGTAATGGCAAAAGTACT